>Ga0105046_10007166_pt1 | contig 17579 bp, 12 predicted proteins | sample MAT03_FD_78385 | JGI IMG/M metagenome (GOLD analysis project Ga0105046, IMG submission 78385) | Freshwater microbial communities from Lake Fryxell liftoff mats and glacier meltwater in Antarctica - MAT-03 (megahit assembly) | ecosystem: Environmental > Aquatic > Freshwater > Ice > Liftoff...
CCATTTCGCCCAGCCGCATCGCGCCCGCCATCCGCGCGCTGCCCTTGAACGTGTGCAGCGTGCGGCGAAGGCGTGCCGCCGGTTGCTCGTCACCCGGATTGCGGCGCCAGGCCCGGACGTCTTCACTGGCCTGCGGAAAGAGTTCGGCCGCCTCATCGAGGAAGACCGGCAAGACCTGCGGATCGACGTCGTCGTGCACCTCGGCCAGCGGATCGAGCAACGCGGCCAGCGCGGCGATCTCGTCGAGCGCATCGGCGGTCGCCCATTCCGATGCCTCGATGAACGCCTGGTCGTCCGACGCTCCGGCAACGGCGGGAACCTCGATCGCGGGCATGACGAGTGACATCGGCGACGCCCGCAATGACGCGGCCTCTTCTTCAAGGCGAGCCAGCGCGGCCGCCGCCGCTTCGGCGTCGGCTTCGGTGGCGCCGTTGGCCGCATCCTGGCGCAGATCGTCGAGCTCGCCCTGAATGGCGGCGGCTTCTTCAGCATCACGCGCGGTGAAGCCTTCGGCGGCGCGGACGCGATTCACCAGCATCGACAGCCCGGCCACGGCACGGGCCAGCACGGGCTGCGCGGCGCCCGGCATCGGCGCGCCACGGTCGGACAGAGCGAGTTGTGTCTGCTCCATTGCGCGGGCGAGTGTGGCCACCAGCGGAAAACCGCCGGTACGATGGATGCCGCACAGCGTATGACTGGCCCGCACCATCGTCGCGGACGGGACGGCCAGCGGATCGAACTGCAGCGTGGCCAGTTCATGTTCGAGGACGGCCACGTGCTGTACCGCCTCGTCACTGAGGATCGTCCACAGCGAGCGCGACAACGTCACGTTGCCGATGGTGATGTCGTCCGGCGGCGGATCGGCCGCCATGATGTCTTCCAGGACGGAGGTCGGAACGGCCGGTGCCGGGGCAACGGGCGCCTCGCCGACCAGTCGCAACACCGGCGCGTCGAAGGACGGGCTGTCGGGCAACGACGGCATGTCGATGGATTCGAGAAATTCGGGTTCGATCGCGAAGACGCCGGCGCCGATATCGCCACCCGAACCAAGCTCGGGCAGATCGATCAGTGTCAGCGCAGGCTTCGCCGATGGCGCGTCGCTCGTGCCCGCAGCAACCGGACCGCTGACGGGACTGGCGGGCGCGATGGCACGCGCTTCGATCGGTGCCGATGCGGGCACTTCGAGCAGCACCGGCGTGGGCGAACGTACGAGATCGACGACATTGGAAGGCAACGGCTCCACCGACACCGGTGCGCCGGGCATCTCGCGCTCCACGGCCGCAATCGCGGTGAACAATTCCTGCGCGTCGCCGTCGAGCCGGCCGGCGCCGGTCAGCGCTTCGACCCAGCGGCGGAAACTCACTTCGGCGACGGTGACCATCTTCTGCGCGGCGCGCGTGACCGGGCGCTCTTCTTCCAGCAGGCGGTTGCACACGCGTTCGACTTCGTAGGCCACGTCGCCCAATTGCGTCAGGCCGACCATGCGGCCACTGCCTTTCAGCGTATGGAAGCCACGGCGGATCGTGCGCAAGGCCTCGCGGTCGCCTGGATTGGCGGCCAGCGCGCGTTGCTGCTCGGCCACGCTATTCAGGACCTCGGCGGCCTCGAACAGGAAAATTTCCAGCAGTTCGCGATCGAGTTCACCCGCATCGGTGGCCAGCAGGCGCTGCGTTTCCGCGGAAATGGCAGGCGCTGGCGCCGATGTTTCGGCGATGGCCTCCACGGCCGCGGCCAGGTTGGCCGTACCGCGCGCATCGAGTTCGGCCAGCACGCCTTCGGCCTGGGCCACAAGTTCGGGGTCGCCGATCAACTCGGCGTCGTCACGCAGTCCGACCAGCTTGAGTTTCAGTGCTTCGCGGGCGGCCGCGCCGGCCGGCGCACGATGGACTTCGCTGACCAACTGCGGCAACGCGGCGCGGAGCTCTGCCACCGCGGCCTCGACCGAATCGACATCGGCGGTCGCCGGCGCGGGCGCCTCGCCGAGGCGCTTGGCGATCAGCGGCGCGATCAGGCGGTCGCGCTCCGGGCGCTGCTGTTCCACGGCCTCGATGTAGAAGCCCAGTCCCGACAGCGATTCGGCCAGCAGTTCAAGGTCCTCGTTGTTGACCACCGTTTTCGGGTCCGCATACGTCGCAATCTGTTCCTCGCACAACGCAAGCAGCCGGTCGGCCTCGGGGAGGCCCAGGATCTGCAGCGCGCCACGGATCTGGCCGCTGTCCTTGCCCAGCGTGGCCAGTTCGGCGCGCTTGGAGTGATCGCGGAAGAAGGCGTCGAGCAGTTGTTCCATGTGCCGCAGGTTGGCCTGGATCTCGCGGCCGACCTGTGCGAGCAACACGCGCTCCTGCGCGCGCTTGCTCATTTCGTCCAGCATCGGCGCGCTGGCACCGGTGGGGGCGCGCCCCTGGCGGGCAGCGTCGAGACGCGCCAGCATGGCTTCAACCTGCTTCGGGAAATCCGGGGACAGCGTCGAATAGTTCTCGAAAGCGCTTTCCGCCAGCAGCAGCGCCGTCGCGTATTCCATCGCCACCGGTTCGCTGACACCTGAGGCAGGCATCTTGTCGAGCCGCTCGACCAGCGCCGCTGTCAGCTTCATCAGCGTGCCGTTGTGAATCTCCGCAGCCTTGGCATGAACTGACGCCAGCGTCTGTTTCAGCTTGGGCAAATTCTCGGCACGGCCGGAGGCCGCCTTCAGCCACGCATCCTTGGCGCCGGACAATTGCTCCCGCGCTTCGCGCAGCAACGGCTGCAGGCGAACGACGTCGGCGGACAGCACCTCGGCGGACGGGATCAGCCCCGACAGCTTGAACGCGCGCTGCACCGCCTGCACCTGCGGCCCGACAGGCGCGCAGATCGCGACGAAATAAAGCACCTCGCGGCGCAGTCGGTCGGCCACTTTCGCGCTGCCCTCGGCGACGCGACGGATCTGGAGATCGACGCGCGCGGCCAACTGCTTGACACCGAAGCCGCTGTCGAGCCCGCCTTCGACCAGTCCTTCGAACACGGCACCGACCGTCCACCAGAACGCGCGCAGGTTGCCCTGCGTGGTCACATCCTCGATGCCGACGATCGCATCGCGCATCGCGGTGGCACCGGACTCGTCGCCACGCAACCACGCGAGCAACCCGCGCTGATACAGGCGACGCTGTTTGACGAGATGCGACGGCAGGCGATTGGGGGACAGCACTTCGCGCGCCGCAATCCTTGGCGGCCGCGTTGACAGGTCCGGGTAGAAGAGGTCGGTGGGCGCCGCGGCCTTGATGCCGCGCGCGATCTGCATCGACTCGTATTCCGGGTACAGCTTGAGCGGCACCGGCACTGCACCGTTGACCAGTTCGTCGAGGAAGATCTTGAGCTTGCGGCAACCCTTGTCGATGACGACGATGGCGCCTTCGAGATCCCTCGGCGGCGCTTCCTCGAGGCGCAGCAACTGCCGCTCGAGTTCGTCCGTATAGGCCACGACGGCGTCGAGGCCCACCATCTGGATGGCGCCCGCGGCCTGGTGCACGTGCATCCGCGCGTGCTTCAGCGCCCCTGCGTCCTGCGGCTGCACACGATAGGCGGCCAGGGACTCAAGCCCGCGCGACAGCGCCTGGTCGATCTCGCCCTGCACCCATGAAAGCGGGCCGGCGTCGAAGTCGTTGCTGGATTCGGTTGCCACGGCTGGTCACGCTCCTCGCGCGATGGTTCGGTAGGTAGCGCTACAGCAAGTTCCGCGCCGGAGCCGGTGGAAGGGCGCGATGGCCCCGAATCCCACGCCGCCCCGGGCGGCGCTACACCTTGAAGCCTGCGACGGACGAGCGCAGTTCCGCCGCCAGCTTCGTCAACTGTCCGATGGACACGTTCGTCTGCTTGGTGCCCTCGGTGGTTTCCTCGGTGATCTTCAGGATGCCCTGCATGCCACGCGTCACGTCAGTGACCGATGCGGACTGCATCTGCGTCTGCGCGGAAATCCGCGAGATCAGGTCCGCCAAGTCGCGGGACACCTTCTGGATCTCCGTAAGTGCCTGCCCGGCAGCGTCGGAGAGCTTCGTTCCTTCCACCACGCCCACGGTGGATTTCTCCATGGCCGCCACGGCGTCCTGGGTGTCGGCCTGAATGGTCTTCACGATGGCCTCGATCTGCTTGGTGGCTTCGCCCGAGCGTTCGGCCAGTCGCTGCACTTCTTCCGCCACCACCGTGAAGCCGCGACCAGCCTCGCCGGCCGAGGCCGCCTGGATGGCCGCGTTCAACGCCAGCACGTTCGTCTGTTCGGTAATGTCCGAGATCAGCTCCACGATCTCGCCGATTTCCATCGACGATTCGCCGAGGCGCTTGATCCGCTTGGACGTGTCCTGGATCTGCGTGCGGATCTCGTTCATGCCCGCGATCTGGCTCTGCACCACCACGCCACCCTTTTCGGCAGCAGCCAGCGATTGCTGGGCCACGCGGGCGGACTGCGTTGCCGTCTGCGACACTTCGTTGATGGACTGCGCCATCGACAGCACGGAGGCCGAGGCCTGCTGAATCTCGCGATTCTGCCGCTGCGAGGCTTCGTACAGCCGATTCGAAATGGCCTGCGTTTCCTGTGTGGCCTTCGTCACCTGGTCGGTCGCCGAGTTGATGCCGCGTACCAGCGTGCGCAACTCCTCGATCGTGAAGTTGATGGAGTCCGCGATGGCGCCCGTCACGTCCTCCGTCACGGAAGCCTGCACCGTCAGGTCGCCGTCGGCCAGGTTGCCCATCTCGTTCAACAGCCGAAGAATGGCCTCCTGGTTGCGCTTGTTCTCGCCTTCGCTGTCGAACGCGCGCACGCGGGCGTCGTCGAGGAAGACCTTGCCCAGCAGCACCAGCATGGCCAGCGCCAGCAGCGCGAAGACGATCGCCACACCCAGCGTCCATTTGCGTGCGGTACCGGAGTCGTAGCCCTGCGCCAGCAGCGTGGTTTCGTTCAGCAGCGGTTCTGCTTCGACGTTGATGCTGCGCGCGGCCTGCTTCGCCGTCAGCAGGTTTTTCATGTTGGTCAGGATCGAGTTGATGCTGCCCTCGTACGTGGCGAAGCGCTTCTGCAGCTCCGCCAGCGTCGCACGCGCGTCCTCGGATTTGACCGGCGCCAGCCGCAGTGTGTCGCTGCCGCGCTGCAGGCCCGTCATCACATCGCGGAACGTGCCCGTGTCCTTGCCCAGCAGGAAGGCCACATCGGGATCGATTTCGTCGGACGAGGCCAGCGTATTGGCGTTCTTCGCGATGCGCTGCGACAGCACCGCCAGCTGGTTGGCGTAGTCGACTTCGCGCAGACTGCCGCCGCTCTGGCCGATCTGCTGCGCGGCCTGTTGCGCCAGTTCGAGCACGGCGTTGTTGCCGGCGTTGAGCGCCTCGAGGCTTTTCGCCAGAGACGTCAGGCTCTTCTCGTTGTCGATCAGCTGGCCCGCCGCCGCGTCCACGCGAGCCCACCGCGTCTTGATGTTGTCCAAGCTCTTCATCGTGGCGTCGTCCTGCGCCACATCGAGGCTGACACCGCGGACGGTACCGCCGGTCAGCAGTGCATCGAGGTCCGCCTTGAACCGATCGCGGCTGTCCTTGACCGCCGGAAACGCATTGGCCTGGCCCTGCGCCGCGAGTGCGGTGCCGCGCGCCAGCCGTTGCGAGAGCATCTGCATTTCCGTCGCGGTGGCCGCGGCCGCCGCGGCTTGCGTCGACTGGCGCCCGTCGAGAAACACCATCAACGCCGCGAACACGAGGAAGGTGGCCATCAGCACGCCGAGCGTCTGGAACTGTTTCACCACCGGCATGTGGCCGATCAGCCACAGCTTCTTCGGCATCGACATGTTGGCGGTGGCCGTGCGCAGCTGCTCCATGATCGACACGGAGGCGAGCGGGTCGTAGCCCGATTGCGACTGCCCCATCTTCACCTGCGTGGTGGGCATGTCGAGTTCGCTGTCGGCGGGCTTCGACTTGCCGCCCCCGAAAATGTTCGAAAGTTTGAGCGCCATACGTTGGTTCTCCGTTGCCCGTTCTAACGGGCCCTAGATCCCGACCTGAAGGAATGCAGGGTCCTGGGCGAGTTTTGCGAGATCGATTTCCTGCCAGGCGTTGCCTTCGCCATCCATCCAGCGCTGGGCGTACCATGCCGGCGCGCCTTCCGGCGGCACGGTAGGTGCCAGTTCCGCGATGTTGCGCAGGCCCAGCACGTTCTGCACGACGATGGCGGCGTTCATGCCGCCCGCGCGCGGGCCGAACACGACCAGCCGCGCCGCGCCACCCGCCAGCACGCTGTCGCGCGCCAGGAAGCGGGCGAAGTCGACCACGCTATAGAGGTTGCCGCGGATGTTGGCGATGCCGAGGTACCAAGGCCGCGTCAGCGGCACCGGCACGATCCCGGGCACCGTCACCACCTCGCCCGCGTCGGTCAGCCGGATCAACCAGCGCTCGCCGCCGCACGCCATGCCAAGCCGCGAGGACTCGACCTGTGCCGCGGTCTTGGTGGCGAGACGGGACGCCAGTTCCTTCTGGAACGTACGGAGGTCGAGTTTTGCGGCGCGGGCCATGATTGGGAGTGACGATCAGCCGATCGCCGCGATCTTTTCCAGCAGTTCGTCGCGGTTGACGGGCTTCACGATGTAGTCACGCGCTCCCTGGCGCATGCCCCAGATCTTGTCGGTCTCCTGGCTCTTCGACGTGCACAGGATGATCGGGATGAGGCGCGTATCCGGGTCGCGGCTGATGGCCCGCGTGGCCTGGAAGCCGTTCAGGCCGGGCATCACCACATCCATCAGGATGAGGTCGGGCTTGAGCGACTTCGCCTTCAGGATGGCGTCCTCGCCGTTGTCGCTCGCCACCACTTCGTAACCCGATTTGGTGAGCAGATCGTTCAGTACATGCCGTTCAGTTGGCGAGTCGTCGACGATCAGAATTTTGCGGATGGTCATGTTCCTGCCCTGTTCCTGTGCCCCGGCGAATGCGCGGGCGAGATGCGCCGCGCTCGAATCATCCGGCCTCATGGTGCCAGCCTTCGCGCTTCGCGCTCCGGTATTCGCGCTTGGAGCGGTCCGGCGCGCTCATTGTGCCCACCTTCGCGCTTCGCGCTCCGGTATTCGCGCTTGGAGCGGTCCGGCGCGCTCATGCAGAAAACGACCGCGCCATGCCACAACGTTCCCGGACCGGCGCCATGCCGGCCCTGGACCGATTCATGCGGCAGCCCGGTTGACGTGGGCGGCGACGGCCTTCAAGAGGCTCTCTTTGGTGAATGGCTTGGTCAGGTACTGGTCCGACCCCACCATCCGTCCCCGCGCACGGTCGAAAAGGCCATCCTTGGAGGACAGCATCACGACCGGGATGCGCTGGAATTTCGTGTTTTTCTTGATGAGCGCGCACGTCTGGTAGCCATCGAGGCGCGGCATCATGATGTCGACAAAGACGAGATCGGGCTGGTGATCGGTGATCTTGGCAAGCGCGTCGAAGCCATCCTCGGCCAGGATCACCGAGCAGCCTGCCTGCAGCAGGAAGATTTCGGCGCTGCGGCGAATGGTGTTCGAATCGTCGATCACCAAGACCTTCACGCCCTGCAACGGGGTGGACTCCGCCAAGATAATTCCTTCATTCCGTCGATCAACGTTGCGGTGGCCCGATGCGCGACCGCACTTGTCGTGTTCAAGTCTGCCACGGGGCAAGCGAACTGACTAGAGCATAAAGCTTGCCGGAATCGTCGTTGGCGGCAAAAAACTTGAAAACGCCACAACCGGGCAATTTTTCGCCCGGCGCAGTGCCGCACTGCGGCAGGGGTTGCCGCGCTGCGGCGCGACGGGGTAGCGGGCGCAGCGGGGCGGTTTGCCGGTGCGCGGTCGGGCCGGTGTGGCGATTCAGTGCCCGAGAAACATCCTATACGCGGGATTGTCGGACTCGTCCACGAAGTTGTACCCCAGTTGATCGAGAAAGCGGCGGAAATCCGCCTTTTCGGCCGGTGGCACCTGCATGCCGACCAGCACGCGGCCGTAGTCGGCCCCGTGATTGCGATAGTGGAAGAGGCTGATGTTCCAGCCGCTGCTCATGCTGTCGAGGAAGCGCGTCAGCGCGCCCGGACGTTCCGGGAACTCGAAGCGGTAGAGCATCTCGTGCGTCGCCGCAGGCGCATGGCCACCCACCAGGTGCCGCACGTGCAGCTTCGCCATCTCGTTGTCGGACAGGTCATAAGCCTCGATCCGGTGCTTGCGGAACGACCGCAGCAGTTCCGCCGTGGCGCGCGGGCCCGTCACCTCGATGCCGACAAAGAGGTGTGCCGTCTTCGCGTCCGCGTAGCGGTAGTTGAATTCGGTGATGTTGCGGTTGCCGATGAGGCCGCAGAACGCACGGAAGCTGCCCGGACGCTCCGGGATCGACACGGCAAAGATCGCTTCGCGCTGCTCGCCCAGTTCGGCGCGCTCGGCCACGAAGCGCAGCCGGTCGAAGTTCATGTTGGCGCCGCACGCCAGCGCCACGAATGTACGATCGCGCCCGCGGTGCTTCTCGCACCAGGCCTTCACGCCTGCCACCGCCAGCGCCCCGGCGGGTTCCAGGATGGAACGCGTGTCGGCGAACACATCCTTGATCGCCGCACAGATTGCGTCCGTATCGACAAGAATCATGTCGTCGACATACTGCCTCGCCAGCCGGAACGTTTCGCGGCCCACCTGCTTCACCGCCACCCCGTCGGCGAAGAGTCCCACGTGCGGCAGCGTCACGCGCCGCCCGGCCGCCAGCGAGCGCGTCATTGCATCCGAATCGGCAGGTTCGACGCCGATGATCTTCACGTCGGGGCGCACGCGCTTCACGTAGGCCGCGATCCCGCTGATCAAGCCGCCGCCGCCCACCGGCACGAAGATCGCGTCGAGCGGACCCTGGCACTGGCGCAGGATCTCGACGCCGATGGTCCCCTGGCCCGCGATCACGTCCGGGTCGTCGTAGGGGTGCACGAACGTGGCGCCCGACTTGCGTTGCAGGCTCTCGGCATGCGCGTTGGCATCCGAATAGGAGTCGCCGTGCAGCACCACGGTCGCGCCACGCGCCTTGACGGCGGCGATCTTGATCTGCGGCGTCGTCACCGGCATCACGATCGTGGCCTTGCAGCCGAAACGTTGCGCCGCCAGCGCCACGCCCTGCGCATGATTGCCGGCGGACGCCGCGATCACCCCCTTGACGCGCTCGACTGCGGCGAGCTGCGCCATCTTGTTGTACGCGCCGCGCAGCTTGAACGAGAACACCGACTGCTGGTCCTCGCGCTTCAGCAGCACGCGGTTGTGCAACCGCGCCGATAGCGTGGGCGCCAACTCGAGTGGCGTCTCGACCGCAACGTCGTAGACGCGCGCGGTCAGAATCTTCTGCAGATAGTCGATGGCCATAGCCGTGCGAGACTAGCAGGAACGCAGCGCCGATACGGCGGTCGCGTTAACCGGCGCGCATCCGCCGACGCTGCGCAGGCCAATTCTGCTAGGCTTCACGCGCTCTCCGCGACGACTGTCCGCCACCTGTCCATGCCGCGTTCCCCTGCCCCTGCCGCCAAGGCCAGTGCCGACCCCGCCACTCTGGCAGTCGTCGATCTCGGCTCGAACAGTTTTCGCCTGGAAGTGGGACGGGTCGAAGGCGACCAGATCTTTCGCCTTGATACGTGGCGCGAAACGATCCGCTTCGGTGCAGGCATGGATGCCAAGGGCAACCTCACGCCGCAGGCGCGACGCGCCGCACTGGCCTGCCTCTCGCGGTTTGCCGAACGGCTGTCGGGCCTGCATCCGTCGGCAGTGCGCGCGGTAGCCACCAACACGTTCCGCGTCGCGAAGAACGCGGCGACCTTCCTGCCGCAGGCGGAAGCCGCGCTGGGCTTTCCGATCGACGTGATCGGCGGCCACGAAGAGGCGCGACTCACCTACCTTGGCGTGGTCCACGTGCTGCCACCCTCGCCCGCGCCCCGGCTTGTCATCGACATCGGCGGGGGTTCCACGGAGTTCGTCATCGGCCGCGGTTTCGCACCTGAGCGCCTCGAATCGCTGAAGCTCGGTTGCGTCAGCATGTCGCAGCGGTTCTTCGCCACCGGCGTGCTGCGTGCCGAGTCCTTTGTGGCCGCGGAGACCCACGCGCGCGCCGAAATCGAGGCCATCACGCGCGAATTCGGCCGCGAGCACTGGCAGCATGCCTACGCGTCGAGCGGCACGGCACTGGCGCTGGCCGCCATCCTGGAGGAAAACGGGCTCTCGCCCGGCGGCATTACGCCCGACGGGCTGCTGAGGCTGCGGAAGCGCATGATCAGCGCCGGCCACGTGTCGCGTCTGGCACTCCTCGGCATCAAGCCCGAGCGTGCGCCGGTACTGGCCGGCGGCTTCGCGATCATGTCGGCCGCGATGATGGAGCTGTCCGTCCCGCGCATCAATCCGGTGGGTGGCGCCTTGCGCCTTGGGGTCCTCTACGATCTCCTGGGCCGTACGGTGCAGCAAGACAGCCGCACGTCCACCGTCGAAAATTTCATGGACCGCTATCACGTCGACCGCGCGCACGCGCAGCGCGTGGCGGCGATGGCGAAAGCGCTGTACCTGAAGGCAGTCCGCGAACCGTTGCCCGAGGCCGCGCAGCGCCTCGAGTGGGCGGCACTGCTGCACGAGATCGGCTACACGGTCTCGCACATTGGCTTCCACAAGCACGGCGCCTACATCCTTGAGAACGCCGACCTGCCCGGGTTCTCGGCGCAGGAGCAGCGGCAACTGGCGGTGCTGGTGCTCGGCGCCCGCGGCGGCCTCGCCAAGGCCGCGCCGGTGCTAGCCATCCCGGACTTCGCGGCGCAGATCCTCGCGCTGCGGCTGGCGGTCTTGTTTCACCACGCGCGGCGCGCGATCAGTGCACCCCGCATGGCGTTGACGATGGGCCGTCCGATACGCTTCGAGATTGCGGCCCGGTGGCTGAAGGCGCATCCGCTCACCGCGCACCTGCTCGACAAGGAGCGGAAGGAATGGGCCGCGCTGTCGCGCCCGTGGCGCGCAATACGCTGACGGCAACTGCGTTTTCTGTGGCGACGGCGCATGCGCGCCTCCGCGAGCCCGCGGGTCAGATGAAGTCGGGCGCCTGCACGACCTTCAGCACGACGGCGGCACCGCCCTCCTTGGCGCGATTGGAGAGCCACCACACTGCCCCCTTCCGCACCGACCAGTAGGACTCCTCCCCGGACAGCAGGTACGACGCAATGGCCCCGAGTGTAGGCTGATGCCCGACGATCAGCACCGGTTCGCGCGACTCCGGCCAGTTGGCCGCGGCCAACACGGCGGCCACGCTGGCGCCGGGCGCCAACTCGGGCATCGTGCGGAACTTGCGTTGCAGTGCCTGCGCCGTCTGCTGCGCGCGGTCAGCCGGCGAGACCAGCACGCGGCACGTATCGGGTAGGTGGGCATCGAGCCATGCCGCCATGCGCTCGGCCTGCTTCAAGCCCTTCGACGTGAGCCGGCGCCCGAGGTCCGGTTCGCCGGGTTCGGCTTCGCAGTGACGCCAGAGAATGAGGTCCATGGCAGGTGTCAGTCGTCGGCGCGGGGTGCCTGCAATCGCGCCAGCAATTCGGATTGAGCGGAACGCGACCGCGCGTTACGCCGGGGTTTGACCTTGGACCACGTCCCCTCGGGGCCGAGTTCCCACGCATCGTGATTATCGGCCAAATACGCCCGCAGGCCCTCGTCGATCACCCGTTGGCGCAATTGCGGGTCGCGCACCGGGAAGGCCACCTCGATCCGCTTGAAGAGGTTGCGCCCCATCCAGTCGGCCGAGGCCAGCCAGACGTCCGGGACGCCATCATTCTCGAAGCCCCAGACGCGATGATGCTCCAGGAACCGGCCGAGGATGGAGCGCACGCGGATGTTGTCGGACAGGCCGGCGACACCCGGACGCAGCGCACAGGCACCGCGGACGATCAGGTCGATCTTCACTCCGGCCTGCGACGCCGCGTATAGCGCGCGGATCACGCCCTCCTCCATCAGCGCATTCATTTTCGCGGTGATCCGCGCGGGCTTGCCGTTGCGCGCATTGCGCACCTCGCGGCGGATCAGCTCCAGTACTCGCCGGTGCATCGTGAAGGGCGCCAGCATCAGGTACCGCAGCCGGCCCGCCCGCGCCAGACTCGTGATGTGCATGAAGATCTCGTTGACGTCGGCGCAGATCGTCGGGTTGGCGGTCAGCAGACCGAAATCGCTATACAGCGCGGCCGTCCGCGGATGGTAGTTGCCGGTGCCAAGATGCGCGTAGGGGACGAGGCGCGAAGTGCCGTGCGGCCCGCGTTCGCGCCGCAGCAGCAGCGCCAGCTTCGCGTGCGTCTTCAAGCCGAACACGCCGTACACCACCTGCGCCCCGGCGCGCTCGAGACGCTCCGCCCAGTTGATGTTGGCCTCCTCGTCGAACCGCGCCATCAGCTCGACCACGACGGTCACTTCCTTGCCACGCCGCGCGGCCTCGATCAGCGCCTCCATCAGCACCGAATTGACCCCCGTGCGATAGACCGTCTGCTTGATCGCCACCACGTCCGGGTCTTCCGCAGCGCAGCGGATGAACTCGACGACAGGTTCGAACGACTGGTAAGGATGGTGCAGCAGGATGTCCTGCGCGCGCACCGCCGTCAGGATGTCGGGCGTGTCACGCAACCGGTCGGGCAATCCGGCCACGAACGGCGGGTACTTCAGATCGGCGACGTCCACTTGGTCGATCAGCGAGGTCAGCCGCGCGATGTTGACCGGACCATTGCAGCGGTAGAGGTCGGCCTCCGTCAGCCCGAACTGCGAGAGCAGGAAGGCCGCCAGCGGATCCGGACATTCCGCCACCACTTCGAGGCGGACAGCGGAACCGAACTGCCGCTGCGGCAATTCGCCCTGCAGGGCCTGCCGCAGGTTCTTCACTTCCTCCTCGTCGATCCACAGGTCGGCGTCGCGCGTGACGCGGAACTGCGAGTAGCTCACCACGTGCCGCCCCGGAAAGAGTTCGTGCAGGTGCGAATGGATCACCGAGGACAGCATCACGAACGCATTGTCGTCGCCGGCCACCTCGAGCGGCAGCTTGATGATCCGCTGCAGCACGCGCGGCGCCTTGACGATCGCGATGCCCGTGTCGCGGCCGAACGCATCGGGCCCGGACAACTCGACGACGAAATTGAGACTCTTGTTGACGACCTGCGGAAACGGATGCGCCGGATCGAGCCCGATCGGCGTGAGCAGCGGGCGCACCTCCCGCGCAAAGAATTGCGCGACCCATTCGCGTTCCGCCGGAGTGAACTCGGTACGCCGGCGCAGGCGCACGCCTTCGTTCTCCAGCGCGGGCAGCACATCCTCGTTCAGGACGCGATACTGCAGCGCGATCAGCGAACGCGCCTCGTCGCTGACGCGCGCAAAGAGGTCGCGCGTGTCGAGGGGCGACAATCCGGGCAGCGCGCCCTTCGCGCGCAGCAGTTCCTTCAGGCCCGCAATGCGGATTTCGAAGAACTCGTCGAGGTTGCTGCCGACGATGCACAGGAAGCGCAGCCGCTCGAGCAGCGGCACTTCGCGATCGCACGCCAGCGCCAGCACCCGCCGGTTGAAATCGAGCAGCGAGAGCTCGCGGTTGATGGGCGCGACAGTGGAGGCATTCAAGGCAGGGGGCGCCGGCGCGCCACCGGCCGCGTCTGCGGTGAACGGCACGATCAACTTGGCCACGGAATTCATGATGGTAGGGGCCGCGTGTGACGGTTGGGTGACAGCCGTCCGCGCCCGCTTCAGGCCGCCGCAGGCAGGTGCAGCCAGACGCAGCGCCCCTCGGTGTCGCGTTCGAGCGCCTCGAGATAGGCGTCGTGGGCGGCCAGCTCGGCGGCCGTGGGTGAGAGCACCGGCAACGGCACGCGTCCCGCCAGCGGCAGGCGCGCGCCCTGGCCTGCGTCGCGGTGCGCGGTGGTGGTGCCCATGTCGATGGTCAGCGAATCCTGGCCGCGGGTCATCGCGAGATAGACCTCGGCCAGCAGCTGCGCATCGAGCAGCGCGCCGTGCAGCGTCCGGAGCGCATTGGATACGCCCATACGCTCGCACAGGGCATCAAGATTGTTTCGCTTGCCCGGAAACGCGTCCCGCGCCAGCGCCAGCGTATCGATCAGCGACGCGTAAACCACGGCGCACGCCGGGTGTTTCGCCCGCGCGAACTCCGCATCGAGGAAGCCGACATCGAAAGGCGCGTTGTGGATGATCCACTGCGCGCCCTGCGCGAACGCGAGGAATTCCCCGGCCACGTCGGCGAACTTCGGCTTGTCGCGAAGATCGTCCCAGGTCTTGCCATGCACCTGCGTCGCGCCCGCGTCGATCTCGCGCTCGGGATCGCAGTAGACATGCAGGTTGCGGCCGGTGGGACGCCGGTCCACCAGCTCGACGACACCGATCTCAATAATGCGATGGCCGAGCTTGGGGTCGAGACCGGTGGTTTCGGTATCGAGGATCAGTTGCCGCATGTCAGGGTTTCAACGCCTGTATTTCTGGATGGTCAACTGGATTTCCTCGATCGCATGCTCGATCTCGTCGTCGGTCAGGTCGCGTTGCGAACCCTTGCGATCCGTGAGCGTCAGCGTCTGCTCGAGCTGTGTCTGGAACTCGCCCAGGCCCAGTGTCTCGGTGATCGTCGTGGATGGTTCGTCGGAGAGCGTCTCCGGCCCCCAGCGCACGACGATGGCGGAGAGGTTGTCGCCATCGGAGCCACCGCGCTTCTCACCCTCGCGCATCATCTGCGGCGCCGTGGTGAGGATGGGCGTCGACGTCAGCCACGTGGCCACCTCGCGCTGGTCGAACACACTCCAGAGGCCGTCGGTGCACATGAAGATCACGTCGCCATTGCGCAGCGGCGTGCGCCGCGAGAGATCGATCACCGGATCGACGAGGCCGCCCAGGCAACTGAAGATCTTGTTGCGGTCCGGATGCGACACCACTTCGTCCGCGCCGATGATCCCCTGGTCCACCAGGTACTGCACCTTCGAGTGGTCCTTGGTCGCGCCGATCAGGCCGCCCTGCCGGAAGAGATACAGACGCGAGTCGCCGACATGGCCCCAATACGCGTGCCCGGCCTGCACGATGCAGCACACGCAGGTGGTGCGCGGCGTTTCCAGCATCGAGAACTGGTTGGCATAGGAGCCGAGCGCCGCATGCGCGCGCAGCATCGTGTCCTGCAGGAACTTGAGCGGATTCTTGAGGATCGGCTTCGCTTCCTGCTGGAAGCGCTCGATGAAGAGGCGCACCGCGATCTGCGCGGCAATTTCACCGCCGGCATGGCCGCCCATGCCGTCGGCCACCACCAGCAGCAGCGTATCGCGGCTGAAGGTATAGGCAATGCGATCCTGATTGACCTTGCGCGAGCCCTTGCGGGATTCCTGGAAGATCGTGAAGCGCATCTAAATACCAGTCACTTATGCGCGCATGTCCGAGAACAGCATCTTCTTCAGGTTGCCGAAGAACGTGAGCTTGCGCCTGGTCTGCGGAATCTCGCGGATGGCCTTCTGCAGCGCGAACACGCTTTGCGGGCGCTCCAGCGGGTCAAGCCGCAGGCACCAGTCGATCACCTCGAGGATGTTTTCCGAATACTGGCCCGCCCAGATTTTTTTCGCGGACACGAGATGGTCTTCCTGCACGCGCGCGTCGGCGGCCTGCGGCGCAAATGCGGCAAGGCACGCAAACATCGATGCGCCCACGCCGTAGACGTCCGTCCACGGCCCGAGGCGATCGGGATCTCGATATTGTTCCGGCGCCGCGAAGCCCGGCGTATACATCGGCGCCAGCTTGGGTTTGGCGCTGGTGAGCGTCTGCCGGGCCGCCCCGAAATCGAGCAGCACCGGCGTGCCGTCGGTGCGCAGATAAATGTTGGCAGGCTTGATGTCGAGGTGCAGCAGCTTGTGCGTGTGTACTTCGCGCAGGCCGTTCAGCAGATGCATGAACACGTGGCGCACCAGGCGCTCGGACATCTGGTCCTGCCGCATCTGGATCTGCTGCTGCAGCGTGCGGCCGCGCTCGTAGCGCATCACCATGTACACGGTTTCGTTGGCGCGAAAGAAATTCAGCACCCGCACGACGTTGGGATGGTTGATCTTGGCGAGCGCGCGGCCTTCCTCGAAGAAGCACTTCATCCCGTAGCGGAACGATGTCAGGTTTTCCGCCGAGCTGGCGCGCACGATGTCGCCCTCGGTGCGCAGCACCAGCGAGGACGGCAGGTACTCCTTGATGGCCACCGGGGAGCCGTCGGTGTCGAACGCGCGGTAGACGATCGAAAACCCGCCACGGCTGATCTGCCGGTCGATCCGGTAGTTCAGGAGCTGATATCCGCCGACGAGGGCTTGATTGGTAACGGCCATGGGATGGGGTCCGGGGCAAGTGCCGGCGGTCCGGGTGGACCGCCGAAGCGGGGTCGCAATCGACAAAGACATGGCAAAACACATGCCAGTCGCGACAATCGCGGCTTGCGCCGACACTGAAATCCTCATACATTCTCGGCAACCTGGCGTCCAATGTAAAGAAATCACACGTTGGCGTCGGGTTTTCGGGCCCGGAAACCGCCCGAAACGGCACAAAATGCTGCTTTTGGCTGCTGCGGGTCCTCCGCGCGGCATCCGCACTTCCCGGACGACTCCTATGATCCTCAGCATGACCGGTTTCGCGGCCGTTGCCGCGGAGTGGCCCGGAATGGCCTTAAACGTCGATTTGCGCTCGGTGAATCACCGCTTTCTTGACCTCACCGTCAAGCTGCCGGACGAATTGCGCGCGATCGAGCCCGGATTGCGCGAAAAACTGGGCGCCGTGCTCAAACGTGGCAAGGTCGAATGCCGGGTTTCGCTCAACCGTACCGCGGTTGGCAGTACGGCGCTGGCCGTCGATACGAGCCGGGTGGACCAGCTGGCCGGAGCCGCGGCGGAGGTGTCGCGGCACGCGCCGGCCGCGTCACCGCTGTCCATCCACGAGATCCTGCGCTGGCCCGGCGTACTGGCCGATGCGTCGGTCCCGCCCGCCGCGCTGGCACAGCAGGTGAACACGCTGCTGGACAGCGCGATCCGGGAACTCGATGCGGCGCGCGCGCGCGAAGGTGCGAAGATCTTCGCGATGCTGGACGCGGCCTGCGACGGCATCGCCGCGCAGGTCACCCGCGTCACGCCGCGCATTCCCGCCATTCATGCCGCATTCAACGAGCGGTTGTCCGCGCGACTGCGCGAAGCGGGCATGGATCCCAACGAGGACCGGCTGAAGCAGGAACTGGCCATCTTCGCCACCAAGGTGGACGTGGCCGAGGAACTGCAGCGATTGACCGCCCACGTGTCCGAAGTGCGCCGCGTATTGCGTGCCGGCGGCAGTGCAGGCAAGCGCCTCGATTTTCTCGCGCAGGAACTGCATCGCGAAGCCAACACGCTCGGCTCGAAGTCAGTGGACGTCGAGGTGTCGCAGGCGTCGCTCGAACTGAAGGTTCTGATCGAGCAGATGCGCGAGCAGGTGCAGAATGTGGAGTGAGTGCGGGGGCCGAGGCGAAGCCGAGGGAGGCGCGCAGCGCGCGTCCCCGCACGACCGACGGCGGCCGACACGCAACCTCCCACTGGCAGAGGCAGCGTAAAGAGGCCGCGAATGACC
>Ga0105046_10007167_pt1 | contig 17579 bp, 12 predicted proteins | sample MAT03_FD_78385 | JGI IMG/M metagenome (GOLD analysis project Ga0105046, IMG submission 78385) | Freshwater microbial communities from Lake Fryxell liftoff mats and glacier meltwater in Antarctica - MAT-03 (megahit assembly) | ecosystem: Environmental > Aquatic > Freshwater > Ice > Liftoff...
ATAGGGGCAGCTTATGGGAATCCAACCACTGGCGCAGCAACCATTAATTTCTTAGGAAGCAGTGTCAACACCACCTTTGTTTGTAATTCAGGGAGCAGTTCCAAGTTTTATTCTTTCAATATAAATAAAAATCTGGGTTATGAATTGAACCTGACCGCTGCAGCAAGTGCCAGTCCTCTTTTCTGGGCCAACGGCAAAACGTTTGATGTGGTTGGTGGAACATTCCATGTGGGCGCAAATGTTACTATCCCAAGTATGGGTAATATTGGAGGGAATCATAACATAGGTAGTTCAACGGCAGTTCCAACCTTTTGGGTAGATGGAGCTGCAGTTACCTTTAATGGATCAAACTCCATCGTTTTGTATGGAACGCTTAAAGTTACAGCAGGCAGCGTAGATGTTACCGGTTCGGCTGGTACAATTACGATTAGAGAAACTGGCCAGCTAATTTTGGAAGGAGGAACCATAAATGCAAAAATGCTAAGGACTTCCTTGATTGCTGGATCCCACAGAGGTTCTTATGTTCAAACTGGTGGTACATTCAATCTGGACAATACAGCAGGTGGATGGGAAACTGATTATGCTGTTTTTACCCTTGGAGATGCTGACAATGTTTTCAAAATGTCAGGTGGCACCATTAACATTATTCGCTCTGTCACAGGGGGAATCACAACCCATGGAGGAATTTTAATTGGAAGTACACCTGATAACTATGAGGTTACGGGAGGAACGGTAAATGTAACCATCTTCCCTTCGGCAGCTTTCAATTTTGACATTTGTTCTACTGCGCCATTTTATAATCTTACCATTTCTAAAAATGCAGGGGTTGGAGGATCTTCTGTCCGATTAAACGGAATGACCTGGAATAATGGCATAGCCTCAGCTCAACCCTTAGTAGTTTTAAATGATTTCACCATCAATGGAACCAATTCTCCTGTTTTTGATGCTTTGAATTCGAATGTAATGGTTGGAGGAAATTTCACCCTCAACTCCGGAGGTACATACCAATCTACTGCAAATACAACAACTTTCAATGGATCGGGCAATCAGACCTTTACTATAAATGGATCACTGAATTCCGGTTTAAGTTCATGGACTATCAATAAATCAAGCTCCACGCTTACGCTTGCAGGAACTGTTACCCCGATTACGGTAAGAGCCAACTTAACTTTGACAGCAGGAACGTTGGCAGATGCAGGAAAAACGATAAACGTTGGTGGAAACATCATAAATAATGGAACCCACAGCGGAGCAGGAAAAATAGCACTCAACAGCAGCACAGCAGCACAAAGCATTTCCGGAACGCTAAATTCAGTTTTTGGGAATCTTGATTTTTCAAATACCAACGGTGCGGCAGGATCTAACCAAATTACAGTTTCCAGCAACCTTCAAATCAATGGAAATCTAGGCCTTACAACGGATCGAGTTTCCAGCATTGGCAACAAGCAAATTATTCTTTCTGCAAGCAGTTCAATAACAGGAACTTTTTCCAACAACAGGCACATCAAAACAAATGGCTTATTGTCCGATGGAGGAATCAAAAAAACCTTTAATTCCACCGCTGCCATAACATTTCCTGTGGGATATGGCAGCAATTACAGCCCGGCAACCATTCAGTTTTCCTCCGCCCCAAGCACCTGGGGCGCATTGGATGTGAGACCGGTTGGGACCAAACAATTGTATGTAACAGATCCAAACTGCTTTGATTTATATTGGAAAATAAACACTACCGGATTTACAGGAGTTCCTGCCAATTCCATGAACTATACTTTCAATTACGGCACACTCACAGACAATGTTACGTACATTCCTGCATTCTATGATCAGTTGGCAATAGCCTATACAACCATTAATGATGTAACCAGGGTAAATGAGACAACCAATGATATTTCATTCACTGGTGTAAGCTACACGGATGGAGACTATACAGCGGGTAATCCTGCTGCATTTGGAATTGTAACACCTTACTACTCAAGAGCCAATGGCAACTGGAATACACCTGCTACATGGTCTAACATTGCTTTTGGAGGTGTGGCTTCTGCCAGTATTCCTTCTTCCAATTCACCCGTATTGATTGGAAATGGAAGTACTTTTAATCATACAGTAACCGTTACCACAAACGGAACCATTGCAGGAAGTTTGATTGTAGATGCAGGTTCAACCCTGAATTGTCAAACGACCACTGGCAACAATTTTGGAGCAATTCCTTATGCAACAGCAGGAGGTTCCGGAACCATACGAATTTCTTCAGCGGCAGCTTCTGCGGTATTCCCCGCAGGTGACTTTGGATTGTTTTTCCAAAGTACAGGCGGTAAATGCGAATATTATATAACGGGAGTGCAGGATTTCACAATTCCATCGGTTACAGATGCCCCGAATGTGATTTCAATTGATACATACAAAGATCTTGTTGTCAATCCGGCCGCTTCCGGATCCATAACCTTTCCAGATAAAGATTTGTTAATTTACAACAACTTAGAAATCAATGGATCCAGCACAGGAAAGGCTTTGCTTCCAAATGCCGCTTCCAGAAACCTGACCATCAATTTTGACCTGTTGGCTACTTCTGGTAGGCTTGAATTCGGGAATGCCTTTGCCCAAACGGTTTATGTAAAAGATGACATTACCATCAATACAAATGGGGGAATTCAAACTGTTAATACCGGAACCATTTCCCACATTCTGAATTTAGACGGAAACCTTTTCAATGAGGGAGTCATCAGTTTTAACAATACATCAAAAGCAACGCTTACGTTTCAGGGTACAGGTTCAAAAGTTTTTAATGGTTCAAATGCAGGTGCTTCAGTAAGCCTGAGTGCACTTGTAATCAATAAAGGCACAAGCTCTGCCACAGATCTTGACGTGACTACTCTAGGTTCCTTTTCAGCTCCTTCCAATAATTGGCTTTCACTGACCAATGGAAATTTAAAGTGGTCTAAAGCAGCAAGCATCACCTTGACCAACCTCGCTGGATTTGATTTTTTAATTCCATCAACCACCGCTTTTACTTTAAATAATGCAGGAGCAAATGTTACTGTTGCAGATGTAAATGCAGCCAATGCAGAATTATCTTTGGTTGGTAAACTATCCGTTTTGGCTGGTACGCTCAATGTCGGCAACAATTCGTTCGCACAAAGCAATGACCTTGAATATGGAAGCAGCGGAATTCCGGAACTTACCATTTCCGGGGCAGGAATTTTAAATGTGAACGGGCAGATTCGCAGATCTTCATTCAGCCAGATAGGGTCTTTAAAATACACCCAATCCGGGACAAGTACGGTAACCATAAGAGGTAAAGCAGGGTCAGCTGATCTTGATAGAGCAAAACTTGAAATTCTGAATTCTGGATCCCAGTTTAACATGTCCGGAAGTTCTACGCTTATCATTGACAGAGTTGGTGCAGCAAGCGGGTTATTTAAGGACCTTTTCCTTAACCCTTCCTCCAATACCGTAACTGGTGGGGAAATTAAAATTGGAACAAGTGCAACCACTGCGGCAATGAATTTCCTTACTGACATTCAGATTCCGTTGTTTAACTTAACCATTGATGGCACCACCACAAGTAAGACTCTGACGTTGAACAACAATCCTTTGGTTATTCAAAATAATCTTCGGATAGAGGGTGGTTCTTCTTTCCTGGCAAATAGCCTTAATGTTACCATTGGTGGAAATATGGTAAACCTAAATCCCGCAGCGACCACTGGTGTTAGTGTAGGTGGTTATCAGGCAGGTAATATTTCTCAGGTGACTACGTTTTCCAGTTCAACTGCAAATCAATCCATTACAGGGGTTTCACCCAATCTCACCAACTTTGGAATTCTTACGATTCAAAACAGCTTTACAGGAGGTCAGGTTTCTCTTGGGACAAACTCGAACATCCAGGTAAATGGACAATTGAATCTGACTACAGGAATTCTTAATACGGGCGCAAACCTTTGTACTGCAATCACCAATGTGGTGAACAACAGTACGCATACTTCTTCCGGAGCAGGCTTTCTTGTTTTAGGTGGTACAGCAAGTCAATCCATTCAATCATCCGGTACTGCCAATTTTGGAAGCGTACGGGTTGCCAATGCAGCCGGAGTAGTTGCTGAAGCTCCGGTAACTCTTACAGGGAATTTGAACCTGAGTAACGGAAATTTTTACATCAATGATAATTTATTGAGCCTTGGCTTGAACACGGTTGTTACCGGAACTTTTTCAAGTGTTAATATGATACGCCTGAATGGAGTAACAAGTGATGCCGGTGTTCGAAAATCATATCCGGCAAGTGCATCAGATTTTACTTTTCCCATTGGAACAACCCTAAAATATGCTCCCGTGCGGATGAATGTAACAGCGAATACGGTTGCCGGAACAATCAATGTGAAACCCGTAGATGTAAAACATCCCGCCACTACCGATGTATTAAATTTGGAGTTGGATTACTACTGGAGAGTGAGCAGCACAGGATTTAATGGCAGCACAGTTGTGAATCACACGTATTCTTATGATCCGCTAGACGTTTTTGGAACAGAAGCCAGCTACGTAACAGGCAGGTATTTTGGAAGCGTTTGGGCACCTACTTTAGGGATGGCAGGCACTGTAAATACCGTAACCCGAACAGCAACACTTACGGGTGTCAATTATTTCAATGGAGATTATACCGCAGGTGAACCTTCTGAGTTTAATATTCTTTCCATATTTTACAGTCGAAATGCCACTTTAGGTGGAAATTGGGATGATCCCAATGCCTGGTCAATCGTTAGTCATGCAGGAGTTGCCGCACCAACTTTCCCTAATTCTAACCAGGTCATTATTGCCTCAGGTCATACCATTGCCTCTAATGGAAATGGAAGAAGTGCGATTTCAGTTGTCCTAAATGGTACCCTTGATTTAGCCAACAGCATAGCCCATAACCTGGGAGATGTGAGTGGAACAGGTAGAATAAAACAAACCGCCACAGCAGCCAATCAATATTTATTTCCTGGGGGTAACTATGCATTATTTACCATATCTGGAGGTGGAACCTTTGAAATGGGTGGGGCTGTTAATGGTACACTTTCGACTCAGAACGACTACAATCATCTTGAGTTTTCTGGTTCAGCCACAAAAGGCCTTCCCAATACGGACATAGCACTTAATGGTAATCTGACCATTTCAGCCGGCATTGTTAATAATCCAAATAATAAAAATGTCAGTTTCGCCGGGGACTGGACCAATTCAGTAGGAACAGGTGGCTTTGTGGTAGGAACCGGAAGTGTAAGTCTTACAGGTACAGCTCAATCTCTAACGGGCTCAACCAATTTTTATGATCTTCTCACTCTATCCAGTGGTGTTAAGAATATGACCAGTTCAATTACGGTAAACAATAGCCTTGCACTCACATCCGGAATTTTTGTTACAGGATCCAATTTACTGACAGTAAGTGCAGGTGGATCAACAATTGGTGGATCAACATTGAGCCATGTAAACGGAAATTTGAGATGGGGAATTACAGCTTCAGCCGTAACCACCAATTTCATAATTGGAGATGGGACAAATTACACTCCAATTACCCTTACTTACGCGGGAACAACAAATGCTGGAGGATTTATTACCGGTAGTACAACTTCGGGCGATCATCCACAGGTTTATTTTTCAGGAATTGATCAGAACAAAACGGCCAACCGATTCTGGACTTTGACCAATTCAGGTGTCACAGGATTTACAGGTTATAGCGCAAATTTTAATTATAATGCTGCGGATCTTGATGTTGTTGCCGCACCTTTGAGTTTCATGATTTCACGCTACAGCAGCAGTGCATGGACCCAGCCTACCGTTGGTTCCTTAACGGCTACATCCACTCAAGGAATTGGTATTACCGGAACAACGTTTGGAGATTTCCAGGTAGGGCAAGCCATTGACGGTAAGCTTTGGGTAGGAACCACCAACACGAATTGGAATGTAGGAACTAACTGGGTACCAGCTTCTGTTCCAACGAGTTTGGAAAATGCAAATATTGGTAGTGTAGCCAACCAACCTAACTTTTTATCAGGAAGTAATGGAACCTGCAAAGACCTGGTTCTTTATGCAGGAGCCGTTGTCACCGTTCCAACAGGATATACTCTGAATGTAAATGGAGATATAACTGTAGTTAACAATACAATAGATGGAGTTGGAACGATTAATGTTGCCGGCTCTTCTACAACACTAACCGGCTCATTAACTGTGAATAGTAGTCTTTCAATAGCAGGTGCGGCAAGTCTGATTTTAGGCGCAGGTTCCACACTTAATTGCGGAAGAGATCTTACCATCGATGGCACTTTATCTGCTGGAGTACTTCCTGTAAATATGACCGGAAGTAGCAATGGAATGATACTTGGAACCAATGCGTCGTTTTATGATCTGGTGGTGAACAAATCTACATCCGCCAATATCGTTTACCTGGGCTCCAACATTACGGTAAGCAATCAGGTCAGTCTTCTATCCGGAGATATTGATCTCAATGGATTTGATTTGAATCTTGGTACAACCGGTAGTTTGGTTAATGAAACTTCTGCAAATCGGGTCACTGGAATCACCGGAGGAAGAATACTCGCAACAAGGACACTAAATGCGCCTTCTGCAGTAAATGTAGCAGGCTTGGGTGCTGTTTTGTCCTCTGCTGCAAACATGGGTTCTACCCAGATTATCAGAAAACACAATCAGGTTGTTTTTGGAATTGGATTCGGTACAAACAGACGATATGAAATCCACCCAACAAACAACACAGCCCTCAACGCCACCTTTGTTTTCAATTATTTTGATGATGAAGTAATAACTCCAAGCGGAACCATTGTTGAAGGAGAATTGGATTTATGGAGATTTAATGGAACTACCTGGGATGTTCAGAATTCAACCTTGAATACAGTGGCTAATACTATTACCAAAACGGGAATTCCTCAGTTCTCGGAGTGGACAGCCGGTTCTGAAGTCAATAATCCACTTCCACTTGATCTGGCTTTTGTAAACTTTGATTGTGATGAAAAAACACCTTCCGTTCTGTGGAAAACACTCCGCGAAACAGACATCAGGAACTTCATCGTTCAAGGCTCTTTTGATGGGAAAGACTGGCAAAATCTTGGAACCATTCAACCAACCGGAACATCCGGCACTTCTCAGAATTACAGATTTCAGATTGATAATCTGCCATCTGCCATGAGAAATGTAAGGTTAACTGCAACTGAAGTAAATGGAGAAAACCGGGTATTAAACCAAATGGTGGTTAACTGTGACAACGGACTCTCATTTGCTAAGATTTCAATTTATCCCAACCCGGGCGATGGAATCTTTACTATCAATCTGAATGGAAATAATCTTGAAAATGTGAATGTCAAAGTACTGAATGTTTTGGGTCAAACCATCTCAGGAGTGGTCCACAACAGCAGCCGGTCTGATAAAATCCGGATGGATCTCAGAGGATTACCAGCAGGAATTTACAAACTGCAAATGACCGATGAGTCCATTAACAAACAGTATTCTTTCAATGTGGTACTGAGATAACGATCATTCTAAGACAGCAAATTCCGGTTTTTTGTATATAGAGGTCAGAGCCCGAATTTCCAGGAATCCGGGCTCTGACTCTTTAAAGGGATTTTAATAATCACATGGATGGTTTATCAGGTAATTGTGGAAAATAATATCCCGATCTAAACGGTTTACTTTCAGCACAAAACCACTCCAGGAAAGGGATTTGGTTTGAAAGTTGTTTTCCTTTCATAAACCATTCTTTTAGCTGGCTGTATCCAAACAGGGATTATTTTTGAAAAGGATGGGAATGGAAATACGTCTAACAGGTTCCTATCACTTTCTTTGCAGCTTAATTGAATAATGTGATCAGGGTTTTTAAATTTGGAGGTGCCTCGGTTAAGGATGCAACCGGAGTTCGGAATGTAGCGAAAATAATTCAGCGTTTTGGTGGGGAAAGTCATCTTGCAGTCGTGGTTTCTGCCATGGGAAAGACAACCAATGCCCTGGAAGTGCTGTTTGAGAAAGCATTTAATAAGGAACCATTTGACGATTTGTTTGAAGATCTTCGGACAAAGCACCTTGAACTCATCCATCAACTTTTCGGAACATCCAATACAGATGTTCCTGAAGCATTGAACCGCTATTTTGTACGATTGCATTTTCAACTATTGCATGCTTACCTGAATTCGTATGATTCAGGATATGATCAGGTGATTTCTTTTGGTGAATATCTTTCATCACTGATCCTTTACAAATACCTGAAGAGCCAGGATATTATGGTAACTCTGGCCAATGCACGGAATCTGATCCATACCGATATGAACTGGAGAGAAGCCAATGTGGAAATGGATGAAACTTCTAAAGCGATTCGGAAAGATGTTGAACCTTTGTTAAAATCCGGAATTGTTCTGACACAGGGATTTATTGGAGGAGGTAAAAATGGAAATACAACTACGCTTGGTAGGGAAGGATCCGATTATACAGCAGCCCTACTTGGCCATTGCCTGGATGCTGAATCGGTTACTATTTGGAAAGATGTGCCCGGCGTGCTCAATGCCGATCCACGTTGGCTGGAAGGGGCCATTTTACTTCCTCAATTAAGCTATCAGGATGCAGCTGAATTAACCTACTATGGAGCAACGGTTATTCATCCGAAAACAATTCGCCCCTTGGCACAAAAAGGAATTCCGCTTCATGTCCGTTCCTTTCTGGAGCCAGAGAAAGCGGGAACTAAGATCGGATTTGAGGCGGTGAAATGGACGGATCCCGCATTTATTCGTAAGAACAATCAGACGCTGGTCTCTTTGGTGTCAAAAGATTACTCGTTCATAGAGGAAAAAAATATTACAGAAGTACTTCATTTATTCACACAATCCGGTTTGAAAATCCAGATGCTTCAGACATCTGCTACAAGCATTTCTCTTGTAACTGATTTCAGGAAGGAGTTTGAAGAACGTATTTCTATGCATTTGAAATCCATGTATACCGTACTATATAACGAAAACCTTACTCTATATACGATTAAGAATTACAACCAATGGGCCATAGATTTCGTCAAGGGTCAAAATTCAGTTATCTTAGATCAACGATCCCGCAATACTTGCCAATTGTTGATTCGGACCACTTAACTACTACCACCATGCTATCTCTTGACAAAGTTAACGTTCTGCTTGTCGAAGACGAGTACATTAACGCCTGGGCTTTAGCCAATTCGCTCAAAGTTCATTGCCACATCCGGCATGCTGCTACCAAAGAAGAAGCTTTGTACTGGATTCAAAGGGAAGATTTTCAATTTGTTCTTCTGGATATCCATTTGGGGCAATCCCGGGAAGCAGGAATCGAGATCCTTCCTGAAATCAAACGAAAACAACCAAACTGCCAGGTTTTTGCCACCACCGGTTATGGAACAGCAAACGATGAAGGCCGGTTTTTAGCCTTGGGTTTTCATGCTTTCTACCCCAAACCTTTGGACGAAGAGCGAATCATATTCGAAATCCGAAGCTTTTCCGAATCACGGAATGTAGCCTGATTTAACCGTTTTCTTTTTTCTTCGAAGCTCTTTCCAGACGGTCATTGATTGCTTTACCTAGTCCTGTATCCGGGAAACTATCTACTAAAATCGTTTTGATGTCCATTTGGTCAAGTTGATGAAGCGCATCAAAAAGGTTCTTTGCCGCTTCAACCAGATTTCCATCCGGAGATAGCACGATCTGGTTTTCTTTACGATACCCCTCTGCATACTTTTGAAAACAAAGCACTCCCGTTTGAAGTAGATCAAAACCGGGCAGGGATTGATCCGACAAGAAGTATACTGGTTTTTGTGGAGCGTAATGGCTTATCATGCTTCCAGGTACCACTGTTTCCAAAGTATTTTCTTCCAGCATCAATTCCGAAAACAAGGCAAGTTCTTCTTCGGAAATTCCTCCTTTCCTTAAAATCCGGATTTTATCCTTCCCTGTTATTTGCACAATGGTGGATTCCAGACCGACCTCACATGGACCGCCATCTAAGATATAGGGTATTTTCTGGCCCAAACCACTTTCAACATGCTCTGCTTTTGTAGGTGATATTCCTCCGAAAGGGTTTGCACTTGGGGCGGCTAGAGGCTCTCCAAGAACTTTTAATAATGCAAGAGTAAGTGGGTGATTTGGAATCCGGATCGCAACAAAAGGAGATCCATTGGTGATCAGATTTGAAACCTGATCGGATTTAGGAAACAATATCGTGATGGGTCCGGGGCTAAAAGCCTCCAATAACTTTTTTGCCAGAACGGGAAAGTCCGAAACCAAAGGATAAATCTCTTCAATGCCCGCAACATGAACAATTAACGGATCCGTTAACGGTCGGTTTTTGACTTGAAATATTTGCCGTATGGCCTTCTCTGATCGGATGCGACCGGCCAATCCATAAACCGTTTCTGTAGGAATTGCGACTACTTCTTCGTCCCGCAAAAGTTGGGCGGCTCTTTCAATGTCTTGTCCGGTTTCTGCCATCAGATCAACTCAAACTCCTGGCCCCAATCCGGAATTACAGTCTGCTCATAACCAGCCCAAACCAGTGTTTTTTTAAAATCCTCCATCACTTCCGCCTCTCCATGCACTAAAAATAATTTCTTAAGCTTCTCCGGTTTTTGTTGTTCCACAAACTGCATGAGGCCCTTCAGATCGGCATGGCCGCTGAAGATATCTGTTCTCAGAATACGGGCTTTTACCTGAAGTGATTTTCCTTTCACCACCACCCGCTCTTCGCCATTCATAAGTAGATTTCCGGTAGTGCCTTCTGCACTAAATCCAATCATGAAAATGGTGCAATACGGATTTTCCAGATTTTTAAGAATGTGGTTTTCAATGCGTCCGCCATGAATCATTCCCGATGAAGAAATAATAATGCAGGGCTCATTGTGGTTTGAAAGTGCTTTGCTTCCTTCCAGATCCGGCACAAAAGTCAGGTTTTCAAAATTGAAAAGTCCGTCGTTTTCCTTATAAAAATCCTGCGCTTCTTTGTTTAGATGGCTCCGGAATTTCTCATAAATCTGGGTGCTTTTCATAGCCATCGGACTATCGGTAAAAATCCGGATATCGGGATAATGCTCAGAAAACTGAAGCTTATTGAGTGTGTAGAGCAAAGACTGCGTCCTTCCCACACTAAAAGATGGAATAATGAGCCGGCCCGGAATATCGATCAGAGAACTTTGAATCACCTCTTTTAGAACCACTTCCGGCGATTCTTTTGTCTGGTGATTCCGATTGCCGTACGTGGATTCGCAAACCAGATAATCCACTTCCGGAAAGGGTTGTGGATCTTTGAGGAGGGGATAATTGTATCGCCCGATATCCCCGGAAAAGCCAATTTTTACCAACTGGCCATTTTCTCTGGCTTCCACTAAGATATTTGCAGCGCCTAATAAGTGGCCGGTATTATAAAAAGTAACATACAGATTTTCGTGCACCTTAAACCTACGCTCAAAACCGATGCAAACGAATCGCTCCATGCTTTCCCGCACATGAGATTCGAGATACAGATCGGCAGAAAGCTTGTTCATTAATCGGGGACTGATCTTTTTTCCCCTTCCATGAATGCTGTTCAGTTTGAATTTATGAATACGGGCAGAATCAGACATGAGAAGTTCTGCCAGCTCCATTGTGGGTTGTGTGCATAGGATCTGCCCTTCATATCCTTCCTTAATCAGGTTTGGGATATTTCCGCTGTGATCCACATGGGCATGGGTGAGGAGTACCACATTGATCTCAGTCACCTCAAATGGAAATACAAAACCATCCTCCTTTTTGTATTCTTCCGCTTCAAAATCTACTCTTTCTTTATCGAAATCGAAGCCACAGTCAATCAGAATTTTGTAATCGTGGTCAACAGTGAGCATAAACATACTTCCTGTAACCTGGCGGGCAGCGCCCCAAAATCCCAACTTCATGTATTCTTAGAAAAAAAAGGACGCAATTTTACAAAAAAATGAGCGTCAATTGAAGCTCATTTACTAAACTTGGGCACTAAATATAACTATTATGGATTTTAATCAATTAACCAATATTCTGTTTCTGGATATTGAAACCGTTTCAGAACACGCCTCTTTCCCTCAATTGGACGAACGTTTTCAGGTTTTGTGGGAAAAGAAAGCCAAATCACTCAAGGACGAAAATCCTCCGGAGGTTTCCTATCCCCGTCGGGCGGCCATTTATGCGGAATTCGGGCGGGTGCTTGTGATTGGTGCAGGCCATTTTACCATCCGGAAAGGGGAGCTGAGTTTCCGTACCCGATCCTTTTACCATTCCGACGAAGCCACCTTGCTTCAGGATTTTTCACAGTATCTGGGCCAGCTCACTAAGAAAGAAAACTGGCGCCTGTGTGCGCACAATGGTAAGGAATTTGATTTCCCCTATCTCTGCCGCCGTTTGCTGATTAATGGTTTGGTCTTGCCGAAATTGCTTCAGATTATGGGCAAAAAACCCTGGGATACCCACCATTTGATTGATACTATGGAGTTGTGGAAATTCGGGGACATCAAAGCCTATACTTCATTGGAACTGATGGCAGCCAGTCTCGGAATTCCCACCAGCAAAGGAGACATTGATGGCAGTGAGGTAGGCAGAGTGTTTTATGAAACCGGCGACGTCAAACGAATTGCAACCTATTGCCAGAAAGATGTGGCGGTAATGGCCCAGGTGTATATGCGAATGTTGGGATTGGGAATGATTTCGCCGGGGAAGATTTTGATTCAAGGGTAGAAGTGGGATTTCTCCCGGAGTCATGAAATTTACCCCGAAATGCGTGTTTTGATCTTCTGAAAAAATCATTTTTTTTGTCTTTTAAAGGGATCCTAATACATTTGTTTTAGGATAACAATAAAATATGAGTGCGAAAGCAACCAGGTTTGATGCGCCCTTCCTTCAAATAGAGTAAATTTTTTCCCCTTTCAAAATTACATTATGATGTCAGCAAGAATTTTAGTTTGGATCTTTTTTTCAATTTTTTCAATTTCATTTTTGGTAAGTGCACAGGATTGCAAGTATGCATTAAATCAATCTGATCCTATCACAAATGAAGAGAATAAAATTATAGACGTTGACGTTTCTGATAAGACAGTGAGAAAGATTACTGATAGTTACTTAAATTCTAAAGATTCAAAAGGTAAAAGCTGGCCTGAATTTTTATACCTTACTTTAGAAAAAAACGGTTCTAAATATTTTATAAAATATAGAATGCTAAAGTATGGGCGAGATCTGACTGTTATAACTGATGCAGATACCAATTATTTTAAACTCAATAATGGTACACTATTAAAACTTGTGCCATTAATCGCTACCCCAAATTATGAAGAAAATTTCACTAGATATAATGTATCCATACCCATTGCTAAGGAGCAAATGGAAGAATTGGCACGGGCTCCACTGATGTTTGTACGTTTAGGAATTCCAGAGAAGCCAACTTTTTCAACCAATGAGAAGAAATCCCAAAAATTCATGATGGCTGCGGCTTGCATTATTAAATAAGGTGTTATAACCCATCTCTCATTTGTACGTAGAACTAATGAAGCCTTCTACGTACTGTGAGTATTTAGTAGCGACTTCCGTGCCTGGGGGCTTGGTTAAAAACTTACTTTTTACTGTAAGTTCGTAGCGGTCCTTCAGAACACCACAAACAAGTAGATTTGGCCTAAGGGTACAAAGGATTTTGGCCCAAATTCTAAAAAGAGTGGTTAGATAGAAGCAGTCGATGGTGATAGAAATTATATTGGTCCTTAATATATGTAATTCAAAGAAATCTATAAAGTTACAATGGCCTATTGGCCTCGTATTCTGGATATTTCAGATGGAAAAGTTTACCCTTACCCTGGCAGCGGGTTTAATTCTCAAACACTTTTTGTTGCTTGGGAAGAAGCCCAGACGAGCTCTAATGATGGATGGCAATCACTTATAGGGGCTATATATTCTGCCAATCATGCATTGTCTTGGAGCTTTTTTTGTCAGGTCGAAATGAAATTTCCCGCTCAAGGGCTGATCCTAAAGCAGTAATAAGCATTTTTATTGAGAATCTAAAACAAGAAGGGTATGAAGACATGCAAAGATAGTAAGGAGAAAAATTTTGAGAATTGAGTAAAAATAAATATTTCTCTTCCTGGCAAGATGTTGAGTACTACTTTAATGTGAGGCGTCCTGATAGATAAACAAAGCCAAGGATGTTCTATCCTTAGCGAAGGGTTAAAAGCCATTTACAATTGAAAATGGACATAAGTTTGCAGCGAGATTAAAGGATAAACAATATGGCAAAGGGAAGTATAAAAAACTTCTCAGGCACTTGCTCGTAGAATTTGCGAAGCGTTCTAATTACTTAGTATGAAAGCAGGTATGTAGTGACCCGTGGAACACAGAGAATAAATAAGACCTTGGGGAACGAAGGGAACTCTTCGTTAATTTCAGGAAAAAAATTAATAGAAATTCAGGATTACTTACCTTTTTTGAAAGATAAAGAAACAACCATGGAGAATGGAATAATTGAACCCCTGGTGCTGCGATTTCTCGCTGAACCTGGAGATGTGAATTTTGGCGGGAAAGTACACGGAGGTGCCGTAATGAAATGGATTGACCAGGCAGGATATGCCTGTGCCGTGAACTGGTGCGGAGGGTATGCCGTTACGGTTTACGTGGGTGGAATTCGGTTTTTAAATCCCATTCACATTGGTAATCTGGTGGAAATAAGGGCAAAAGTGATTTATACCGGAACCAGTTCCATGCACATTGCGGTGGATGTCTTCAGCAAAAAACCGGAAAAGAAGGAGTACAAACACACCACACACTGCATTATTATTTTTGTTGCTTTGGATGAAGATGCCAAACCCGTTGCGGTACCTCATTTCGATCCAAGCTCTGAGGAAGAAAAAAAGCTTTCCAGATATGCCATCCGACTCATGGATCTTAGAAAAGGAATTGAAGCAGAAATGGAAGATTACAAAAAGTAGATTAAAATTGAAACATGGAAGAAATCATTCAACTTAAAATATCTCTGATTGGTTCAAAACCAGTCATCTGGAGACGGGTACTTGTTAATGGAAAAATGACATTTCAAGAACTTCACTGCGTCATTCAACTTAGTATGGGCTGGACCAATTCTCATCTTCATGAATTTGTGGTGAACCGAACCAGAATATCTGAACCCTTCGAAGATATTGAAGATGAATTTAATGAAGATTTAGTTGATTCTTCAACCGTTACACTTGAAAATGAAATCGCCAAAGGAATAAATAGTTTTATATACATATATGATTTTGGTGATTATTGGGAACATAAAGTTACGGTAGAAAAGTTTTTGCCTGTCAATGAAAAAATCAAATATCCTACCTGTGTGGCCGGGAAAAAAAAGTGCCCTCCTGATGATTGTGGTGGGATTTACGGGTTTTCCAATTTACTCAAAACCATATCGAATAAGAATGATCCGGAGCATGAGGATATGTTGGAATGGTTGGGCGGAGAATATGATCCGGATTATTTTGACTTGAGCGAAATTAACCACGATTTGTCTGGTCTTAACGAATTCATGAGGGAGAGCCAGGAACCTTAATAATAGTGCCTTTAATTGAGCTAATCATTTTCAAGTGCATGAAGTTATGCCAGTTGAATTCCGAGGTGGCCTGTAGCCATTCGCTTCAATCAATGCTGATATCAGGAAGTCACCTTAGTTTTTCTGATGTATTATTTTTTTAGGGATTTTAATTTGGCAATAATTTAAATGTGTATTCCACTGATGTTGGTTTCGTTCGTTCGATAAGACATTTCCAATGAAATATAATCAAGCCGCCTCTTTCACCCTCACCGGATAAGGAAACTCTGAAGCGGTGGAAACAAAATTCGAATCAACCATTTCTAACCCAAGAGTTTGGCCGGTAAAGTGTTTAGCGAAGGGGTCAAAAAAATTCTGAAGTTGCTTTTGGTAATGAATAAAGCCACCGTAAGTTCAAAAATTGAATTCTCATTAACCACTTTCGTATATTTAATCATAAAATATGACGATGTCAAGACTTGAATTTCTTCAGGCGGAGATAGCCAAAAAAGTTAAAGGATTTGACAATAAATTGCTTCTGGAAAAAATACTCTATTTAGTGGCCCCAGGCAAATTTGGGTCTTTCCTTTTTCAAAACGTGTACTGTGTTTTGTGTAATAGCTAGTAAAGTCCCAATTCTTTTGCTTTGTATTTGCGGTTATTCCAAAAAAAAGAATCACCCGTACGGATGGTTCTTTTGTGTTTTTAAAAGTTAGTTCCGGAATGCCTCAGGCACGTACTTGTCCAAGTCGGGTATTGAGGGCTGCCAGAAAATCGACCTGAACCGCAAGGAGAACCTTGGTTCTTTCAATATCCAGTGCACCATCTACAACCGCATCAGGATCTGACCCACCGTGGTTTTCGGCAATCCATTCTAACATAATATTAAGGGACTTGGCAAAGTATGCTTTACACATGATTGAGAGGTACTTTCTCATTACGGAAGTGTAGGCACCTGAATTTTCTAAGAACTGGCCTTTATGTAAATTACCCAATTCACCTCCCCTTCCTCGTTGCCGCCTCAATTGCATCCCACATTTTCTGCGGAACGGCGTTGAGCCAGTTGAATTCTCCGGCACCCTGAAGCCATTCGCCGCCGTCGATGGTGACCACTTCGCCGTTGATAAATCCTGAATAGTCGGATAAAAGGAAGGAAACCAGGTTCACCAGTTCTTCATGCCGACCCACCCGGTTCAAGGGGATTTTGGAGGCCGGATCCATTTTTTCGGCCAGGTCGGGAGGAAGCGCTTCCTTTGGAAACAAACGCGACCAGGCACCTTCCGTCGGGAAAGGACCCGGTGCTATGGCGTTGGTTCGGATGCCGTATTTGGCCCATTCCACCGCTAAAGATCGTGTGAGGGCAATAACCCCGGCTTTCGCTGTGGCCGAAGGCACCACATAACCCGAACCGGTACTGGCATAGGTGGTTACAATGTTTACAAACGTTCCGGCTTGCTTCTGTTCCATCCAGTATTTTCCGGCAGCCATGGTGGTGTGGATGGTTCCTTTCAATACGATGTCGATCACCGAAGAAAAGGCATTGGCTGAAAGTCGTTCGGTGGGAGAAATGAAATTACCGGCTGCGTTGTTCACCACCGCGTGCAATCCTTCAAGGGTTTCTACAAAATACCGGATTCCTTCTTCTACTTTTTCGGCATCCCGTACATCGGCTCCGAAAATGGCGACTCGCCCTCCCGTTTCTGTTTCCAATTTAGAAGCGGCTGCGGCAAGTTTGTCAGTATTTCTACTCATCAGGGCTACTTTGGCTCCCAGCCTGAGCAGGCCTTCGGCCATCGAAAGACCCAAACCTGAACCGCCACCTGTGATGAGAACGGTTTTGCCTTCGAAAGCCGATTGAGGAAGCATGAGATTCATATCCGAAAATTTTCAGGTAAAAATGACTGAAAAATCCGGATGTTTCTTAAAATCTGCGGTTGTCTCTAAAACAACTGAGCCGCAATCTGCTTCACCGCATCGCTTTTACCCATGCTGTAGTAATGAAGGACAGGAACTCCGGCTGCCATCAATTCTTTAGACTGGGCAGCACACCATTCAATGCC
>Ga0105046_10007168_pt1 | contig 17569 bp, 18 predicted proteins | sample MAT03_FD_78385 | JGI IMG/M metagenome (GOLD analysis project Ga0105046, IMG submission 78385) | Freshwater microbial communities from Lake Fryxell liftoff mats and glacier meltwater in Antarctica - MAT-03 (megahit assembly) | ecosystem: Environmental > Aquatic > Freshwater > Ice > Liftoff...
ATCATCCACGCGAAGGCTCAGCGGCGCCTGGAACAGTATCGCCGGCGCGTGCGGCTCTCCGGCCGCGGAGTGCGGTCGTTCCTCGACATCGACTACAGCTACGGCATGCGTGCTCCCTACTTCACGATCGTTGCAATCGGGGCGATTAGCTTTCGACTGGTTCCCGCGAGACTGACCCACTCGATTCCGAGAGAGACCCGATCGCCGGCCAAAGTTACGTCGAGCAGTCTGCCCGTGTCGAGCCGCTCGTCAGCCGGGTCCGCGGGCTGCTCGATCTTTTTCATCTGCCGTTTGACATCCACAAGCGCGGCGTAAAACGCCTGCTGGACGTCGAGCGGCGTGCGCCACCGGCCTTGCCGGGCTTCGATCATGAACAGCGTACCGACTACCGACGCCGCTGGCGTACTTCAGGCTGAAGCGTTCCGTCAGGAGCAGCAGAGTCGCACGTTGCGACATCTTCTGCACCCCGGCAACGATTGTGCCACCTTCGCCGTCGTCGGCGAGCGTGGGGCGCATAGGGACGATCGCTCCCGCCGGGATCTTGTCGTCCGCTCCCTGCCACGCGACGAGATCGTAACTGCGGCCGACGTAGTCGGTTGTCGTGGCCACTTCAGCCTCCTTGCTTGGTTTCCTTCACCAGCCGTCGGACGTATTCCAGTCCGCACAGCGAGTAGACACCCTTGTCGTCCCCGTTACCCCTGGCCGCGCCGGCTGCGTGCAGCAAGAGCCGCGGCAACGGCATGGCGTGCCGCATACGGAACGCCCGCTCCAGGCAGGCGAGGTACTCGATCTGTGTTGTGGTCACGATCATATCGCCGACGACACCGGGGGCATTCGGGTTTGCGATCGCGTCGGTGAATTCCTGATTGGCTTTGTCCCGGTTGAACGGGGTGTGCATACCGTCGTAGTCGAACACGTCGCCGTTCCACCCGACCGGGGTGAACCAGCCCGTCTGCCCGTTCACCTAAAGAGCATCACCCGTTTCCTTGGCGTGGTTTTTGAGGGCGCGAGGCTGCCGCTCGAAGTTCGGATCGACGTCCGACTTCGACACGGGTGTGTTGACGGTTGTGCTCACAGCCTCATCTCCTCTTCTTGGTCGAGCAGCGACTGGATGTAGCCCTTGCGCTGACTGACGAGCCCTGGCGACCGGTTGAGCTTGCGAGCGATCTCCGGGTTGCTCATAGGACGCCGACCGTTGAGCCCGAGCGTCATCTCCATGATCTTCTGGTCCTGCGACGTCAGGTCATCGTAAACCATCTCCCGCCACATGGATGTCCGCTGCTTGCCGACTTCGTTCACGTCGCCGCAGACGTTAAACAAATGAGATTTGGGGCTTACGCCAAGCATGATCGGAAGCCCTCCGTCAAAGCGTCCCGGTCGAGATTGCGACCGATGAAGATGAGCTTGTTGGCCCGCGGCGACTTGCCCCACGGGCGATCCGGGCGACCATCGAATAGCATGTGGACACCCTGGAACACGAAACGGTTGGCGTCTCCCTTGATCGCCAGCACGCCCTTCATGCGGAAGATGTCCTGGCCCTGTGTCTGGAGTACTTCCCCGAGCCACTCGTTAAGCTTCTTGCTGTCGAGATCACCGGCAATGGTGATGCCAACTGAAGAGACCGCATCGTCATGTTCGTGGTCCGGCTTGTAGGCGTGCGACTCGATTGCCGCCAACACTCCAACCGGGCCATGTAGCACGGCCTGGAACTCGTCCGGATGGTGCTCTGTAAACAAGGCATAGTCGCCCGCCTGACGAATGCGGATCGAGAGACGGACTTCGCCGCCTGGCAACGCCACCTCCAACAATCGTTTGCCCGGCCCGATGGGGCTCACTGCCGCAACCGGATCTCGCTCACTAAAAGACCACACGGCCTCTTCGACCGAGGCTGCCAGTCCCTTTGGTGCCTGGACCAAAGCCAACTTCATGGCCGGATCCGGACCCTCTTGCATCACCAGCGTGTAATCGCCTGCCTTCAGGGAGTACACACCGCCCCACTCGAAAGGGTACTCGGGTTCGAGGAACTGAGGGTCCGTGACCATCGCCCGGTCAAGGTCGAAGCCGCCAACGTTCAGGATGCGGTCCATCGCGATGACGCTGTTCTGCGTGCGGTAGACCTTGGCCGCCGCATTCATCGCCTTGATGCGGGCCTCCAGGGCGTCGAGTTCGCCGGGTTCGACAAGGTCGGTTTTGTTGAGCAGGATGACATCGGCGAAAGCGATTTGCTCCTGCACTTCGTTCGTGCCCCAGTGTTGGTGGACATGCTTCGCATCGACCAGCGTGACGAGTCCATCGAGCCTCGTCTTTCGATTGATCTCGTCGTCCACGAAGAACGTCTGGGCAACGGGGCCCGGGTCCGCCATGCCCGTCGTTTCGACCAGAATGTAGTCAAAACGCTCACGGCGTTTCATGAGGTTGCCGAGGATGCGGATCAGGTCGCCGCGAACGGTGCAACAGATGCAGCCGTTGTTCATCTCGAAGATCTCCTCCTCGGCGTTGATCACCAGATCTTGATCGACCCCGACCTCGCCAAACTCGTTCTCGATGACGGCGATCCGTTTGCCGTGATTCGCTGTCAGGATGTGATTGAGTAGGGTCGTCTTTCCGGATCCGAGGAAGCCGGTGAGCACCGTCACGGGGACTCGGTCAGTCGTTGCTTTCATGAGTGATAGATCTCCAGAAGTTCAAGGTTTGAAACTGGCTCAACGAGAGGAGATTGGCCTGTGTCGCGAGAACTTGATCGAGCCCTCAGGCGTGCCAATTTCCGATGGCAATACGGCTTGCCCGAAAGGTCGCCAAAATCGACAAACGGGGCCGGAACGCTGGGGGCTGTTATTCCATCCTTTGGAAGAAGAGCATTCGTGATGAAGCATGTCGCGGGCCCAGCGGCATGCGTTTGCATCGAGATGTTCCAGGTGGATGCTGCCATCGCGTGTCACGATGATCCGCCCCTGCTGCGTCAGGCCTCGCCAGGACACTTCGACCTCCGCCTGATACCCCTCAAGCGTCGCGCGGCCGACCTCAATCACATCGGGGGTCTGCCCGTTCAGATTCGCCGCCAAGTCCGCAAAGGCGCTGGCATCTCCAAGCAGTAGGGCCACAAGCCAAGCGTTGCGAACCATGGAAGCCCCCGGGATGTAAACCTGCTTTTCCCTGCCAGCTTGTGACCGCCACTTGACAGCGACGTGCTACTGTGCTATTTCATAGAATCATCGAATAGCGTAAGAGAACCTTGTCGTGAAGAATCCAATCCCCGCCTGTCAGCCGACGGATCATGTGCATGGGGGTGTGGCTCTTCCTCCGGCCTCTCTCGAGCGTGCGGCTCAACTGTTCCGCGCCATGGGCGACGCCCCGCGGCTGAGAATTCTTGATCTCCTGAAGAACCGCGAACTGTGTGTCACGGAGATCGTGGCGGCCGTGGGGGAGAAGTTTTCCACCGTCTCCCAGCGGATTCGAATCCTTCGCCAGGAAGGCCTCATTGTCCGTCGGCGAGATGGGAATCATTTGTACTATGCCCTTTCGGATCGGCACGTCGCCGATTTGATACTAAACGCGCTGGCTCACGCGAACGAACTGATCGCGACGCTGGCGGCACCTTCCCAGGGAGACGACTCACATGGCTCACACCCATGAAAACCACGACCACCAGCACGGGCCGAATTGCGGACACACAGCGGTCAGGCACGATGGCCACACGGACTATCTGCACGAAGGCCACTTGCACCACATGAGTGCTGGCACCGTTGAAGAGCATGCCCTGCCGGTGAGTGCTGCCAACCCATCGGCTTGCACCCCCGATCACAAGTGCGGATCGCACGATGCAGCTCACCGCCACGGCCCGGGATGCGGCCATGAAGCCGTGCCGCACGGCGACCACACCGATTACCTGGTGAACGGACACCTGCACCACCCCCACGGCGACCATTGCGACAACCACGGGCCGGTTCAACTATCTTGAGACAGGTCATTAACCGTGTGTCCCGCGAGCGGCGAGGCTCAGGACGTCGAACCTCGTGACCTCGCTCAGCGGCTTCAGGAGTTTGTGCTTTCGCGCCTTGCCCGGTTCGCCGAGAACGGCGATGACCGTCTCGACGTCCGGGCAGTCGCTCTCGGCACATCGGAGTTCCGTGACCATCACGACCACCTCCTCTTCAAGTCCTAGCGCCTCGCGAACCCACCCGTTGATCCGTGCGTTGAGATTCGGGTCATGGGCGGGTTTCTGACCGAATAGCATCATGGTTGTTTTCCTCGTGGCTGGGGTCGCTTTTACACGTTGATGTTCGAGAACGGCGTAATCTTGACTGGCTTGACGACAAGACCGCTCCGGATGGCAGTGGTGGAAACCCAAACGCGGCGGATTTCGCCGTCGATCACGCACCTCACCCGCTGGAGGTTCGGTTTGAACTTCCGACGGCTGATGCCGGTGATCTTCTTGCCAACACCACCGAGGTACTTGGCTTTTCCTCGATAGGTCTTCTGATTGCCAAACGCCACGGTTTTACCGGTGAAGCGACACTTCTTGCTCATCGTTGCAGTCCTCCCGGGGGATTCGATCACGAATGACGATGATCTGTTTGTGCCTGCTCGAATGTCGGCCAGGCGGGGAATGGGTCATGGATGCGTTCCCATACGTCCGGCCCGGCGTGCATCTCAGCCTCTGTCATCAAGGCCGCGTCGAGCGCAGCCCTGATCGCTGTCTCGTCCAGCTTGCGCCCGATGAAGACCAGTTCTTGCCGGCGATCGCCGAACGCACCCTCGAAATTCGCCAGAATGTCCGCTCGCTCTCCGGGGTCCGTTGGCCACTCCTCTTGTGATGCGTCTGCCCACCAGATTCCTTGCGGGGACAGTTCGATTACACGGCCGGCTTGCGACCACAACGCGGTCCACTTTGGTCGGGTCGCGATCCAACAGAATCCCTTGGACCTGAGAAGGCCCGCCGTCAGTTCCTTGTTGAGCATGAAGCAGTACAGCCGCTCAGGATGAAAGGAAAGACGAGCCCGATAGACGAAGCTGCTGATGCCGAACTCGGCGGTCTCGGTTTGTTCTTCGCCGCGCAACGCGGCCAACCACCCGGGGGCTTGCGAGGCACGCTCGAAGTCGAACCGACCGGTGGAGAGGATGTCGCGAAGATCGATCTGGCCGCGAGTCGTCGAAATGATGTTCGCCGAGGAGTTCAAGCCGCGAAGGATCGCACCCAACTGTTCAAGTTGTGGACGCGAGACTTTGTCCGTCTTGTTCACGACAATGACATCCGCGAACTCGACCTGATCGACCAACAGGCTCACCAGATCGCGTTCATCGTTTTCGCCCAGTGACTGATTGCGATCAGCAAGCGAATCGGAGGATTGATAATCATCCAGGAAATTCGCAGCGTCCACCACCGTGACCATCGTGTCGAGCCGGGCGACCTGAGACAGCGACTGCCCATTCTCGTCCTCAAATGTGAACGTCTCGGCCACTGGCAACGGTTCCGATATTCCTGTGGATTCGATGAGCAAATAGTCGAAACGCCCCTCCTCGGCTAACCTCGTGACTTCCTTGAGCAAGTCTTCGCGAAGAGTGCAGCAGATGCAGCCATTCTGCATCTCGACCAGCTTTTCATCCGTGCGTGACAACGCGGCCTGACCACTTTTGACAAGCGACCCGTCAATGTTCACCTCGGACATATCGTTGACGATGACGGCAACTTTCAGTCCCTCGCGGTTATGAAGGACATGATTCAGAAGCGTGGTCTTGCCCGCCCCAAGGAAACCGGACAGAACGGTGACGGGGAGTTTGGTTCGCATGGGAGATTTTTGACGTTTCACAATCACCTCACACCTTCCGAGAAATCTTGAGGCTGGAACGAGGCGCACGTGGGTACGGTTTGGTCTCGTTGGCTTGCTCGGAGACAGAGGACGCGGCGCGACTCATCCGCAACTCGGACAGCAAGCCCGCCCATGGCCCCGTGTGACGATCGCCGTCTGCGTGTAGCCGATTAGCTCGCTTCGCCAACCACTCCCACGACGAAGCCATTTCTTTCGCAGACACAACGGCGGGTTTTCCACGGACCTTCAGTGTCGATTCGCGGTAAGCCACGCCGAGATTTTCTGCGACCCAGTGTTCGTGATGAGCGATCCAACTCGCCGCGCCCCGAACGAGCAGTCGCACCACCCGCCAACAATCACGACTCCAAGGACGAATGCATCCAATCAGGTCCGAAACGTCGTGGATTGGCGAAGGAGGCAAACGCTCAATCAAGAGAGGACTGAACTTGTAACGGCGAAGGAACAGATTCCCGACCTCTGGCACGGAGTAAATCAGACCGAAACCCCAGAGAATCACTGTCGCATTGTCGGCCCCGCCGCCTGTGTACTGACTGCATCCCTGCTTCAAATTGGGGGCACGATGTCGGCACATCCCGAGGTCTAACAGCACATTCCCTTCAGGCCGGGTGATGTCGCGACCCCAGCACCAGAATTGCTGCTCCAACAGTCCGGCCGCCCAGCGACGAACGTCGCTGGAAAGGCGTCGCTGGCTTGCGAGTGGAGTTCCAGTCACAATGCCATCTCCTCTGTCAGAAATCGCTCGAACTGCAGGGAGTCCAATTCCTCTGGCAAGGGCTGTACGAGACCCTTGGCATGGCAGGCCCGGGCCCAAGTAACCAGCGACTCGTACACAGATTCCCCGGCCATTCCGCCGAGCCAGACATTCCCTTCTGGGCGCATGATCAGGCAGACGTTCGCCAGATCGCACGGCCCCAGACATCCCGAGATTGTCAACTGAACTGTGCAGTTGAGCTTCTCGCGTCGCCAGATCTCTTTCAATTGCTCAACAGGAAGTTCCGGTCGGCCGCGATCGGTTCGTCCGCAACAGCATCCCTGGCAAAACACCAGTTGCACCAGGGGCCGTCGTTTCGTTGTCAGTTGCACCGAGACACCTCCTCGGCTGAAAGCGTCCCAAGGTCTTCAGAGTTCGTCACGGGTTCTTCGGCCGTGGGTCGCAGATGCCGCCACGCCGAGCACGTTGCGAAGGTCACGACGAATGCCGCGGTGCAGGCCAGAACGATGGTCGCACCCGAGGAGGTACTGGCGAGATAGGAGAGCGTCAGCCCGGTGCCGGAGCAGGCCGCCGCCAGGGCCGCGCCGAGGAGCATGCGTCTTGGCATTCGATCGCTGAGGAGGGCCGCCGTCGCTGCCGGAGTGATGAGTAGAGAGCTCGTCAGGATCACGCCGACCGTCTGGATACCTGTCACCACGGCCAGGGCAAGCAAACCCAGGAGCAGGAACCGCATTCGATCGGCACGCAGTCCGATCACCTCGGCGTGGGTCGAATCGAACGCGGTTAATTCCAACTCTTTGTGGAACAGGGCCAGCATTAGCAGCACGACAATCGCTACGACCGCGATGAACCCAAGGTCGGCCGTCGTCACGCCGAGGACGTTGCCGAACAACATGTGGGTCAGGTCGCGGTACGACCGCGTGCGGCTCATCAGTGTCACGCCGAGGGCAAACATCCCCGTGAAGACGACTCCGATGGCCGTGTCCTCTTTCACCGCTTGCCTCCGCGAGGCCCAGCCGATAAGCAGGGCTGCGACCAGCGCCGCCCCGAGCCCGCCGAAAGACAGGCTCCAACCACACAGATGAGCGATCACGAGCCCCGGCAGCGTGGTATGGGCCAGGGCGTCCCCTATGAAAGCCATTCGCCGCTGCACGACGTGGACGCCGAGCAACGCGCAGGTCACTCCAACCAGCACTGCCGCCAGCAGGGCGTGCTGCATGAACGCGTAGCGGTATGGCCCAATCAACCAGTCCATGACCGCTCCTTCTGTCGAATGGTACAACTGGTCGCCACGGCGTCTTGCGGCACGACTTTGCCAGAGTGCAGGCGGACCACGGAATCGAAGGCTCCGTTCAACCGGCTCAAATCGTGCGTGGCGACAAGAAAAGTCTTCGCTTGCTCACGCAGGTCACTCATCGCCTCGTAGATCGTGTCCTGCGTCGATTCGTCCACCGCGTTGAACGGTTCGTCCAACAGAAGGAGGTCCGCTTCCTGGGCCAGGGCGCGGGCCAAAAGGGCCCGCTGCTGCTGCCCGCCGGAAAGCTTGCCGATCTGTCGATCCGCAAGCGAAGCCAGGCCCAGGCGGTCGATGGCCGCTGCCGAAATCTCTCGGTCGCGACGACCGGGCCAGCGCATCCAGCCAAGGTGAACGTAACGGCCCGTCAACACCAATCGCTCGACGGAGATGGGAAAGCTCCAGTCAATCTCGCCCCGCTGCGGCAGGTAGGCAACGCGGTGATGGCACGCGCCAACTGGGTTCCCGTGAACTCGAATCACTCCCGAAGACACCCGGAGCAACCCGGCCACGGCCTTGAGCAGCGTGCTTTTGCCCGACCCGTTCGGACCGACCAGGGCGGTGCAACTTCCGCTGAGTATCCGCACACCCACGCCACGAAGCGCTGACCGGCGAGCGCCAGGATAGGCCACCTCGAGAGACTCGGTGATGAGAGCCGGAGCACCCGCCACCGGGTCGGCATGCCGACCGCACGAGTAAGGAAACCGGGGCTCGCTCATGGTTTCAGGGCTTCCACAATGGCGGTGACGTTGTGGCGGATCATCTTCTCGTAAGTGTCGCCGTTGCTGCCGGGCTTCCCCAACGCATCTGTGTAGAGCGGCGGAGCGAGCCTCACGCCGGCCTCGGTCGCCAGCCTCTGCATGAGCTTCGGATTGTGGACATTTTCGGCGAAGATCGCCGGTACCTTAGCTCGCTTCACCTCTTCAACAAGCTTGGCGAACGTGGCGGGCGAAGGGTCCGATGCCTCCGTAGAGACCGATTCCAGAGCGGTGCCGACGACGTCGAAACCGTAGCGCTCGGCGAAGTACCCGAACGTGTCGTGTCCGGTGACTAGCTTGCGATTCTGACGGGGTAACATGTCGATCCTCGCCACGACCCAGACGTCCAACAACTGCAGGCGACCCAGCGTCGCCGCAGCGTTCACCCGGTACGTCTCGGCGTGGGCCGGGTCGGCCTCGGTCAGTTTGTCGCAAATGAGGCCGACCATGTGGGCGGCATTCTGGACATCGTGCCAAACATGAGGGTCGTGAACATGATGATGCGGCCCGGGCGAATGGAGATCGTGCCGGTCTTCCCCTCCATGTCGCAGCTTGAGTCCCGCCGTGACAACAACCCGCCTGGCTTTCGATCTCGAGGATGAATGAAGCTTGTCGAGCCACGTCTCGAAGCCGATGCCGTTCAGGAAGACGACATCGGCCTCCGCGATCGCGATGCCGTCATTCGGCGTCGGCTCGAACGTGTGAGCGTCCCCATCCGGCCCCACGAGAGTCACGACCTCGGCGTTCTCGCCGGCAACACTCTGGACAAGATCTCCCAGGATGCTGTACGTGGCGATCACCCGAAGCTTGCCGGGCCTTCGCGCCGACTCGGTACAACCGCCAGGCAGCAGGCACCAGGCCATGGTTGCCAGCAGCATTCCCATCCGACAGAAGCCTCTTCTCATCCCAGACCTCCAGGCCAATCTCGCAGCCCCGCCGCACTGATCTTCTATGTATTACACGGTAGTTCTATGTTATACCTTCGGCTACATGCTGCTAGACCGATTCAGATTCTTGGACCAAATACTCGAGGGATGGGTGGAGGACCGCTTATACGTACGGCCCAAGAAATGCGAGGGCGACACAGCCGCGTGTGACAGCCCGTGGAGCCTGGCTCCGCATCCGCCGTCGATAGCGGTTCGCTGCGAGAACGAACGCACTGAGGGCGAGGAGGCTCGCGGGCTCGGGGACCGGCGTGAAGGTCACCACGAGATCGTTACCAATCGTCGTGAGGGCGAACACACCGTTGGTCGTGTCGTTGACCGCGGAGAACTGGCTCGCGTCAATCGTGAAATCGTTGACATCAAAGCCGACGATGCCGCCAGCGAAGGTAGCAATCTTCCACTCGTGGTAGTCTTCTCGGTTGAAGTCGGAAGTCGCTCCCGGCGTGTTGTCCGCCGCGAGCGAGAGGAGTTTCACCTCGAAACGATTGCTGCTCGTGAGCGTGGGCGACATGAGGTCAAGCGTGCCGGTGCCGTTGAGAAGGCTCTGCGTGAATTCGCCATCGTCGACGCTGTTGATCCGCCAATCGTAACGTCCACCGCCGAGCCAGGTCATGCCACCGACCACGAGTGTACCCGGGCCGGGCTGAGCGGAAGGAGCCAGTACGCCGCCGAGGGTCATGTTGCCCAGAATGCTACCGGTGCCGACGAGCGTCTGCCCCGCGTTGAGGGTGAAGCCGGTGACCGCAACGACATCGAGCGTGGCTCCGCTGAGGCGGATATTCGGAGCGCTGCCGAGCGGTGCGGAGCCGGTGACGGCGAGGGTGCCCGCGTTGACGTTCACATCGACCGCGCCGAGCGTGGCCGAGTTCGTCAGCGTCAGCGTGCCGAAGCCGGACTTCACGAGGCTGGCGGAGTTGATCGTCGTGGAGACGGTGGCGATGCCGCCCTCGACGGCGATGTACGCCGGGCTCGCGCCGCCGCTCCCGAAGGTGAGCGAACCTGGGCCGGTGATCGAGGATCCCGTTCCGCCTGGAAGCAGGATGAGCCCGCCGCTGGTAAGCGTCAGCGATTGGCTGGCGTTCACGGTGAGTGTGAGTCCATCTCCCGAGAGGGCGAGCGCGTTGCGGGTGATGCTGCTCGCGACAGTAACGTTCGCGGTCTGGCGGACGGTTTCGGTGCTCGCGGCTGTCAGCAGGCTCGTCACGTAATCCGCGGACTGGAAGGGGCGAATGCCGTGGGTGCCGTGGGTCGCGAAGGCGAGTGAGTCGAGCGTGTCCGACCCGGTGGCGAGCGCGGCAGGCAGGACGCTGTTGACGAGCGTCGGGGCTGTCGTGAACGCGACGTTGGCGACGCCGGCGCCGGGGGCGTTGCCGAGGTTGTTCACGCCGCCGATGAAGAGCACCGTGCCCGTTCCGACGCTGAGATTCGAGAACGTCAGCGAGGCTCCCGCCGTCACGCCGGGGATCATGTCGAGGACCGACTGCCCGCGTGCCAGCGACAGGGTTCCGGTCGTCTCGCTCGTGGCAAGGCTGTCATGACCGATGAAGGTGAGGAAGCCGCCGCGAAGCTCGAGGGTGGCGCTGTCGGCGAGGCGATCACTGTTCACCGCGGCCTGGTTATCGATGGCAAGCGAGGCCGGCTGAGCGATCGAGATCGTGCTGCTGTTGGCGATCGCGCCGGCGAGTGTCAGCGTGCCGCCCTCGATGTTCGTGGAGCCGGAGTAGAGGTTTGAACCCAGGAGCGTAAGCCCGCCGAGCCCGACCTTGCTGAGGCCGCCGGTGGAGCTATCGATCACACCCGAGTAGCCGGTGCTTGTGCCATCGAATCCAACCGTGAGCCGGGCGGCGCCGAGGGAGATGTACCCCGCGGACGCTCCGGCGAGCGAGCCGATTCGCTGGTCGTAGCTGCCCGCGGTAACGCCGCGTTCCGTTGTCGCGGGGTCGAGGAAGAGCAGGTCATCGATCGTGACCGCGGAGGATCGGCTGACGGCGTTCACGGCCGTCAGCCAGAGGGTGCCGCTCGTCACGGTGGTGGAGCCGGTATAAGTGTTGCGTCGGCCGTTGAGCACCGCACCGGCCGAGGGGTTCGCGAAGTTCACCGTCAAGCCGCCCGAGCCCGAGACTCGGCCGTTGAGCAGCAGGTCGTAGCCCGCTCCGCCCGTGCCGAGCGTGGTGCCGTTGATCGTGAGGTCCGCACCAAGAAGCACGGGCCCATCGAGATGGGAGTAATTCGCCGAGTCGAGCGTGATCGTCGGCAGCGTCATTCCGTCCGCCACGAAATGCAGCGGCTGCCCGAAAATCGAAAAGGTCGAAGCACCGCTGTCGAAGCGAGTGCGATTGAGCAGGAACGGATCGGCGAGGTTCTGGTTTGTAACGGTCTGTGTCGAACCTGTGAGCACGATCGTTGTGCTCGACGCACTCAAGGGCAGCGTGTCGCTGACCCAGTTGCCCGCGGCGTTCCAGGCCCAGGAGCCGGCGCCGCCGTCCCAGGTGTAGGTCTGTGCTCGAACGCTCGGCGCCAGTAGCAGGCCGAGCAGCCCTGCCATCATCGCAGGGAGAAAGCGAAACGGTGTGCGCATCGTAGGGGTTACTCCGGCAGTGTGTCGTGTGAGTTCCTGGGAAGTCGGTGCGCTGCCGGGGCCGTCGCGTTCGACGGCCCCGGCAGCGCACGCGGGTCAGATCCGTCGACCCAGGTTGGCGCGGACGCGGTTGTAATCCGCCATGTCGATATCGCCGTCGCCATCGAAATCGAAGGCGGCCAGATTCGTCGGCGTCGTCGTGAACATCGCAGCGCGGAAACGCTGGAAGTCCGCGGTGTCGACATCGCCGTCGCCGTCCGAATCGCCCGCGAGGCGATGGAAGTTGAAGCGATGCGTGCCGTCGACGGTGCCGTCGGTGTCCTGAAGTTGGTTGTGCGGCGAGTTGCCGTTCGTGGTGATCGACGCCGCCGTGATGCGGAGCTGGTACCGCCCATCGGCAAGCATCGACGCCCCGCTGCCGCCAAAGCCATCGACGGTGAGGTCGATCGTCAGCGTGCGAGTGCCTGCGTTGTACTGGTACCGGCTCGCGGGCAAGGTCACCTGCACCCCGCCGGCCGTGAAGACGCGGACCACGTTCTGGATCGTGTTCCCGCTGATGAGCGAGGCGATGTTGGTGTCGTTATTGAAGGTGATGCTGAGCGTCTGCACGTTCGACCGCTGAGCCGCACCGCCGTTGACCTGGATCGCCGTGATCTGCAGCGGGGCCGTGGCGTCGGCGATCGTCACCGTGGCGTTCGTGGCGTTGCCGAGTTCCGTCGCACTGTCGAGCGGTGCGGAAAGTCCCAGAGTGAGCGTCTCGGGGCCTTCCACGAGGCTGTCGGTGAGTGCCGACAGCGTGATCGTCTTACTCGTCTCGCCGTCACCGAAGGTGATGTTCGCCAGGCCGCTGTAGTCGCCCAAGGAGGCATTCCCGCCGGTCGCGGCAAGGTTCACGGTGATCGGACCGTTGCTGCCGCCAGTGCGGGTGACAGTGATCGTCGTGTTGCCGCCTTCGGTCACGCTGTAGCTCGTGGGATCGAACTGCACCTGGCCGAGGTTGTCGACGGAGAAGTAGTAGGTTACGGGCCCACTGTTGATCGGAGTGGTGTTGCCGACGAGCGTGCCGGTCACCTGCACGGTGACCTCGTAGCGGCCGGGTGCTGTGAAGGCCCAATTGTAGTGTGAGTGGCTTCCGGTCAAGAGCGTCGTCGCATCCTGGGCCGTGATGCCATCGGAGGTTGCGAAGGCAACCTCCGGCCCTCCGATTTCGTTCTTCCACAGCGAGACGTGGCCAGGCCCATTGACCGCGAGCAGCGACATCGTCACGAAGTCGCCGACAAAGACGCCATCGTCAATTTCTTCCGTCGCGAGGCCAAGGTACGGGACACCTTCGACCTCGGACGATTGATTTATCAACCAGATCGGACTGCCATTGCCAACGCCGATGAAGTCGAACTGCGTTCCCGCGGGGCGAGTCGTGGCCGCGTCGTCGCCGACGGCCAACATCACCTCATCCGCGTGGTACTCGATGTCGTTCTCTTCGTCGTGCACATGCAGATCAAACTCACCGCCCTCGAAGGCAACGCCGATGTCGGTGTGCCCTTCGTGAATCAGGGCCGTCACGCTCTGGAAGCCCGCGGCATTGATGGTGACGGTGGCGTTTCCGCTCGGCTGGATACCATCATGAGCCGTGTAGACGAAGGAATCGGTGCCAACGAAGCTCATCCCCGGCGTGTAAGTGAAGGTGCCGTTGGAGTTGAGCGTCAGCGTGCCGTGGGCCGGGCCGGTCACAAGGCTCGTGGTCAGTGTGTCGCCGTCTTCATCGCTGTCGTTAAAGAGTACATTGCCGCGGACGGAGTTGTTCGCACCGACAACGTAGCTGTCGTTGACTGCCTCGGGTTCGTGGTTGCCAACGAGGAAGTAATAGGTCACCGGTCCGCTGGAGGTCTCGGTGCCGTTGGCGAGCGTGCCTGACGCTTCCACCGCGATCTCGTAGGCACCCGGTGCGGTGAAGGCCCAGTTGAAATGCGAGTGGCCACCCGTCAGCAGCGACCTGAGATCCGACGAAGTCACGCCATCTGACGTGGCAAAAGCGACTTCTGGACCGCCCATGCCATTTTTCCACAGGGAGAAGTGACCTGGGCCAGAGACCGAGACGAGTGACAAAGAGGTGACGTTCCCAAGGAAGACGCCATCATCGATTTCTTCGGTCGCAAGGCCGAGATACGGAATGCCTTCCACCTCGAACGATTGCTGGATCAACCAAATCGGGGCTCCGCTCACGACGCCAATGAAGTCGAACTGGGTGCCGCCTGGCCGGGTCGTGTTCGCGAGTTCGCCCACGGAGAGCAGCACCTCGTCGGGCTCGTACTCGGCATCGTTCTCCTCGTCGTGTACGTGTAGATCCCACTCGGCGTCGTACCCCACGCCGACGTCGGTGTGGCCCTCATAAATCGCGGCCACGAAGTCAGGCTCGACCGAAGCCGAGATGGTGACGGTCGCATTGCCGCTCTGGCCGCCATCAATGGTGTCGGTGGCCAGATAGACGAAGCTGTCGCTGCCTGCGAAACTCAGGCCCGGTGTGTAGGTGAACGAGCCACCCGCGTTCAGCGTCAGGTTGCCATGCGCCGGTCCGCTGATCAGGTTCGCGTTCACGGTGTGCGACAGGTTGCGGTCGAAGTCATTTCGCAGCACATTCGCATGCAGGCTGTGCCCGGGGCGGACGCTGAAGCTGTCGTTAATCGCCACAGTCTGATCGCGGATCGCCAGCGTCGCGCTCGTGTGGGTGCCAAGCAGACCGCTGCCGGTTTCGTTGAGGTAGCTATTCAGATTCGACGGCCCAGCTGTGCTCAGGAGCAGGTTTACCGTCTCGTTGCCCTCGGCCGAGGAGTCGTTGACGATCGGAATGGTGAAGGTCTTGCTGGTCTCCCCGTCGAGGAAGGTCAGCGTGCCCGTGGTGTTGGCGTAGTCGGTCACGACGGTCGCGCTACCGCCGGCGACGGTGGCGTAGTTCACGGTCAACTGGCCGTCGCTGCCGCCGGTACGACGCACCGTGATCGTGGCGTTGCCGGCCCCTTCGTCAACGGTGTACGTCGTGGCGTCGAAGTCCACCTTGCCGACGCTGCCGACCGAGAAGTACATTGTGAGGTTGCCGCTCGTACTGAAACCGGTGAGGTTCGGCGTCGTGTTGTTAGCGTTATCGCCGAAGTAGGTCGAGGTGCGAGCCTTGACCTCGTAGCGTCCAAGCTGCGTGAAAGCGAAGTTGTAATGCAGGTGCCCGCCCGCCGTGATCCACATGGCGTCGTCCGCGGAAACGCCATCGGTGACATCGAGTCCGTTGCCGTTGGCATTCGCGATGCCATCGTTGAAGGTCGACCAGAAAACGTTCGGCCCACCGATCTCATTCTGCCAGGTCGAGATCGCGCCGTTACCCGGCGTGCCATCGGGATTGGTATGTGCCACCTCGATCAGGCTCATCTTGACCCAGCGGCCGCTGTTGTTGATGCGGCCCTTCGACTCCGTGCCCGGGTTATATCGATCCACCGTCGATGGCAGCACGCCGTATCCCGCCACGCCGAGGTAGAGCAATTCGGGGTTCTGGCTCTGGGGAAGCAAGTGGTAAGGATTGCCGTTGCCCGCGCCGATGAACTCGAAGCCGGCACCCTGAATTTCCGTCTCGTGAGTGCCAACGTAGAGAAGCGCGTCCTCCATCTCATGCGTCACCGCGTTGTCGGCATCCTGGGCCTGGATCGACCAGGTGCCTGCGCTGTGGTTAATGCGGATGTCCACGTGCTCATTCGTCAGAAAGGTGTCAAGCACCGCCGGAACCGCACGGTCCTCCAGGTTCTCCGTGCGCAACAGAGTCTTGCGAGGCTTCCTGCGAATCGTCGGGGCGGGACGTCCGATAAGTGTTCTCTTCAAGGAGCGAAGCCAGTTCTTTCCGATCATGGATACAAACCTCTTGAGGGTAGCGATGTCAAGAATTCGTGTCAGTCCGCCGGCTTGGCAAAATTGAAGAACGAGTCGGACCATTGCTTGATCTGCGTCGCAGGGATCGACTCGATGTGGCCATCGAGGTAGAGATAATTCGATCGCCCCGCGACGCGTTGCTCCGCCGGGACGTTGATCGCCCCGCCGAAGCGATTGGGCTGGATGTCCGCGACGATTCGCTTCCAGCGCTTCTCGGGCGTGTCGCTGGAGAAGACCTTGAACCAGTTGCGAGAATGCGTGTGGTCTTCGTTGACGGTGACGCCCTTGTCATCCGAGACGGTGAAGACGCCGATCGTCCGCGAGGTCGCCCCCACCTTGTTCAGCGCGAGAACCTCGTCCGTACCGGGCACGCTGATGTACTCGTTGAGCACGTAGCTGGTGCCGCCGTTGTCGAGCCGATCGGTGCCTTGTGGATCAGCCGGGCAGATGCGGATGCGGTCGCAGTTCTCCACGTACGGAGCGAGCGTGAAAATCCAGGTCTGCGTGTAGTCGCCCGTGGTGTGCGTCGTCAGCGGGAATCGCCCCTGGTTCGCGTCGCAATAGCCATGCAAGCCAATGCCGATCTGCTTGAGGTTGTTGGCACACTTCGTCCGTGCCGCGGTCTCGCGCACCTTTTGCACCGCGGGCAGGAGCAAGCCGATGAGTACCGCAACGATTGCAATCACCACGAGCAACTCGATCAGCGTGAATCCGCCCGGCTCGGCACGAGCAGAACGACTGCATCGCACAGTTTTGCGGCTGTCATCCGGGTTAACCATGACTTTGAAATTCCGTTCTTGTCATATGGTGTGACGCTGTATAACACTATTATACCTTCCTCGCTCCGGCAAGACGAATTATTCAATTTCCGCCAACCCGCGAGTGTTGTTTCACTGATCGAAACGACAAGAAGCCTGAATATTCAGTGAAATATAACTGTAATTGAATGAGCTGATACTTAGTAATACGCGGTTAATTCGGAGGATCGCGAGATGGCCGAACGTCATTCTCAGAAGCGAGCCGTGGCGTTCAAGGTGGAATCTGAACTGGCCATGCTCCTCGATCGATTGCCCAACAAAAGTGAATTCATCCGCCAGGCGATTTTGGCTTCGTTCAGCTCCGCTTGCCCTCTCTGCAATGGCGAAGGAGCGGTTTCGGCAACGATTGCCGAGCACTATAAGCCGATTCTGAAGGATTATCGTTTTTTTGAGTGCCGCACCTGTGGAGCAAGGGAGGAATTCGTTGACGTTAAATCCTTCCAAGAAGACCAATTACCCGAGAACTGGCTCGGCTTCTTCAAGACCGGCGACTTTTACTGTTCGAATTGCCAACCCGTGCAATCAAGGCCGAAGTCGCGAGATGATTGAGAGAATGATTTAGTCGAAGCAGAGCAAGCAGGTGGTGTCCGCTCAGTCTTGCATGCTTTGACTGAGGCATGGTAGGGGATTCCATCGCACGATGGGAATTCCCCTCCTTCGGATGGTACGGTCATGGACGACCTCAGCCGCTTCTGCTGCCTTCACCCCGATTGCCCCGACCACGGCAA
>Ga0105046_10007169_pt1 | contig 17568 bp, 14 predicted proteins | sample MAT03_FD_78385 | JGI IMG/M metagenome (GOLD analysis project Ga0105046, IMG submission 78385) | Freshwater microbial communities from Lake Fryxell liftoff mats and glacier meltwater in Antarctica - MAT-03 (megahit assembly) | ecosystem: Environmental > Aquatic > Freshwater > Ice > Liftoff...
ATTTCTTAATGAAAGGTCTTAGCACCAAACACTTCTAGTTTCTTCTAACTCATTCCATATTCATTTCCCCATTTTTAAATGTATCCTCAAATTCAGTGGTCATTCTCACAATCAATCTTTAATTAAAGTTCGTTGTATTTGCCTTCCATTTCTGGTGGTGCCAATTAAAAGATAGACCCCTTTGCTCAATTGCCCAAGCACCAGATTATGCTTCGCAGTGTTCGATGGGATGGAAAGGATCATTATTTTTTGACCTATTAAATTGTTAATTTCTATTTTTTCGAGCACATTTTCATCTTGCCAATTGATCATCAGTTCGTTGTGAACTGGGTTTGGAAATAAAATCAGCCCCTTGTTATCCGATGTCCAAAATTCTTTTTGGTCAGTTATAATTTGTTGCTGGCATATGCTTTTGCTTTTGCATCCACCCGTAAAAGTCACTTCTACACAATATTCTCCGCTCTCTTGCATGATATAGATCGAATCTGTTGCGCCAGTAATTGGCGCTCCATTTAAATACCAAACAAAGCCAATTGCCTTATTTCTCGCAGTTCTAAGTGTATCTCCCTTAACGCTATATGTAACATTAGGAACGCCGATGTTGATTTGCTTTGCATCGGAACTGACACAACCATTTTGAGAAATATTGTAGGTCAAAATAGCAGTGCCGGAAGCTATGCCAGCAAATAGGCCGTTGCTGTTTACGCCATTTCCCGTCCAGGTTCCTCCCAATGGAACGCCCCTCAATTGAACCTGCGTGTTGGCACACAAAATTGTATCCAGGCCTGCATTTGCCTTTACAATGTATGTGCGTATTTTGTTGGAAAAAATCACATTGTTTGTTAAGCAAGTTCCTGAAATGGTGACTCTTAAACGTACAGTATCTGTAGAAACGAGATTATTGAGAAGGGCTGAATTTGAAAATTGACCTTGAATTGGGTTTGAATTTAAGAACCAGGCATATCTTGGATTTGTGCCTCCTCCACTGTTGACCGTTGCCGAAAAAGTAATTGGATCTCCCACGCAGGAGGTGTCTAGAAATGCATTCGATTCAATAGAGGTAGAGGCCGATCGTCTTTGTCTTATTGCCAGCACAATTTGATTTGAAGTGGAAGTGTTGGCAACGCCACAAGAAAGCGATGAAAATAATCTGACAGTGAACCGATCACCATTGACATAAGTAGAAGTATTGTAGTCCATTTCTAATGCACCGGCAATTGGACTTCCGTTTAACAGCCATTGATATGTAGGATTTTTTCCTCCATTTACTGGTTTTGCATTGAACGAAACCGTGGAACCACTGCATACACTGAACGCCGAAACAGTCGCAGAAACTTGTGAAGCAAGTGGTACAATTTTAGAAACAGAAAGCGAAGATTGGGGGCCAATTCCACATGAGTTTACGCCTGATGCAGAGATGATTCCATCCTGATTTCCGAAATTTACTGAAATGACATTGCCCAAAGAATCGCCTTTGAATGTGCTTCCAGAGGGCAATTGCCATTTGAATGCATTTATTCCCGAAACTGCTTCTATTTGATAAGTTTTACTGCTGTCCCCAGTACAAAACTCTGCCAGGCCATAAATGAGAGAAAGGGCATTGGGAAGGCCTTTTATTTTGGGTGCAGCAACAAGTATCGCACTTGTTCTTAAGGGGTTAGAAGAAAGAATTTGCAGTTTATATCCCGTTCCTGAAATCAAATTTAAGGGTAGTGTACATGCAATGGTTGTGCTACCCTGTGCCTGCTTAGAACCGATAATGGTTGGGGCGGTGAATAAGCCATTTGAATTGGAAAGTTGTACCGAAAATGTATTGCCTGAATTGAATTGAACACCAGGATTGACCAAAACATCAAACGATGATCCTGCACACAAAGCCGTATCAGAAACCACAAAAGGAAGTTCTTCAGTGGGGGGAGCGGTCATTTTGAAATTGAAATTAGAAATATCGAAAAATACATTTCCTATCGATTCAACCATTATTCTACAATTGGCTGCAGCAAGACCTGGAAGCAAAACGGTGGCAGAACCATCGTTTTCAGTGGAGTCCAACAAACTGATATTGAATGAAACGCCCCCATCAATTGAAAGGTTGATTTTCACTTTTGGTACGTTGAATGGAGCAATAGCGGTGTTTCCAGCATTCCAGGTCACATTTAAATTAGATCCTCCTACGAATGAGAGATTTTGAAGATTTGGGGAAGTAACAGAAAAGGCACCTCCAGATACATTTGCAGTTAGGTTAAGTCTGGTTGAAACAGCGGCTCCTCTGTTGTCTCTTACAGTTAATTTAAAGTTCAACGCCCTGGAATAGGATGGCAATCTTTCTGCTCTGCTTAAAGTATTTCTCAATAAGTCGAGGGTAGTTGGAAAAACGCGTTCTCTGGAAGAAGTAGGAAAAAAAGATCTAAAAATAGGTGCCGTTAATGTGGCTGTTGCAGAAATTCCTGGAGGACCAAGGTCATTTTCTTCCCAGCAATAGGTTGGTTTATCACCTTCCAGATCGCTTGCAAGTGGAGAAACCAATTTGAAAGGTGTGTTGATTGGAATGGTATAACCCGAAGGCAAGGCAGGAATGGAAGGAGGGGTGTTGCCGGTAAATTGTTTAAAAGGGCAAGTGCTACCTTCTTGTTGCGTATGATACAAATTAATTTCCTCCAAACTAATAAAATGAAAGTATCCATCTGATTGGTTTTGAATGTTTTGGGGGCTGCAAATGCCGGCATAGCCCATTATTGTAGAACCACTGCCTGGTTCAAAGGCTGTAGTTGGTTCTCTGTTGTCAGCGCCACAATTGCCAGATACGGAGTTAAAAGTATGGCTGGCGCCAAATTGATGTCCGATTTCGTGGGCAACAAAATCTATGTCATATGGATCCCCAACCGGAGCGTCAGATCCAGTTACACCTCGGGCTTTTTGGTCTGAAATGCAAACAACTCCAGCCCCAGCTACCCCACCAAAACTTGTACTGAATACATGGCCAATGTCATAATTGGCAGGTCCTACATTGGTATTCATATAAGCCTGATTTTGATCTAACATTGCACCTTGGTTGTCATTGGTATATGGGTCGCTGGAGGCATTGTCAAAAATCAAACTGTTGTTGCTGGAAATCAGGATTAACCGGATTGAAAGTTCATTTTCATAGATGCCGTTCACACGGTTCAAAGTTGTAGCGATGGCTGAGGCAGCTTTGCTTAATCCGCCTTGAAAAGCAGTGTACTCAGCTGTTGCCCCAATCGCAATTCTATAAACCCTTCTTATGCCATCTATTGAGGCTGTTGATGGATTTGTTGATGGTGAATTTGAAGAAATTTTAGGTTCATTTCCTGATTTTAAGCCACAGACAAATTGCTTATTCATTTTAAGGAAATCAAGATCTGCCTTTTCATAAACCTGGTAATATTCAACATTGCCATGAAAGACAGGATCAATGTAGGTATTGCCTTTGGGACTTAATATCTGGCTGTGAAACCCCAAAAGTGTGAAATCTAATTTACAGGTTGCCATTGGGTCGTCCAGGCCAACGCCAAGGTAGGTTTGAATAAAATCCCAGTTCTTTTTTAGACCATCTTCCATTAGGTCATATTTTGCAAAAGCGAATCTCTGAGCACTGCCATCTGACATTGGAATCGAGATTTCTTTGCCATATTGTTCTACCTTTTTTCCATTTTTTTCTTGTGGACATTGAGCGAATTCGCCTTTTAATACTTCTAAATTTAGGTGATAGTATTGGGCAGATTTTGCTATAATGTATTTTGGTTGGTCTGACTTAATCTTAGAAATATTGACAGAGTTCCAAGGCGAAACATTGGAAAATGCCATGCCTGAAAACGTGGTCAGGAAAATAGTTAAAATGGCCTTGCCAGCTAGCGATTGCATAAAAGTCATTGATAAATCTGATTGTTGAATAAGTTAGTTGCCTTCAAAAATATCCATTATAAATTGGATAAGAGAAGGATGCTCATTAAATTTTTTATTGGTTCAAAATGCTTTGGTAAATGTGGGTGAAGAGTTGACAACCAGCAGTGAAATCCATCAAGAAAGCCACGCAGGTATGAATAAAAATTCCACCCCATATGTTTCGGTTTTGAAGCGCCAATACTGCCAAAATGTATCCACCAAAAACAGAACTTATAGATTCACCCAAAGGTTTGCCAAAATGCAAAAACATATAGCAACTTACCATAGGTAATATTGCTTTTGGCCCAAGCAATCCAGACATTCCGATGATCAATGCGCCTCGAAACATCAATTCGGTATTGACAAAACTGATGAGATAAGAGACCTCAAAAAGTGCAAGAGAGATTAATCTACCAGAGAATGTGGCACCGGGAAGATGGCCTAAAATCCGCTTGAAAACTGGATACTGGTTTTGAAAGTCGGGTAAAAAGGAAGCGGCTGTAACAAGTGGAACCATCACCCAAAGCATTGAAATATATGGCTTTAGGTCCTCGTATCGCCATCTTATTCCGTACAAACCATCTTTTAGCCCAGGGTCATTCCATATTAGAAAAAGATAGTACACCGGAATCCAAACCAAAATACTTTCCAATTGCCGAAATGTTCGCCTTGCCCAATAGGCACTTTCCTCAAAACCCAAATTGGCGATCCATTCAGGCGCAATTGCGAAACCACCTTCAATGCCAATGAAAGCCAAAAAAACCATAGATCGAATCCAAAAAGCGGGTTTCCGTAGAATGGAGGCTGAATTCGTCCAAATCAACAATGGAATAGCAACTCCAAAATAGGAAAATGAATAGAATAAAAAGTAGAGAAACATACCCCAAAGCGAACCAGCGAGTGGCTCCAGATACCCATCGTCAATCGAAAAATAATAATTCAATCCAGCTGAAATCGACAGAAAGACAGCCACGTAGGCGTAGACTTTTGGACTAAAATCAGCTTTTGCAAAAGTTAGAATAACTTCTACCAGTTTTTTGAGACCTGAAAAGTTTGGCAGAAATACGGTTTTCATCAATACGCCTCGTATTCGCTCGGAAAGTCCTTCCGCTTCACATCCTCCACATAATGGCTCACCGCTTCAGTGATGATTCCATACAAGTCTGCATATTTTCTTAAAAACCTGGGCTTGAACTGATTGGTGATGCCAAGCAAATCGTGGGTAACCAAAACTTGCCCATCTACAAAAGGGCCAGCACCAATGCCAATGACTGGAATAGTCAGACGCTCGGATACAATTTTGGCCAGGCTGGAAGGAATTTTTTCAAGCACAATTGCAAAGCAACCGCATTGTTCAAGTATCAAGGCGTCTTCGATTAACTTTTGCGCTTCTTCTTCTTCTTTGGCTCTCACGGTGTAGGTCCCAAATTTATAAATCGACTGTGGGGTAAGCCCCAAATGGCCCATAACCGGAACCCCGGCACTTAAAATCCGTATGACAGAATCTTTGATTTCTGCCCCGCCTTCCATCTTAACGGCATGAGCACCAGTTTCTTTCATAATTCTGATGGCCGAACGCAAAGCCTCGGAACTATTTCCCTGGTAAGAACCAAATGGCAAATCGACAACAACCAAGGCCCGCTTTATGGCTCGAACCACCGAGGCGCCATGATAAATCATTTGATCCAAAGTTATTGGAAGCGTAGTTTCATGCCCGGCCATTACGTTGGATGCCGAATCGCCAACGAGCAAAACATCAACACCAGCAGAATCGAGGATTCCCGCCATTGAAAAGTCATATGCAGTGAGCATAGATATTTTTTCGCCCTTCAACTTCATTTCCTGAAGGGTGTGGGTCGTTATTCTTTTTGAATCGTTTCTTGCCGCAGACATAGCAGGTTTTTAATTGAGGCCTTTCGAATTCGAAATCAACACATTAAAGAATGATTGGCTTCAAATATGTATTTGCCCCAAATCTGCAAATCTGGTCTGGAATTGTCAAATTTGAATTTGAGAAAAGAATTTCTGACTTTATTTACAAATGGAAAAAGACGAACTCACCATCGCATTGGTACAGGCCAATACTTCTGGCGAAAGCATAGGCGCAAATCTTGCAATGCTGGAGGAAATGCTGGAAACTACTGATAGTCAGACGGATATTATGTTGTTGCCGGAGCTTTTTAACACAGGATATCAAAACGCTTTTACCACCAAACCAGAAATGATGGGCATGCAAACGCATAGATGGATGAAGCAAATGGCAGAAAGAAAAAAATCGGCCATTTGTGGATCAGTTGCCATTTCTGAAGGTGGATTTGTTTTCAATAGAATTTTGTTTGTAAGTCCTGATGGCCAAACGCAGCACTACGACAAGGTGAATGTTTTTAAGTTCTCGGGAGAGGATAAATTGTTTTCAGTCGGTAAAACTCTTCCCCTTTTTTCTTTTTTAGGTTGGACAATCAAACCAAGCATTTGTTTCGATATTCGATTCCCGGAGACCATTCGAAATCAAGATACGCATTACGATCTTATCCTTTGCTCTGCCCATTGGCCAAATCCCAGAATAGCGGCCTGGGATAAATTGCTACAAGCCAGAGCCATTGAAAATCAATCGTTTCTTGCAGCCGTGAACAGGTTTGGTGATGAGGGCGAAATTCACTATTCAGGCCATTCTGTTGGTTTGGATTTTATGGGAAATCAAATTGCTGAAACCTCTGAAAGGGCAGAAATCAAAACCTTTTCCATCTCCAAATCAAGCCAATTGAATTTTAGAGAGAAATTCCCATTTCTGAAATAAAAAAAGGCACTTTCCAGTTTTAATGAAAAGTGCCTTTTGAAAGTTTAAAAATAAGGAACTAAACCAATTTCGCTATGAAATTTTCATCCATGCGAAGGTGTTTAATGGCCGAGAAATGAGGAATCTCTAAAAATCTTAACTTATCAACCAGGCTCTTTATCTTGACTGGCTTTGTTTTTTTATTGTCTCCCAAAGCCGTTTTCATGATTTTGATAAAAATCTGAACGTGTTCCATAGATTCACTTTCTGAAATCCGGATTGATCTTTGAATTGAATTCACGCACTGATTGAAAAGATCATAATCGTTCAAAATGCAATATTGAAGTGCAAGCAAAAGCTTAATCTCAATTTGCGCCTGAGGATATCTTTTCAAGCTCAAATCATTGAGTAAGGTATTGAGATAACGTGCTGATTCTTCATACTTTTCTGAGTAATAGCAAGAAATTGATCGGTAAAAGATATACACAATATGCCTTGGAATATCGTTCATATCAACTTCATACTCAGCAAAAAGAACCTTGTTCTCTTCGTACAAAAGTCCTTCTGTTTCCATTCTCACATTCCTGTCAAGCTTAGAAAGCAGAAACTGTGGCGAGAAGGTATAAAGATTGTAATTGGAGAGCAACAGAGAAGCATTGAAATTTACTTCATCAAAATATCGCTCTGCTTTTCTATAAACTTTATAAAAATTGTAATACTCCAGTTTTAGGAATTCAAATACAATATTGAGGTTGAAATAGATAGAATCCCTGTTGTAGTCTTCAAATATCTTTTCAACATTCAATAAAATATCTTCAATTGGCTCTTCATCTTCATCTTCGCTTTCCTTGGTATCTACAAAAAGTCTGTGGTAGATGTTAACAAGGCTAAAATAGACATAAAGTCTGTGGGATTTGTACAAATTACAAACATTCTCAATCTCCTTGTATAGCATTTCAAGGCCAAATTTCTCAACATCAGCCCCGCTCATAAAAAACTGGCCAAATTTCTTAAAATACTCAGCAACAAGGTCTTCGGCCTTGTCCATAGCCAACATATAGGCTACATGTCTGTTGTATTGCTGGCTGTATGTAAAATTATCTGGCGTGTTGAGGTGAAGCTTTTTTAGCGTTTTGTAAACGATGGTCAACTCATTGGCCAAATCATAATCCAAGAGCTCCTTTTCCAATTTTTTCAAAGTTGCAGATGCAATTGCCCTCTTTTTGGAAAAGACCACATCATTGATATTGGCTACTTTTTTCAAAAGGTCAGTTCTTGGACTTTCCATTTGAGCCAAAAGATACTCTTCTATTTTTTGATTCAGCCTGGACCGAAGCGTATAATAGGCATTGGTGTTCACATCGAGCTCTTCCATCACCTTGGCATCGCTCATTTGTCGCTCCCTTATAAATTTGAGAAGATGCGCTGATTTTTCTGCATTGCTATGCATAAGAGAATCATGGATCGACTGATAATCAGCTGAAGAAAGCTGTTTAATTATGTTTTTAAGTTTGGCCATAAATTCGAAAAAGAGATGAGGTTAGAATCTGCAAAATGTTTCTAAAAAAGTTGCGGCAATATAGGACAATTCTGAATTTTCAAAATATAAGAAAAAAGAAGAAAACTGTTCAATGTTATTTCTGATATTCAGATACTTAAGCGAATTAGGCTTTTGCGAATTAAAAATAATCTAATCAAAAATATGTCAAAAAAGTTCAGTTTTTGGTTATCATTGCTACTTCTAAAGCGACTTTCATGCATAAAAAAATCCTTTTTGTTTGTCTTGGAAACATCTGCCGTTCACCTTTGGCTGAAGCAATTTTCAAAAAGCAAATTCTGCTCAGAGGTCTTGATGAAAAATATGTTTCAGATTCCTGCGGCACTGCCAACTACCACGTTGGCGACAAGCCCGATCCGAGAACCATTCGAAATGCAAGGCACAATGAAGTTGATATTCAGCATGTTGGTCGTCAACTTAGTGCCGATGATTTTTTAAAATTTGATTTGATCCTGACCATGGACAGACAGAATTTTCAAAACACAATTGAAATTGCTGCATCTGTTTCTGATAAATTGGCTGAGATAAAAATGATCAGAACGTACGATCCCGAATCTTTGGGTGTTCAGGATGTGCCCGATCCTTGGTATGGAAATGAGGATGGATTTGAAGAAATTTTTCAGATGTTATGGCGAACCTGTGACGAACTCATCAACCAACTTGAGCTTCAAAAAGCTGTCCCTCAAGTGACAAAAAGCGTAGTTTCGTCTCTTTAGTATTTTCAATTGTCCGATAATCAGATTTTTAAGCCTATTGGGAATATCCTCTTGGTTTGGGATCGGATAGGCGATTATCATGCCGCCCGTTTTCTGGCTCTCGAAAAAATAGTGGGTGAAGGAAATGTATTTATATCCGATTTGGGAGGGGCGGATAATCTCTACAAATGGAAAAATCCACTTTCAGATCATCCCTGTTATAAGCCACTTTCTGATATCCCTGTGCAAGAAGCTGCACTGACAAAACGCATTGGAACTTTCGTTTCAGTGGCTAGAAAGAACAAAATAAAAATTTTGGGCCTGGCCGGATATGGCCGCATGGAATACATATGGATACTATTCATTTCCAAAATGTTAGGCATAAAAGTGATCCTTTTTGCAGAATCCTGGTATGGCAATAATGCGGTTATAAATGCATTGAAAGGTTCTTTTTTGAATTGGTTTTGTAAAGGCTTTCTGGTTTCAGGCCTTAGAGCAAAAGCCCATTTTTCGGAAAAGCTGGGGATTCCGCTCCATAAAATTGAAATGCGCTATTCTGTTGTTGACAATGCCCATTTCCAGCAACAAAGCAAAGTTGAGAAAGAAAATATCCTTTTGTGTGTGGCGAGATTTAGCGAGGAAAAAAACTTGCTTCGGCTTATTTCTGCTTTCAAGAACTCAAAAATTTCGAACAGCTGGAAGCTGCAAATTGTAGGCGGTGGACCTTTAAAAGCCCAGTTGCTTCAGGCAATTGGAAACCAAGCAAACGTTCAGTTGTCTGATTGGCTTTCTTATTCCGCCTTGCCAATTTTATATGCCCATTCGAGAGTTTTTATTCTCCCAAGTACTTTTGAGCCCTGGGGACTTGTGGCCAACGAAGCCATGGCTGCCGGACTGCCGGTGTTATTGTCGGAGCAATGTGGCTGCACGCCTGATTTTGCAGGGACTTTTAACGGCTCCACTTTCGATGCAGAAGATGAAGCATCTATCACTTTCTCAATCAATAAGATATCAGAACTAAGCAATGCTGAATTGGAAAGAATTGGAAACAATAACCAGCAGAAAGTGAAGAATTATTCCACTGAGGTTTGGGCTAAAAACTTATTGAATCTGGCCTTTGGTTGAAAATGGCTCTTTCCCTTTCTTTGTTGAATCGAAAATCTATCCAAAGAAATTTGAATTTTTAGAATCATGTCAATAACGTATAGAGATGCCAATCCGTTTGATGTTCCAGCCATTTTGGGCTTGATCAAAGAGCTTGCTTTGTTCGAAAAGGCACCGGAAAAAGTTGAAAACACGGAGGCCCAACTTCTGGAAGATGGCTTCGGTCAGTTCCCAATATTTAAGGCCATTGTGGCTCAGCATGAGGACACTATAGTTGCTTTTGCGCTTTCTTATTTTCGGTATTCGACATGGCGGGGCAAAGTGGTTTTTCTGGAAGATTTATATGTAAAACCCGAATATCGGTCGAAAGGTATTGGTCGAAAGCTTATGGAAATGAAGCTGGCCTACACAGAAAAACTTGGGCTCAAATATCTCTGTCTTCAGGTCTTGGATTGGAACCAACCTGCCATAGATTTTTATAAATCCTGGGGCGCAGAATTGGATGAAGAATGGATTAATGTTCTTTTTGAAACAGAGAAAATAAGTTTAGTCAGCGGCTAGAAGTGTTCCGCTTACTTCTCCAAATCCTACCCTGATTCCATCTTTTTGGCAAAAGCCAGTAAGGACAATCGCATCTCCATCTTCCAAAAAAGTCCGCTTGCTTCCATCTAAAAATTCAATAGGATTTTGACCTCTTTTTGTAATTTCCAGCAAGCAACCAAGGCTATTTTCTCTTGGACCAGAAATGGTGCCGCTCGCCAATAAATCGCCAACCCGCATCGGACATCCATTTACGGTGTGATGTGCAAGTTGTTGATTCATACTCCAATATAAATATTTTTGGTTGGTTCGGCTTATTGTTTTCCTTGCTCCTGAATGTAAAATCATTTCGGCTTCTAGCTGAATGTCGAATGTCCATCTCTTATTTTGTCGCAAGTAAGGTAGTACTTCCGGTTCCTGATTTTCCTGCATTGGCGTACGAAATTGTTGAAGTGCGTCCATCGTAACGACCCAAGCCGAAACCGACGAACAAAAGTTTTTCCCCAAAAATGGCCCCAAAGGAACATATTCCCAGGATTGTATATCCCTCGCTGACCAATCGTTGAAAAGCACCATGCCAAAAATGTAGTCTTCGGCTTCATCTACACCTATTTGGCTCCCCATTTCAGTGTTTCTGGAAACGATAAAACCAGTTTCCAATTCCAAATCAATTTGCTTGCTACTCCCAAAGACGGGTACTTCTTCGCTGGCTGGCTTGATCTGGCCTTTGGGCCTTTTAAAGTCTGTACCCGAAACAACAATTGAAGAACTTCTGCCATGATACCCAACCGGAATGTGCTTCCAGTTTGGTAAAAGCGGATTTTTAGGATCCCTAAACATCGCACCCACATTGGCGGCGTGGTATTCACTTGAGTAAAAGTCTGTGTAATCTCCAATGCGGACGGGCACGTGCATTTTTGTCTCTGAGATCGGGATTAGAAACTCGTTGTGCTTTTTTCCATTCCACATTTGTTCATTGCCTTCTGAAAATAGCTTTTGCACATAGATTCTGACGGCTTTCCAGCAAGTTGGTCCTGCCTCAATAATTGGATTTAAACAATTAGAGCTTAGCTCATTAGAAAATTTGAAGGCCATTCCATCCAACAATCCCGCTGCACGCAAACCTTCTAAATGGATGATAAAATCTCCAAGTCTGATCCCCGCCCTTGCCTTTAGATTTGTTGTTGAAAAAATTCCAAAAGGAAGATTATGGATCGAAAAATCAGAAGTTGATGAAACCGGAAAAATAGGTTTTAGCTGCATATTGGTGTAAAAAATGAGATGCCAAATATGGCATATGGCAAGCCTTCGTCTCTAAAAATTCTACGCAATCGTTCGAAATTTCAAGCTGGGATTCTCTTTGTACACTTTCTAAAATTGAAAAACCCATCTTTGCCGGCCTCCAATTTCTATGTCAAACTCAAGGAAACCAGCCATTATTTTCATTTTCATAACCTTGTTGATTGATGTTATTGGCTTTGGAATCATCATTCCTGTGATGCCTAAACTGATTACAGAGCTAACCGGCGGGGGCATGAGCGATGCTTCCAAATATGGAGGTTGGATGCTTTTTGCGTTTTCCCTGATGCAATTTCTCTTTTCCCCTTTTCTTGGGAATTTAAGCGACCAATATGGAAGACGGCCTATTTTGTTATTCTCGCTTTTCGGTTTTGGACTTGATTATTTATTGCTTGCTTTTGCCCCATCCATAGCCTGGTTGTTTGTTGGAAGACTTATCGCCGGCATTACGGGCGCAAGTTTCACAACTGCAGCCGCCTATATTGCAGACATCAGCACACCCGAAACAAGAGGTCAAAACTTTGGAATGATTGGTGCCGCCTTTGGGCTTGGTTTTATTATTGGACCCGTTTTGGGCGGAATCTTAGGTGAATTCGGTTCCAGAATTCCCTTTTTTGCCGCTGCCGGGCTTAGTTTGCTCAATTGGACATATGGATATTTTGTGCTGCCAGAGTCTTTAAATGCTGAAAACAGAAGAAAGTTTGAGTGGAAAAGGGCCAATCCTTTTGGTTCTATGCGAAGCCTGAAAAACTATCCCGGTATTTTGGGTTTGGTTATTTCTTTGTTTTTTCTGCATCTGGGTTCTCATGCCGTTCAAAGCACCTGGGCCTTTTTTACGATGGGAGAGTTCAAATGGACCAGCGCACAGGTTGGTTATTCTCTTGGTTTTGTGGGTCTTTTGGTTGCCTCCGTTCAAGCTGGATTGATTAGGGTAGCCAATGCCAGATTTGGTGTCATTCCATCCATCTATATTGGTCTTATATTTTTCGCAATAGGCCTGAGCATCTTTGCTTTTGCTGATACCGGATGGGTGATGTATGTCGGTTTGATCCCTTATTGTTTAAGCGGAATAGGTGGACCAAGCATGCAGGGGCTCATTTCTGGCAAAGTGCCTCCCAATGCGCAAGGCGAACTTCAAGGGGCACTAACTTCTATGATTAGTTTGGCTGCCATCATCGGGCCACCGCTGATGACAAATATTTACGGTGACTTCTCTAGCCCAACTGCTATTTTTTATTTTCCGGGAGCCGCATTCGCTGTTGGAACTATTTTCGCTCTAACCAGCCTAGGCATTGCCTGGCAAAACTTAAAAAATTCAAATCATTAAAAGGGGGAGCAGGTAATTAGCTTTTCAAGCTCCTCAATACCTCAACATCTTCGGGTCTTAATTTGCCATTCCCCATCGGGCCGCAATTGAGCAACAAGTTGGCTTGCAGTTCTTCTGCCTTTTTCAACCAGCCTTTTACTTGTTCTTTACTGGCTACGGAGTGGTCCCAATCGTGCCAAAACCAGGAACCAGATTCGAAGTCTCCCTTTTTTCCTTTTTGAGACATGGTGGTTTCGATCTGAAGCGGTAGATATTTGTCTTCACCGGCCCAATTCCAAATCTTTTGGTCAGATTTCTGGTCCGTTGCTTTTTCTCCACATCGTAAATCTACAGGGTGAAGAGGAACGCCGGGAAATGCTGTAGTGGCATTGTTGGCGACCAGGCAATTGGGTTGGATAGATTTTATGAAGTCGTACAAGTGGTCCATTTGCCAGCGGTAGGCACCTTCCATTCGCCAGGAATGAATGAAATCTGTGGCATCAGCAAACTCAGACCTGTTTTTGTTGTCTGCATTGGCGGCCACTTCTCCAGCTGGTTTACTTGGTTTCCAGCCAGTCCGTTGCTTTTTCCAAAATCCATCAAACCAAAGTTCGCAAATGGGGCCATAGTTGGTGAGCAATTCCCGGAGCTGGTTTTTCATGAATTCCACATAGGCTTTTTCGTCCTTGTCGTGGGTTTTTTCATGCCTGTCCCAAAGCGAGTAATAAATGCCAAAATCCAAACCATATTTTTTGGCGGAATCAGAAACACGCTTCACCAAATCTATTTTTAATGGCGTGGCGTTCACACTGTAATCTGTATATTTTGTGGGCCAGTTGCAAAACCCGTCGTGGTGTTTGGTGACCAAAACCACATATTTCGCACCTGCATCTTTGGCAACAGAACACCATTGATCGGTATCGAGTTCTGTAGGATTTATTTGGGAAGGGTCCAGCGTGCCATCGCTCCATTCTTTGTCATAATAGGTGTTTATGCCATAATGGAAAAAGATGCCAAACTTGTAAGCCATCCATTTTTCCTGATTGGCGTTCGGTTTTGGGATTTCGCCAGTTTGAGGAACAAAAGTTTTTGCTTGTGCTTTTTGGGTCAAAATCTCTGCACTTCCCAAAACAGAAAGGCCAGTTCCGGCTAAGGCAGCCTTTTTGAGAAAATCCCTTCTAGGGTTTTCCATAGCTTGATTAATATTTGATTTTGCTGTGGTCTATTTCGTCTGCATACGCCAAAATGCCTCCCCGAAGATTAAACAGATTTTTGAATCCATATTTTTCTTCCAGATTTAGAATGGCTGTTTTGGACCGTTGTCCACTCCGGCAATGGATCACCACTGTTTTCTCTTTTGAGATTTTATCGGCATTGTCCAGGATGGTACCAACCGGAATCAGTTCCCCTCCCAGATCGCAAATTTCAAATTCATAAGGCTCTCTGACATCAATCAACTGGAAAACTTCTTTGGTGTCAAACATTTGCTTGAGTTCCTGAACTGTTACTTCTTTCATATTCGTTATTTTGACTTGGCGGTTTTACTTAAGGTTTGGTCGGCAATATCGCTTTTTCACTCATCATCACAAAGGTTTCTCCAGATTCGACTTCGAAAGCAAGACTTCCAGAGGGTGAACGTAGCACTTTGCCAGACAGAATTTTAACCAGCTTTTCTCCCTTCCTTTCCAATTTTACTTTTTTGCTTTTTCCATTTGCCGGAACGTGCACCAAAGTCAATATTTTTTGCCCATCGCTCAGGCATTGAACGTAAGAACCGGGCATGTCAGATTGAAACTCAGCCTGAAGTGGATTTTTGAATGCTTTTGCCAATCCATCCAAAAAAGCAGGGTAGGTTTTTTCTTCTGAATTCAACCAGAATTTTAAATCTGTCATGGCAGGAATCAAAATACATTTGCCGTTTCCCAATGCATTTTCAAAATAGCCTTTTGGATTTTTTTGGGCAGAAATGGCCTCTGTTTTTATCCTGAAAGTTTCATAAGGCAGGAAGAATGAACCTTCATTTTCGGGCGTAAAAACCTCCATAGCCTTAACGCCAGTCAATGCTTCATAGCCTGAATTTTCATTCCATCTTATCTTTTCTGACTCATTAAAAATGCCGGTCAAACCGCTGAAGACAAGCGTATTGCCTTGGTTGCAAAAGTCTTTCATGGATGCCAGTTGCTTATCTGTCAATCCTGTGGCATGTGGCACGATCACCATTCTGGCTTTTGCAGATTTAGAATTCCAGTCGATGTTGTCCACAAACTCAAGACTGGGTTGGTAGCCTTTCATGGTCAGTGCTTTGTAACATGCCATTACGGAAAGAAAATGCGCCTTTTGCTGCCGGGCAATCTGGTTTTGACCTTTGCCATTTCTTTCCTGCAAAAACATAGTTTCAGGCGAAATGGCGATGATGACGTTGTCTTTTACCGGCTTGGCCTCATCAAAAAATTCTTTGTTTGCCTCCACTTCCGCCGCAATTTTGCCTGCCTCTATCAACCTGTGCGAAGGTTCATTTTTATAATCCAGCATCGCCCATTCGCCCGATTCTCCTCCCTGTGTTCTGGGATTGAGGCACCAGAAAATCGTTTTTTCAGCACCCGAAGCGATGGAAGTCCAAAGCCAGGCATTGATTTCCTTTTTGGTCGGATTTACGGGCTGAGAACCTGTATATAAATTGTGGCCTCCCTGCAACTCTGTTACCCAAAAAGGCTTATTACCAGCGGCTGAGCCCACCATGTCGCAAACCAAAGAAATGCCGAATGGATAATCTTGCCTTTGCAAATCGTTGAAATGCCAGACAGGGTGGATGCTGGCCCCAAGAGAACTCAAAAATTCTGTCCATTTGGAAAGTTGATACCGATGCGGAATGTCCAGCAAAGCATGTGGATTGACATGCAAAGGTGTTTTTGTATCCAGTTTTCGAATTTCTCCGGCAATTTCAGACAGGTACCAAGTGAGATGTTCGGCCCAGAAATTTTGCCAATCCAAATAGCTTATTGGCCATGTAAATCCGCCTCCTGACCAATTTGGCGAATAGCTCACTTCCTTAAAATTGGAAAAACCCGTGAGCCAGGCCGCATTCAGTTCGCTGATATTTTTGTATTTGTTTTCCAAAAAAACGTGAAACCTGTCTATCGCCAGGCTGTCTGCAGCAGGCATCTGACCGGGTTCGTTGTACAGCATCCAATTGCTGAGCGCAGGGTGACTTTGATATCTTTTCACTACAGTTTGGATATAGATTCTGGATTCATCCAATTGCCTTTTGCTTTTGGCAATCGCTCCATCCTGTGTTTTATAATAGAATCCCTTTTGTGTAGGTCCAAAGTTGGGCATCAGGGTGGCCACTATGCCAACCTTGTATTTGGCCGCAGACTCAAAAGCCCAGTCAAACACCTGGAAATCCCATTTATCGGTACCTATTTCCATAAAATTCCACATTATAAACAACCTGGCCACATGCATGTGTTGCTTGTCGAGGGCCTGGAAATAGCCATCAATCTGCTGCCTGCTCATGCCCCTTTCCAGCCAAACCTGCGCCCCAATCCGCTCGGTAGCGAAGGAAAAGTATAAGGTGAAAAGGAAAACGTAAAAAGTTAATGAAAGGAGTCTTATTGGCTTTTTGGTAAATAGATTCATGAATGACGATTTGGAGGCCCAAAGGAATCTTTTTATTGTCTTTATTAAAATTCGGATTCAAAATAAAAATACCATTGAATGGCAATGGGTTGTTAAAAAGCTATAGCTGGTGTTGCCTAGATGAAGCTCAAAAGGCTCTGAATCGCCAATGATTTTATGTGACTCGTTAAATTGAACAGATTAAGGAGCTGAAAAAAAGTCATTTCAGGAAATCATTGAAAAATGCATTTGTCTCACATAAAGTGTCTTATAGATGACTGCTTGTTAATCATCCTGAAAGCGCTGTTCTAAACTATAGTATTAGGGGGTGCAAATTTGCTTAAACCCGTGCAAGGCCTAATAAGAACAGACTTTTACAAAAATTCGCTTAATAACTCCATTTTGCTCCACTGCTTTCACCACCAATTTTAAATGAATTAAATTTTTCTTGTAAAAAACTTTTGATCATTGACTTGGAAATGCAACCAACCACATTGCCCCGGATGGCTATGTGATAGGGCAAAATATCAAAACCTTATAGCGCACCTATTTCAGACGCAATTATTTCCGACCAAAATTCGTGCTTGTAATCCCGTTTCCCTTTTTTAAAAGATTGCTTGAAGTAATACAACTCACCATCTTCGGGATTTAAGTAGGGCCTGCTGAAAAAGTGATAATCAATTGAATTCTAACAAATTGGAGCTTAGTTTTGCGGCTGAAGTGCAAGCAAATATGCCTCTAGCCTTCAAAACCCGTGCATACAAGCAAC
>Ga0105046_10007172_pt1 | contig 17565 bp, 17 predicted proteins | sample MAT03_FD_78385 | JGI IMG/M metagenome (GOLD analysis project Ga0105046, IMG submission 78385) | Freshwater microbial communities from Lake Fryxell liftoff mats and glacier meltwater in Antarctica - MAT-03 (megahit assembly) | ecosystem: Environmental > Aquatic > Freshwater > Ice > Liftoff...
CCGAACCAGCCGAGCAAGGCACCGGTGCCCAGCAACCACAGCAAGTGCAGCCGGGTGCGCCACACCAGGACGGCCGCCACCACGGTCAACAGGATCACGGGCCAGTCTTTGAGGCTGTTGGCATTGACGCTGGCCAGGATCCAGCCGGTGGCGATCAGCAGCGCGATCACGATGGGGGCCATGCCCTGCTTGAAAGCGCGCACCCAGCGCAGGTTGCGATTGCGGTGGCCCCAGCTCGCGGCCAGGTAGGTCAGGGTGGTGCTCGGCAGCAAAATGCCCAGCATGGTGACGAACACGCCGAACAGCCCCATGAGCGGTCCGCCCGCGTTCAGGCCGACATGCCAGCCCATCAGCGCGACAAACAACACGTTGGGGCCGGGCGCGGCCTGGGCAATGGCCACCGACGCGTTGAACTGCGGATCGGTCAGCCAGTGCTGGCGGTCCACCAGGTAGCGGTGCATGTCGGGCGCGGTGGTGATGGCGCCGCCCACCGAGAGCAGCGACAGGATCATGAAGTGCCCGAACATCGCGAGCCAGTCGCTCCATTGCAAAGAGATGCTCATAGTTTCAGCCCCTGTCTGTCGAGCTTTTTGTAGGTCAGCGTGCAAGCGGTCACGCCCAGCCCGAGCAGCACAACCACCAGCGGCAGCCGCAGCAGGGCGATGCCGGTGAAACACAGCAGCGCCAGCGCGATGCACAGGGGCAAGCCCAGCGGGTGCATCTTCAGCGCGCCCATCAGTTTCAGGCCGGTGGCGGCAATCAGGCCGGCGGCGACCGCGCCCATGCCGCGCAGGGCACCGGCCACGCCGGGGTGCCCGGCAAACTGCGCATACACCAGCGCCAGCAGCAGCACCCCCATCAGCGGCACTGTCAGCATGCCGGCCAGCGCCGCCATCGCGCCGCGCAGGCCGAAATAGCGGTGGCCGATCATCAGCGAGAGGTTGACCACGTTGGGGCCGGGCATGATTTGCGCGACCGCCCACTCCTCGACAAACTCCTCGCGCGTCATCCAGCGTTTTTTCTCGACCAGCTCACGCTGCACCACGGCCAGCACGCCGCCAAAGCCCTGCAGCGCCAGCAGGGTGAACGAGACAAACAAATCGGTCGGGGAACGGGGTTGCGGACGGGCCGGGTCTGCTTCGGCGGGCGGGTCGATCATGATTCAATTATCGCCGGGGCAGGCAGACGGGGTGCATGGCCGGCCCGAGGTGAGCACGCCACCGCCTTTACGTCACCCCAGTCGTTGATGCCGCCCAACACACCAGGGACGCTACGCTTTTGATAGCTGCTTGCGCCCGTACAGCAAGGGCTGGAGGCACAAAAGGCTTGAAAAAATGGCGGCCAGCAGGCCAAAGTGTCTGGCTGGCGCGGGCGAGTCACAGCCTGAGCTCCCAGGTTTCGCCGACCAGCGCTTTGCCCAAGCCGGCGTAGGGCTCGCTCTTGACCAGCTTGAAGCCGCGCCGGGCATAAATGTCGCGCGCGCTGTCCAGGCAGCTGTGGGTCCAGAGCAGCATTTTTTTTAGCCCTTGCTGCGCGAAAAGGTGATGCACTCGTCGGTCAGCCGGGCGCCCAGACCCCGGCCGCGCACCTCCGGTGTCAGGATCAGCAGGCGTAACCGGGCCACAGTGGCCGACTTGCGGACCACAAATACCGAGCCCACACGCTGGCCACCCAGTTCGGCGATCCAGTAGCGCTCCGCGTCGTGCCGATACTTGCGCAGGCAAGCCGCCACGATGTCGGCGACCAGGGCCCCGAACTCGCTGTTCCAGCCGTACTCGCGCGCATCGATTTCGCCGCGCTGCTGCACCACCCAGCCCATGTCGCCAGGCTGCGGATTGCGTCGCAGCCGCGCGGGGCTTTTCGCGGTCATCGGATCCAGCAAGCGCTGCACGGTGGCCAGCGCGCTGGTCAGCGCCTGCTGCGCCGGCCCCGGCACAGCCTTGATCTGGGCGACAGGCACTGCGGAGGTGGGCGTCTCAGGCGAGGTGGTCATGACGGCAACAATCCGTCCATTGGTTGACCAAGTCAATCCATTGGACGTGGCAACTCAGGCGCAGTGCGGTTCGGTGAATGGTTTTTGGCTGTCATGCCGGACTCGATCCGGCATCCATGCTGCATGGACCACTGACGCGGACTGGCGTGGCATGGATTGCGGATCAAGTCCGCAATGACAGCTTCGACGTGCTTTCATCGCTCACTGAACGGTATTGGCCTCAGGTGCCGTCGCCGCGACTGATCAGGGTTTGCAGGATTTTTTTGAGCGCCGTGATATCCCGCTCGCTGAAGCCCTGCAGCAGGGACGCTTCATGCGCCTTGGCCTGCGCCAGCAGGTCGGCCACTGTGGCCCGGCCTTGCGCAGTCTCAAAAACCAGCGTACGCCTGGCGTCGGCCGGGTCTTCGCCCCGTTGCACCCAGCCGGCTTTTTCCATGCGCTGGACCAGCTTGGTCAAGGTTGGTTGCTGCGCCAGGATTTCGCGCGCCAGCTCGCCGATAGTCAGGCCGTCGCCGTCCGACAGCGTGGCCAGTAGGCGCCATTCCAGCTGACTCAAACCAGCGGCCTGAACCTGTGCGTGGAATTCGCTGTACACCACATGGCTGGCCCGTGCGAGCAAGTAGGACAGGTAGCCGTCGATGAACCGGGTGGTCGGGGCCGGGCAAGCCGGCTTGTTGGAGTGGCTCACGATGTGCCTCGACAAATAAGAGGTGTGCTTGCGCATTGCATGAAAGTTCATATATTATGCGCAGATGAATGCCGCCCTGCAAGCCCTCCCGCATCCCGACATCTCCACTGTGGCGGCGGATGGCCGGGCCCTGCGCACGGCGCTCGGCCAGTTCGCCACCGGCATCACGGTGGTTACGACCCGCGCGGCAGAAGGGCAATTTGTCGGGCTTACGGTCAATTCGTTTTCCGCGCTGTCGCTGGAGCCGCCGCTGGTCCTCTGGTCGCTGCGGCTCAGTTCGCCCAGCCTGTCGGCGTTTGAGGCTGCGCCGCGTTTTGTGGTCAACGTGCTGGCCGAAGCCCAGGTCGAGGTCTCGCGCCGGTTTGCCTTGCCGCTGGCCGACAAGTTCGACGGCGTGGCCCATGCCGAGAATGCCTGGGGCCTGCCTTTGCTGCATGGTGCCACGGCCTGGTTTGAATGCCGCACCGTGTCGTGCCAGCACACCGGCGACCACGCCTTGTTCATCGCCGAAGTCGAGCGTTTTACCCTCTCCGACGCCGCGCCTTTGCTGTTTCACGCGGGTGGTTATTTCGCCCTGGGCTCACGCCTTTGAGGCCTTTGAGAAAGTCCTTTTATGCTGCAGGAACGAATTGAAGCCAGGTGGGTAGATTGTTTTGCCGAAACCTTTGCGCTGTGCGGCGTGAAGGTGGGTGACACGGCGGCCATCCTGTCTGAAACCCAGTCGCGGCCGGTCAATGTGCAGCTGGCTGAACTGGCGCTGGCGCGACTGGGCGCGCGGGCTTTTCATCTGGTGCTTCAAAGCCCCCGGCTCGCCGCGCCGGTGCCGGTGCGCTCGACCGGCGCTTCAGACGCGATCGGCCAGCTTGCGCCAGTGGTGCAGGCGCTGGCTGCCTGCAGCTTTGTCGCGGACCTGACGGTCGAGGGCCTGCTGCATGCGGCCGAGCTGCCGGATATCCTGAAAGGCGGCGCCCGCGTGTTGATGGTGTCCAACGAACACCCCGAAATCCTCGAACGCTGTGTGCCTGATCTGGCGCTTGAGCCCAAGGTCAAGGCCGGTATCAAGCTGCTCAGGAATGCCAAAACCATGCGCGTCACTTCGCAGGCGGGCACGGACCTGCGCATTTCGCTGGTGGGGGCGCAAGCCGGCGGCGGCTGGGGCTACACCGCCCGGCCCGGGACCATCTCGCATTGGCCGGGCGGCCTGTGTCTGGCTTTTCCGGCGCAAGGCAGCGTCAACGGGCGTCTCGTGCTGGACCAGGGCGATGTCAACCTCACGTTCAAGCGGTATCTGGAAAAGCCGGTGGTGCTGACCATTGAGAACGATTTTGTGACCGATATCGCCGGTCAGCATGTCGATGCCGAACTGATGCGCAGCTACTGGGCCGCCTGGGGCGACCGCGAGGCTTATGCCGTGTCGCATGTCGGCTGGGGCATGAACCCGAAGGCGCGCTGGGACGCGATGGCCTTTTACGACAAGAAGGATTTCAACGGCACCGAGCTGCGCGCCTTTGCGGGCAACTTCCTGTATTCAACAGGTGCCAACGAGGTGGCAGGCCGCCACACCTTGGGCCATTTCGACTTGCCGCTGCGATCCTGCACCGTGATGCTGGACGAGATGCTGGTGGTGGATGCCGGCCGATTGGTGGGGGAGCTGGCATGACACTGCCGGCCTGTCTGGAGCAGGGCCAGGGCGACACCGCAGTCTTCCTGCTGCATGGCGTGGGCGGCGGCAAGGAGGCCTGGGCGCGCAACCAGCCCGTGTTTGCCAGCCAAGGCTTCAGGACAGTCGCCTGGGACATGCCGGGCTACGGCGCATCGCCCAGCGTGCAACCTTACGACAATGCAGCGCTGGCTGGCGCACTTGCGGCCCTGATCGGCCACACCGGTGCCCGCCGCAATGTGCTGCTGGGCCACAGCATGGGCGGCATGGTTGCGCAGGAACTGGCCGCGCTGCACCCGGCGCTGGTTCAGGGGCTGATTCTCTCCGCCAGTTCGCCCGCCTTCGGCAAGGCCGACGGCGTCTGGCAGCAGCAGTTTTTGCAAAGCCGCTTCGCTCCGCTGGAGCAGGGGCGCGGCATGGACGGGCTGGCGCACGATCTGGTGCCTGGCATGTTCGCGCCCGATGCCGACCCGGCCCGCATCGCCGAGGCCGCTGCGCTGATGGCGCGCGTGCCGCCGGACAGCTACCGCGCCGCGCTCTCGGCCATCGTGTCTTTCAACCGCCTGGACAAGCTGGCTGCCATCGCCGTCCCCACTTTGTGCCTGGCGGGCGAGCTCGATAGGACGGCCCCGCCCGCCGTGCTTGAAAAAATGGCCAGCCGCATTGCTGGCGCCGACTATGTTTGTCTGCCGGGCGTCGGCCACATCGCCAACATCGAGCAGCCGGCGCTGTTCAACGAGGCTGTCCTGAAATTTCTGATGCAACACTTCTCGCCCTGACTCGACCCAAGGAACCGTCCATGTCTGCATTACCCCTCACTCCGCCACCTTCCGTTCGCTACATGCCGCCTTCGATTGCAGGCGATTACACAGAGCTCACACCCAAACAGAAGGAACTGCTTGGCATCGCCAGCCAATTGGGCCGCGAAAAATTTGCGCTGCGCGCACAACAGATTGACCGTGATGCGGTGTTTCCTTTCGAAAACTACGCTGACCTGCGAGCCGCCGGCCTGCTCGGTATTTGCGTGCCCGAAGAACACGGTGGCTGGGGCGCCGACTTTGCCACCTATGTGATGACGGCCGCAGAAATCGGCCGCCACTGCGGCGCCACCGCATTGACCCTGAACATGCACGTCAGCTCGACCATGTGGACCGGCTTCATCGCCGATGACCTGGACATGACGACTGAGCAACGCGCCGACCATGAGGCGCACCGCGCGGTGCATTACCGGCGCGTGGTGGCGCAGGGAAAGGTCTACTCGCAGCCGTTTTCCGAAGGGGGCGCAGCGGCGGCCGGCAAGGCGCCGTTCGGCACGCTGGCGCGCAAGGTCGAAGGCGGCTATGTCGTCAACGGCAAGAAAATTTTCGCCTCGCTGGCCGGTGCCGCCGACTACTACGGCATCTTGTGTACGCTGGACAAGCCCGGCGCGACGCAGCGCGATTCGCTGTACCTGGCGGTGGATAAAAACCTGGACGGTGTCAGTGTCACCGGCGACTGGGATCCGCTGGGCATGCGTGGCACGGTTTCGCGCACGCTGATCTTCAAGGACGTTTTCGTGCCCGACATCGAGCGTCTGATTCCCGAAGGCCTGTATGCCCAGGCGGCGCTGCGCTGGCCACACATGTTTGCCACGCTGTCGCCGACCTACATGGGCATTGCCCAGGCCGCCTATGACTTCACCGTGCAGTACCTGCGCGGCGAGGTGCCCGGCACGCCGCCGGTCAAGCGCCGCATGTACCCGACCAAGCAGATCGCCGTGGCGGAAATGAAAGTCCGGCTGGAGCAGACGCGGGCCATCTTTCTGCAGAACGCCCGTGCCGCCCGCGTCGATCCGTCCAAGGAAATCCGCCTCGGACTGTATGCGGCGCACTACACCATCATGGAAAACGCCAACGAGATCTGCCGTCTGGCGGTGCGTACCTGCGGCGGCCAGTCCATGCTCAAGAGCCTGCCGCTGGAGCGCATGTACCGTGATTCGCGCTGCGGCTCGCTGATGCTGCCGTGGACCGCAGAGCTCTGCATGGACAGGCTGGGACGCGAGTGCCTGTACGAGGCCGGTGAGCAGGATGAACAGGCCGTGCTCTAAGCCGCAACCAAGATGAATCTAGCGCAGATCATCGAGCGGCACGCCCAGTTTTCGCCGCGGCAAGTGGCTCTGTCTTTTGCCGGCGAGGAGATCACTTACCCCGCGCTGTGGCAGCGCATACAACGCGCGGCGATTGTGCTGCAGGCGGCAGGCGTCCAGCCGGGTGACCGCGTCGCCTGGCTGGGCCTGAACGATCCGGCCATGCTGGTACTGCTGTTTGCGCTGGCTCGCATCGGTGCGATCTTGCTGCCGCTCAATCATCGCTTGGCTGCGCCGGAGCATGCGGCGATTGTTGCGCACGCCGATGTCGGCCTGCTGGTCAGCGACGGCACACACGCCGCTGCGGCTGTCGCACTGGCGAGGGCCCAGGGTTGCAATTTGCTGCCAGCTGTCGAGCTTTCAGCGGGCGACCATGCCAGTACCTTGCCATGGACAGACGAATCCGCCTCGCCGGTATTGCTGGTCTATACCTCGGGCACTACCGGCCGACCCAAGGGCGTCTTGCATACGCAGGCGGGCCTGGTCTGGAACTGCGTGATCTCCAACCATGCGCACGAACTGACGCAAAATGACCATGTGCTGAGCGCGCTGCCGATGTTTCATGTCGGTGGCCTGTGTATTCAAACCCTGCCGGCCCTGCACGCCGGGGCGACGGTGACGCTGCATGCGCGCTTTGATGCGGCGGCCTGGCTGGCGGACGTGAGACAGCGCCGGCCCACGCTGTCGCTGATGGTGCCGGCCACCTTGCGCGCAGTACTTGCGCACCCGGATTTCGCAACAAGCGATCTCTCTTCGTTAAAGCTGCTGGTGGCGGGCTCTTCGACGATTCCGGTGTCGATGATTGCCGCGCTGCACGCGCGCGGCGTACCGGTCGGCCAGGTTTACGGCGCGACCGAGACCGGTCCGGTCTCCATCTATTTGCGCCGCGAAGACGCGATGGACCGCCCAGGTTCGGCCGGCAAGGCTGGCTTGCATGTCGAGGTGCGGCTGGTCGATGGGGCAGGCGAGCCAGTGGCCACCGGTGAGGTTGGCGAAATCCTGGTGCGCGGACCGAACCTCATGTCGGGGTACTGGAAAGACGCGGATAACCCGGCGTTTGCGCAAGGCTGGTTTCATACCGGTGACCTGGCCTGCTGGGACGAGACCGGTTTTTACAAAGTGGTGGGCCGTTCCAGAGACATGATCATTTCAGGCGGAGAAAACGTCTACCCCGCCGAGATCGAAAACCTGCTGGCCGATTGCCCGAAGGTTGCCGAGGCTGCGGTGCTTGGTCAGCCCGATTCGCAATGGGGCGAGGTGGTGGTGGCTGTCATCGTCAAAACGCCTGGCGCCGACCTTGATGCCGCGCAAGTGATGCAGCTGTTCGAGGGCCAGCTGGCGCGTTTCAAGCATCCGAAACGCATCCTGTTTTGTGACGCCTTACCGAAAACCGCCTTGGGCAAGGTGCAAAAAGCCGGGCTGCTGGAGCGCCTGGGCGCGGGTTAATAAACCGGCTGGTGCCGCTTGATTGCGGCCCTGACTTCATCGCTGAGGACAAAGCCCTGGCCGTACTGGCCTGCCAGCGCGTCGGCGCGGCTAACAAAGGCATCCATGCCCATGCCGTAGATGAACTGCATCGCGCCGCCGGTCCAGGCCGGAAAACCAATGCCGAAAATGGAGCCGATGTTGGCGTCGTGCACGGTGGTCAGCACGTTCTCGCTCAGGCAGCGCGCGGTCTCCACGGCCTGGCGGTACAGCAGCCGGTCCTTGATGTCGGTGATGTCCCAGGGCGCGTCCGGCTTTTCGAACAGCGTCTTGAGTTCCGGCCACAAATTTTTCTTCGCGCCTTTTTCAATCGGGTAGTCGTAAAAGCCGGCACCGGAGGCCCGGCCATTGCGGCCCCACTCCTTGACCATGCGCTCGACGATCAACTCGCCCGGCGTGGCGATGTAGGTCTTGCCTTCGGCCACGTAGTCGGCCCGGGTCTGGTCCAGCACATGCACGCTGAGGGACAGCGCGGTTTCGTCCAGCACCGCCAGCGGGCCGACCGGCATGCCGCACTGGATGCCGGCGTTTTCTATCACGGCCGCTGGAATACCTTCACCCAGCATGGCCACGCCTTCCATCACAAAGGTGCCAAAGGTGCGGCTGGTGTAAAAACCGCGCGAATCGTTGACCACGATGGGGATTTTGCCGAGGGCCTGTACATAGTCAAAGGCGCGCGCCACGGTTTCATCGTCGGTCTGCTTGCCGCGAATGATCTCGACCAGCTTCATCTTGTCCACTGGGCTGAAGAAGTGGATGCCTACAAATTTTTGAGGCCGGGCGCTGGCCGTGGCCAGGCCGCTGATCGGCAGGGTCGAGGTGTTCGATGCAAAAAAGCCACCCGGGGCGAGCAAGGGCTCGGCATCTTGCGTGACTTCGGCCTTCAGGTCGCGGCGTTCGAACACCGCTTCGATGATCAGGTCGCAACCGGCCAGATCGGCCACCTGGCCGGTGGCGTGGATGCGCGAGAGCAGGGCGCTTTGGTCGGCCGCGCTCATGCGGCCCTTGTCCACGCGCGCCTGGGTAAGTTTCGCGCTGTAGGCCTTGCCCGCATCGGCCTTGTCCTGGCTGAGGTCCTTGAGCACGGTGCTGATGCCGCGGCTGGCCTGGACGTAGGCAATGCCGGCGCCCATCATGCCGGCGCCCAGCAGGCCGACTTTTTGCGGTGTGTAGCGCGGAATGCCTTTGGGCCGTGATTGGCCAGACTTGATCGCGTTCAGGTTGAAGAAAAAGGTGTTGACCATGCTTTTGGCCACCGTCGTCACCGCGAGTCGGGCCAGGTAGCGGCTCTCGATGCGCAGCGCGGTGTCGTAGTCCACCTGCGCGCCTTCGACCATGGCGGCCAGCGCCGCTTCGGGGGCGGGGTAGAGGCCGCGCGTTTTCTGCTTGAGAATGGCCGGCGCCACGCTGAGCATGGCGGCCAGTTTCGGGTTGCTCGGTGTGCCGCCAGGCATTTTGTAGTTTTTGTCGTCCCACGGATGATGGGCCGGTGCGGCCGCGCCATCGTGCCGGTCTATCCAGGCCAGCGCCGCAGGACGCAGGGTCGCTGCATCGGGCACCAGTTCATGCACCAGGCCCAGTTCCAGCGCTTCCTGCGGGTTGAACAGTTTGCTTTCGAGAATGTAAGGCTGCGCGCCCATCAGGCCCAGCAGCCGTGTCATTTTGGTGATGCCGCTGGCGCCCGGAATCAGGCCCAGCGTGACCTCGGGCAGGCCGAACTGGATTTTTTTGTCATCAACCGCGATGCGGTAATGGCCGACCAGCGCGACTTCCCAGCCGCCACCGAGCGCCGCCCCGTTGAGGCAGCTGACCACCGGCTTGCCCAGGGTCTCCAGCGTGCGGAAGTTCTTTTTCATGCGCTCGATGTCGACAAACACGGCGCTGGCATCTGACGCCTGGTTGCGCATCAGGGCCTTCAGATCGGCCCCTGCAAAAAAAGTGCTTTTGGCGGACGCCAGCACAATGCCGCGTATCGCTTCCTTGTCTTTCACCACTTGCGCGGTGACTTCGTTCAGGTCCTGCTGCCACTGCGCGCACATGGTGTTGACCGGCGAGCCTTCCTCGTCGAAGGTGATCGTTGCAATGCCGTTGGTGAGTTCGTACTTGATGGTTTTCATGTGGTTGTCATTGCGGGCTTGACCCGCAATCCATGGTGGTGTGAGGTGGTGTGTCCGGTGAGGTGGATCCCGGATCTGGTCCGGGGTGACAGCCGTCAGATACGTTCCACAATCGTTGCAATGCCCATGCCGCCGCCCACACACAAGGTGGCCAGGCCGTAGCGCAGCTTGCGCCTGTGCAGCTCGTCGATCAGGGTACTCAAGATCATCGCGCCGGTCGCGCCCAGCGGATGGCCCATGGCAATCGCGCCGCCGTTGACGTTGACCTTGTCGTGCGGGACCTTCATTTCTTTCATGAAACGCATCACCACGGCGGCAAAAGCTTCGTTGACCTCGAACAGGTCGATCTGGTCAATCGTCAGACCGGCCTTGGCCAGCGCCTTGCGCGCCGCCGGCATCAGGCCAGTCAGCATGATGGTCGGGTCGGCACCGCTGAGGGCTGCGGCCACGATACGGGCGCGGGGAGTCAAGCCATGGGTCTTACCTGCGGCTTCGGAGCCGATCAGCACGGCGGCTGCGCCATCGACGATGCCCGACGAGTTGCCTGCGTGGTGCACATGGTGGATGCGTTCGACCTGCGGGTAACGCGTCAGCGCCACCTGGTCAAAACCCATGGCGCCCATCTGCTCGAACGCTGGTTTCAGCCCGGCCAGGCCTTCCAGCGTGGTGTGCGGTTTGATGAACTCGTCCTGCGCCAGGATGGTCTGGTCGAGGAAGTCCTTTACCGGCACGACCGAGCGGTCAAAGTAGCCGGCTTCACGCGCTTTGGCGGCGCGTTTCTGGCTTTCCAGCGCAAACGCGTCCACATCGGCGCGGCTGAAGCCTTCAAGGGTGGCGATCAAATCAGCGCCCACGCCTTGCGGCACGAACAGGGTCGCGCTGTTGGTTTCGGGGTCTTGCGCCAAGGCACCGCCGTCCGAACCAATCGGCACGCGGCTCATGCTTTCGACGCCACCGGCCACCACCAGGTCCTCCCAGCCAGAGCGCACCTTTTGCGCGGCCATGTTCACGGCTTCCAGCCCGGACGCGCAAAAACGATTGATCTGCACACCCGAGGCGCGGAAGTCCCAGCCCGCCTTGAGCGCGGCGACCTTGGCAATCACCGAACCCTGCTCGCCAATCGGCGAGACCACGCCCATCACCACGTCATCGACCTGGGCCGTGTCAAAGTCATTGCGGCGCTGCAACTCGGTCAGCACACCCGCCAGCAGGCTGACGGGCTTGACCTCGTGCAGGCTGCCGTCTTTTTTGCCCTTGCCGCGCGGCGTGCGGATGGCATCGTAGATGAAGGCTTCGGTCATGATGCAGCTCCAAAGATTATTGCGATGCAGTATATTCTTTTCACCAAGCAACTGCTCTGTAAAAATAATAACTTTGAAAACCCCTGCGATGAAGCCCATGAATCTCGCCCGACGCTTACTGGGCGCGCTGGGCGTTTGGCAACTACGCTCGTAACGTGAAAGCCGCGATAAACGGCGGGGCTAACAATAAATGACTTGAGGAACCGCAGACATGATCGACCGCACCCTTTTCAACAGCGACCACGAAGCGTTTCGCGACGCCTTTCGCAAGTTCTGCGACAAAGAGATCGCGCCTTACCACGAGCAATGGGAAGACCAGGGGTACGTGGACCGGGGTGTATGGAACAAGGCCGGCGAAAACGGCTTTCTGTGTATGACGATGCCTGAGGCCTATGGTGGTTCGGGCGCCGACAAGCTGTATTCGGTGGTGCAAATGGAAGAGTTGGCGCGCGGTGGTTTTAGCGGCATTGGCTACGGCCTGCACAGCGAAATCGTGGCGCCCTACATCCTGCATTACGGCACCGAAGCGCAGAAGAAGAAATACCTGCCCAGGCTGGCCAGCGGCGCAATGGTGGGTGCCATCGCGATGAGCGAGCCCGCCGCCGGCTCGGATCTGCAGGGCATCAAAAGCACCGCCATCAAACAGGCCGACGGCAGCTACCTGCTCAATGGCAGCAAAACCTTTATCACCAACGGCTGGCATGCCGACCTGGTGGTGGTGGTCGCCAAGACCAACCCGGCGGCCGGTGCCAAGGGCATCAGCTTGCTGCTGGTGGAGCGCGGCATGCCCGGTTTCGATGTGGGCAAGCGCCTGAAAAAACTGGGCCTCAAGGCGCAGGACACTTCCGAACTCTTCTTTGCCGATGTCAAGGTGCCTGCGGACAACCTGCTGGGCGGGGAAGCGCACGAAAACCGGGGGTTCGTTTGCCTGATGGAGCAACTCCCCTGGGAGCGCCTGCAGATCGCCATCACGGCGGTGGCTTCGGCGCAGGCCGCCATCGACTGGACGCTGGCCTATGTGAAGGAGCGCAAGGTGTTCGGCCAGCCGGTGGCCAGCTACCAGAACACGCGTTACACCCTGGCAGAGCTGCAGACGCAAGTGCAGGTGGCGCGTGTGTTCGTCGACAAGTGCACCGAACTGCTGACCGGCGACAAACTGGACACCGCCACGGCCAGCATGGCCAAATACTGGACCACCGACCTGCAGTGCAAGGTCATGGATGAATGTGTGCAACTCTTCGGTGGCTACGGCTACATGTGGGAATACCCGATCACACGCGCCTACGCCGACGCAAGGGTGCAGCGCATCTACGGCGGCACCAACGAGATCATGAAAGAGGTGATCTCACGCGCGATGGGGCTGGGCGCGAAGTAAAGCGCCAGCGCAGATGCGTGCAGGCGGCGGGGGTGCCGGAGGAGCGGTCACCTTGGGCGCAGCCGGCGTGTCCTGCATGGGTACCGGGCGAGCCGGCTTGTCGAAGTAGTAGGCCAGGCCGACATCAAGCGAGCTGTTGAGGTCGCTACGGTTGAACATGTACAGCAGATCCATGTCCAGAGTACTTTGTTCGGTGAGAAAGCACCTCCAGACATGTGTGTGCCTTTGCCATCCGCGCAAACTCATGAGCGGCGTTGCCAGGAGCTGGGCAACGGGGCGTGGTTCGAATGGCTGTCTGCATTCAGGCCTGCCCACTCAGGTCCTTATGAAGGGTCCTTGCTGCGGGTGCGGCTGACGGCGCTGAAAATCCCGATGCCGAGAAAAATCAAGCCACCAATGCCAATATAGAGGTTGGGCACACCTGCCTCGACCGCGGCCCAGACCAGGCCACCGAGAAAAATAGCAAAACCGATCATGTACAGGGCAAAAGACATTTTTTCCTCCGGAAGTTGATGCCCCAAGTGTGGGCGGGGCGACTTCTCCTGCCTATCGGCCTGCCGCTTTTTGGGCTGTGGGAGCACGCCTACTGCAGAAGGGCGGAAGTCCGTGTCTGGAAAAGTTCCAGCTCGGTTTGGGAGCTGGGGTCCAAAAGCTTATTTGCGACGTTTCCGGGGCGACGCCCGTCATAAATTCGTCACACCCCGTGTGGTAAAAATGCCATGTATCCGAACGTGACAGCTTGTAATGAAAGGTTTACTATGGCGCAATTGTTGCGTGTCTTTTTGCTTGCTCATAACTCGAATGAGGTTTTGTAACGAGGTTGGGAGACCTCACACCACACTCTATTTCGCCATGTCATTCCTTCAAAACTTATTCTCATCTTCGCAAGGCGGCGCCAGGGAACGCACGGCCGGGCCCGAGACGGGACCGGTCCAGATGAATCTGGACGAACGCATGGCGTTTCGCCGGGAAATGTTGTTCGATTCTGTCAAGAACACCATGGAAAGCCGGGGGATTTTGAGCGCGAGTTACCGCTTCAAGGTGGTACGCGCTGACAAGCGCGGCCACAGTTTTGCCGTGATGGTAGATCTGTCCACCGATTTCATGGATGGCGAGCAGGGCCAGCAAAGAGCATTGATGGCGCTTGGCGAGGCCATCAAAAAAAATGCGCTGTCCCGCTATGGACTGGGCGTTCCGGCCGTCTACTGGCGTGTCAACGAGGAGATCCGGGGCTTCGACTCGCAACGTGGTGACCCGGCCGAAAAATCCGACGCGTCCGAGTCATCGCCCGACGCGCTGCGCTCGTCCAACGTGCGCAGGTATGAACGAGCCACCGCGCAGGAACTGGCGGCTTTCGAATCCGCATGGCAAAAGAGCAGCGAGCTGTCCATTGGTGACCGGACCTACGCGTCTGACCTTGCGCCTCTGGGCGGCGACAGCAGCACCGACAGCAACAAAGACAGCCGATAAGCCATTTGCGCAGCCTGGCTGGCCCCGGGCACGATTGCAGCGCGGTCACCGCCCGATAATGGCGGTCTTTTCATCCACCGGGTTTGCGCCATGTCTTTTTTTTCCTTGTGCCTGCGTTTGCAAGGCATTCCCGGTTATGCGGTGAAAGTGTTGGCGTGAGCGAGGTGGCCCGCATCCACTGGGGCGAAGACGGTGAAGACCGTTTTGCCCGCTGGCGCTCTGAAAGCGGCGCCTTGCCCCCCAAACGCGTGGTGATCGCCGACGACACGCTGACTGCCGACGCGGCTTTCCGGCTGGCCAGCGAAGGCACGGGCATGTTATGGCGGGGTGATTTCCAGAATGCGCGCCTGCTGCTGCAGGCGCTGGCGCGGCGTATCGACAAACCGCGCAAGGCAAAAAGGGCCAAAGTGGCCGTTAGCGCAGTGCCGCCGTCCCCCGCCGATACCTTCAACCTTTACCGCCAGGCGCAGTCACAGCGGGCACGCACCCTGGCCATGCTGCTGATTGAGTTCAGCGGCGCACATCACATTGCACTGCGGCGTGCGCCCGATGTGGTGCAGGCCTGCAGCGGGGCTTATGGCCCGGGTGATGCTGCGCAGGGCAACTATGTCGCGCCACTGCGTGAATTGCAGGGGCTGATCGGCGCGCACGAGTGGCGAAAAAAAGGGCTTGTTATCGCGGCTCTGGGCGGGGAGCGCATTCATCCGCACTACGGGGTATTCGCGCCGGTGCGCGGAGACTATATGGAATTGCTCGTACAGGCGCCGTTGCCGCCCGCGCTGTTTTCAGGCGGTGTGGCCTTCGACATTGGCACCGGCACGGGCGTGCTGGCCGCACTGCTGGTGCGCCGCGGCGTGGCACGGGTGGTGGCGACCGACCAGGACCCGCGCGCGCTGGCCTGCGCGCGGGAGAACTTGGCACGGTTGGTGCCGGGCGGGCAGGTCGAACTGGTGCAGGCCGACCTGTTTCCCGGCGGCGTTGCGTCGCTGGTCGTGTGCAACCCCCCCTGGCTGCCTGCGCGGCCGAGTTCGCCGATCGAACACGCGGTCTACGACCCCGACAGCCGCATGTTGCGCGGTTTCCTCAATGGCCTCGCGTCGCATCTGGCACCCGGCGGCGAAGGCTGGCTGATCCTGTCGGACCTGGCCGAACACCTGGGTTTGCGTTCACGCGCGGACTTGCTGGCCTGGATGGATGCAGCCGGCCTGCAGCCGCTCCACCGGCTGGATGTCGATCCGATACACCCCAAGGCTGACGACCTCACCGATCCGCTGCATGCAGCGCGGTCTGCCGAGATCACCTCGCTGTGGCGCCTGGGTGCCAAAGCGGTCTCCTGAAGCATGCTATGAATATGATAGCTGCTGACGCTCGTCTTTAAAGGGCCTGGGGCATTATTCTCTTTTATTTTTCCCCACCAGGAGTCTGTCATGCCTTATGAACTGCATTACTGGCCGACCATCCAGGGCCGCGGCGAATTCGTGCGGCTGGCCCTGGAGGCTGCGGGCGCGGTCTACGTGGACGTGGCGCGTGGCAGCCAAAAAGGGCAGGGAATGGCCGCCACCTTGCGCCGCATGAATGCGCCGGACCTGATCCATCCGCCGTTTGCGCCGCCGTTTCTGGTGCATGGCAAGCGCACGATAGGGCAGACGGCCGCCATCCTGCTTTACCTCGGCCCGCGCCTGAAACTGGTGGGCAAAAGCGAGGCAAGCCAGCTCTGGACGCATCAGCTGCAATTGACGATTGCCGACGTGGTGGCGGAAGTGCATGAGACGCACCACCCGATAGGGACCGGCCTGTATTACGAAGACCAGAAAAAAGAAGCCGCCAAACGTTCCAAGGCTTTCCGCGAAGAGCGCATCCCCAAATTTTTGGCCTGGTTCGAGACCGTGCTGGCGCGCAACCCGGCCGGCAGCTCGCATCTGGTGGGCGCGCGCCTGTGTTACGCCGACCTCTCCCTGTTCCAGCTGGTCGACGGCCTCTTGTATGCCTTTCCGAAGGCAGCACAAAGCGCACTGAAGAAAGCACCACGGGTGGCTGCGCTCCACCTCGGCCTTGCCGGCCACAGGCGCCTGGCAGCCTACCTGGGCAGCGAGCGCCGCATCGCATTCAACGAGGACGGCATCTTCCGCCGTTACCCCGAGCTCGACGGCTAGTACTGCGCCCCGGAAGTAGCGGAACAAGATGAAAGTGATGGCTTCGTGCCCAGGGCAAGGCGCGAGCCGCGGCGAAGGCTGGGCGCCTTCGCAAGGTTTGCAACGCCGCCATGGGTGCGAAGACGCGCTTTCATGTTTCGATGCTTTTGGGGCGCAGTACTAGGAGCCTGTCGGGCTTGGGGCGCCTGGAGCTTTTTGACGCGCCGGGCACACGGCATGTTCTCCTACACCTGCCCATGCACCTGCCTGACCGCAGGCCCTGCTGTGCGGATTGAGGATGAATTCCTGGCCGGGAAAGCTGCCTTTTCGGGCATGGCTTGAGACTGGCCTTTCACCCTTGACCCTCATCCTTAAGGAGCATCGCCATGGCACTTGACTACAGAGACAAAGACCTCAATCTCGATCCGATCACCGACGCGCCCGGCGCGCATCCTGTCGGGACCGGCCTGGGCGCCGCAGCCGGTGGCGCTGCCGCCGGTGCAGCGGCCGGCGCATTTGGCGGACCCGCGGGTGTTGTGGCTGGTGCCGTTGTGGGCGCGGTCGTGGGCGGGCTCGGCGGCAAGGCCGTCGCCGAGTCAATGAACCCGACAGCCGAAGAGGCTTACTGGCGTGATCAGTACACCCGCGAGCCCTATTATGAGGGTGGCCGCACCTTCGACGACTACGCCCCGGCCTACCGCCTGGGCTTGTACGGCCGCAGCAACTACACCGGCACCTTCGACGAGGCGCAGAACGACCTGTCGACCTATTGGGACAGCAAAAAAGAAGGTTCCACCCTCTCATGGCCGGAGGCCGAGGCGGCCAGCCGCGCTGCCTGGACGCGTGTGGATGGGGGGGGATCCGCCAGCACATTGTCCGGCCAGGTCGCCGACAACGATGAGGTGATCGACACGCTCAACTTGCTGCTCGAATCCAGCCGTGACGGCGAGTTCGGCTTCACTGAATGCGCCGAGCACGTGAAGGCGCAGGACATCAAGACCCTGTTGCTGCGTCATGCCGACGAGTGCCGTGGCGCTGCCGCCGCACTTGCCGGCCAGATCCGCCAGCTCGGTGGCGAGCCCGATGAAGGTGGCACCACCAGTGGTGCGCTGCATCGCGGTTGGGTGTCCGTGCGCGGCACGCTCAGCGGCTACACCGACCTGGCCATGCTCCAGGAATGTGAGCGCGGTGAAGACGCGGCACTCGCGCGTTACCGCAA
>Ga0105046_10007173_pt1 | contig 17563 bp, 13 predicted proteins | sample MAT03_FD_78385 | JGI IMG/M metagenome (GOLD analysis project Ga0105046, IMG submission 78385) | Freshwater microbial communities from Lake Fryxell liftoff mats and glacier meltwater in Antarctica - MAT-03 (megahit assembly) | ecosystem: Environmental > Aquatic > Freshwater > Ice > Liftoff...
AGCGCCTTCACCATCATCTGGGTTGTGACCACCCTTTGGTACACCTGGTACTCGATGAAGCAGATGGACAACTCCGCAATGGCCAACGACCAGATGAAAATCATGAAGTACATGCAGTATGCCATGCCGGTGATGTTTATGTTTTTCTTCAACAGCTTCGCTTCGGGTCTCACACTTTACCTCTGTTTCAGCAACCTGCTGAACATTGGACAAACGGTGGTCACCAAGCAATGGCTTATCGACCACGATAAAATACGGGTCAAACTTGAGGAAAATAAAAACAAGCCCAAAAAGACCACCGGCTTCCGCGCCCGTCTCGAACAAGCTGTGAATGAACAGCAGCGCGTTCAGGAGGAAAAAAACAAGAAAAAAAAGTAGATACAACCGCTGAAAAACGGGGAAAATGAAAAAGCGTGTACGGCAGTTGGTCGTACACGCTTTTTCATTTTCCCGCTTTTCAACAGCGTGGGTATGACAAGTATTGGAAGCTTAAAAATTTTGACCCGTTGTTCCTTGCAGAAAGTACATTCGCGGTATGATTAATTTACTTTCTGATACCGTTACCAAACCTACCCCAGGCATGCTGAAGGCCATGTGGGCTGCCGAGGTGGGCGACGATGTTTTTCGAGAAGACCCTACGGTAAATGAGCTTGAAGCGTACGTTGCCGAACGAACGGGACATGAGGCTGCCCTGTTTTGTCCCTCAGGCACCATGGCCAACCAGATTGCGCTGAAAGTGCATACGCGGCCCATGGACGAGGTGATTTGCGACGAAACGAGCCACATTTTCCAATACGAAGTGGGCGGATATGCTTTTCATTCCGGCATAGGCGTCAACCTGTTGCGTTCTACCAACGGCATCCTGCAGGCCGAACAAATTGGCGCAGCGGTAAAACCCCTTCAAGACTGGCTCCCGCGCAGCACCTTGTGCGTGATCGAAAACACCAACAACAAAGGAGGAGGCGGTTGTTATTCGTTGGAAGGTTTACAGGCCATCGGTGCAACATGCCGTGAAAAAAAACTGGCGCTGCACCTCGACGGGGCGCGGCTATTCAACGCCATTGTTGCCCGCGGATACACACCCAAACAGGTGGGCGAATGTGTCGACAGCATGAGTTTGTGCCTATCCAAAGGCCTGGGCGCCCCGATCGGCACGGTACTCACTGGGAAATCCGCTTTCATCGCCGAAGCCCGGCGTGTACGCAAAGCCATGGGCGGCGGCATGCGGCAGGTGGGTTACATGGCTGCAGCGGGATTGTACGCTTTGCAAAACCAGGTGACGCGACTGGAAGAAGACCACCGGCATGCGCGTCAACTGGCCGACACCCTCGTCACATTGCCTTGGGTGGAAGGTATTCGTCCGGTAGAAACCAACATCGTTATTTTCGACCTTAAAGCGCCGGTAACGCCTGCGGAATTTTTGGAAAAACTGGCAGCGCAAGACATCAAAGCTTCTGCATTCGGGCCACAAGCCATACGGTTTGTAACGCATTTGGATGTGGATGCGGAGATGATCAGGAAGGTGGTGGAGGCGTTGCGAAGTTTGTAGATTTCCATAGAATTGCGCAAAAGGTTCACGCAGATTTAAGGCGCAGATCAACACAAAACTTTTATTCTGCGGGCATCTGCGTCTTAAATCTGCGTACATCTGCGTGAACCTTCTGTGTAAATTTTTTTAAATTTAGACAAACGCCCGCCACTCCCTCAACGGCAACCGATCGATCGGGTACCAGTTGCCCCACCAGTCGAAATATTCCATGGCATTGAAGCTGAGTTTGTAATCGAATTCGCTGGGCACGTCGTACACAAAGCCGGGATAATAATATTCCTTACCGAGTTGTTTGGCATATTGCAATTCGAGCAGCATGGTGTATGTACCGAGGCTGCGCGCCGATTCTTCCGGATGGTGGATGCAGTAGTTTCCGGCCATGCTGCGTTGTCCAAGGTGGAAAAAACTCGAAGCGAGCAGTTTGTTTCCTTTAAACACGTCGAACTCCATGCCGTAGCAAGGCATGATGTGGCTCCACGGACTAAAAAAACCGTAAATGCTCGAAGGGCGGTTGTGTTCGAAGCGTCGGGCATGATTTTCGAACAACTGTTCGTGCTGCCGGGATATTTGGAGCGGACGGTGCAGCAGGCGCAGGTCGCTGTTTCGCCGGATGCATTTGCGCTGGCTTTTGGAAAATTCAAATTCCTTGAGGTTGATGCGCAAGAGTACCACGCGGCAGGGTTGTCCTCGCCATTCCCAAAAATTGCGGCGAAACATCAAATCTGCCCAATAACACCAGCCATCTTCGCAAAAACGATCGAAAACCAACGGATGGAGCGGCTCCATGCGGATGTAGGTTTCAATCTCCTCAGGATTGAACGAGATGTTTTGGAATACGGGTAATGTGTGGGCGTGCATGTTTGGAGCGCAAGCGTGTTGGTTGGGCAAAGATAGAAGTTTTCACGCGTCGGACGCAGGGCGCATCAAACCACTTGATTTTTCTTCCAAAAATCACTCAGCGTGAGGTTTATTTTCTTTTTTTGTGATTGGAAAACGTGTACCATCTAACAACCAACCCATGCAGGTCATTTTCGGCATCCTTTACCACACCATCGGCGGCATCTCATCCGGTAGTTTTTACATGCCTTACAAAAAAGTTAAAGACTGGGCCTGGGAGGTCTTTTGGCTCTTTGGCGGTGTATTCTCTTGGCTCATCGTTCCGTTTGCAGCGGCATGGTTTACGGTTCCGAATTTCAGCGCCATCATTGGCAGCACCGACAGCGGCGTAAAATCGTTTACCTACACCATGGGTTTGCTGTGGGGCATCGGCGGTCTCACTTACGGTTTGGGCGTGCGCTACCTCGGCATGTCGCTCGGCAATTCGGTGGTTTTGGGGTTTTGCTCGGCTTTTGGCGCGCTGGTGCCTTCGGTTTATTACGCTTTAAATCCAGTTGCCGGTAAAACAACGATTGTGGATATGTTCCAACATTCGGGCGGACAACTTGTGCTGCTGGGCGTATTGGTTTGTCTATGCGGCATCGCAGCAACAGGCTGGGCGGGCATGATGAAAGAAAGCGAACTGACTGAGGAGCAAAAAACACTGGGCGTACAGGAGTTTAGTCTGGTCAAAGGGTTGATCATTGCCGTTGTATCGGGCATCCTGAGCTCGTTTTTCAATTTTGGCATCGAAGCTGGCAAACCCATGGCCGAGGAAGCCGTGCGCCAAGGTTTCAACCCGCTTTTCCAAAACAATGTAACCTACATCGTTTTGCTGTGGGGCGGCCTCACCACCAACGCTGTTTGGTGTTTCTATTTGATGTTTAAAAACAAAACCTTCGGCGATTTTTTCAAAACCGGCGCACCCAACGGCCGCAACGCGCTTTTTTCAGCACTTGCCGGCACGATGTGGTTTTTGCAGTTTTTCTTCTACGGCATGGGTGAAAGCAAACTCGGCAACGGCGCCTCCTCTTGGATCCTGCACATGGCCACCATCATCCTCACCGCCAACCTATGGGGCTTATACCTCAAGGAATGGCAGGGCGTAAGCAAACAAACATTCCGAACATTTCTGTTTGGACTTGGACTCATCATAGCCTCCATTTTCCTCGTCGGCATCGGAAATTCCCTTAATTAATTCACCATGACTACCACCCCATTTCAACACGTATCTTATTTGTGGGACGACCAAACTGCAGCCAACATCGCCGATGATGAAGTGGCACTGCTCGTGTACCGATCCAACCTGTTGGGCGCCGACCTGCGTCTCACCAATTACGGCGGCGGAAACACTTCCTGCAAAACAACCCGCAAAGACCCACTCACCGGTCAACCCGTTGAAGTGATGTGGGTAAAAGGCTCCGGCGGCGACCTGGGTACCATGAAGCGCAGCGGCCTCGCCGCTCTGTATGTCGATCGTTTGCGAAGCTTAAAAAATGTATACCGGGGACTTGAAAACGAAGACGAAATGGTGGAACTTTTCAACCATTGCATCTTCGACCTGGCATCCAAGGCACCTTCCATTGACACGCCTTTGCACGGTTTTTTACCTTTCAAACACATCGACCACCTGCATCCCGACGCCGCCATCGCCATCGCTGCTGCCAAAGATGGTAAACGCATCACCGAAGCACTTTTCGAAGGAAAAATAGGTTGGGTAGGCTGGCAACGGCCAGGTTTTGACCTGGGTTTGCAACTGCTTAAATGCGTGGATGAACACGCACAAAAAGGCATCGCACTGCGCGGCATCATGCTTGGCTCACACGGCTTGTTCACCTGGGGCGATACCGCTTACGAGAGCTACCTCAACACGTTGGAGGTCATCGAAAGCTGTGCCGATTATTTGCAAAAATACGAAGGCAAAACGCGTCCTGTTTTTGGCGGAGCCAAAATGGAAAGTCTCGACAAAACCACGCGCAACCGACAAGCAGCCGCAGTTGCTCCACTCCTGCGCGGACTGTGCTCGGGCAGCACCAAAATGATCGGCCATTTTTCCGACGACGAGCGCGTTTTGCAGTTCATCAACTCCAATGACCTGGATCGTCTGGCGCCGCTTGGTACATCCTGCCCAGACCATTTTTTGCGGACCAAAATCAGTCCGCTGGTCCTTGACCTACAACCCGATGAGGATGTTACCGATGCGCACGCCGTCAAAACCAAATTGGAGCCTGCTTTCGAAGCTTACCGCGCGATGTATGCGATGTATTACAAGGACTGCCGCCGTCCCCATTCTCCGGCCATCCGCGACCCCAATCCGGTGGTGTTGCTTTGGCCCGGCGTAGGCATGTTTGCGTTTGCCAAGGACAAACAAACAGCCCGCGTTGCCGCCGAGTTTTACACCAATGCCATCAACGTGATGCGCGGTGCAGAAGCTGTTTCGAAGTACACCGCTTTGCCCCGCCAGGAAGCGTTCGACATCGAATACTGGTTGCTGGAAGAAGCCAAACTGCAGCGCATGCCAAAGCCCAAACCCCTCAGTGGGCGCGTCGCCCTGGTGACCGGTTCGGGAGGCGGCATCGGCAAGGCCATTGCGCGCAAGTTTGCGGAAGAAGGCGCTTGTGTGGTGCTCAGCGACCTGAATGCCGAGCGTCTTGAAGAAGCGAAAAATGCGTTTTTAAAGGATTTTGGAAAAGACGCTGTTGCCGCTACCCTGCTCAACGTGACAGATGGCCAATCAGTTTCCAAAGCCATGGAATTCGTAGCTTTGGCTTTCGGCGGTGTCGACATTGTGGTGAACAACGCGGGCATCAGCATTTCGCAATCGCTCACCGAGCACACGGAGGAAAACTGGGATAAATTGTACGACATCTTAGTAAAAGGTCAGTTTTTGGTGAGCCAAGCTGGCGTGGCCATTATGCGCAAACAGAATTTCGGAGGCGACATTTTGAACATTGTTTCCAAAAATGCCGTCGTAGCAGGCCCCAACAACGCAGGTTACGGTTCGGCCAAGTCTGCACAGGCGCACCTCACACGCCTGCTCGCTTCCGAGCTGGGCGGCGACAAAATCAGGGTGAACATGGTGAATCCCGACGCTGTCATCGCCGGTTCCAACATCTGGGCGGGCGGCTGGGCGGAAGGGCGTGCCAAAGCATACGGCATTTCGGTGGAGGAATTGCCGGCGTATTATGCCAAACGCACCTTGTTGGGTGAAATCATTTTGCCCGAGGACATTGCCAACGCCTGTTTTGCCTTTGTCGGCGGTTTGCTCAACAAATCGACCGGGAACGCTTTGAATGTTGACGGCGGCGTGGCCATGGGCTTTTTAAGGTGAAACAATCGGCCATGAACCACATCGTCATTTTCGACATCGGAAAAACCAACAAAAAATGCTTCGTCTTCGACGAGGACTACCGCATCGTGTGGGAAAAAAGTGCGACGCTGCCCGAAACCACCGACGAAGACGGCGACCCGTGTGAGGACATTCATCTGCTGACAAGCTGGATCACCGAAACATTTGTTGAAGTGCTCAACGACAAGCGGTTCAACCTTCGGGCCGCTGACGCCACCACCTACGGCGCCAGTTTTGTACACCTCGATGCCGACGGGAAACCAGTTACGCCGCTATACAATTACCTGAAACCCTTTCCGGAAGATCTTAAAATGCAATTTTTCATTGCTTACGGAAGTGAAGAAAAACTGACGCTTGAAACGGCATCGCCCTGTCTTGGCAACCTAAATTCAGGTTTGCAGTTGTTTTGGTTGAAACACCACCGTCCGGAAATTTTTCAAAACATTCAAACCAGTTTGCACCTGCCGCAATATGTAGCCTCGCTGTTGCAAAAAGCAGTGTATGGCGCCTCCCATGTTTGCAGCGAAAGTACCAGTCTGGGTTGCCACACGATGTTGTGGGATTTTCAAAAAAAGGCATACCACGCGTGGGTTGGAGCCGAAGGCATCGGGAACAAGTTTCCGCCGTTGTGCACCTCTGCATCGAAACCTTCCAGGGGTGACAAGATGTTTATTGGCAACGGTTTTCACGACAGTTCGGCAGCGCTTATGCCGTATCTAAGTTGTTTTAAAGAACCTTTTGTACTTATTTCCACCGGTACCTGGTGCATATCGCTCAATCCGTTCAACAACGAACCGCTTACGCCGGAGGAGTTGGCGCAGGACTGCTTGTGTTACCTTACCGCCGAAGGTATACCTGTGAAGGCAGGGCGCTATTTTGGAGGATACGAGCACGAACAAGCAGTATTAAAAATAGCTGGCGAACATGGATTGAAGGTAAATTTTATCCAAAAAAACGACCATCCCGCTGCTTTAAACGATTACGCTGCATGCATGCGGTCGCTCGTTGCAAAACAAGTCGCGTCCACACGGCTGGCCATGGGCAATAGTCCAATTCGCCGCATTTTTGTAGACGGCGGTTTTTCCAAAAACGAACATTACATGCGTGGATTGACGGCAGCGTTTCCAAACATCGAAGTTTATGCCGCAGAGGTAGCACAGGCTACCGCGCTGGGTGCTGCACTGATTGGCCACATGTTTTGGAACACCCGTCCAAAACCTTCCCGTTTGATTGCTTTAAAAAAATACAACCCATGAATCCGTCTTATCCTTCCATTGATGACCTGCGCGAAAGGGCCCGGCAGCGCATCCCTCGTTTTGCCTTTGAATACCTCGATGGTGGCTGCAACGAAGACGTAAATTTGTATAAAAACACCTCGGAGTTGCGTGAAGTAGAGTTGAAGCCCTATTACCTAAACAACTTTGAAGGAATCGACCTGAAAACCGAGTTGTTCGGTCATGTGTACGACGCGCCGTTTGGCATCGCGCCTGTTGGTTTGCAGGGACTGATGTGGCCAGGGGCGCCGGAAATTTTGGCCATAGCCGCCGTGGCGCACAACATCCCGTTTGTACTCAGCACCGTAACCACGGCCAGCATCGAACGCATTGGTGCAATAACGCAAGGCAATTTCTGGTACCAGTTGTACCACCCTGCCGATCCTGCTTTGCGCGACGACCTGCTCGACCGCGCCGAAGCTGCGGGTTGTAAGGTTTTGTGCGTCCTGTGCGACGTGCCGAGCTTTGGTTACCGACCGCGCGACATCCGCAACGGACTGGCAATGCCGCCCAAAATGAACCTGCGAAACATACTGCAAATACTGGGGAGGCCAAACTGGGCATTAAAAACCTTGTTGCATGGACAACCGGCGTTTGAAACCATGAAAAAATACATGCCCAAAGGAATGGATATGGGGCAGTTGGGTGAATACATGAACCAGACTTTTTCGGGTCGGGTCAGCGAGGAACGGATAAAACCCATCCGCGATCGTTGGAAAGGCAAACTCGTTTTGAAAGGTGTTGCGAGTGAAGAAGATGCGGAAATGGCGATCAGGCTTGGTTTCGACGGAATCATCGTATCGAACCATGGTGGGCGGCAATTGGACGCCGGGCAGTCGTCGATACATGCACTTGCACCCATCGTGCAGCGGTTTGCGGGTAAAACCAAAATCATGTTCGACAGCGGAGTGCGCTCCGGTCCGGACGTGGCACGTGCCTTGGCCAGCGGCGCCGAATTTGCCTTTTTGGGCAGGTCGTTCATGTATGGCGTGGCGGCGCTTGGCGCAGCCGGTGGCGACCACACCATTGCCATTTTAAAAACGCAGTTGGAACAGGTTATGGACCAAATTTGCTGCAAACATCCGGAGGATTTAAAAAACCATTTGGTGTGAAACAACAAGTGGTTGTTTCGAAGGGATTAAACGAATACTTAACCCAATTTTTGGGTCCCCTTTGTTACTTTTGCACCGCCACAAAGCCAACAGGCATCACAAAAGCACCGAATCATCAATTCAACCAACATGTCCAACAAAGTCATCATCATCGGCGCCGGCGGCGTAGGCCGAGTCGTAGCGTACAAATGCGCCCAACACCGCGACGTATTCGGCGACATCATGCTTGCCTCCCGCACCAAGAAAAAATGCGACAACATCGCTGCCGACATTTTTAAAGCCTACGGCGGCAAAAAGATAAAAACGGCCAAACTCGACGCCGACATCGTGCCGCAAACCGTGGCACTTATCGAAAAATTTCGTCCCAACCTGGTCATCAACGTCGCACTTCCCTACCAAGACCTGACCATCATGGACGCCTGCCTCGCAACCGGCGTGAACTACATGGATACGGCCAACTACGAGCCCAAAGACGTGGCCAAATTTGAATACTCCTGGCAGTGGGCCTACCAAGACCGTTTCAAAAAAGCAGGACTGCTCGCCTTGCTCGGCTGCGGTTTCGACCCCGGTGTAACCAGTGTTTTTACCGCTTACGCCGCCAAACATTACTTCGATGAAATCCATGAACTCGACATTGTGGACGCCAACGCTGGCAGCCACGGAAAAGCGTTTGCCACCAACTTCAATCCGGAAATCAACATACGCGAGGTGACGCAAAAAGGCCGGTATTGGGAAAACGGCAAGTGGATCGAAACCGAACCCCACGAAATCTGGAAAGACATCGATTACCCGGAAATTGGACCCAAACGCTCGTACCTCATCTACCACGAGGAACTGGAGAGCTTAGTGAAAAACTTTCCCACGCTCAAACGCGCCCGTTTCTGGATGACATTTGGTCAGGAATACCTCACCCACCTGCGTGTGATCCAAAACATCGGCATGGCAGGCATAGCGCCCGTGCGTTTCAAAGGCATCGACATCGTGCCGTTGCAGTTCCTAAAGGCCGTGTTGCCCGCCCCGGAAGAACTCGGCGTCAACTACACCGGTTTTACATCCATTGGCTGCCGCATCAAAGGCATAAAGGATGGCAAACCGCGCACGTACTACGTATGGAACAACTGCAGCCACGTAGATGCTTACCAAGAAACAGGCACCCAAGCCGTGAGTTACACCACTGGCGTACCCGCCATGATCGGCGCCTACATGATCCTTACCGGCGAATGGAAGGGTAAAGGCGTGTTCAACGTGGAAGAAATGAACCCCGATCCGTTTATGGACCGGCTGAAAAAAGATGGTTTGCCTTGGCATGAACAGTTGGATGGCGATTTGGGGATGGGTTGAGTCCGTGTCCAGTGAATAACATACAGTTTCGCGGCCCTATGTTTCGCTTAAGTTCGTTGTTCGTCGGTTAAAATGTCCCGCATTTCGCCCTCCTCATGCCTAATTGAGCAAAATACAGGTCTCGCCAAACTGTACGTCATTCACTGTACGCGGCACTAGTGTCTTAAACCTTTAAAAGCAAATTTGCATGATATTTAACGCATCGAAACCTTTTCGATGCGTTTTTTGTATTTTTGTAGCACAAATCAGAAGTGATGATAGAAAATTTGGAGGTTCAAAATTTCAGAAGTATAAAATCTGCGAGCATTGACTTGGGAAGGATTACTGTACTCACTGGGGCAAACAACAGTGGGAAGAGCAGTATTTTATATGCGTTGCAGGTTTTGAAAAATTTAATAGTTACTCCAAATCAATCTATTGAAGATGCCTTAAATTTTTCCTACCTTAATTTAGGCGGCATCAAGGATATTGCTTTCAACCAGAATTTAAACAAGTCAATAGAAATAGCAATAAAATCTAAGGGTAAACCAGTGCCTGTTGAAAGCGAATTTTCTGTACAACTTAGTACCCAGAATTTGTATTTAATTAATGGGATATTTCCGTACAAATTTCAGGGAAAACTTCCAGTAAGCTTTCCCAATACCTTAAAATACAGCACTGAAATGCGCGTGTCAGCCGGTGCAGATGTTTATTCAGTTCGATGGAATGGCTATGAAATTACAGACTTAAATCTCATTGCAGCTGGAATTTCTTCAAGATCCTTCGATTATGAACGTGTTTCGAACGAATTAAATGCAATGATTTCCTTGCCTTTGGCCGATTTATTTGCACTGAACGTTACGCCAACACAACGAGGTTTTTTTAAACCTATATACAACCCGATCCCACTCAATGGCCAAATTAACAGCGAAGAAGAAGTGGCTGCCCATATGTCAATTGATAAAAATCTACAATATAGAGTAGCTCATTATTTCAATAAAATAACGAATAAACATTTTCAAATTGACATGGGTAGTACTGGAGGTTTTTTTTATTTGAAAGTACGAGACAACGAACAACCTTTTGTAACTGAACTGGTCAACCAGGGCATGGGGTTTAACCAAATTGTCTTTTTGCTCGCCAAAATACTTTATGATAAAAACTCCTTGGTTTGCATTGATGAACCCGAAATCCACCTTCATCCATCTATGATTGAACAGTTCGTCAAAGTATTGGTGGAAATCGCCGAAAAAGAAAATAAACAATTTCTGTTTTCCACTCACAGTGAGCATTGGCTGATGTCCTTGCTTGCTGAAGTAGCTGAAGGCCATTTGAGCGCAGATGATCTGAAGGTTTACTACCTGACCAAGGAAGGAAAGGAAACCAAAATCGAGGAGCAGGAGGTCAATGAACAAGGGCAACTGAAGGGTGGTTTGAAAAACTTCATTGAAGCTGAAATGCGTTTAACGGACCGCTTTTTTAATGCAAAAATGACCAGTTAATGTATGCAATTTGTATTCAATGAGTGGTTTCTCGACTGGCACAAATCGAGCGCGACCAAGGAAGAAACTCAAAAAGTAAAGTGCATCTTTGCTTGGTATCGCAAGAGTGAACATGTGCTCGTTATCCTTAACGATAGTCCTTTCATAACCAAGCTCAACAAACTCAGAAAAGGGGAAGATGCTTATGCAGACAACTTTGCCATTTCTCAACTCAAAGTTTTTTACAGAATAAAAGAGTTTGATCCAGACAGAGTCTTGTCCCTGGATGATGCACCGAAACTCGATGAGCAAACCATGGTATTGTTGAGTCGGGGAAATTACATGAGTGATCGGTATCTTTTTGAAACAGCAATGGGCTCGGTAGACAAAATCATCATCACTACGGATGAGAAACTTAGAAAGCAATTTGCAAATCAGCAACTTTTCCAACTCTGGAGCGTTGATCAATTTATGAATCACTTCAACATACAATGCTGATTGCATGCGCATCCTACTTGTAGAAGACGAAGAAAACATCCGCGAAGCCCTCAAGCTCAACCTCGAGCTGGAAGGTTACGAAGTGGTGGCCACCGGCAATGGTAAACGTGCCCTGGAATTGTTGTCAGGCCAGCATTTCGACCTGCTCCTGCTCGATGTGATGCTGCCCGACGTAGATGGCTTCACCATCACCGAACAGGTACGCCTGAGCAACAGCGAAGTGGCCATCCTGCTGCTCACGGCCAAAGACATGCCCACAGACCGCATCACAGGCCTGAAAAAAGGCGCCGACGATTACCTTACCAAACCATTCAACCTCGAAGAATTGCTGCTGCGTGTGAGCATCCTGTTGCGCCGCAGCCAACGTGTGAAAGGCGAAGCGTTGAGTCTTTTCGAATTCGGCAACAACAAGATCAATTTTGAAACCTTTGAGGCCATCTCGTGGAAGGGTGAAAACATTACCCTCACCAAAAAAGAAGCCATGCTTTTGAAACTTTTGGTGGAGCGAAAAAATGAGGTGGTAAGCCGCAACCAAATCCTGCAAGCCGTATGGGGTTACGATGTTTTTCCAAGTACCCGCACCATCGACAACTTCATCCTGGCTTTCCGAAAATACTTTGAACAAGACGCCAAGCAATCGCGCTTTTTCCATTCCATCCGGGGCGTAGGCTACAAATTTACCCTTGCTTAAGCTGTGGATTTCGGCAAACTTCCCAATGTAGACGGTGTGGATTTTACCCTGCCGCCCGACCCGCCCGACAACGCCTACGTGCTCGCCAACCTGCCCGCGCGAAACGGCGCACCAAAATTGTACCTCGGCGCCACAGGTTACCACATGAAAGCGTGGACGGGCAAATGGTACCCGGCAGGCGCCCGCGAAAAGGATTTCCTGAAACATTACGCACAACAGTTCAATACCCTTGAACACAACAACACCCATTACCGCATTCCTGATGCAGCAACCGTGCAACGTTGGCGCGACGACACACCTGCGGATTTCAGGTTTTGTCCCAAAATACCCCAAACCATCAGCCACACCCGTGATTTGGGTCTTACCGGTTCAAACATCACGTTGTTTGCCGATGCCATGACGGCATTGGGCGACCGTCTGGGTTGTTGTTTTATGCAATTGCCACCGCATTTCAGCATGCAAAACCTGCCTTTGCTCAGACGTTTCGTTTTGCAGTGGCCCCAACATTTGCCATTGGCTTTGGAAATGCGACACCCGTCTTTTTTTGAGCCCCAAGCCGTTCGGTATTACGACATGTTGCAGTCTGCGGGTATGTACTCCGTCATTACCGATGTGGCAGGCAGGCGCGACGTATGTCACATGCGGGTGACGGGCGCCAAAACTGTGATTCGATTTGTGGGCAATGCTCCCCATCCGAGCGACGATGCGCGGGTACAGGAATGGGTCGGACGGTTGAAACAATGGTTTGATGCAGGTTTGCATGAAGCTTACTTTTTCACCCACGAGCCCGACAACCTGCTGGCGCCCGAATTGGCGGCCAGGGCGGGCAGCGTGTTCACCGCAGCCATGCCTGAAGTGTTGCTGCGTGCGCCAAAAGAAATTGAGGAAAGTAGCGTTCAGGGCAGCTTGTTTTGAACGTTTATCAGTGAAAATGCGCTAGTAGTCGGTTTGCTACATCCTTTTTGTATTGTTTTTAGTTTAAATTTTTTCAAAAGTTAGCGTGTTTGCTTTCCTTTCGCAACATTTGCAACACCTGATCATCATTTCAACTTCATGGCCGAACTTTCATTTTTCCACCGGGAAATATCCTGGTTATCGTTCAACTACCGCGTCTTGCAGGAAGCCAAGGATCCTGCTGTGCCCCTCATCGAGCGACTGCGCTTTTTGGCCATCTATTCATCCAACCTCGATGAGTTTTTCCGCATCCGTGTGGCCAACATCAGAAACCTCAGGAAAGTAGGCAAAAAAACCAAAGCCGCCCTCGACTTCGATCCCAGCGAATTATTGAAAGAAATTCACCGGGTGGTTAACCGTCAGCAGGAAGAGTATTCCCTCATTTTTGAGCAACAGATCGTTCCTGAGCTGCGCAAACAACACATCCACATTTTGCGCAGGCTCGACCTGAATGCCGAGCAAAAGGACTTTGTTGAAAATTATTTCAACGAATACCTGCTGCCTTTTGTCATGCCGGTGTTGTTGGTGAAACGCCGTATCAGGCCGTTTTTGGCCAATGCCCATCTTTACCTCGCCGTGCATTTGGGACAGCACAAAAAGCCGCTTGCTCAAAGTGAATACGCCCTGGTAAAGATCCCTTCGGACCAGCTTCCCCGTTTCATTACCCTGCCCTCGTCGTCCAACCGTCATGATGTCATCATGCTCGACGACATCGTGCGCCACTCCGTATCGTGGCTTTTCCCTGGGTACGAAATCATGGATACCTACTCCATCAAACTTACGCGCGACGCTGAATTGTACATCGACGATGAATACTCGGGCGACCTGGTACAAAAGATCAAGTCGAGCCTGCAGAAACGCCAGGTTGGTCCGGCAAGCCGTTTTGTTTACGATCGGGAAATGCCGCAGCATCTGCTCGAATACCTGCGCGAAACTTTTACCCTGGGCAAATACAGCATGTTGCCGGAAGGCCGCTACCACAACAATTTCGACTTTTTCAAATTTCCCGACTTCGGGATGCACCACCTGCGCAACAAACCGCTTCCACCCCTGCCCCATCCTACCCTGCATGATGCGGAAGATCCGTTTGCTGTTATCCGTTTAAAAGACCAGATGTTGCACATGCCGTACCAATCGTACGACGCCGCCATTCATTTTTTTGAAAAAGCAGCCGTCGATCCACAGGTTACACACATCAAAGTTGTTCAGTACCGCGTAGCCAAACACAGCCGAATCCTCAACGCCCTCATGCACGCCGTACAACTGGGCAAACAGGTGTCGGTATTTGTAGAAATTAAAGCGCGGTTCGACGAGGCGGCGAATCTGGAATGGGGTGAAAAACTCGACAAAGCCGGTGTGCGCGTACATTATTCTTTTCCAGGCGTGAAAGTGCATTCCAAATTGGCACTGATACGCCGTGTGGAAGAAGATCAACCACGCCTGTACGCCTACCTCGGTACCGGTAATTTCCACGAAGAAACCGCCAAAATTTACGCCGACTTCACCATTTTTACCGCCGACCCCCGTCTTACCACCGAAGTGAGTTCCGTTTTTACTTTCCTGGAAAACATCAAACCACCCAAACAAACCTTTGAACACCTTATGGTGGGCAAGTTCAACCTGCGCGAAGGACTATACGCTCTCATAGATGCTGAAATCGCCAGCGCCAAAGCCGGCAAAAAGGGATTGATGATCCTGAAACTGAACAGTGTGGAAGACAAAGAAATCATCGCCAAACTTTACGAAGCCTCCCAGCAAGGTGTAAAAATCCGCATCATCGTACGCGGCATCTGTTGCATCGTTCCTGGCGTCAAAGGGTTGAGCGAAAACATTGAGATCACCAGCATTATTGATCGTTTTTTAGAGCATGCCCGCATATTTTACTTTTATGCCGACGGTTTGGAAAAAATCTTCTTGTCGAGCGCCGACTGGATGCAGCGCAACCTCAGTTTCCGCATCGAAACCATTTTTCCCGTGTACGATACGGATTTGAAACAGGAACTTATCGACATGATTGAATTGCAGCTCAACGACAACGTTAAAGCGCGCATCATCGACAAGAACGACAAAAACGAATACCATCGAACGGCTACCGACATACCCGTGCGTGCCCAACTTGAAACATATTTTTATTACAAAAGGAGAATTGAATGACGTTCAGCGAAAACGAATCCCGGGAAATCCAGGAGCTGTTCGGCGCCTTGCCCCAACAACTCGACCCCGATGAATTTAAAATAAAACTGCGCGAACTGCGCGCCAAATACCACCCCGACCAGTTTGAAAAGTTCGGAAACGAAACCGTTAAACAAATGGCCACGGAACGTTTCCAACACATCGAACAACTGGCCGAAAAACTCGAATCGTTTTTCAAAATGCCGGCAGCGCAACGCAGCGCCAAACCCGGCCCGTCGGCCCAACCTTACCGCGACCCACGTGCGCGTTTCAGCGGCCACGACCTGAAAATCGAATTGCGCACCGACGACAAGGACCTGAAGTACCACATCTTCGGCACCTTTTACCGATGGCTTCAATTGGGCGACACCTTTAATGTTCCCGAAACCAAAGCCCGAATCACCGCCGATGAAGAGCACCTCGGTCGGAAAATTGGTTTTGTGGAAACCATCCGCTTTTACCTCAGCTTCGAAGAAGACGACTCCATCGATACCATCGTACATTGGTTGTTCGAACGCATCGACGGCAGGGCCGATACCCTGCTCATCGAAAGTGAAATGGTACCCATCGAATTCGACGAAGTTTTGATTGCCATCAAACGCAGAACCTTCAGGCACCTTACAGCAGGACCGGCCTAAAGGCAGCAGACAGAAGGCAGCAAAAAAAATTTAGCCTGATTAACAAGCTGTTATCTACAAATTTAATTTTTTTTGAAAAAATGCTTGCTGGTTAGAAATCGTAGCCCGTATATTTGCATCCGCTTATCAGAACAACGGTTTTGAAAACAGCAAATGCGGAAGTAGCTCAGTTGGTAGAGCGCAACCTTGCCAAGGTTGAGGTCGCGAGTTCGAGTCTCGTTTTCCGCTCAAAAGCCTTCAAGAAATTGAAGGCTTTTTTGTTTTATACCAGTTTCAAGGCGTACATTTGTCTGTGCTCTGCCCGGGTGGTGGAATGGTAGACACGCAGGACTTATTAATTTGAGCCAACAGCTTGGAAACTACTGTTGGGAACCTGTCAAATTCGGCGAACCCTTCTCGACGGAAGTCGATGGCAACGCCGAGCCAAGCTTAGGTTATACTAAGAAGGTGTAGAGACTAGACGGCAGGTACCTAAATCGTTGATTTAAAACGATATGGTAAAGGCATAGTCCAGACTACAAACATGCAAAATGTTTTACATTAAAACAAATTGTGTGGCGACGAAAGTCGTAGCTGTAAGAAAATCCTGTGGCTGTTGAGGTCGTGTGGGTTCGAGTCCCATCCCGGGCACCATCAATGAGTCATCCTGTTTTGCAGGGTGGCTCATTTTTTATTTCCCCGCATTCCTCGCTACCCTGAATCCTACCTGGTCCAACCGGGACGAAGGTGAAGCTGTCTCACGGCTCGACACTCGCACCCTGAAGGCCTGACTTTGCCAGCTTCCTCCCCTGTATACTTTCAGGAACTCCGCACTGTTTTCTGCGAGTTCTGATGCCTTTTCGCGGGTATTCGGGTATGCCGCAATCCAGTTCCAACACCATTCGGCCACGTTTCCGCTCATGTCGTACAGGCCCAGTTCGTTGGGGCGTTTCAGGCCTACGGCACGAGGTTTGTCGCCGGCATTGTTGCTGTACCAGGCCACTTCGTCGGCGCTGCCGCTACCGCTGAACTGCCATGTCTGACCTTTACGTGCGCCGCGCGCTGCATATTCCCATTCCGATTCCAGGGGCAGCCGGTATCCGTTGGCCGTCCAATCCGCGGTCACGTTGAACCCGTCGATGGTGTACACCGGAGTCAAGCGTTGCTGTTTGCTGAGCCAGTTGCAATAGGCAATGGCATCGTACCAGGCCACATTGATCGCGGGCATATCGCCACGTCCCCAACCGTTGTCGATGGGTTGTATCCTTCCGCTGGAGCGGCAGAAATTGTCGTACGCTTCAAACGTCACTTCATAAGCGCTGAGGTAAAACGGAGCCACTTTAACGCCGTGCACGGGTTTTTCGTTGGCCAAACCCCTCCCCCAACTGTCGCCCATTTCTATGGATCCACCGGGCAGCAGGATAAGTCCCGGCACTTTGCTTTCGGGTGTGTTTTTTGGTGTTTGGGGCTCGTTCAAACGGCTTGAATCGGCCGGAGGTTCAACAATGCTATCGCGGGGCGTTTCGGGCTGGATTTCCGTTTTTACTGCTGGGCGCACAAGCGCTTTGGCCTCGTCTGCAAAATTACCTTGCGGAAACAATTCGAGGTATTTCCTGGCATTGGACTTCGTACGGCCTTTTACAACGGTTTCTTTCCAGTAACGTACATCG
>Ga0105046_10007175_pt1 | contig 17562 bp, 12 predicted proteins | sample MAT03_FD_78385 | JGI IMG/M metagenome (GOLD analysis project Ga0105046, IMG submission 78385) | Freshwater microbial communities from Lake Fryxell liftoff mats and glacier meltwater in Antarctica - MAT-03 (megahit assembly) | ecosystem: Environmental > Aquatic > Freshwater > Ice > Liftoff...
CCTCGCTGATCGGCATACGCACCACGGTCGGGTCGATGCGATCGACGATGGTGTAAAGTTTCTTGGGCGCCCAGGTAGTTAGCAGGAGGGTCGAGATTTGTTCCGGGAACGCGTTGGCATCTTCCGCGGCTTTGAACGCTTCCTTGATGGCCTCGATTGCCAGCGTCTCCGCGGGATCACTGCCGATGGCATCGGTCACCAGCACCTCGGGTCGCCAGAGGCGAATGGCGAGAACGAGTTGCCGTAGAACCTGCCGATTCGCTTGTTCGTCGTGGCTCTTATCCCACTGGGCCAGCAGGCGTTCGCCGGTCAGTCCTTCTTGATGGGCCGGCAACGGGAAGTGCCAGAGAACTTCGCCCACCGTGCCGCCGACCTGACGCATGGCGCCAGAGAGCTTTTCCGGGTCGATCGCGAGATGCGGCGGCGCGCCGGTCGCTTCCACCTTGCGCAACTGAGGTTTAGTATCATCGGGATGCCGTTGCGGCACCGTCGGGGCGGCGACGCAGGTCAGCCGTAAGGCACCGGTGTGGTAGCCGTCTTCTTCTCCCAATAGGGCAATGGTTTCGAGCGGCGTCTTGTGGCTGCGGGCATGAACGAATAGCACCGCCAACCGTTGAGCATCCTGGCGGGCGACCTTCCACGTCAGGCCGCCGTCGGTGGTCGAGAGAATCGTGCCCATCTCGCCCGTGGCCCAGCCTGTCGTTTCATTCACGAAACAAAGGCCGTGCAAGGGCAACGGCTGACCGGTCCGCTGCATCTCCCACGTTCGGCCCAGGTCGGGGCTGTGCCAGATCATCGTGCCCGGCCGGCCCGCGACCCAGAGGTGTTTCCCCTGAACCGCGACCGCGTTGAAATCGCACGAGGCGAGAACTTCCTTGGGCAAGTTCGGCGTCGCGAAACCCCATTTCAACCCGGCACTGTTTGAACTGGTGAGGATCAAGCCGCCCTGGCCGACCGCCACGGCAAATGAGCCTTGAAGCTTGAGCGCCTTGACGCTGCGGCCGCCGAGCGGATCAACGTCCGCTGCGCCGAAGAGGCCGTCGCGCACGGTGGCGAGTTGGCTCCACGGTCCACCCAGGACGCCGGTCTCGGCATCGGAAAAGTCGGCCGTCAACCAGGTGGGGCAGCGTTTGCCCGGCACGGGTTTCCAGGTGCGTCCGCCATCATTCGTGTTGAACAAACCCGTGGGAAACCCGTCGCAGCCATCGCCCGCGGCCACGCCGTTGCGCTGGGTAAAGAAGCGGACGGTGTTCAAGCCGGGCAGCGGCTGCGTCGCGGAATAGACCCATTTGAGGCCGCCGTCGGTCGTCGAAAGAACGACGCCGCGACTGCCGCTGGGGGTCTCGATGCGTCCGACGATCCAGCCGGTATAGGGTGTCAGGAAGTGTACGGAACGCAGCGAAGCCCGAACCCCGCTCGCCTGTTCTTCCCACTTTCTGCCGCCGTCGATCGAGTGCCAGATGACCCCGTCATCGCCGACCGCCCACCCTTCCCGATCGTCGACAAATTGAACCGCCCGAATGGCCGCATCGCCCGGATGGGTGACGGCCCAAAGCGTCTCGACATTCGACAGAACGAGAACACTGGTGAAGATGAACGAGAGAGCAAAGGATTTCATCGAACGACCTCGCAATGATGTCAGGGCCGGCCCGGGCGAGACCCAAAAACCCACGTCATCCACGAGAAATACCCACTTCCCCTAGAATTGCTAGACGAGTTTTTGGGGGGAACATGTTTCGGCGAAGCAAGGAACCATGAGCCCACAATTGACGCGATTGTTTGAAGAAGTGTTGCGCAGTCGGGTAGACATCGATTAGGACAGGTTGTCAAGAGGCAAAAATACGGGCTGCATCACGTTTTCAAGATGGTTTCACGTTGCAGACTTGAACAGCGTCTCAAGGTATCGGGTGTCTGTTTCGCCTTGGGTGGAAGCTGGGTGAGACACGATGAGATCTATTTGAGAAAGCCCTCGCGGGGGTTGGGGATGTCTGCTACTCTGAAGGGCGACGTCACTTTCTTTTTCTGAGGACGATCCCTTTCGAACAACCATCCTGGAGACGCAACATGGCCAGCGCAACTGCCACCCGACAGTCCCTATTGACGCTTCATGCGACCACGGCCGCGGATGCGATGACCCTGAATCCGCTTTCGATCCGTGATCAGGCATCGGTTCGCGAAGCGGTTGTGTTTCTGACGGATCGCCGCATCAGTGCCGCCCCGGTCATCAATGAAGCCGGCCGGCCGGTGGGTGTCATCAGCGAGGCCGACATTCTGCGTTACGATCGCGAGCATGTTAATCATCTCCAGCCCGTTCCCGACTATTACCTGCATTCCGAGCTGACCCTGCCCAGTGGCGAACGGTTGCCCGACGAGTTCGAGATCGAAGTTGACGACGACAGCAGCGTCAGCGACATCATGACGCCCGTCATCTACTCGGTCACCCCGGATACTCCGATCGAGGAGGTCGTCCGGCAACTGGTCCATCGCCGCATCCATCGTCTGTTCGTCGTCGACCACGACAACAGCCTGATCGGCGTCATCACCACGCTCGACCTTCTAAAACGACTGCGAGTCTGAGCCGACCGGTCAAGGTCGGCTTTCAAGGGATATCCGAAAGAACGCTCGACGTTCGATCGAATATCCCCCTGGCTACTTCGTCTATCTTTTGAGTAAGATAATCGCCCTACGGCTGTTTCCGAGATGGTCCTTTCGGATCGAAATCCCTCCGTTGATCTGCCGAGGTTCTGCATGAAGATGATTCGCGTGATCCTCCCGCTAGTCGGTTGCTTGATGGCGATGCCTGCCGTCGGGGCCGATTGGCCGCAGTGGCGTGGCCCGAACCGCGATGGCCACTCGAAAGAGAAAGCTCTGCTGACGACCTGGCCGGAGGGTGGGCCAAAACTTCTCTGGACGTTCGATCAGACGGGGGCCGGCTACGGAACGCCCGCGGTTGTCGGAGGCAAGGTTTACATCTTGGGGGCGGAAGATCCGGAGAAGGGCGATAAAGAGTTCCTCACTTGCCTCGACGCCAAAGACGGCAAGCAACTCTGGAAGCAAGAGATCGACACTACCGCTGGCGGGTACAGCACAAACTGGGGCAGCGGACCGCGCGGCACGCCCACGGTTGACGGCGAATTTGTGTACGTTCTGGGCGCTCGTGGCGATCTCCAGTGCCGCAAATTGGCGGATGGCTCAAAGGTCTGGAGCCTGAGCATGATGAAGGATCTGGGCGGCCGTATTCCTGGTTGGGGATACAGCGAATCGGTCCTGATCGACGGCGACAAGTTGCTCTGCACCCCCGGCGGCGCGAAAGGAACCATCGCCTGCCTGAAGAAGACGGACGGATCGGTCGTGTGGCGCAGCGAAGGCTTCACGGATGGCGCCGCCTATTCGTCGATTGTCATCAGCAACGTCGGTGTCAAGCAATACATCACGCTCGTTCCGTCCGGAACAGTGAGCGTCCGCGCCAGCGACGGCAAGGTTCTTTGGAAGAGTGCCGCGGGCAAGAACGGCGTGGCCGTTTGTCCCACCGCTGTCATCAACGACAAGTATGTTTTCTCGACATCGGGTTACAACTCCGGTTGTGGGTTGCTTGAACTGGAACCCGACGGGCCGGACAACGTCAAGATGAAGGAAGTCTATCTGAACTCAGCGATGATCAATCACCACGGCGGGGTCATCAATGTTGACAATTTCCTCTACGGGTTCAGCGAACGCGGCGGTTGGGTCTGCCTCGACTATTTAAAGCTCAATGCGACGATGATCGACCCCCTCTGGAAGAGCAACAAGCTCGAAAAGGGCTCGCTGACGTTCGCGGATGGCCGGTTCTATTGTTACGGCGAAAAGGGTGTCTGCGTTCTACTCGAAGCGAATTCAAAAGAATGGAAAGAGGCCGGCCGCTTCGAGATACCCCAGAAAAGCAAGTTCGAACGCCGCAGCGGGAAGATCTGGACTCATCCCGTCATCGCCGACGCCAAGCTCTTCCTGCGCGATCACGAGTATCTCTTCGCGTTCGACGTCAAAGGGGCGGATTAGCGGAATCATGGCGAAGGACGCGACGACAACCGACGTCTGGGAGAAGCTGAGAGTTCTGCTTGGCGAAATTCTGCCGCGCAATCGGTTCTATCAACGGAAGTATGCGGGATTGGCGATAAGGCCGGAAGAGATGCGCGGGCCGGCCGACCTGGCCCGCTTGCCGTTCGTCACGAAGGCAGAATTGATCGTCGACCAGCGCGAGCGGCCACCCTATGGCGACATCCTGACGTATCCGCTTGATCGCTATTCGCGCATCCACCAGACGTCGGGCACCACCAGCGGCAAGGCGCTTTGCTGGCTTGATACGCCGGAAAGTTGGGAGACGCTCCTTCATTGCTGGCAGGATAGTTTTCCCTTGATGGGGCTGACGCCACGGGATCGATTCTTCTTCCCGTTCTCGTTCGGCCCCTTTATCGGTTTTTGGAGCGCCTTCGAGGCCGCGAGCCGGACGGGTTTTCTCTGCATTCCCGGCGGCGGAATGACGAGCACCGCTCGCCTGCGGTTTCTGCTCGATCACGACGCAACGGTTGTCTGTTGCACGCCGACCTACGCGTTGCACTTGGCGGAACTGGCGGCGCACGAAGGAATTGACTTGGCCGGCTCAAGTGTTCGCGCGATCATCGTTGCCGGCGAACCAGGCGGCAGCATCCCAGCAACACGAGAGCGGATCGAGAGCGTATGGGGAGCCCGGGTCTTCGATCACTATGGCATGACGGAAGTTGGCCCTGTTGCCGTCGAGATGCTCGAAACGCCTCACAGCATGGCTTTGCTCGAGAACCACTATTTAGCGGAAGTGGTCGATCCTCACGGCGATCAATTGATTGCGGACGGCGAGATTGGCGAACTGGTACTGACGAACCTCGGCCGAGCCGGTTCGCCAATGATCCGATATCGCACGGGAGACCTTGTTCGAATGCGGAATACTTCTGGAATGCGGAATGCGGAATGCGGAATGCGGAATGAAGACAAAATCAACGAAGAACCGTTTCTTAATTCCGCATTCCGCATTCCGAATTCCGCATTTCTTGAGGGCGGCATCCTGGGCCGCACCGATGACATGATTCACCTGCGTGGGAACAACTTTTACCCTGCGGCCGTAGAAGCGGTCATCCGCCGTTTCCCGGAGGTGGTCGAGTTCCGCATCGTCGTCAATCAGAGTGGGCCGCTGGCTGATTTGCGGATCGAAGTCGAACCAACGCCAGCGGCAAACGGGCCGGGACTTGCTATGGCGGTGAGCAGGGCCATTCGGGACGAGTTGCTTTTTCGAGTCGAGGTGGCGGCCGTCCCCTCGGGAACTCTGCCGCGGTTCGAGATGAAAGCTCGACGGATTGTCCGCCAGAAGTAGAAAAGGTAGATGCATCACGTGCGAAAGTATATGCTCCCAAGAACGTAGAACACCAAGAGCCACAAAGCGGTTCGCCAAGGCGAATCCCCCAATACCACGAGGCATGCCGATGTTGAAGCACCGAACGACGCTGGGAACTATCCTTTTTTCGGTAGCCCTGATCCTGATTCCGTCGGTCGCCGCCGCAACTGACTGGTTGCACTGGCGCGGGCCAACCCAGTCCGGTTATTCGCCCGAGAAGAACCTGCCTGACGAGTGGGATCCGCGCGTCGTCGGCAAGGACAACCTCATTTGGAAACAACCTTACGGTTGCCGGTCGACGCCTCTTATCATGTCGGGAAGAGTCTACATCATCGGGGCGGACAACGAACCACTCGGCGTGCCGACAGCGAAAGAGAAACCGCTCATTGGCGAGCGCGTCACCTGCTTCGACGCCGTCAAGGGAACCAAGATCTGGGAAAAAACGTTCAACGTCTTTCATTCCGACATCGTGGCCAACCGGCTTGGCTGGGCCCCCATGGCCGGCGACCCTGCCAACAAACGGGTCTACGCTCATAGCACCGGCGGCTTCCTCATGTGCTTTAACTCCGAGACCGGCGAAGTGATCTGGCAACGTTCCCTCACGGAAGAATTCGGGCGGGTGACCGGTTACGGCGGCCGCATCGGCGGTGGACCGACCTTCGATTCCGGTCTGGTCATCATGGGTTTGGTGAATTCCGCGTGGGGCAATCATGCCATCGGCATGAATCGCTTCTATGCCTTTGACGGCGCCAACGGCAACGTGGTCTGGACGACCGACGTTCCGGGCCAGCTTCGCGGAACCTACTATTCCAACCCGATCATCGCCGTCATTAACGGCGAGCGCCTGGCCATCTCCGGCGGAGCCGACGGCGCGCTTCACGCCTTCCAAGTTCGCACCGGCAAGAGCGTGTGGAGCTACCCATGCGCCGTCGGCGTGATGAATCCGTCGCCCGTGGTGGACGGCAATCTCGTTTACATGGCGCATGGTGAAGAGAACCCCGAGGGCGCCAAGGCGGGCGTTGGCCGTGTCGTGTGCGTCGACGCCTCGCAGGTCGTCAACGGCAAGCCGAAGCTCGTCTGGGAATTCCGGGCCGGCGTCCGCTTCGGCCTCGCATCATTGGCCCTCGGCGACGGCAAACTTTATGTTCCCGACGACGGCGCCAAACTCTACTGCTTCGACGCGAAGAAGGGGCCGAAGAAGGACCCGGGCGGCGACCCCAACAAAGATAAGCCGATGTGGAAGTATAACTACGGCACCGTCTCCCGCGGCGCCCCGCTGATCGCCGACGGCAAAATCTACTTATCCGAAACGAACTACAAGTTCCACATCATCAAGCTGAAGGAAGACGGCAGCGAGCCCGATGAGAACGACACGCACACGATCACGTTCAAGAACAAGCCGGGCGCCAGTGGCTTCGTGGAATCGAATTGCACTCCGTCGATCGCTGACGGCCGTATCTACCTCGCCACGCGCGACGAACTTTATTGCATCGGCAACAAAGATTGGAAGCCGACGAAATTGCCTGAGGTCGCGGTTCCGAAGGAAGATCCGGGCGACCCGGCCAAGGGGATGATGTTGCTTTATCCCGCCGAAGTAACCGTTTCGCCCGGCGACACGGTGACGTTGACGGCCAAATGGTATACGAGTACCGGCATGCCATATGACAAGTTCCCCCCTTTCGAAGGGTCGCCTGCGCCCTTCACCTGGACGTTGCCGCAACCGCCCCTGCCGAAGGGGGCCACGGTCCCGCCGCCGCCGCTGAATGCGACGACGGACAAAACGGAAGGACCCGTCGTCAAGGTGATGATCGATCCGAAGATGCCCGCCCAACATGGCTATGTCGAAGCTACGATCGGGATGTCCAAGGCGCGAGCGCGTATCCGTGTCGCCCCCAAACTTCCGTACAAGCAGGACTTCGAGAAACTGCCAGTCGGCGCGACGCCCGGCGGTTGGATCAACGTCTCCGGCAAGTACCGCGTGGTGGAAGAAAAGCAAGCGGACGGAACGATGGCGAAGATACTGATGAAAGTGAACACAGACGCGCGACCGCCGCTTGCTCGCGCCCTTGGTTATATCACGACCCCCTGGGTGACCGACTACACGATCGAAGCGGATCTCAAAGCAGTGCCGGTCCGCGGCAAGCTTCCAGACCTGGGCGTCTGCGCCAATCGCTACATTTTCATCTTGGACGGCAAGACCGATGAGAAAGAACAGCGGCAGGTCCGCATCACCACCTGGGAAGCGCTGCCAACGCCTCTGCCTCCCGGCCGCGTTGGAGCCGAGAAGAATTTCACCTGGAAGGCGGAAACGTGGTATCGCGTGAAGTTGTCCGTCGTGCAGGGTGAGAACGACGCAACTATCCGCGCCAAGATCTGGGAACGCGACCAAAAAGAACCCGCGGACTGGACGATGGAAGTGAATGATCCCCGGCCGAACCGCGAAGGGGCGCCTGCTCTCTACGGCTACATCTCGAACGCCACCGACGGTGCGTCCGGGGCGGAGGCCTATTACGACAACGTCGTCATCTCGCCGAATCCGAAGAAGTAAGGGATACTGAACGTCTAGGATCGCGAACTATCTCTCAGAAGGGTTAGCATATGTGTATGTACACGAAATTTCTGACCGCGAGTGCGGTGGCCGTTCTGGTGGGCGGCGGTGTCTGGTACTTCACCCAGGATCGCACGCCTCTCCCCGGTACACCGGCCGCCCAGGCCGAGGAACCGAAGAAGGAAACGCCTCCGCCGGCTCGGGCGAGTGCCGCCCCAGTGAGCGGCAAATCTGATCACACCATGTTCGGCGGCTCCGTGGGCCGCAACATGGTCAATAAGATCGATAAAGACGTGCCCGGCAAGTTTAGCCTCGAAGACGTGACGAAGTGGAAGGCGACACTCGGTTCCCGTGCCTACGGCGGCCCGACCATTGCCGGCGGCAAGATCTTCGTCGGCACCAATAACGAGAACCCACGCAACAAGCGTGATCGCGGCAAGGCCACCGACGACGATCCGGACGGCCCGCCGGTCGACAAGGGCGTTCTCATGTGCTTCGATGAGAAGACCGGCGACTTCCTTTGGCAATCAATTCACGACAAACTTCCCGATGGACAGGTGAAAGATTGGCCGCGTGAAGGACTCTGCTCGACGCCGACCGTCGAAGGAAACCGCGTCTATTACGTCACCAATCGGTGCACTGTGATTTGCGCTGATGTCGACGGCTTTGCCAACGGCAACGAAGGCATTCAGACCGAGCAATACAAGGACAAGAACGACGCCGACATCATCTGGGAATACGACATGATCAAGGATCAGAACGTGTTCCCGCACAACATGTCGGCTTGCGCTCCGGTGATCATCGGCGATCTCATGTACCTCATCACTGCCAACGGCGTCGATGAGGGGCACATCAACCTGCCTTCACCCGAAGCACCGAGTTTCATTTGTCTTTATAAGGACACCGGGAAGCTTAAGTGGAAGAGCAACGCTCCCGGCAAAGCCATCATGCACGGCCAGTGGTCGAACCCGACGTATGCCACGATCAAGGATGTCCCGCAGATTATCTTCCCCGGCGGCGATGGCTGGGTCCGCGCCTTCAATCCCGATAACGGCGACCTCATCTGGAGTTTTGACGCCAACCCCAAGGATTCAAAGTACGAACTGGGCGGCAAAGGCACTCGCAGCGATTTCATCGGCACGCCGGTGATCTATAACGAAAAGATCTTTATCGGCACCGGCCAAGACCCTGAACACTTCGAAGGCATCGGCCACTTCTGGTGTCTCGACGTGGCCGGAAAGAAGGGCGACATTTCGCCCGATCTGGTGACGGACGCCAAAGTCGACCCGCCCAAGACCAAGCCGAACCCCAACACGGCCGTCGTCTGGCACTACGGCGGTGAAGAGAAACGCAAGTACGCCAAGCGTGACTACATGTTTGGCCGCACGATGAGCTCCGCTTGCATCGTTGACGATGTCTGCTACATCGCCGAACTGGCTGGCTATCTCCACGTGCTCGACGCCAAGACTGGAAAGAAGTATTGGCAGTTCGATCTCAAGTCGGCCCTCTGGGGCTCGGCCTACTATGTCGATGGCCGAATCTACATCAATAACGAGGACGGCGATCTCTTCATCTTCAATCATGAAAAGATGCCCGAAATGCTCGATGAAGTTGAGATCGCTTCGAAAGAGGCCGATGAAAAGGCCGCTGGGGTGAAACTCAAGGAAGTGCAGAAGGCGATCGACAAGAAATACAAGATCGCCAAGATCGCCGTCGATGAACCGCTGCGGAGCACGCCGGTCGTCGCCAATGGCGTACTTTATCTCATGAGTGAACGATCGCTTTTCGCGGTGCAGAAAAAATAGATTGACGGTTTTCGGGTAGTCCAACCCTGTCCGGCCGAGGAAGAGACCTCAATTAATGTTGAGGTCTCTTCCTCGGCCGGACTTTTTTCGCGTCGAAAACACCTAGTTCATGAGTAGTTATTCGTTCGCGGGTCAGTCCTACTTTTAGTTGAGTAAAGGTGGAAACGATATTCCAATCCTCTGCTGAAACGGAGGGGGCGACTCCAGCCAGATGATTCTTGCAACCACCCTGCCACCCATCCGAGGAATCATCCCCGATAAATAGGATTCATGCAACCTGGTCAGAATCATGCAACCTGGTCAGAATCGATTAGAAATAAATCAGGATGATGGACTTGTAACGAAAGGTGTCCCAAGAAGTCGAGTTGTTTCCTCAATCAATTTCGAGACCAAGACAATGACGACAGTTAGAATAAATGAGTGCGTCAGCCGGACGAATCAGATTTTTCGCTGCTATTTCTCCGCAAGGCGATTATTCTATCTTGGTCGGTGCTCGTACCGCAAAGCGACGATTAAGGAGGAATCTGCAATGCGAATTTGGATGATTGCCTTTCCTTGTTTGTTTGGCGTTCTCGTTAGCCCTGATATTCACGCGGCGGAAGTCAAATCTCCTTTGCCCGAAAGTTGGGACTACACAGAGCCCATGAAGAAAGTGGCTGCTGCCTTTCGCGGGAACGAAGGGGTGGTGATCCACCTCGGCGGTTCGATGACGATCGCCAATCCGTATGGCACCTGGGCACGCAGCGGTAAAGGCAGGACGCCCGAGGACCTAGAAATCTTGAAGTGGATGCATACCGAGACCAAAGACAAGAAGGATGGCTGGTGGCTCTGCCGAACGGAGATCGAACATTATCGGGCTTACACATCCGAAAGCGGTCTGAAGTCGGCAATGTTGCACGAAGGCGGTAAACGTGGGTTGCCCACATTGCAGAAACTCCTTGAGGAGTATAAGCCGCGAATGGTCACGATCGAATGCGGCATTTATGACGTAGAAGACGGCGTAACGCTCGAAGATTATGCCAAAAACATGGGCAAAGCACTCGACTCGATCCTGGCTCACCACGCGATTCCCATCCTGAACACGATTCCTCCCTTCAAGGCTCAATTGGAACGCACCAAGCAGTTTAACGAGAAGTTGCGTGAGATCTCCAAGGAGCGAGGCATCCCGATCATCGATCTGGAACGCGAAATTCTGTCCCGCCGGCCGGAGGACTGGTTCGGCAATCTAATGGACCGCATCCACCTGACCGCGGGTCAAAAAGGCGGGAATCCTTCCGCCGAGCCGACCGAGGAAAATCTAGGGCGCTGTGGGTACCAACTGCGTTGTTGGCTCACGGTTCGTAAGATTGCCGAGATCAAGAGCCGTGTTATCGACCCCCCTGCCAAGTAAATTTGAAGCAAAAAGTCCATGGGCGGCCGTCCATGGACTCACATGAATAACTTGATTTATCTCTTCCAATCGATCACAATGGTCTTTTGTGCCTTATGCCCCTCTCCCTCGGTGCCATGCCGATGCTTTTTCGCTTACTGATTGTTGCGATTCTCCCTTGCGCCACCATCGCGCCCTTAATTGCAGAAGAGCCTTCCCTCGATTTCGCCCGGGACGTGCGACCCATTTTGCAGCGTCACTGTCTGGAATGTCACGGCCCCAAAGTCCAGAAGGGTAAATTGCGACTCGACACGCGCGACGCCTTACAAAAAAAGTCAGAGCTAGCTGTCGAGATTCTCCGGCGGGTTGGCCTGCCCAAGACGGATGTTGACGTCATGCCGTCCCGGGGTGAGCCTCTGACGTCCGAACAAGTCGCCATTTTAAGCCGCTGGATCAAGAGTGGGGCGCCGTGGCCCGCGAAGCTGGAGACCACCAAGCACTGGGCCTTTGTCGCCCCTGTTCGACCCACAATCACCGGCAAACAGCATCCGATCGATCAACTAGTGCGGGCACGACTATCAAAGATGGGAATGGAACCGGCGCCCGAGGCGGACCGGGCAGTGCTGCTCCGTCGCGTGACGCTCGACCTGACCGGATTGCCGCCAACACCGAAGCAGTTCAACGAATTCCTAAAGGACGAACGTCCGGACGCCTACGAGCGACTTGTTGACGCTTTGCTCGCAGCGCCGCAGTTCGGCGAGAAGTGGGCACGCCCTTGGCTTGATCTCGCTCACTATGCCGATTCGCACGGCTTCCAACGCGACGATCTCCGCGACCTGTGGCCCTACCGCGATTGGGTGATCCGCGCCCTGAATGACGACATGCCGTTTGACCGCTTCACCATTGACCAGTTGGCCGGCGATCTTTTACCCAGTGCAACGCAGACACAGAAGATTGCGACCGGCTTCGGTCGCTGCTCGCCGACCAATGTCGAGGCTGGCTCGGATCCCGAAGAGACCCGCGTCAACCAGGTAATTGATCGCGTCAACACGATGTCCGCTACCTGGCTTGGGGTGACTATCGAATGCGTCCAGTGTCACGATCACAAATACGACCCGTTCACCCAGAAGGACTATTACGGCCTCTTCGCTTACATGAACAATACGGCACTGGAGGCGGACCGGTCCAACCCGAAGGTGCCGGGTTCAATTCGGTTCCTCGGCCCCACCTTGACGTTGAAACCATTTCCGCCTTTCGGCAAGCCGCTTACGACGCTCGTCATGCAAGAACTCGATAAGCCACGGGTGACGCGGGTGTTCGGGCGCGGCGACTTCCGCACCCCAAAAGAAGTGGTGACGCCTCACGTCCCGGCCATTTTGAATCCCGTTCCGGAAGGCCCCGCCAATCGGCACACGCTGGCTCGCTGGCTAGTTGATCGCCGCAATCCCCTGACGGCCCGTGTGCAGGTCAATCGTCTCTGGGCAGAGCTATTCGGCCGAGGTCTGGTGAGCACCGTCGAAGACTTTGGCGTGAAAGGCGAGCCGCCTACGCATCCCGACCTTTTAGATTGGCTGGCTTGCGAGTTCATGGAGCCGACTACTGCCTCGTCGCAACCCTGGTCGACGAAGCATGTTTTGCGCACCATCGTCAACTCGGCAAGTTACAAGCAATCGTCGCATGTTAGCACCGAGATCCTGGCGAAAGACGATCGGAACCTCTGGCTGGCGCGCGGTCCCCGCTTTCGGCTCGATGCGGAAGCCATCCGCGACAACGCCTTGGCCGCAGCGGGGCTTCTCAACCTCAAGCAGTTTGGCCCGCCGATTCGTCCTCATCAGCCAGACGGGCTGTGGTCCAAGGTGGGCGGCGAGAAAATCGAATACGTCGTCAGCATCGGAGACGAGAAATATCGTCGGGGCATCTACGTGATCTGGAAACGTTGTTCGCCCTACCCGAGTTTCATGAACTTCGATGCGATTGCACGGCTCACTTGCACGACCAAGCGTTCACGCACGAACACTCCATTGCAAGCCCTGACGTTGCTGAACGATCCCGTCTATGTCGAAGCCGCGTTTGCACTCGCTCGCCGCGCTGTGACGGAGCGGCCGGCGGTCTCCCTGGATGGGCAGCTCGAACACGCGTTCCGCCTATGCGTGACCCGGTCGCCTAACGTTCGGGAATTGAGTGTGCTCAAGAATCTATTTGAGCAGCAACGCTCGGCCTACGATAAAGACCCCGCACGGACGAAACTTCTGCTCGGAGCCAGCAAGATTCCACAGGGCGTGACGGCCGCGGAGTTTGCCGCCTGGTATGCCGTGGCGACGGCCATCCTGAACCTCGATGAAACGATCACGAAAGGGTAAGGGATGCAACCGGACCACACGTGGCTAACTCGACGGAGCTTTCTCGCTCGCGGTGGGCTCAATCTCGGCGGGGCCGCTCTCGCCACTTTGTTGAACGATTCCGCTTCCGGTAGTTCGGCGATTCGACCACATTTCGCCCCCAAGGCGAAGCATGTCATCTATCTGCACATGATTGGTTCCCCGAGCAATCTGGATTTATTCGACTTTAAGCCGACTTTGTTGAAACGCGACGGTGAGGTCTGCCCCGAGAGTCTCCTGAAGGGAAAACGTTTTGCCTTCATCGGCGGGCCAATGCACTTGGCGGGCTCCCGCTACCGCTTCGCCAAGCATGGCTCCAGCGGGCATGAAATCTCGGAGTTGTTACCAAACCTCAGTACGGTGGCCGACGAGTTGTGTTTCATTCATTCCCTCCATACGGACGAGATCAACCACGCCCCCGCGCAGATGTTTCTGCATACGGGCTTCGGTCGCGGCGGTCGCCCTAGTTTTGGCTCGTGGGTCGCTTATGGGCTCGGGTCGGAGAACCGCGACCTGCCGACTTACGTCGTCATGCTTTCCGGTCCGCTCGGCGGCGCGGGTACTTCTCTCTGGTCCAGCGGATTCCTGCCCAGTGTTCATCAGGGAGTTCAGTTTCGTTCCTCGGGCGATCCGGTGCTCTTTCTCTCGAATCCCAAGGGACAAACCCCGGAAGATCGCCGGCAGGTGATCGACGCGGTAAATGATCTGAATCGCTCGCAACTGGAAGTCGTCGGCGATCCCGAGATTGCCACTCGCATCGCGCAATACGAGATGGCCTTCCGCATGCAGACTTCCGTTCCCGGATTGATGGACCTCTCCAAGGAATCGGCCGCGACATTGAGCCTTTACGGCGCCGTGCCTGGGAAGGCGTCATTTGCCAACAACTGCCTGCTGGCTCGGCGCATGGTCGAGCGCGGTGTCCGTATTATCGAACTGTACGATGCCGACTGGGATCACCATGCCGACATCGCCACGCGCCTGCCCATCAAATGCCGAGATGTCGATCGCCCCATGGCGGGTCTGATTCGCGACTTGAAACAACGGGGCTTGCTCGATGAGACTCTGATCGTCTGGGGTTCCGAGTTTGGCCGTACGCCGCTTCGGCAAGGAATCTCCGGTGAGGGGGCCACGACCAAGGCGGGCCGTGATCATCACAAGGATGCGTTCACGATGTGGTTGGCAGGCGGCGGCGTCAAGCGTGGATTCTCTTTCGGAAAAACTGACGAGTTGGGCTTCAACGTGGTCGACCAACCCGTTCATGTTCATGATCTGAACGCCACGGTGCTTCACCAACTTGGTCTCGATCACGAAAAACTTACTTACAAGTACCAAGGCCGTGAGTTCCGCCTGACCGATGTCTTCGGTCGAGTTGTGCGTGAGGTGATTGCTTAAGAATTCATCGATTTCCGATTGGGCCTGATATTCGCTCAAAGCAGCCTGTGCCTGTGGTTTGAGGCTGACGAAAATCCCTGTCTGGCGTGCTGGTGGTTCAGAAAACGTGTCTAACGCACACATTCACCCGAGGCGAGGCGAGGCAGATACCCAAACAGTGAGACAGACGCCCAAACCGTGAGACAGACAAGTAGAGAATCCGGAGGGCGGCCGGTCTTGTCCTCTCGTTTTCTTCCGTTGGGAAATCACTTGTACGACCCGCAAATTCACGGTACGGTATACCGTTGTAGGAATAGGTAAGACGCACCGCATTTCTGTCCGAGTTCAGGGAGTCGTCAACTGTTCTGTCCAACGACTTGTGTGGGCATGCCTTCATTTCACGAAAATTGGGACGCCGGTCGCTTGCCGGGCCGTGTCTGCGTTCCCTCATCGCAACGCAACCCGTGGTTACCCAAAGCTCTCGATGACGTTCTTCGACGTGATCTGGCGCGTGATCCGCAAGATCGTTATTCGTCGGTCGATCAATTCCAGAAAACCCTGGCAAAAGCTTGCTATCCACCCGCAACGCCAAACCGTCTCCGGATGCTGGCCGTCGCCGCCGCGGTGGCGGCTCTTGCTATATACAAATGGACTTCTTCCGCAACAATGCCCGCGACGCCGACTGCTTCGCCCTTGCAGCAAGCACCAAACTCCGTTCGTCCTGATCAGTTAATCGTTCTTTTCGACAAATCTGACGATCTATCCCTGTTTGCCAGAGCAACGGGCGAGGAACTGACGAGCGGGACGGAATTGAACGTGGAGCGAATCAAGGTTGAAACTTCGCCGCGCGACATCCCGCTGGAATGCCGTTTTCAGTCTGGCCCGCGCCACGCCCGACACTAGTCATTCATTCCCCAAATGCATGGGCTTCGTTCACCCCCTCCAGGATCGAACATTGGGACAGAAAGTGATCGACAACTGGTCCGAATGACAGTGCCGTCCGAAAAGAATCTGGTGAAGGCAGGAGATTTTGAACGGGATTGTCTGGCATTGGGCAATAGCGGCTCCCTCTGGCGCGTCGGCGAGAGTTCCGACTGGAACGAACACCGACGGATTTCGTTGGAACAATCCAAGAACTCCGCACAACTGTTCGCCAAAGTCGTGCGGCACGGGATTCTCGAAGAGCAGGTGGCGTTTCTTCAGAAGCCGTTCACCCCAGCGTCTCTCGCCGCGAAAGTCCGCGAAGTGCTTGATCACAAATAGAATGAGCCCTATACCACCGAGGTGGTCAAAATTCATCCTTTCATGAGTTTCAAGATGAAACTGTTCACTACCATGCTGCACATTTTCGCGTTGACGTGCCCTTGTTGGGGGGACGAATGGACGGTTGCCATCGTGGCTCATCGCGGGGCCTCAAGCGATGCCCCCGAGAACACCGTGGCAGCCATCAAGTTGGCCTGGGAACAAAAGGCCGACGCTTCCGAGTTCGACATCTACATGACGAAAGACGGCAAAATTGTCGTCATCCACGATGCGGACACCACGCGAACCGCGGGCATGAGCCTACAGGTGGCAAAAAGTACTCTGGCGGAACTTCGCTTGCTCGATGTCGGCAAGTGGAAAGGCGAGAAGTTCGCCGACGAAAAGATCCCGATCCTGGAGGAGATGCTGGAAACGGTGCCCCGTGGTAAAAAGGTCTTTATCGAAGTAAAATGCGGCCCGGAGATCATCCCCGAACTCGATCGGGTGCTGAAAGCCGCGAAGTTGAACGTGGAACAAACTCCGATCATCAGCTTTAACGCGGCGGTCGTCACCGAGATCAAGAAAGCCCGCCCTGACTTGCCTGCCTATTGGATCGTCGGGTTGAACAAGAAGGAGAAACCCTTCGCGGATGGCTTGATCGAAAAAGCGAAGGCGATGAAGGCGGACGGCCTCGACCTCTCGGCGTCGCCCCTCGTTGATGCCGATTACGTCAAGGCGGCGAAAGCGGCTGGGTTGAAACTTTACGTGTGGACGGTTAACGACGTGACCACCGCCAAGCGAATGGTCGAGATCGGCGTCGACGGCATCACCACCGATAAGCCAGGGTGGCTGCGGGAACAGTTGGGGAAGTGAGGCATCCCAAATTTGATCATGATTGCGTCAAGAAATTGTCCAGTGGCGAAAGGTGAAACATGAGTTACTCCGAATCCGGAATGTCGTGCGGATCAGGGAGAGACTCGGCAACGTGAATCGGGAAAACGCGTTCACCTTTTGGCCCCGGAATTTCAAACGGGGCGCATATCTCTTCCGTCAAAAATGAAGCCTGCGGCAACGGCGGTTCTGAGAACTCCGGATATGTGATGCGAAACGCGCTCTCCAGCATTTCGAGCACGGTATCCGCGGGCGTTCGCTTCTCGACTTTCGCTCGATTTTCAATCCGGGCGTATCGAGAAACTGGCACATTGTCGATGACGAGTGTAGGCATCGTTTGCTTCCCCTTGTGGAACGTTCCGACATTCTTACATTCTACATGTCGGCGGTCAATCGAGGCCACTCAACATTTCGCTTGCCAGCCCCTTCCCACTTCCGCAAGATGGCCGTAAGCCCACCCAACAGGAACCCACCATCGTGCAATATCTTCCTCTCTCTCGCCGCGAAATGTTAACCGGTTCGGCCGCCGGGGCGCTCGCTCTCGGCGTCTCGTCCGC
>Ga0105046_10007177_pt1 | contig 17561 bp, 10 predicted proteins | sample MAT03_FD_78385 | JGI IMG/M metagenome (GOLD analysis project Ga0105046, IMG submission 78385) | Freshwater microbial communities from Lake Fryxell liftoff mats and glacier meltwater in Antarctica - MAT-03 (megahit assembly) | ecosystem: Environmental > Aquatic > Freshwater > Ice > Liftoff...
ACCTTCATCGCATACAATTCATCCATTACCGTTCCAATACGCAAAAAGTCCTCTTCCGTAAGTTTTCCCGTTCGCAATTTCCACGAATCCACCGCCAACAAACTACAAAACATCCGCTCCACCAACTGTTCTTTACTCATTTCTAATGAGATAATCGCTACCGCTTTACCCGTTTTCGCTACATTCTGCGCAATATTCAAAGCAAAAGCCGTTTTACCCATAGACGGACGTGCCGCCAAAATCACCAAATCCGCAGGCTGAAAACCTGACAAAATATTATCTAAATCACGAAACCCTGTAGGAACACCTCGGTATTTATCTTTCGTTTCTGGGTCATGGAGTTCCGTAATTTTGTCATATGTTTGGTTCAAAATCTCTTTAATATGAACAAATTTGTCTTTAATAAAAGTCTGGGAAACTGCAAACAAAGATTTTTCCGCCGTCTCCAGCAAAACTTCCAGCGGGTCGGTTTGATTGAACCCAAGCCCTGTAATGGTATCACCAGATTTAATCAAGCGCCGCAAAGTAGATTTAGTTTTTACAATCAGCGCATAATTATAAATATGCGTAGAAGTTGGAACTTCATTAGCCAGCAAAGCCAAATAACTGGCTCCACCAATCGATTCCAATTGTTTGCGATCTTCCAGAAGCGCCGAAACCGTCAACAAATCAATCGGGCTACGTTTTTCATAAAGATGAAAGATAGAGCCAAAAATCATCCCATGCGCTTCATGATAAAAATCATCTTCCGTCACCAAATCCGAAATTTTCAATATCGATTCTTTATCAATCAGCAGCGAACCAAGTGTGGCTCGTTCAGCTTCAAGGGAATGCGGGGGAACTTTTAAAAAATCTGATTGCATAGACGAAATCTCAATTATTGTATCAAAAACATAGGTACTCTTCCCAACGTATTTGTCTCAAAAGAACAAAAAACGGTATTTAACACAAATTTAACATTTTTTTTAGATTTATTTAATGTCCGAAGCGTATTTTTGAGTAGTCAAAAAAGTTTAATTATTTAATCGTACTTTCTATGGAACCGAAATTTTCTCAGAAAATTGGCCAACTGGGCGAGCAACTTGCCTGTCGATACCTTGAAGCACGCGGGTACAAAATTTTGGTAAAAAACTTCCGAATTCCGGGTGGAGAGATTGATCTGATTACCCAAAAAAACTTTTGTCTCACCTTTTTTGAAATTAAAACCCGTCAAAATAACCGTTTTGGTGAAATGGAGGAGGCGATTAGCAAATTTCAAAGAAACGCTTTAATGAGAGCTGCTCATACCTATCTAGACCGACAAAAATCCTTCAGTAGCCAGCGAACAGTTCATGAGGTACAATTCGACATGCTAGCCATAGAAATAAAAATCATAAGCAGTAAAAAAACCGCTTATCTCAAACATTACAAAAACATTTTCCTTGAATAATGACGGAAGAACCACAAAAAAAGCTGATCCTGATCGGACTTGCCCTCATTACGGTTATCACAGGAATAGCATTAGTTTTCGCCCTATTTTTTAATCGAGGAAAGCTAATTTTAATTGGTCAAGCGCCATTTTTTGTAGAAATTCCAAACGTCAAAACCATTACCTGTTTTAATGATGAATGCGAACTCGTGCTTATTCCCAATCAATACCAAATTACTATCCAAAAGCCCCAATTTAAAAGCCAAAAAATTGCCGTCAAAGTTCCGCTGGGAGGGAAAACTTCGCACGAATTAAATTTTGAATTTATTCCGTACACCCAAATTGTTTCAGATCTGAGTCAAGTTTTAAATGAACGAAATACTCAGCCATTTCAAAAAAAACTTTCCGAGATACAACTTAAAAATTGGCCAAACAAAGGTATCAACTGGGCAGATTTACCAACAAATTTCAAATCTCTCACCATCAGCCCCGACGCCACAACCGCCATCCTAGACAACGGCAAAACCCAAATCCTCTACAACTTTTCAACGCAACAGTCACAACTTCTAAACATCACTACAGGCCAAAAAGTTTTCTACGACCAAGCCGGAAAAACGCTTTACTACATTGATCTCGACGCCAAAACCTCCCGCCAAACTTTATACAGCCGCGCCCTTTCCAACCTAGAAAATCCGCTTCCCCTCACAACTTTCCCGCGTTCCATCAAAAATTACCAACTCATTCCGTCACCCGACGCGCAAAAAATTCTACTTCTAGACACACCCATCAATACCGTATATCTCATTGATACAAAGCAAAAAACACGCACTTCAATTTATTCTCAAGGTACCATCGCCAGCCTTAAGTGGCTACCAGAAGGCGACGGCTTCATTATTGAGGGCAATGGAAAAAATGTATTAAACGACGAAAACGCCGATTCAGCCGCCGCCACGAGCCAAAATCAACTCACCTGGTTTGATTTGAATTCCAACAAAACTCTTCCACTCAGCATTGCCGAAAGCCTAAAAAACGTGATACCTCAAGCCAACCACCAACTCATCATCGCCTCATCATCCAACAATTCCCTGATCAATTACAACCTAGAAAACGGCTTAAAAACCCAACTTTTCACCTTCGCAGAAATCCCATTCCCAATCCGCACGGAATCTTCATCCCAACCAAACGAAATTCTGTTCCAAAGTGAAAACTCACTCTACAGTTTATTTCTAAGCCCAAATCCCTAAGTACGCGTAACGTGCCCCAGAGCAAAAAAACAGGAAGATTTTCGAGTCTTCACATACGCAATCTTGCTGCTGACAAAAAAAATCACTCTGCTACAATAGTCAAGAAAGTATTACGCTCAAAATAAACATCAATTTCATGCAAATCAACGCGCTTCAAAAAGAAATAAATGAGCTGATTAAAGCAGGCAAGAAAGTCATCAATCTTTCCGCAGCCAACAGCACTTTTTTTGAAAGTCTCCTCCTGACCAGAAAAATTCAAAAAGCCTTTCCAAAAGTCTTAAGTCGGCCTTATTATGAAGCAAATACCAAGGGCTACCTCACCGCCCGTCAAAGTATCGCGGATTTCTACCAAAAAATTGATATTACCATCGATCCAGAAAACATTCTCCTCACCTCAGGAACAAGCGAAAGTTACCTCTATCTTTTTCGCTATTTTTCCCAAGACGGCGGCGAAATCCTTTTCCCACGCCCAAGCTATCCGCTGTTCTCAGAAATCGCCAAACTCGTGAACATTGAGCTAAAATATTACAATCTTAATGCCCAAAATTCCTGGAAAATTGATGTGGAGGATTTGGAAACCAAAATTACCCCAAAAACCCGCGCTATCGTTTTGATTTCTCCCAACAATCCCACTGGCTCTATGCTGAGCAAAGCGAATCTTCAAGATGTTCTCGCGCTCGCTAAAAAACACAATATTGCCATTATCAGCGACGAAGTTTTCTCTGAATTTGTCTACAATAATGAAGAATTTCCATCACCGCTCTACGAAGCTGATAACCAGCTGATTTTTAGTCTTAATGGTCTCTCCAAAACGTACGCTCTTCCAGGTCTCAAACTCAGTTGGATCCTCATGAAAGGCCCTCAAAAAGAACTTCAGCCCATCGCCGATCAGTTAGAATTAATGATTGACGCACTCCTAAGTTGTAACCAATTCAGCCAAGTCCTATTGCCAACCATTTTGAAAGAAGGGGGGAAATGGCTCAAAAATTATCATGCCCGCATCGAAAAAAATCGTTTACTCACCATTGATATCTTGTCTCAATGTCCCAACCTCGAATTCCATTACCCTGAAGGCGGCTTCTATATCTTCCCAAAAGTTCTCAACACCAAACTCACCGACGAAGAATTCTGCCTCGATCTCCTCAAAAAAACGGGACTTTACGTCCACCCAGGCTATTTCTACGACTTCCCAGAAAATTGCCATTTCCTTCTCTGTTTCCTCCAAGACCCCAAAATTCTCAAAAAATCCCTCAAGAAAATTGTGAAATATTTGAGTAGTTGATTAGCCCAAAGTTGAGTCTTTTTTCTCTTGCTGAGCAGAAATCGCGCCTTTTAAGAAATTTGCATCGGCAATCAAGCCTTCACGAAATTTCAGCGATTCTTCTAAAACTAGATTGTCTAATTGCGGAATTTTCTCGCGCAAAAAAGCATCCAAATTTCCCTCAGGAAGTTCATCCAATTTCTTCTGGTCGTCTTCAGAAAGTGTACTCATAATCCGCAGCGTAATGCGGTCTTGAACCAGTCCATTCCATTGCTGCAAATATTTTTCTTTTTCTTCTTGTGACAGTCCTTCAAGTCCCAATAATTGGAACAAATCCCCAAATTGTGATGATTGATCTTGCATAAATTTTATTGATAGTACTTCGATATTAAATGATTTTAGTTATGTTTCAAATGATTCTGTAAAAGTGACGTCACAAGAATTTCAGACTTTCCGCTAGCCACAGCCAGCTTTTGAATAAGCGAAGGCGTAAAAACAAATTTATCGCCAACAAACACCCGGTCCAAACTCGTCCCCGCGCCTTCCACCCGCGCTAACTGCAACTCTTTTTTAATATCTGCAATGCCCCAAACTTGCTCTTTGGAAATCCCTAAACGCTTGGCCAAGGCCTGCATAACGCCAGGATCGCGATCTCCATCGATGCTATCCACCATCGAATAATAGTAATCTTGTTGGACCAATTCGGATTTGGATAAGTTTAAATCTGGCAGTGGATCAATCCAGCCGTCGCCGATTGGGGCGGTGTCAGATACATTAGAAATTGGAGGGGCAATGTTCACATTTCCAGTCTGATTCGCTATTCCATAATCAGCAGGATTTGGGAAAGGCTTTGGTGGAGGAATCTTAACTCCGGTCCCGTTCGCAGTAGCATCCGTGACGTTCCCAGCAGCACCTTTGGCAGCGCTTTTTGCAGCTCCAACACCTGCCGCATCTGGCGTAGGAATCACATGAGTAACATTTTTTATTGAATCCAATGCATGAGAAACCCCCAAGGCTCCAACAACAGTTCCACCAATCAAAGCAGCAACTTTTTTCGCAATATTTGACCAACGAATAGATCTTTCACGTTTTTCAGTAGCGATTAAAAGTGCTTCTTCTCTATTGTTCATAATTGGTCCATTTGGCACATCTTTTCCATAAGCTTCACAAAGTGCTTCAGCAATAATTTTGTCAGTAGTTTGGCCTGTAGGAGTTCCATTAATTCTATTCAAAACACCCCTCTCCACTATGCGATTATAGCAATTCAAAAGATGAACGCCACTTGCTTGCCTTTCAGGAGTGTTACCATCAAACTGAAATAATTTTTCATTACTCATTAATTGACTAGAAACACGTTTTGGTTCAGATCGGTGATTTGTAATATGAGTCGAATGCGCCGCAAGCTTCTTTAAAACCCCAACATCCTCCAATCCACTGATAGTTTTGTCTTCAACATGTTCTCTGGTAACGGCATCTTTGGAAACTGATCCAACTTGCTCGTCATTCAAAGGATGCAAATCCCCACCAAGCCAGTCAGGCCTCCAATTTCGCATACGATCCCAAATACTATCAATAAGTACACTAGTTCCAAATCCGCTCATTACAGCACTTGTCATGAGGAGCCCGCTTCCAATCACCGGAGCACCCATAATACTTGCCCCAGCAGCCCCTGTAACCAATAAAACTCCAGCAACAGTCCTCAACTTACTTTGACGTCTCCACCAGGTTTTCATGCGTTCCCATCGTTCAGGCTGCTGAAGCTGCATTTCCAATTGCAATAATTTTCGTCGCTCTTCAGATAATAATCCAGCTACTGCCTGAGCCATTTGTACCTTTACTTCAGGCAAATTCGTATCATATGGAGCAAAACTAGCTCTTAATATATTTTTAATATATTCCCGTGAAGCTTGAGTATATATTTCTCTTGAAGCATCTAATTCCTTATCAGCCGCTGGCCTAAAAGGTTTTTTATCTTTCATAACAAAAAATCGATTCAACGTACGACGGAGTTTAGCATATTCTCCCCTCGCTACATCCAGTTTAACTTGGGGAGGATGTTCATATTCCTCATCCTCTTCTTTAAAATTTATAACTTGCAGCGGAATATCATCAAAAGTTGCTTTTGATAAAAGATATTTATAGATAAATTTGAGCTTATCAACTCCGGTGGTCGCCAAAAACACATCATACATTTCACGAGTAATAATTGGGTCAAGACCAGGGTTTTTCTGCTGAAGCAAAGCATCAATCGCATCTCCACGACGAATGGCCTCAAAATTTTCACACAAAAACCGCATGTAATCATCAATTTGGCGAGGTTTCAGATTATGAAACTTTTTGCTCATAAATCCAGCAACTTCGTTATAGTATGCTTTATAAACTTTAAATTCATTTGCAAATTTCTCACCATTTCGATGTTCACCTTTCACTTCCCACCCTGCAACATGCTTATTTTCCAAAACATACAAAGCGAACTGACCCGCAATTTGTTGGTCATAATTATAAACGACCAAAAGCTCTTGAGCTTCAATCTCAGGACACTGAATCATCTGGTAATATTTGAACCGTTCAAAAAGACGCTGAAACCCTTCACATATTTCCTGATATCTAGTTTTATTGATTTTCTTATCAACTATTTCATCCAATTTAATTTCAGGTGCCATTTTGACAATTGCCGCCTCACTAACCTTCCCTAAACAACGTATTGTTTCAATAAGAACAACTTTAAATTCATCTTCATTAAGAACATGGCTGCGGAAAGGTGATAGAAAATCTCCAGGAGTACGAGCTTGATCTGCAAAAAGTTCTTGAAAAAGCTTCTGAGCCTTGCCAATATTTTCATACCCAAGACCATTAACATAATCACCATATTTTATAGTAGTTGCATCAGAAATTTCATAGTACATTTTATGCGCGCCAATATTAGAAAGCTCATAAAAATTAATTAATTTAACTCGAAAATCACTAGCGCTTGTTTTTAGAATTTGCTCTATTGTAAATTTATTATACTCAAAAGTAGGAGGGAGTTCCCCCTTAGCATTTGGCTCAGGAGGAATGATCGGAGATATAACAGTGTCCGCAAGTTGTTCAGCAGAAATAGCCGGATTAATCTTGGTATAGTACGCCTTATTTTTAGCCAAAAATGTTAAGAAATCTTTACGGGTCTGTTCCAATTTATCCATTTTTTCCTTCTCTGCTATTTCTTCAGGTGTAAGTTGAAGCTTATCCATATCCTTAGCCCCAGGATCAGCACTATAAATCTGCACTAATAAAGGCTTCTTTTTAGCTCCGCCACGTGTAGAATCCGGCCAATAATATTTGTTGTCCGATCCATGAATAACCATTCTGTATCGAGCTTCATTATCAAGCCTCGTTTCTGGTCGAGCCTTCTTTTCCTCATCTTCCAGCGCTTTCTTCTTCTCCTCAAGCTCTTGAACTAAACTTACATAAAGATGACCTACTTTATTTTTATCAAATTCACTTTGCAGGTTTTTTATTTCAGCTTCATTCGCTTTAAGCCTCTCAAAAGTGGCAATAAGATCTTTTTTCTGCTGGATAATCTCTTCGAGTTCCTTGAGCTTTATTTCTTCGGAATTAATGGTATCGTTTGCTATTGTTTCATCAAAGTTAGCTGAAGCAACTTTATTAAAAACAGTTTTAATCTTTTCAATCATTGTAACTGCCTTTTCTTCATCATCACTCCGAATTAAGCCAAGTTCTTGAATTAAACTTTCAATTTCAACTTTTTTGTCATGAGGAAAACCTTTCAATTGATCTTCAGTCAAAGCCGACAAATAACGTTTTGCACGATCAATTTTCCTAGAATTATCCTTTACAGCAAGCTTTGCATTAGCCAACGCTGTGCTATGATTATAAAAATTATCTTGAATATTCAAATTGATCTTTACAAATTCATCTTTTGAATCATCGGTTTTAAGCTTGAGCGTCTGAATAATTTGATGAAGCTGACCATAATTAATATAATCACCACGCACTTTTTCTATATTTTCAATAGAAGGCATAAGTTTACCTCGCACATCATCAGGAAACATTGCAGCAAGCCGTTTTGCCTCTTGTCTAAAATTTCCTTGGAAATAAGCAAAAATTGTATCAACATTAAGAAGAGTTTTTTCATGCGCTTGAAGCTCAATATTGAGGACCCTCAGTTTAGTCTGATAATTCGGGTCAGTTTTATCCAAATTATCAATGTCATTTTTTAGACGTTTTTTTTCTAGAACTGCCGTAGTCACTTCCGGTGATTCAACAATCCCTTCATGGTCAATAAGACGTGAAAGCTCATTGAAGTTCTTCAATTGGTCATATTGCTTTTTTGAAGATTCAAAGCTTTCAGTTAATTCTTGAACTTTGTCTTTTAGTTCAACTGGAGAAGCCAATTTATATTCCGTCTCATTTAATTTGTCATATAGAGTTGCTGCCGATTTTTTCGCATTTGGCTGTTGATCTTTATTATCAATACTATCTTGAGCTTCCTGAACATTTTTTTCAGTTTTTACTCTTACCTTCTCATCTTGACTCAAACTCTTACGAAGACCTTCCAACCAGTAATCTACAGGTTTAGCTTTTATAGTTTTTTCTCTTTCTTCTTTTCTTGCATCATTATCTTTTACGGGCCTAAGAAGTACAAATGCCCCATTTACAGCCTTTTCCCTATCTTTTGCTGCTTTATCAAGCTTCTCAACTTTGTCTTTCTGAATCGATCCACTTTCTAATATTCCCTTTGCCGCCTTATCAAGTTCTCCTAAAATAATATTGTCCACTTGCTTTTTGACTTCAGCCACTTTTATCGATTCCTTAAAATCACTTTTTTCTTGATCGTCAAAGTCGTTCGTGTCCGCTAAAATTTCAAGGATTTTTTCGCTAACTTTAGTGAAATCAAGTTCACCTGTAGCACCAGTATTGAGATTGGTTTCAATAAACTTTTTGAATTCATCACCCTTCCTTATTTCTTCCACACGCTGTCGCATCTGCTCTCGATCAATCCGCATATTGTTAGTTCCAAAAGACATTTTCGTAAAATTTATAGATATTTTTGTATTTGTGGATATTTTTGAAGCAAATCCTCAAGCTTAACATCTTTTTTCACCACTTCTTGGGCCAATTCAGCAGCAAAAAGGGGATTCTCCCGAATAATTTTCGAAACAATTTCCTGAATTTTCCCTTCCACGGCAACTTTATCCTGATGTTTTTCCCGCTGTACAAAGTGCTCCAAGAATGGAAAACGCCCCACCAAAAAGTACATAAGCCGTTGAAGTTCAAACTCGTTGTCCGCAATCCCCAAAAGCTGCAAAATTGCAACTGTCTCAGCCAAATTGAGCACATCTTTCTGCACCGCCCGCGAAATCTCCGCCGCAACCTCCTTCTTCAACCGAAGAAATCCATCATGATGTTCAACCGCAGAGTGTGACATAGAGTATTAATAAATCCTCTAATTATACCACAAAACTGCCGTTTTTTCAAAATTCAGGTAACATTTCATATTGAGGAAATAAATAAAACGGACGAAATGCAAAATGTATTTCACTAAAGACTTATGAGGAATACACAAAAGTTATTATTTTAAGCCATTATTCACCTTTCTTGTCGCATGAAACATCTGATTGAATTAATACCAGCTTTTCTTTATCACTTTGGTCTGCAAACTTAATACCATCAGAAGGATAAGAAGAGACTTCACTTTTTGTAATTACAATATTACTGCTTTGGGGAGCTCTTTTCTCAATGCAAATACCCCCACTATCTCTATCTCTGGTACGATTTTTTGTAATAATTGTGCCGGCAATTTTGGGGTTGGATGTTGAATCAATATAAATGCCTTCACCTAAATCTGCACTGTTGTTTTCAAGTGTACAATTTAGTATAGTAACACCGGATCTATGAAGGTAGATAGCCCCACCCCGATTACAGCCTCTTCCACAATCCTCCATCACCACATTCTCAATTTGAGCATTTTGAGCGTCAATAAGGCAAATTCCACCTCCGTGGTGTTCGCCAGATCCTCCTCCAAAGTATTCAGTCATAAGGAGCATTTCCTTGCTATTTCCAGGAATAATACCTCGCCTTCCAAGTGAACCTCTAATAACTAAATTTTTCAGTAATAGTTGGTTATTTGCATTACCAAAAAAAGTAATATTATTCCAAGGAACAACCTTGTCGGTACGTTCAGAGAAAGAACATTGAAAAATAATAGGGGCGTGCGCTAATCCTATTGCGACAAGTGTCCCTTTACAAACAATCCCCCCATGGAAAAACATAATCATAGTTCCTGGCAATATGTGAAGTTCAGCACCTTCATCAATATGAATATCGCCATAAAAAGTATGTAGACCTTTTTCAATAAATAATTTCTCACCTTTTTTTACATGTAATATATTTTTCCCCTCTTTTACTAATCTAGCTGCTAAAAACCCAGTAGCTAGCTTCGCTTCAGCAGTATTTGATAATTCTGCTTCAGAAGATGAACTATAATTTTCTTTTTGATCCTCTTGCACAACTATATCCGTCTCACTTCCATATCCCCTAAGTTTCAATTGCAAATCTCGAATCTGAGCATCTCTCAGAGCAATATCTTTCTTGAGTTGCTTAGTCTCTTTATCCAGCTTTTCATCAGAAATTTGTATCTGTCCAGCCCCAATAGCTTTTAAAGCCTCCAGTAACTCATCCTGTTGTGCAGCTTGCTGCTGAACTAAGGCACTCGTCTGCTTATTCTCCAATTCAGTAACCGCTTCAATGATATCTTCCGTTTGAATTCCCGCCTGCAAAGCTTCAATTTGCTTATCTTTTAATCTATTACTTTCTTCTAACTCACCTATTTCTTCTTCCAAATCCATTTCTTTTTCAGAAAATTCCTGAGTCAAAACTTTCGTAATTTGTCCTTTAAAAGCTTCTTCATAACCTTCAGGAAATATATCATAAACACTTGGATTATCTTCTCCTCCATCAGCCCAAGCCAACAGTTTCCCGCGAGTTCCCTGAACATATTTAAACACGAGATTAATTCCTTTCTCTACACCGGTCAGACTTGAAGGAAGTTCAGAAGTTTGTTTCTCATATCGGGCAAAACTTGCAATATTGGCTGTTGGAATGCCATCACGTAAAACCACAGCATCGAAATTTATGTGTAATTTACTATTACCATCCGACTTACGTTCATTGATTTTAATAAATACTTCTGGTGCAGATTGTTTCGTTTTCATAGTAAATTTAGATAAATAACCATTGAATATTTTTAGGTACAGTTCGTTGTAACGAATTCTTCAAGGCTTTAAACTGTGGGAAAGCCCTTTTTAGTGAATGCCAAAATCTCCACTTTACTTCCCTTCGATCATCTTCCACTTCAACCAAATCCGGATCATTCTCCAATAGATGCCGAATAATCGCAATAATAAGCTCAGTCGGCGCTTTCAACTTAAACAACAGCGCAATCATGTGATAACAAGGTTTATTCGTCATCATCAAAATATCTTTTTCAATAAAAGCGGCAACTTTTCCGAGTAAATGTGGGGAGTGAAGTGCAATAAGCTGGTTGGCTCCTACACCTTGCGAATTAAGAAATTCAGAAGCCCTTCGAAACAAATAACAAAAAATATCACTAGAAATTTCATCTTCATTCAACTCAATCAAGCACTTAAAAATATGAAACAAAACCCCAGGCGGCCTAAATTTACTCGCCTGCCAAATTCCTTGATAAAATTTGATAAGCCCTTCAGCCGGCAACTCGCGAAAATCCGGCTCAAATTGAACACCAAAAACAAATTTTTCATCTTCAGCCACAAGTTTTTCCAACGCTTTCAATGCTGCAGCGGAATTGCCTAAAAGTGCCAGCAATTTCGCTTCAATATATTTTGCTTGCAAATTTTCATGATTTTTCTCGATTGCTCGTTGAATATGCGACAAAGCTTCATCAAACTTTCCTTGGCGAATACAAATACCCGCCATTCGTTCATAGGCTTCAGAAGCGATTTCTTTCTGTTTATCACCCGCCAAAAGTCCACTCACGCGATAACTTTCCTTTGCATCATCATCATTTCCTAATAACTCCGCAGTAATGGCAAAGCCAAGATGATTTTCTAAACTTGTACTTTGCTTTTTCACGCCTTTTTTAAACCTTTTTAAAGCTCGAATGAGATCATTTTCAGTTTCAGACCTGCTCAAAAACACTTTACCTTCATTGAAATATTGCCTCGCCTCATTCGCATGGCTTTCTGACGTCAAGCCTACTAGTTTTTCTAACAAAACGTTCCCTCTCTCAACAGCCGTTTCAACCCTATTCCCAACCGCCACAACAGTCCTCTCAGCGCTTTGAAGTTCAGTAACAATCGCCGCCCTCGTAAGAGCAATCTCAAAACTAACAGCTTTAGAACCAGCCGCAATAGTCTGATTTAAACCCTGAAATCCAACCTCCATCGCCTTTTGAAAATCAATCACCAATTCCTGCAAATTAATAACTCCACCTTGAAGATTTAACAGGTTCTGAATAATGCTATCAAGCCGATAATTCGCAATTTTACCTTGGCCAATAAGTACCCGATTACTATTTTCCTGCTCATTTTTTATCCTATCCAGAGTATCATTCGAGCGCACATTTTGTTTGAGCTGCGCCAAGCCAATTTCAGTATTTTGAATACCTATACGAACAAGCATACCATTTTGCACTATAATCTGCTGCTGCCAATCAATAAATCTTTCACCCAGGTCAATAAGTTTTTCAAGTTTCGTATTCGCAATTTCACTATTCCCCGCAATAATACTTAATTTTCTATCTACTCGATCTTGGGCAATTTCTCCCAACTCAATCATGCGCTGAAGACGAGAAATAACTTCAACATTTTGCGCATTGCCTTGCTCTCCCAATTTTACAAGTTCAGCTTCTTGTTGCTGGAGAGCCCGTAAATGATTCTGCGCATTTCCTCCTAATTGTACAACTTGTCGAAGTAAGTCATTCGTAAACGCACCAGTAGCAATAAGATTTTTCCCATCACGAAGCGTCTCATCCATTTTTTGTGACGCAAAATGTTGATAATTTAAATCATCTGCTGCTTTCTTTTGTGCTAGGATAAGTGCCTTTTGCTGATTTGATTTCACTTCTATTGCAGATTTTTCTGCCAAAGCAAGTGCGTCTTTGCGAACTTGTAAAGCCTGTGCATTATCAGCATGAATTTGCTGCAACCCCTGGTTGATTCTTCCGCTCGCATCCTTGAAGACCTCAACCAATTCACGAGTATTATCATTAATCTCACCAACTTCCTCATTCAATTCATCTGCTTGATCTAAACTTTCAATTTGATTCGCAAGAATTGCCGCCTGAGTTTGATTGCCCTGTTGCGCTACTCTCGCTAAAGCCCCAATGCCTCGCTGAAGACCCTGAAATCCACTCCGACTGGTTTCTTCAATGGAATAAAGAGCACCAGAAGCCGTTTCTTGGTTGTTATTCATTTGCTCCATCCCAGCCGCTAAACCGCCCAACGCACCCCATAAAGCTTCTTGGTTTACCTGATTCTGTGGAACAATATTTTGAGAATTATGCTGTTGCAGAAGAAGAGCCGTCGTTGCTCGCTGTTGAGCCAGCAATTGCTCTTGCGCAGCTGCAGCCTGTTCACGACTTTGTCTTAATTCAGAAACCACTCGGCCATCATCAGTAGTACTAAAAGGCCTTACAGGATTTCCATAAATAAGCTGCTCCACAAACCGACCTTTCAATTTATCATCTGACATATCACTTCAACAATAATCAGGTCACTGGGCCGAGCTTAACAATCTAACTTGAATACGTCAAGTTTTCGCGCTGATAAAATAATAACAAATATATCAAGTTGAATCTCAGCCTAAAAATATGAGGAGATAAATGATTTCAAGAAGTTACCCATTTACAAATCCCCAAAACTTATGCTTAATAGTACCAACAAATAACCGCCATCAATGACGCTTTTCGCCCAATTTTTAGGATTTTTCCTCCTCAACGCCCTCACCCTAGTTTCTTCAGTCATATTCGCCTATGTTTTGCTGAATTTTGAGCCAAAAAGTCGCATCAAGCTGATTCTATCAGTTGTTACCATTTTTTTTACTCAAGTTTTTGCAACTCAAATCCTCCTTGGCCTTTTCGCGCTACTCAATCTCACCAATCTCCTCATTTTCAACGGCGCCATCGTTCTTTTTCTGTTCATCTGGCAGCGTAAAAAACTCAAACTCCTCCACCTCCCTCTAAAAAAATCCCAAAAATTCCCTTGGTTTCTTCTCATCAGCATTTTCACGCCATTCATCCTTATTTTTCTCCTCCGTTATTTCAACGCTCTCTTCCAAGTTCCCCTTGAATACGACAACATCGCCTACCACTTGCCTTTTGTAGTTGAGTGGTTCAAAACAGGCGACTTGAAGCCAATTTATTACAGCGCATTCGCCGGGCCACTGGGATATTATCCAAGCAATTTTGATTTAATGATGTTATGGGTCGTCATACCATTTGGCAACGATTTGCTGGTAAACTGGGTCAATTTCCCGGTTTTTCCGTTACTGATTCTCGCTTTCTACGCCGTTGGTCGTGAACTGGGCTGGAGTAAGAAATCTTCCCTTCTCGCTGCCGCTTTTTTCCTCTACATGCCGCAAACTTTCCGCCAAATGGGCATCTCGCTCGTCGATCTTTTTTTCGCCCTTACCTTTGTCCTCAGCTTTTATTTCCTCATAATTTACCAAAAAACCAAATCAAAAGGAGATCTCATGCTGTTTTTCCTCTCTGCCGGCCTTTTCTGTGGAACCAAATATCTGGGCTTACCATATGCGATTTTACCCATTGCGATTGCTTTTTTCCTGATTCTTAAAGAAAAAATAAAAATCTCAAAAAAACTTCAGAAAATTGCCATTGTCCCAATAGGCCTAATTATTGGCGGCGGTTATTGGTATTTGCGAAACTGGATTGATACCGGAAACCCGCTTTTCCCTCTCGAAGTAAAAGCCATGGGAATTACAATTTTTGAAGGCTACCACGGCTTGGCAACTCGTGTTTTAGCATTTTCGCTCTCCAAGAATATTACGGATTTTACATCACTCCAAACCTTCTTGGACGGATTTTATCAAATGGTCGGTGCACAAAGTTTTCTGATCATCGGACTCATTGTTATTTTCGCTGTTCTGCCATTTTTCTACTTATTCAAAATTTTGCTTCATCGTAAAAAGTCCACCCTTCCACTCGCCAAGAAAAATTTCCTCATCAGCTCACTCATTCTCCTTTCCCTCGGCTTCTATTTTTATTTTTACTGGCAAGCACCATACACTTTCAACAATCTGATTCCAAATGTCCGCTATGCTTTCATGTTTTTAGCTATTGCAGCGCTCGCTACTGGCTTCCTCGCATCTCGCTCAAAATTTCTCACCAACGTACTGTACTTCGCCATTTTCGGCATTATTCTTTATAATCTTGCCTTTCTCGTCATTACACCTCCCCAAAGTTTATTCATCAATGATCGCATTCTCCTCGATCTCAAAACGGTCACAGATTTTCCTCAATATTTGGCCTGGTTTATTGCTTTAATATTGCTCCTCGGCGCAAGTTTATATTGGTTTTTTATTCGCACTGGAAAAAAATATTTCACCTTCGCACTCATCACATTGGGGGTTTTTGCGATCGGGAGTTTCGGTCTTATCCACGCAACCATCCAGCCCCGAGAAAATTCCCGTTTTTACTTTTACGACCAATGGATAAACACCAAACAAGATTATTTCCTGGAACAAATTCGTTCACTCATTAGTGCTGCAGAATGGTTCAACCAAAATGCCCCAGACGCCAGTATCGCCTATACAGGTTTCAATTTTCATTACTTTTTCTTCGGCCGAGAACTTCAAAGAAACGTTGAATACATCAACATAAACGACTGCACAAATTGCCGTTACAAAGAATTCAAATACAGCCCTGATTCAATACGAATAAACCCAAATTACGAACACTGGCTCCAGAATCTAACAACAAAAAATAAGGAATATTTGGTTATTAATGACCGAACTATTGCCGGCGTCCACATCTACGAATACGATTGGGCTACAGCTCATCCCAACAAATTCCAGCTGATGTTCAACCGAGACAGTAACTACATTTTTAAAATTCTGTAATGCAGTTGCTTCGCTTTATAAAAAAAGAATTCAACCTACTTCCACGGTACACCATCGTAGGAATTTCCGGCACTTTTATTGATGTTGCCGCACTCTATTTACTAGTAGAATTCGCCAACTTTCCTTATCTTCTCGCCACTTCAATTTCCTTTTTACTAGCCGTTTTCAATAATTATTACTGGAATAAAGTGTGGACTTTCAAAGCCCATTCTTCTAATTCAAAAGCCCAATTTATCAAATTCTTCCTCGTCTCCATCGTCGGATTCATCCTCACCGATTTCTTTATGTTTTTCTTCGTGGAACTTTTCGCTATTTGGTATATTTTAGCGAAAATTATCACTTCCGGCATTGTTTTAAATTGGAATTTTTTAAGTAACAAAATGTGGACTTTCCGCCCTCTACTCGACCAAAGGGAGAGCTCCCGCCGTCCGCTCCCTCTACTCGACCGAAGGGAGAGCTCCCGCCGTCCGCTCCCGCTCCCTCTCTCTTCATCCCTCCAACTCAGCATTGTAATTCCTGCCTATAATGAGGAAAAACGCCTACCCAAAACTTTGGCGGCTATCCAAAAGTTTCTGCAAAAAACCAAACTCAAAGCTGAAATAATTGTTGTCAACGACGGCTCAACAGACAACACCATCAAAATAATTGAGCAACTCAAAACCACAATTCCCGAATTGAAATTAATAAATTATTCCAAAAACCAAGGCAAAGGTTATGCAGTCAAAAAAGGCATTCAAGCCAGCCAAGGCCAAAAAATTCTCTTCACCGACGCTGATAATTCAACTCCCATTGAAGAACTGCCAAAGCTCATGGCCAAAGCAGAAAAAGGTTATAAAGTAGTTTTTGGTTCGCGCTACCTCAAGAAAAATTCCATTAAAATTAAGCAACCACTGTACCGCAAATGGTTAGGGAGAGTTGGCAACAGCATGATCCAATTTCTCCTGGTTGAAGGCATCAAAGACAGCCAATGCGGCTTCAAACTTTTTTCCTACGAAGCCGCCCAAGAAATTTTCGCCCGCCAAAAAGTAAAACGCTTCGGTTTCGACATGGAAGCCCTCGTTATCGCCAAAAATCTAGGTTACAAAATGGCAGAAGTCCCAGTAAGCTGGTACAACGACGGCTCAAGCAAAGTCCGGCCATTCAAAGACGCCCTGATTACCTTCAAAGACCTCATCAGAATCAAACTTTACCTCCTGGAAGGCCTCTATGATGATGAACAGCAATCAACCTGAAACCTTTCCAATACATTTCTCATGCATTTGTCATACCTTCAAAAAAAAATCATGCTAAGCTCCAAAATAAGTCTGCTGTTGAGACGAAAAATGCGTTTCCGGTAGTCAAGATCTTTGACAAACTGAGGATGCAAAGGTAGTCTCAAGAGAGAAAAACCCATGTACAAAGTAAAAACCGCCACTATGACCACCTCGCTCATCTCCATCGTGCTGTCGCTGCTGTGCCTTTTTGGCACTGCGGGTTGTAAAGAAAACGCAACCACGCCACCAACTCAGGAAGTTCAGCAAGAGCTGAAAGT
>Ga0105046_10007178_pt1 | contig 17560 bp, 17 predicted proteins | sample MAT03_FD_78385 | JGI IMG/M metagenome (GOLD analysis project Ga0105046, IMG submission 78385) | Freshwater microbial communities from Lake Fryxell liftoff mats and glacier meltwater in Antarctica - MAT-03 (megahit assembly) | ecosystem: Environmental > Aquatic > Freshwater > Ice > Liftoff...
AAACGAACCGTGGGCTGAAGCCCACGGCTACGCGCTAGCGCCACTGTCGTGGCTGAATCGCAGACGTCTATTGGCAGGAAACATCGGAAAATGCAGCGATTTTGCACAAACTGGCGCTGTCCAGTTAAGAACCTGTTCAGAAACAAGTCCGCGATTCGGAACCGTGTGATTCAGAGCCGCGCCCGTCAGGAAGGGGGGCTTGAACTCCGCTTCCTGACGGGCGCGGCTCCACGGATTTGTTTTTGGACAGGGGCAAAGGACTTCAACGGAAGCAACGCGAAATTTAACGCCAGGTCTCGTCCAAGCTGTCTCCGGGGACACGGGTGCCGCTATAATGATGACCTGTCGGTTCGCCGTGTTCGTCAAGGACTCACCTTCAATGCCATCCCCATATCCCGGAATGGATCCGTTCCTTGAGATGCAGGAATGGGACGATTTTCACACCACCTTCAATACTGTGCTGCGAGAATGTCTGAGCCCTGCATTGGAACCAGACTACCTTGTCCGTGTTGAGCGACGTGTGTACGTGGAACGGGCCGGCACAGAACCTGAGACCATGCGTCGTGCGGACATCGCGGTCGTTGCCGTCGATTCTGGTCCGGCCACCGGGCGTTTGTCGCAAGTTTCAGGGACAATGACTGCCGAATGTGAATTGCCGATGCCGATTGAGCGTCGGGAAACCTATCTGGTCGTACGTGATCGTGAAACGATGCAGGTCGTCACCGCGATCGAACTTCTGTCACCGTCAAATAAACGCCGCAACGGCGATGGGCGTCGTGAATATCTGACGAAACGGGAAGAGTTTCTGTCCAGCTCAATTCACCTCGTCGAACTGGATTTTTTGCGCGGTGGAATACGTCTGCCGGTGGTAGGCGCGCTTCCGCCTGGCGACTATTACGCGATCATCAGCCGTGCAAATCGTCGGCCACGCTGTGAAGTCTACGCTTGGATGCTGCGTGACAGACTGCCTTCGATTCCGATCCCGCTCAAACTTGGCGACGACGACGCGATTGTCTCGCTGCAGGGAGTCTTCGAGACCGTCTATCAACGAGCACGCTACGACCTGTCCGTCAAATATGATGCCGCGCTCGACCCGCCACTGAACGAATCTGAGCAGCAGTGGGTCAATCCGAAATCTACTCGTCGCGCCCCGGACGTTTGAGATCATGCGGCTCGCAGAGCGCATCATACATTTCGGGACGGCGATCGGCCATGCGGTCGATCATGTGTTTTCCGGGGACACGCACGATGAGTTTGGTGCGGGCGGCGGCCGGATCAATGTCCGCGCGAATGATGCCGGGCTTGTCATTGTCGATGGACGTCATTGTCGCGCCGACCGGGCTGCAGATGCGACTCTTGCCAATGAACCGGAATCCGTTTTCCGTACCGACACGATTCACGGCCGCAAAATACACTCCGTTTTCCATGGCACGTGAATTGATCGAAAACTGAGCCATGTAGTCGCCGCCCGGTGGCCAGTTGGTGGGTAGCAGGATAATATCGGCTCCGCGAATCGCCAACACGCGCGCGGCTTCCGGGAATCCGCCGTCGTAGCAGATCAGCATCCCGATGCGAACACCGTCGGCTTCGAACACTTCAAATGGGCGATCTCCCGGTGTGGTAAACCGATCGACTCCCAGATACGGCAGATGGATCTTGCGGTAGCTGCCGATCAGACCCTCAGGCCCGATGAGCACGGCCGTGTTGAATAACCGGGTGCCGGATTTTTCCAGCATCCCACAGACGACGAACGTGTTGAGTTCCTTGCAGAGCTGTGCGATGCGCTCAGTCGTTGGACCGGGAACAGTCTCCGCCAATGACATGGCGTCTTCGAGTGAATCGAAGCAGTAGCCCGTGTTGAAGCATTCCGGGAAGATGGTCAGTTGCGTGCCCTGAGCGACTTCGGAACGTACATGAGATTCCAGAGTCGTCAGGTTGGCATTGATGTCGCGGAAGACGACGTCTGTCTGAATACCGGCAATTCGCATGGAAGCGCTTCTTTCAAAGTGATTTCGGAATGACATCGGCAGGTTCTGCCGATGCACGTTCGATCTTCAGTTGGTCCGGAGAAAAGATGTAACGATGGCAACGATTCTATGAAATCTAACGGGCAGTCACGTCGATGAACACCAAGGACGAGCGAGACGCGCCGAATGCAGGCAACGATCGTCATCGGTTGGCGATCTGCTGACCGAATTGTCACCGTCGAACGAAGGTAAGATCCGTGAAGACAATCGAAGGCCGCCCCGGAATTCTGTTGACCCTTGTCGCAGCTCTTGCCTCAAGTGCCCTCCTGACCGGTTGTCAGACAAGTATCGGCGGGCAGACTCTGCCCTCGCCGGACTACCTGACCGATGACGTGCAGTACTTCCCGGCTGGCCCGGAGTTTAAACTCACCAATCAGGTTCAGGCCTCTCAAAAGCAGGCCGCCGAAAAGAAAAAACTGCAGCAGGGCTTTTGAGTTCTGACCGCTGATCTTCGGTGAATTCCCACATCCAGAATATCCAACAGGGCGCTCGAGTCATTGACACGAGTGCCCTTTCTCTTTGCGCCGTGAACGATTTGACCTGTAAGGCGACGTTTTCCGTGTCCGCACATTGTCTGTTTCGACAACACTTGTCTGGACAAGTGTTTGTCGTCGGTCTAAGATCGAGCGAACGGCAAGGCACGTCGCTCAAGGAATCCTTGCCGCTGGCTCGGGTTAAACTTTCATTTCCATACGGAAAGTTGTCCGGAGACTGGCGACCTTTCCTGAATGGAGACGCCACCGGAAAACAGTTCACGAGGTTTTCGATGTTTAACGATGTACCCCAATCAACTATTGAAACCGACGTGGTTGTTATCGGAGGTGGCCCGGCTGGTTCAACTACCGCCACCTTGATCGCTCAAAAGGGCTACAAAGTTCAGTTATTTGAACGAGAGACATTTCCGCGATACCACATCGGTGAATCATTGATTCCTGAAACGTATTGGGTTCTCCAGCGACTGAACATGCTTGAGAAGATGCGCAAGAGTCACTTTGTTCACAAGCACAGTGTGCAGTTCGTGAGCGCCAACGGAAAATCGTCGGCGCCGTTTTACTTCGCCGAAAACAAGCCTCATGAGTGCTCACAGACATGGCAGGTCGAACGCAGCGAGTTCGACCTGATGCTGCTCAACAACGCGCGCGAACATGGAGTGGACGCGCACGAGGGTGTCCGCGTGCTGGATGTTCTGTTCGACGGTGATCGAGCCACGGGTATTCGAATTCAGCGACCTGATGGTACAAATACGCAGGTCAACGCGAAAGTCGTGGTGGATGCCAGTGGTCAGAGCGGCATGTTGATGAACCGACTCAAACTGCGAATCTGGGATCCCGTACTCAATAAAGGTGCGATCTGGACATACTGGGAAGGCGCCTATCGGGACACTGGTCGTGACGAAGGTGCAACGGTGGTGCTGCAGACGGAGAGCAAGAATGGCTGGTTCTGGAATATCCCGCTGCACAAAAACCGCGTGAGCATTGGAATCGTGGCTCCATTCGACTACCTGTTCAAAGGGCGAGGAACTCATGAAGAGGTTTATCACGAAGAAATCGAAGCCTGTCCTGCGGTTAAAGAAAGAATTGCCGGCGCAAAACGAGTGTCAGGCTATCATGCCACTCGTGACTATTCGTATCGCTCAACAAAAGTTGCGGGGGACGGCTATGTCATGGTTGGCGATGCGTTTGGATTTCTTGATCCGCTGTATTCCTCCGGAGTCCTGTTGGCATTGAAGTCCGGAGAAATGGCGGCAGACGCAATCGTGGAGGGACTCGAAAAGAAAGATCTGACAGAAGCTCAGCTTGGCAAATGGGGCCCTACCCTGAACGCAGGCATTGACCGGATGCGACGTCTGGTCTGCGAGTTCTACGATGGCTTCAGCTTTGGACGCTTCGTCAAGACATTCCCACACCTGCAGGGAACCGTCACGGATCTGCTGATCGGCGATCTGTTTACAGACAAAGTGGATGTAGCGTGGGAACCCATGGAATCGCTCTACAAAGAAGGCAAGAAGGCTCCCGGCTCCTGGACCGGAGGCATTCCAGGCGAGCAGGCGCAATCCAAATCAAATGAGTGGTACTACACCGAAGCCGCGAAGTCGTAACATGGCTTTGAACTCCCGTTTTAGTCTCAAGGGCCAGCATTTTCGTTTAACGGCGAGGCGCAGGCGAAACCAGGGGACGACGCCAGCGGCTTGCCGTTAAACGATTAAACCGATCAAGTAGAAAATCCCCATGCTGCCCGGGTCCGCATCACCGGCCGACGGTGTCGCCATGTGTCTTCACGTGTTGCGGATTCTTGTCGATGAGGTAAACTCCGACCACGAATAACTCACAGAGGTCAGGAGCACGGCAGATGATTCCAATGTCAGGCAGCAAAGGCTTACACCGGATTCTGCTGGCCGTGTTGCTGTGGATGTCATTGTCCTCCGCTGTGCAGGCTGATGACTGGCCAAACTGGAACGGCTCAAACCATGACGGCATCTCGCGAGAAACCGGCTTTGCCGATGCGTGGCCGCAAGACGGATTGCCGATTGAATGGACTCGAGAAATCGGCACGGGCTTCAGTTCAATATCCGTCGCGGGGGAACGTTTGTTTGCGATGGGACACAAAGATGGTGTAGAAACTGTCTGGTGTCTGAACTGCAGGAGCGGCAAAGTCCTCTGGACACACGAGTATCCCGGCGAACTGATCCCAAATCTGCACGAAGGTGGTCCATGTTCCACGCCAACGGTCGATGGCGATCGAGTCTACACCGTCGGCAAGGAAGGTCAGTTGTATTGCCTGGACATGGCTGACGGAAAAGTCCTTTGGGAGAAGATGCTGCAGCAGGAGCTCGACGTCAAACTTCCCGAATGGGGCTTCAGCGGTTCACCTCGGATTCTGGGGAAACAACTGATCCTTGAGGCTGGTCGGGTTGTCTCATTCGACAAATCGAACGGCGACAGATTATGGCAAACAGAAATCCATGAAGCCGGTTACGGATCAGCCGCCGTCTTTCAGCATGAAGAAAAAACGCTGATTGCCACGCTGGATTGTGAAGGCGTGCGAATTGTCGATTCCGCAGAAGGAACACAGATCGCATTTACCGCATGGAAATCTCCCTACAGAACCAACGCCACGACACCCATCGTTATGGGCGATCAGATCTTTGTCTCGACGGGCTACAAGATCGGATGTGGTCTGTTTCGACTTCAGGGTGAATCACTGGAACTTGTTTACAAAAACACGGAGATGCGAAATCATTTCAATAATTCCGTCCTGCTTGACGGACATCTGTATGGATTTGACGGAGATGCACACCTCGGTCGACTTGTCACGCTGACCTGCATCGATTTCACGACTGGAAATCTGGCGTGGAGACAACGTGGCCTTGGCTGCGGATCACTCCTGATTGCGGACGATAAGCTCCTTGTGTTGACTGAAGACGGGACTCTGGTCCTCGCCAAAGCTTCACCGGATGCCTATGTCGAACTTGCTCGATCCGCATTTCTCGAAGGCCGCTGCTGGACGGTCCCTGTCCTTTCAGATGGGCGAGTCTACGGCCGCAATGCAGGAGGAAAACTGGTCTGCGTGACTTTGCCAAAAAACAGGTTCATCGACAAATGAAGTGCGCGGTGACATTTGTGCATTCAATGTGTTGGCGTTGATCGACGATGTGAGTGCTGCGACTGAGCCTGAAAGGCTCGCGCAGATCAGCCTGGGGCAAGAGAATCCGCGAATGCGGATGAACGCCGCCCCAGGTTGATATCTGTGTTGCAAGAGAGGTTCATTGATGGGTGGTTTTATTGAGATTCCAGTTCCCGACGAGATTGACAACCTTAATGAAGAATCCCTGCTCAGTTATTTTCAGGATCAGCTTGAGGGCATCGGGGGCGGTGTTTCCGAGGCGCTGGATCTGGCATGTGATCATGCAGATCGACGAGCAGTCATCGAGCGTGTGAGAATGACTCGGGTGTCCATCACCGGTCATTCAATCGAGCTGGCGTATCTCGTTGAACTCTCAAAATTCGAGGCCTGTAGAGGTGTGCTGGACGACTACACATTTTCAAGGACAGTCAGGGGACAACAGGCCGCAGGTGTTTGGAGGTTCGAGAAACAGATTCCGGTGCCGCAACGTTCGACACATGATGAACTTTGATTTCTGAGAGCCCAGCGCAGGCTTCGCCCGAAACCCAAATCCGCTTCGGTGACGGGCAAACCGCAAAGTAGCCGGCACGCTCCGCCGTGAAGAGCCTTGAACCGGGCCACATGAATGCAGCCCCCGCGCTGATTATTCTTCAGCCCCACGCAACGGGGCTGACCGTGGAGCCCTGTCTCGGTTGATGAATGTCGATTGACAAATGCTCATCACGGCGGAGCGTGATGGCTACTTTCGGTTGCGGGCGAAGCCCACACTGGGTCATCCGTGGTCAAAAATGCGACTGCAGCGACGATGGGTCCGCCACTGTCGATTCCGGCCAGGAAGTGACACGCCACCAGATTTCCTTGTGCACGCGAAAATTCTGATCGTTAGTAGTATAGGCCAAAAGGAGCCAGACACTTTTGCCCCAGGATGCTCGCTCGGTATTTGGTGACATCAATGCGCTGACGTTCTTCGACGGTCAACATTCCGACTTCGAGGATCGCTTTCTGACGATTGGCTTCGCAGATTCTGGTATGCTCCTTTTAGTCGTACACACTGACCGTGACGACACGACAAGGCTCATCTCCGCACTGTTGAACTCGACGAACGATTAGCCAATCGCTTTCCCGATGCTCAATCTGTGCTTGATGCCTTGCGACGTGTCGCCGACGAGGCGACCAAATCCCCTACCGGCGGATAACTTGTTAGCCTCAAGGCCCAAGCCTTTCCCGGACATGCCGCCGAGATGCAGGTCTTTCCTCATACGTTCGTACAGCGGCCCTTTGAAATACGACGAAAGCGTGAGCCCACGTTCGCTTCCAGGTGATTGCAGCGCCAATGCCGGAACCTTCCGCGCTGTTCAGCGCCTCTGCGGACGTTTGCCGTTCGATTGATAGTCGTGCGAGCGAGTCATCGTCAATTCTCCCTGTCAAAGAAACATTCGGAAGCGTCCGACTTTGAGCGATCCCTCCCGACAGACAGAATGGCCGCAACAGGCGAATCACTTGCCCGTTTTTTCCTTTTTCAGCTCCTGAAGGTATGCCAGCATTTCCTTCTTGCCTTCGTCACTGGAGTCATCAGAATTTGCCAGCGCCTGGGTCTGCAGTTCGATCGCCCGGTCCAGCTTGCCCTGGTGATGCACCAGGTGCGCCAGGGTGTCAAGAATCATGCCACTCTTTGGTGATACAACCAATGCCTTTTCTGTAGCTGCCGCCGCAGCATTCACCAGCACCTTCGGAAACTCCGCGTCGTCTCTGGCAGCTTCATAGATCTGCCATGTGAGCTGGTTGATCGAATCTGCATCAATGTTTTTGTCGTTGGCGACGACCATGAGAGCCTGAGCGGCGGCATCGTATTCTTCCGATTCCACCAGCAGCTTGAATTTGATCATGCTCAACTCAGACTTCTGTTCGGAAGTGGCCGTCCTGATGACTTCATCCAGTTCGGCAATGCCATCCTTCACGTCACCTTCTTCAATCTTTGCAAAGATCGGCGTGACCCGGATCTGAAACTCCAGCTTATCCAGCATCGTGATTGACGCGGCGTCGCCTGCGGCAGCCTTCTTTGCGTCTGCGATAATCGCAAGTGCGCCTTTGGTGTCACCCTTGCGCATCTTTGCGCCAAGTTTTGACATCAGTGAGTCGTGGTCCTGTTCCTTCCTGAACTGGACAAGGAATGCAGCACGATCCCATTTGTCGGCAACAAGCTGCTCCAGCGGTTTATCCAGATTCTTCGGGTGCCCAATCCATTCCACGAGCCCGGTCTTACCGACGATGAACGAAGTAGGAATTCCATTCTGCGCGGCGGCTTCCATGTAGTCGATACTGACTGAAGCATCAGGGTCGGTCGTCAGGCAGTAAGCGCTTGTGAGCTGGGCGTAGGTTTGCTTTGCGTCCTTCTCGACTTTTGCGTCCTTTTCGACGGACTTCTTGCCTTTGCCTTCCCCTTCTTCTCCGGAGTCGACCGGTTTGGAACTACGCACATTGGTCGCCAGAAAGCCCTGAACCGTTTCCAGGTCTTCGTCACTGATGCTGATAATCTGGACGCCTTTGTTGGCGTACTTGGCCTGAGTTTCTGCCAGATGCGGCATGCTCGCGATGCATGGACCACACCATGTTGCCCAGAATTCGACGACGTACACTTTGCCCGGCGCAAATTTTGTCACCGGCTTAAACTTGCCGTTTCCATTGCTGATCCAGTGCTCAATGTCGATCGGCGGGGCCTTGGAACCGATCGTGAGAAGTGGCGTTTCTGCGGCGACGGCCTTCTCGGGGGCAGCCTTTCCCGCAGCCGGTTTTCCCGCAGCCGGTTTCTCTGCAGCGGATTTATTCTGGGAAGACTTATTGTCCGGAGTCTTATTCTCAGGAGACTTGGCCTGAGACGATTTATTCTGAGGAGACTTCGACTGAGGAGACTTGGCCTGTGCTGCGGCGGACGGACATAATCCATTGAAAAGTACTGAAATCGCCGCTAATCCGAGCATCCATGTTCCGAATCGTTTGGACATGAGAGATCACACCTTACCTGAAAGAACTGTGTCCAGGAGCCGCCAACTGACTGCGGAAACGACTGTTGCCCCGAGTACGCGACTCTGCGAAAACGGGATCATAACACAGAAACCGGGGTTTCTGGCTAGATCAGGCTGATTGATCGCCGTGCTCGGGATAAGTATCATCCCTGTTTTCCGTTTCCCGAACTCTCAAAGCATTCGCCCATGTCAGACGCGCCGTCCATCATCAATACCACCATGGAGACATTTCAGAATGATGTCATTCAGCAGTCCACTGTACGACCAGTCATTGTGGATTTTTGGGCGGATTGGTGCGGTCCCTGCAAGCAACTGATTCCGATTCTGGAAAAGTTGACCGCCGAAGCCAAAGGCGCCTTCTGCCTTGTGAAAGTGAATGTCGATCAGTGTCCGGAGATCGCCGGGGCGTTCGGTGTGCAGTCGATACCGTTTGTGGTGGCCATGCTGGATGGTCAGCCGGTGAGTCAATTTGCGGGAGTGAAGCCCGAACCGGAATTGCGGGCATGGCTGAAATCGTTCATGCCGTCTCCTGCGGCGGAAGCCTTTGAACAGGGGCAGCAGCATGAGACCGACGGTTCAGTGGAACTCGCGGAAGCCAGTTATCGTAAGGCCACCGAACTGGAACCCGAGATCGCCGAATATCGCATCACGCACGCACGCGTCCTGCTGGAACTGAATCGCGATCAGGAAGCCCGCGAGATCATTGATGAACTTAATAAACGTGGCTATCTGGAGCCGGAAGCTCAGGCATTGGTCGCGCAACTGGAAATGCGGAGTCAGGTAGAAGAATCCGGCGGCGTCGCCGAGGCAAAGAAGGCTCTTGAGGCGAGCCCGGCAGACCTCAGGCTGCAACTTAAACTGGCAGAAGCGCTCGGGGCGGACAGCCGGTTTGACGAGGCCTGTGAAATGTGTCTGGCGATCGTTACGAATGATCGCGGTGGCGTAGGCGTGCCTGCCAAGGAAGTGATGGTCGGCCTGTTGACGGTGATGGGCCCCAAATCCCGGCTGGCGGCAGATTTCCGCAAACGGCTGGCGACGGCGTTCTATTGATCCAATAGAGATCGGACGCAATTCCGTCCAACAGCTTTCGCCGCATACATCCGCTCGTCCGCGCGCGACAACAACTGATCGACGGTGGCGACGTTTGGCGGATCCAGCGTCATCACGCCAAGACTGCAGGTGACAATCACAGGCCCGGACTGCGTATGGAAGGGCGTTGATGACACCGTCAGGCGAATCCGTTCGGCGATCCGCACCGCATCCTGCAGTGCCGTTTGTTCAGAGATGACAACAAACTCTTCACCGCCCAGACGGCAGAGTGAATCATCCTCGTGCAAGGTCTGGCGGATTCGTTCACTGAAAACTCGCAGCACTTCGTCACCGACCAGATGTCCGTGCGAGTCGTTGACTTTCTTGAAGTGGTCGATATCGATCATGATGACCGCAAGATTGTGCTTCGAGGACTGGCAGCGCGGAAGCAATTTTTCGAGCGTTGACATCAGGTAGCTGCGATTGAAGGCATTCGTCAGCGGATCGCGCGCCATCCGTTCAGTCACCACCGCGTGGTAAATCGCTTCTTCGTCCATGGATGCCATGAATTTCAGAATCGTACCGCCCACCCGGATCAGTTCTCCGCCTTTCAGCCGGCGTCTGTCCCGCAGCTGCTTGTCATCTACAAAAGTCCCGTTGCGGCTTCCAAGGTCAGTGACAAAGTAATTGGAATCATCCAGTTCAATCGCAGCATGACAACGGGAAACCGCGTTGTCGTCAAGCGGGATATCGCAGGTCAGTTCGCGTCCGATGACCGTGCGCTGGTTGCTCAGACGAATCAATCCGGCTTTTGCCGTCGCCGGACAGATCTGCAGGACGCAGCCGCGACCGGAGCTTTCTTCGGAGGGCAGAAAAAACTGAACGGCCTCGGGCTGTGTGTCAGCGAGCGTTCGCTTTTCGGTAGATTCTTTGTCAGTCTGCTTCACCAGCAATTTTCCGGTCCCTTCGATCGTCAATTGCAAATACGGTCCAGCACTGCGGTGCCCGTCAGGCAACAACGCAGCGACGATCCGCTCCGGACGACGATGTCCCCAACGGCAGTTCCCGATCCTCTCCATCCGCGTAGAGTACAAGCGTCACTTCATTTCCTGCGCGGTTGTAAAACATCTCATCTGCGAATGCACGCATGAGCATCAATCCGCGTCCACTGGCGAACAACATCTCCGGGTCATTGCAGCGATCCACCACGCCCTGAACATCAAAGCCCTTGCCGGAATCCTGAATTGTCAGCCACAAGCCAAACGCACTCACCAGTTCTGTGACCTGCACTGACCGTTCGCACCAGGGTGAGAGCACTTCGCGCTCGGCCGCCATTTCTATGAATCTCGACGACCCGTCTTCCTTCAGTTTCGAACTGAGTTCCAGATTCCCATGATAGAAGGCATTGTTCAGTGCTTCTTCCAGCGCCATGCAGAATTGAATCTCCCGTTTCCCTGTGACGACCTGATATTCAGCCAGACTGCGCATTAACCGGTCGCGCAATTTCGGAATCAGGCGACAGCACATTGGCGATCGCAACTGTGCCAACCGCACATGCCGTGACAGGACAACGACTTCTTCAGAGAATGAACATTCATCTTCCATCGGCGAGATTTCCCCGGCCACAAAGCCAAAATCATCATGCGTTACAGAAAACCAACCTCCCGCAACGCCTCAGTTTTGACAAACTGGCTTCACGGCTGCAAATGCGTACCAGATAAATTTTCCCGTATGTTTCAGAAATTCTGAGAAAGAATTTTGCGTTAAACTTCCCCTCAGTGACGAACACCCAATGCCCCCAGTGAACTCATGACTCACGACTTATGGGCCGTGCGGAATTCGCAGAGTACGTCCTTCGGCAATGGTGATGGCTCTAAAAAATGAGGTCAGGAACCAATAGTGCGGAGCACCCTCTGGGCCATTTGGCTATTGGTTCCTGACCTCTTTTTCAGAGCCTGACAAAGCACTCGATTCGAAATAATCCGGAATTCCACCACGACTGTCGCTCAAGTCTGCGTATTCGCTTTTGTACTTGCCCGTTTGTGATTCGGGCGTTTCTGCTCTTGAACGACTTTCAACTCTATTCCACACTCTCTGATCTGCTGTCGATATTTCAAAGTGCAATACGTCCACCGGAATCCATGAAGTGTTATCTCTGCAATCAGGAATGGAATACTTTGCCAGAATTGTCGCCTGTGCGACACTTCTGACGACGTCACTCCTTGGCCAATGGTTGCATCGCCTGGAACATGACGTGTGTGGGCGTAAATGCCCACCATCGACACACCCATGCCTTCCGACTCATACCCACGATCACGACCCTGAACACTCGGACAGTACCTCGCATCAGGTCGCTCACGAGACTCCAGCCCACGATCACGATTCGCCCGCAGTGCCGCACGACCATGACACCTGCAGCATCTGCTATGTGATCGGCCAGGCCGTATCGAATCCTTCACTGACTCCAGTACCGACACCAACGGAGTCATTGTTCGAGCAACTGCAGACGGAGAGCGAATTTGCCGCACCTGCTTCGTGCTGCATTCCCATTGCAAGAGGTCCTCCAGCCAGCCTTTCTGGCCGCTGTTGAGTTCGTGGTCGTTCAGTCCTGCGCTTGCTGTAGCCTCGCGCATGCGTGGCCTGATCGTTTTGCCTCGACACCATTGATGCGAGTGTCTTGCGCCGATGCAGCACTGCGAATCCAGCCAGCGGTCAATACCCGGTATGGATGAAGAACAACTCATGCATGGCTGCGAATGATGCATCTGAATCGCCGGGCGACTTTCTCTGATTCTTTCCTGCGCATTTCATAGTACGGAGTTTTTCATATGCGTTTATCTCAGCACGCCCGATTTCGGCGTGGCTTCACGCGGATTAAATTGCTTGTCGTGATTGCCATCATCGCAATCCTTATCGCTCTGCTTCTGCCGCAAATGGAACAGAACAACACTTACCAGCTTTTCAATTCCGCCCTGCCGCTGACAGACCCGGCCAACGCCGCGTTTCTGCGGGTTCAAATCAAGGCATACAGGTGTCCTTCCGATCCAAAACCAGACTACTTCAAACTCAATCAGGAAGGCAGCACGACCGTCATCGCAGAACTTCCGACCGCAAATTATCTCGGCGTCTTCGGACCCGAGAATCTGGATGACTGTGAGAACTCACCCGGCATCCTTGCCGTCATGGCCGACGGCACATGTAAAGGTAGCGGGATGTTTTACCACAACAGCAGCGTTCGCATGCGAGACCTGACGGACGGCACATCTCAGACGCTGACGACGGGCGAACGTAAAACGAAGGCCGATCTGAACTGGTTCAGCAGCTGGCCGGGGATGATTGCAGAAGGCGAAGAAGCGTTTCAGCGAGTCTGCGGTTCAGCCGATCATGTGCCGAATCATCCTGCGACACATTTTGACGACTTCAGCAGTCACCGCGTCGGCGGCGCGCAGTTCTGCCTGGGCGATGGATCTGTCCACTTTGTTTCTGAGAATATCGACGGCGGCATCTATCAATCGCTCGCCGCGAGCCAGGGCGGTGAAGTTGAGGGAGAGTTCTGAAAAATGTCGCGACACGAAGACCTGAAACTTCTGCACGAGTACACGCAAAGCCCAAGCCTCATTCGGCACATGCTGGCCGTTGAGGCGGCGGTGCGTGGGTACGCCGTGCATTTTGGAGAAGACGTTGACAAGTGGGCCACAGTCGGCCTCATGCACGACTTTGACTACGAACGCTGGCCCGATCCGCCCGACCATCCACTGCAGGGTGCTGAAATCCTGAAACAGCGAGGCTATCCGGAAGATGTAATCTACGCGATCAAATCGCACGCCGATTATCTGACCGATTGCCCGCGCGTTTCACGCCTCGACAAGACCCTGTACGCCTGCGATGAACTCTGCGGCTTCATCGTCGCGTGTGCCCTGATGCGTCCAGATCGACTCGATGGGATGGCACCCAAAAGCGTCGTTAAGAAAATGAAACAACTCTCCTTCGCCGCCGCCGTCAACCGTGACGACATTACGCGGGGTGCTGCCGATCTGGGTGTGGATCTCAACGAACACATCGCCTTCGTGATCGCTTCCCTGCAGCCGATTGCTGCTGAACTCGATTTGATGCCCGTGCCGGGCGTTTGAAAGAATTGGCGAGCGGCATGCGTCAGCTTGCCGGTACAAAACGAGGTACCGGAGGGCTCACGCCGCTCCGCTCGCCGGTCTCATTTCCGGCCGTGCGGAGCATCGCACAGACTGGCAGTTTCTCACGAGTTCTTTCCGGAACAACAGGGCGGAACCGCGTTACTCCACGCTGTGGCGTGCGCCCGCCTGTCAATAAAAATTTACTCTCAGGAAATACGCGAAATGGCGGCGGCGTTGATCCGACTCATCGGATGATGCTCGATTGATCACAATCCAGCCCTGCATCATCTGCTTCAGGCGTCATACGCTGTCTGGAATGTCGTTTGCAACCACCGACCTTATTCCCGACAGTGGAGTCACCCAGGTACGCACGGTCAACTGCGTTTCCGTCGCTGGACACCTCTTTGCTGAGTCTGAGTGAGGTTCATCCATGTCAAATATCGCTGGCAAAGCGTACGCGATGAATGTGATCACGCCGATCCGCTGGTACACAGCATGGATCAATAAGCTGATCTTCCTCGTGACACCGTGGATTCCAAACGCCCTGAATGGGTTGTTAACGCTGTCGCTGATTCATTATGCCCGCTGGGTCATCGTGCGGCCAAATCAGTTTCCGCGATTGTCGCCTGACCAACCGAAAGAGGACCTGAAATATACGTACATGTTCTTTTTCAGCAACTTTAACGGCAGTTGGGCACAGTACGTTGACTCTTTTTCATCAGCGATCCCGACGGGTCTTGATGCATTCTGGAAATGGAACGTCAAGTATCCGAAGTCGATTCCCATGGAGCCTTTTCATGCTTACATCACATTCAATCAGTTTTCGACTGATCACTATTATAATGCGTATCCGATGGCTGCGTCGAATGACGTCAAGTCGGCGAAGCGCGTCAGGGACAGTCTTCTGAGCTTTGACTTGAGGGCTCAGGACCTCAGCCCGGAAGATTTTTTTCGCAATACAACCGCCTGCTGCTGGAACTGCAGCACGACCTGAGTCAGATGGATCAGAGTCCTGTCGTGAGCCTGTCGGCAGCGGCCGTGGCCGAACGGCGCGAAAAAGCCGGGTTGGCAGCATATTGAACCTTCAAATTGAATCAGACGGGACATGCAGCCATGTCGAACCAAAATGGAAATGCATACGGGCTAACCACGCTGTGTCCGATTCGTAACGGCAGTTTATCCGTTGCAGCGGAAGGTTGTCCGGCTGAAGCGTCATTTTCAGCAGTGACGCGCTATCACCTGCAGAATCTGGGCGCGGCAGATCAGAGCCCGATGGCGAGGGTTCCCAACACGTATCTCTGCCGTTTTTACGTGCTGGACGATGTGATGTATCAAGGGACTCCGGCCCGGTATGACACGCTGAAGTCCAGCTATCTGGTCTTCACGTCAGACTTTCACGGAAAACTGGAGCCCTGGCTTCAGGGCATGTGGAATGCAGCGACCGAGTCCGTCAGGAAAATTTGGGAACACTGCGTCGGATTTGACAGCGTTCATGATGCAAATGGGTTCATTGAATACATCAAAAAATGCCAGTTGAAGACGACATTCTTCTTCAACGGCTCAACAGATGATTCGTTAGCCGACCAGCTGAAATCGCTCTACCTCAAACAGGAGTTTTCCAGGTTTGCTTTTGATACCCAGGGGAAGACTCCGGCAGAGACTCAACAGGCATTCAGGCGGTTCGTGCAGCGTGTTCAACCTGCAAATCCTGATGGTCCCACGTGGAGGCCGGGGCAAAGTCATCTGAGCTGAGTCCGCAGGCCAATCGCCGATCCTACGGGAACGCTTTCGAAAACGTTTTGAACAGAGAAGAGTGAGTCTGCCGTGGCAATAATTTCCAAAAGCGGAACAATTGAGCCGGACTCGTTACTGGATCTGCACGACGTTCAGGGCGGCGTGGTCAAGGTGTATGCCAGATTCGGCATGTTCAAGGGCCGGTATGTGTGTTTTCGTGTGAACAAGAGCAATGCGGGACGGAGGTTTGTACTGCTGATGTCGTCGCTGATCACGACCGCCGCGCCGTGGAAGACTGCAGTTCCGGATGCGACGACAAACATTGCGTTTACATACCAGGGACTCAGATCCCTGCGAGTTCCTGTGAACACGCTGCACGGCTTTTCCGATGAGTTTTCGATGGGCATGCGAGCCCGGCGTGACATTCTCGGCGACACGGGGCCGAGCAGCAGCATTCACTGGGATCCGATCTGGCAGAGTGCCTTTGATGATCAAGCAGTCCATATCATGATCCTGATCAACGGCAAGTCGCTTGAAGCAGTAGAACAGCGCTACCAGGCTGTCCTGAATGCCGTGCGGGACGCAAATCAGAAAGAGCAGCAACCGGATGGCGTGAAACTTCTTTCCGGGCATTGTGACGATCAGCGTGACGACCTGGATTATCAGGAAGCATCTCTGATTTACAAAGACGGCAAACCAACTCGCAAAGAGCATTTTGGATATACTGACGGCATCAGCGATACTTTCTTCAAGGGAACTCGGTCCGATCCATCCCTGGTGATTGGCGGGGGAAAGCCGACCGGCGGAGATCCGACGACGATTGCCGGATGGGCTCCGCTTGAGACCGGCGAGTTCATTTTTGGACATAAAGACGAAGCATTTGAATATCCGGCGGCTCCGGCCCCTCCGATGTTTTCCCGCAACGGCACATATCTTGTCTATCGAAAGCACCATCAGAGGCATTGGCCGCAAAGTTTTCCGGTCGCTGGCGCAATGGTGCGCCGATCACGATGTTTCCCACAGAGGATCAGGCGAACCAGTTTGCCGCAGAGCTGGCGGTCGCCACAGAGAATGCCAGGGCTGGAAACGCCACGGCTGCCGACAAAGCGCGAGCTGCGGAATTGGCTCTGAAGCTTGTGGCCTTCGACTATAACGACGATCTGGGCGGGGCGGATTGTCCACGTGGTGCTCACATCCGTCGTATGAATCCCCGAAGTTCACTTGAGTTTGGAGTGAAGGGTGCTTTCGCCACACCGGGAGCCCTCAGCAACCGTCGGCGGATCCTGCGTCGCGGACTTCCGTATGGGGAAGTCAGGGACTCGACAAAAAGCGATGGAAACCACGGCGTGATCATCATGGCGCTGAATGCCGATATCAGTCGGCAGTTTGAGTTCATTCAGCAGCAGTGGATCAACTTTGGAAATGACTTCAAACTGGCGAACGATCGCGACCCTTTGCTGGGCAATCACGGCGAGAATTCAGATGGTCGGATGATCATTGAAGGGAGTGCGGCAACCGGCCGACCGCCGTTTTTCTGCAGCAGGATTCCCACGCTGGTGGAAATCCGCGGCGGTGACTATTTCTTCATGCCGAGCATGACTTGCCTGCAAATGATCGGACTGGGACTTGTCGATCCTACGTAGGCGCGCTGCAGATCAAATTAATCCGCCTTTTCAAGCGCCGGTGCTTCGTCCAGCATCAGCATCAACAAGGCCTGCTCCATCTCTTCTGGCTTGAAGCCAAACGGGCCGCGACCACTTTTGTAGGCGACATTGCCCTTCGTATCGATGACGTACAACCGAGCAGGCATGCCGCTATAGGCATTTCCCACCGTGTCGCTGATGTCGTCAACCAGTAACGGCATCGATGGATTGAGTTTTACTGCACACTGCTCCGCTACAGCCTGACGCTCGACAAAGGTCGTTGGCTGGGCCACGGCAACACCGACTTTTTCATTGGATTTCATCACCCAACCGTCAGTCGGGTGTGCTTC
>Ga0105046_10007179_pt1 | contig 17559 bp, 8 predicted proteins | sample MAT03_FD_78385 | JGI IMG/M metagenome (GOLD analysis project Ga0105046, IMG submission 78385) | Freshwater microbial communities from Lake Fryxell liftoff mats and glacier meltwater in Antarctica - MAT-03 (megahit assembly) | ecosystem: Environmental > Aquatic > Freshwater > Ice > Liftoff...
ACAACAGCAACAGCAACTCGCGCACTTTGTGGCGTGCGCGCACGCGCCGTTCAGCTGCCAATAGTAACTGCATGGCTGCGAAAGGTTGTGAACGAGGTGGCCGTCTACCGAAACGGTGAATGAGGTAGGGCACAGCTGCCGCAAGCAAACCCAAGAGCAAAGACGGAGCGAGAAGTCCCATGTCTTATAGCTTCGTCTTGCTGCGAGCAGCGATGAAAGAACGTAGAACTGCGCCAGGCGCGTCCTGTGTGGTTACCAGTCGATACTCTATGCCGGCTTGCAAACAGGTCTGCCGCCAACGTGATTGAAAAGCGGCGGACTCGTTTCGAAATGACGCCTTCAGATCTGCTGCATCCACGACAATATTGCGATCGTCGCCGGGTTCAACGCCCATGAACTGGGTGACTTCGTCGAACGGTAAGTCGATCTCGTCCGGATCAAGAATGTGGAACACAACGACGTCGTGTCCACGCGCCGACAACTGGGTCAAGGCTTCGGCCGTGGGACCCTTAGCCGTGTCCGCTTTGTTGTTGCCCGCCTCTACATCCAGTAGGTCTGAAAAAACAACAATCACGCTTTTTCGCTGTGCAAGATCGGCCACGCGTTCAAGCGCCGAGGCGACGTTGGTAGTGCCACCAGCTTCTAAGGTGTCGAGGGTTCCCAACAATTCTCGAATGTGGCCGCCACGCCCACTGGGGGGCAAGTAGCGGCGCATCGTTTGGTCGTAGATCAGCAGTCCAGCGGGATCTCCCTGCCTGGCCAACAGATACGCCAACGCCGCTGTTAAGAAACCAGCGTACATGAGCTTGGACACGCCTCGCCGACCGTAGCCCATGGAAGCAGATCCATCGAGCACAAGGAAGGTGCGCATCTCGGTTTCATCTTCAAAACGCTTTACGTAGTAGCGATCTTGTCGCCCGACCACTTTCCAATCGATGCGACGAATCTCGTCGCCTGGCGCGTACTCTTTGTGCTCAGCAAACTCAGTGGCAGAGCCCAAACTTGGATTGTGGTGCAAGCCTGCGAACGCACCCTCCACGATCACGCGAGCCCGCAGGGCCATCGACGATAGCCGTGCCAGTTCGGTTGGATCTAAGGCATTGATGCCCGTTGCGACCACGGGTTGGTTCCTTCACTAAGAGGAGGGGATGGTGTCAAGCAACTGCGACACGAGTGATCGTGCTGAAACGCCATCGGCCTGTGCATGGAAGTTTGGAACGATACGGTGGACCAACACGGGGGCAGCGAGTTCCTTTACATCTTCTATTGCCGCCGCGTAGCGTCCGTGCAGCACGGCGCGGGCCTTGGCTGCTAACACGAGGTTCTGTGATGCACGCGGCCCCGCGCCCCATGAAACGTAGCGATTGATGAAATCGGGGGAAGGATTATCCTTCTTGCCGTCAGTATCATTTGATGGACGGGTGCCTCGACAAAGTGCAACTGCGTAGCGCAGAACGTGATCCGCAACGGGAACACGCAAAACGAGATCCTGCAACTGCATGATTCGTTGAGGTGAAAGCAACTTGGCCAACGGCAAGCGCCTGATTCCTGAAAGCTGCCCCGCAATCAAAACCTCTTCTTCTAAGCTCGGGTAACCCACATCCACTTGGAACATGAAGCGATCCAACTGCGCTTCAGGCAACGAATAGGTGCCTTCTTGTTCAATAGGGTTTTGTGTTGCGAAGACGAGAAATGGTTCAGGTAGATCGTAGGTGGTACCACCTGCTGAAACACGGCGTTCTTGCATCGCTTGCAGGAGCGCGGCCTGGGTCTTAGGCGGTGTGCGGTTAATCTCGTCTGCAAGAATCACGTTGGCGAAAACGGGACCCTTGATGAATCGAAACACACGGCGGCCTGTGGTTCGATCTTCTTCAAGCACGTCAGATCCGGTGATGTCGGACGGCATCAGATCGGGGGTGAACTGGATGCGGCCGAAGGAAAGGTCAAGCACTTCGGCCAAGGTTTGGATGAGAAGAGTTTTTGCCAATCCAGGAACGCCAACGAACAGGCAATGACCGCGCGCGAAAAGGGAGATCAATAAGTGATCAATAACGTTTTCTTGCCCGACGATACGCTTGCCGATCTCACTGAAAAGTTGCCTCCGCATCTCTGAGAGTTCCGCGGCGTCGCTGGCGTCGCTTTGTGGGGATGGGGCAGGCATTGGCGTCGGGCGCCGCACGTCGACGCTTACGGAGCCGGTAGGCGTTGGGGTCATGGCTGCAGGCGGGTAGGGGGGCACCGGAACTGGAGAATGGCTTCGACCAGCATTGCTGGTGTTTGGATTAGCCCCGGGGGCTTGCGGTTCATTCGGTTGACTGGCTGCCACGTTTTCGGACTCAGACACGGGTTCGAGGATGCCATGCCGGGACAGGCCTGCAAAGGTCTGTCGTTGGCTAAACGGCTAACGATGATCGCAGGCGCGCCGCGCCCGGTCTCGCTTTGGGATGAAATCCGAATTTGAGTTCGCCAATCGTGCGTAAGTATTGGCAAGGGCGCAATGCAACTCGGGATCAAAGGGGTTGTTGGCCAAAGAAGCTTCCAGAGCCAAGCGGGCCTGCTCGGCGTCTCCCTTTTCCAACCAAGCCTGGCCAGCGATCAGATGAGGCCAGGGCAGTTCTGGGTATGTAGCTCTCAGTTCGCCCAAGGCCGCAATCGCTTTGTCTGGCTCGCGGAGGGCCAAATAGGTCCGGCCAAGTTTTACAGGAAACAGCCAATGTGAGGGCCCTGCCAGCTTCGCGCCTTTGCTGTATTCGATGGCTGCGGATTTCGGCCGGTTCCGCAGTAGGAAGATGTTTCCAAGTCGTAGGAATCCGTCGGCTTTGCCAACGCCCAATTCAGCCAGCGCCTCGTCTTCTGAGGGGCCTCGCTTGGACGCGATTGCTGCCTTCTTTCGGAACTTAGGGGCGGTGGGTTCTAAATGTGCGTAGGTCTTGAAGTTGCGGCTTTTCATGTACGCTCTCCACTTCTTATCGAACACGGGCCATTCCAATGAAAGCGCTGTCGCGACGGCCTGGCGCGCGTCGCTGCCCTGGCCTACCGCGTCCACGGCGCTTTTCACCGCAGCCATTCCACCCTGGTCGAAAACAAACGCTACGGTCGTAGCCACTTCTGCAAACGCCAATGCGGCATCCTGGGCACGCGGCAGCTTTGCCATCGACGGATGCATTGCCTCGAAGGTGATCAACTTGTTGGCGGCCAAAGCCTTTGCCAGCAAGTGTTCATTCCCCGGAGCCAAGGGCTCGCCAGCCGGACGATGCCACCTGCTTTCAAGGAACTTCGCCAAGCCTTCTTGAAGCCAAACCGGCGCTTGGTCTTTGGTCAGTGACGAAACCGCGTAATGCACGAATTCGTGCGACAACGTGTCCATCCATGGATACCCCAAGCGCAACGCCCTGGGGCTTGTCACCATCAACCTTGCCCATTTACACAACGCAATGGTGCCCGTGCGTTCGACTTCCTCTTCGCTTAGAGGCGAAACAGCGGCCAGATCTTCGGAGTTTCGGTAGAAGTCAACGGTCACGAGGTACGTGGGTTCAAACCCCAAGTCGGATTTCAAGGCTGCAGCGGCAGCTTCAAGCGTATCGAGCGCGTGCTCGGCTAACACTTCGTCTTCAGGAGGAAATCGAACGCGAAAATGTTTGGAGCGGCGTTCGGCATGACCTTCGATCGCTTTGTCGGCCGCAGTTGCCAGGGCGAAGAGGCCTTCAATGTTTCGATGTCCGGGGAATTGTTGTCGCGCCGCCGTGAGTTTGGCGACAGCGGCTTTGTACTCGCCTTTCAGGAAGGCTTGATAACCTTCCAGGTATAGGATCTGGGGCGTGGCCGAGGACATCTTCGCCAAGGAATCCAATGTTCGATCTGCTTCGCCAAACTGCCAGGTGTCGAACAGTTCTTCGACGATGCGCCCTTGCGGTGTCAGCAAATCGTTGTGTAACGCCATTTGCGGGGTCGTTTGGAACGGTGGCGCTGAGGCAATGGCTATTGCGAGGACCAGCGTTGCAAAGTTCATTTCACCAGCTCCTCGTAATAGCGGCGAACGGCGTCGCGGAAGTTTTCTGGCCCCTTTTCCTTCATCGCCTCCATAAGTTCTTGTCGCCAAGCGCGAGGCGCTTTTGAATCGTCAGTGCCAGGGATTCTCACCGGCTCGGGGCTTCGTGAGCCACGTGCCATCTTCTCACCCTTTAAACCGTCGCGCAGCTGGGCCAATCTGTCTGCGGCTGCTTGTTGTTTTGATAGGGCGTCGCTGGCGTCAGACGACTGCAGATCTTGTCGCGCTTGCCCCATTTGTCCGGCCACTTCTTCAAGTCCTTGTGCCGCTTGTTCAAAACCAGGGGTGTTGCCCTGTTTTCGTGCCTCTTCGGCCAACTGACGGGTTCGTTCGGCCAACGCTTGTTGCCGTTCACTCATTTGTTGACCCTGTTGCCGCTGTTCGGGGGTTGCGATGTCCCGGTCACGTGGGGCTAACTTTTCAAGCGAATCGCGAATCTCTCGGGACAACTTTTCTGCTTGTTCCATCTTTTCGGCGAATCGCCCCATCGTGCCACTTGGATCGTCCTTCTTTGCGCGGAGCTTGGCTTGCTTGGTCAATGGCGACATTGATTCTGACAATTCATCCATTTGTTTTCTGGCTTCAGCTACATCGTTGCGTTGCAGACGCTCTTCGGTTCCCGCCGCGCGATCTCGGGCACGCGACTGGTTGTCCGCCGCATCCTCGCCCAATCGCTTTGGAGTTGGCGTCTGCAGTGTTTCCTTCAATTGCGACAACTTCTCTTTCACACCTTTCAATTGCTCGGCCATCTGCTTGGCTTGGCGTTCTTTCAGGATCTTTTGCATCGCTTCGGACAGTTGCCGTGTATCGCCAGCCAATTGCCGCTCGTCGCCTTCGAGTTCGGACATTTTCTGGGTGAGCTCTGCTGTGGCTTTGCTTTCTTTAGGAAAACGTTCGCCTGTGAAATCGTCGGCATTCTCGTTCAGCATTTGCTTGAGAGAGCGTAGAGACTCGCCTAGCTCTTCGAGCGCCTTTGAAAGCGAGTCGTTGTCGCCCTTGGCGAGCAAGTCTTCAAGCTTCTTGGCTTTGTTCATGGCTTCGCGGGTGTCGGGCATGTTTTGCCATTCGTTCCCAACTTCATTGCGCGATTTTACTTCGGCAATTTTTTGGGCAAGGTCACTGATGCGTTTTCGCAAGGCCTGCATTTCCCGCAACAGCTGTTCCTTGAGGGCTTCATCCTTCGTGGTTTGGTAGCGGGCCAACAGGTCAGACAGCTTGTCGTAAGCTTGGGTTAGCTGTTCTCCCAGTCCCGCGAGATCCTCCAACCGCTGCCTGCCGATCAGATCATCGAGAACCAACACAACGTCTTCAAGCATCGTGATGTGGGCGGGCGCCAATCGATGCAGCGGCACGAGATCTGACGCCAACAACCGCGCGCTGTCCGCGCGGGGGCGCAACTGCCGAATCACGACCCCTTCCAACTTCAATTCTTGATTCAAACGATCGGCGATTTTTGATAGCGCAGTGAGCAGTGTCTTGCTGGCCCCGCCATCTCGGCGTTGTTCGTCGACCAACCCCGCCAACAGCGCCACTTGGGTGGCTTCCTCATCGTGTGCGGTTTGCCACATTGTGAATTCATCGTTGGCGGGCGTTTCCCCCGGAGGAACCGCAGTTGCTTCTAATCGATCAGCCAGAACACCCAATAATTTTTCTTGTACGAACTTCTGCTGCTCGAGGCTTTCATCCGTACTTTCTCGAGGGCGTTCAAGAACAAGGTACAAAGTCCTCGAAACGCCCACCTTGGGACCAGACACAGTGTCCGTGTCGCGCGCCTCTATGTGGTACGCGATCTGTACGCCGGGCACCAACGATTCACCCGAGGGATCCCACATGGTGGAACCTTGAACTTGGCGTTTACGGGTGGCTTCTTGAAGAACGATTCGCTTTTCGGGAGCACCCCCAACTCGAAACACCAAGGTCACTTCACCCAGACCGTAGTCGTCGGTCGCGGAATATCCAACTTCCACCGGCCGAGGGCTTGCCAGTTCCAACCGATCTGCAGCAGATTTGATTTCGACAGCTGGTGGTTGGTCGTTGACGACCTCGACCCTGTGGCCTCGATGCTCACGCACGGTTCGGCCTATTAAGGGCGCAAGCCAGATTCTGTAGTGGGATGTCTCATTGAGGACGAAGGACGCACGGACGATGTTGCCCGTCACAGTGGCCTCTAAGGTTTTTCCTTCTGCCGCCTCTCCGAAAAACAATAAGGCTCGCCGCACGCGCCGAATGGCGCGCATCTCCAAATCCACCCGGGTGCCCTTTAGGGCTTGGATGTCGCCGGTAGCGCCTTCGACCGTTCGAGCACCCAACCCGGTGTAGGAGGGGTAGGTATAGGTCAGTTTTACATCGGCGACCAATGGCTCGTCTGAAACGGAGGCACCCTCGTACAAGGTAGGTGTGTGTACTAGTAAACCAATCCCGCGCCGGAGAACGGCCGGGGCCAACATTGTTGCGACGCCAAGCAAAATCGCCACACCAACAGCGCCTAGGAACGCTAGCTGTGTCTGCTTAGACGGAATGACATCGGATATGTCCGTTCGTGTCAACTGGTCGCCCACTTGGACGCGCAACGCCTCCACTAGATCCGCCGAACTGGCATCGTTCGGGCGATCTGCCAATTCAACGGCAGATCGCAGATCACTCGCAATTTTAAGGTGTTTCTTACCAATGAAACGGGCAACTGAGGTGTCAGTTTTTAAACGCTGCCATGGCAAAACCACGCCGACTGTTGCGAAAGTGAGTGTGCCGAATAGCAACACCGCTGTGGTAATCGTGGGCCAGTAAGAGGCTGGTCCCGTTTGGAGGGCCGTCCAGGCAAGGAAAAACACTAGAGTGGATAAGCCAGCCGCGACCCAGGCGAAAACGCGCAGCGCCATAAGGGTTCGGGCACGTTTCCGTGCGCGCGCCACAAAGTGGCCAATTCCGTCACGAGGGACCATGTATGTCCGGCAAATATACGCGGCTTTCGCGGCGTTGCAGGTGGCAGTTGAGGGGAACGAGCACACAACTTTTCTGTGAGACGCGCAGAGTGAATAAATCTCGGCACGCGCCATGCAGTTACCCCATGCATGACTTCAAAAACGACTGTTAATGACGATGGCCCCGAGTGTTTAAATCCTGACAGCGCCGACGATTTGGTGGCACGCGCCCAAAAAGGAGACCGCCGCGCCGTTGAGCGATTGCTCTGCGAAGCGCGCCCTCGAGCGATGGCCGTGGCCATGAAAGTGTTGCGAAACCCAACAGACGCAGAGGATGCCGTGCAGGACGCTTTGACGAAAGTCTGGCGATACTTGCCACGATTCGAGGGAAGAGCTTCATTCTTCACTTGGATTCACCGCATCGTGATGAACAGCAGCCTTGATCTCATGCGCCGTGAAAAGGTGCGTGGCGATCTGCGGGAAGCGACGGAGGACAGCGAGTTTTCAACGGACTTTGAACCCGCCCACCAACAAACACCTGAAGCGCTATTGGCTTCAAAGCAAACCAGCGCAATCGTTCGTGACGCCATGAGTGTTCTATCTGCGGTACATGCTGAGGCTCTAGCGTTGCGTGAATTTGAAGAGAACTCTTACGAGGAAATCGCAGTGCTTTCCCATTGCCCCATAGGTACCGTCATGAGTCGGCTTCATCACGCTCGCCGAAGGCTGGCCACAGAATTGGTCGATAATTTCGGTTCCGAAGCGGCGATCTGGGCCCAAGCAGCTTAGTTTTGACGAGTTTGTCCGAATTTTTGCTCAGAAGAGCGTCGGTAGATTGCTGAAAAGGCGCGACTTGCGCATACAATCAGTTCGACCGTGAGCGCCCCTGACCGCGCAAATAAGCGACCGCAAAGAACGCAGATACCTGCGGTGGTTCGACAACATTGGAAGCTTGGCCTTGCCGCGTCCTTGTTGATTGCAACCGCGATGGTGTATCCCTTTGTTGGCGGCTTGATCGCCACGCGTGTGCTTTGTAGCAAACTTGCGTCCCGCGTTTCTTTGCCGTTGGTGATCGGAAGCGCGCGCGCCGGGCTTTCTCAGTTAACCTTCCTTGATCTAGCAATGACGGATGGAGCGGACCTGAACCTTCGCGCCGCCCGTGTGACTGTTCCGTTCTCTGCGTTGTGGGGGGGAGGAGAGATTTGGATTGAATCACCGCAATTGCGAGCGTCATCGCTGACGGCTCTGGCAAAGATCCGAAAAAAGTCCTCCACTGAAAGCGAATCGACAGCAACGACAGCCCGTTCGTTGCCCTCCGTTGGATTCGCGCATGGACTTGTGGTGGTTGGCAAGGAGGACTCAAAGGTATTTTGGGCAGAACAGATAGAAGGCAAGGTCTCCCCGAACGAGCATGCGATCGTGACTCTTGCAAACATTGAAGGTCACGCCGCGGGACTTCTTGGCGAAAGGCGTTCGCAAGTGGGTGGCTTCGGCGCACGTAAGTTGCACGTGTCCATTCCTTTGGTCGGAATTCGTCCCCATGGAGTTCCCTCGTTGTCTGTCACAGATGGGTTTGTTCAAGCCCTTCCGTCCTTAGGGCTATCAGGCATTTCGGGACAAATGGCGCCGAAAACAGGCCAAGCACCATCGAAAGAAGGTGCGATGAGCCTAATGTTTAGCGGCAGCTATGGCGGATCGCAGGAGCGCCTTTGGAACGCCGCAGGTGAGTTTCGCTTAGGCGATTCATGGAAAGATTCAGAAGGGACTTTTGGCCTTCGGGCGGAACGGTTCATGCTTGATAGGATCAAAAACGTCTTACCACCCACGGTAACCTCGCCTGGTAGCACAAGCATAAGCGGTGGGTTAGGTGTCCGTTTGCATGAAGGAGTGTTCGAGATCAAAAGCAATCTCGACGTCAGCGATCTTAGTGTTTCTCACGCGGCACTTTCACCTCATGCGGTTGAACACCTTTCAGTATCAATCAAAGTTGATGCAACGTTAGATCCACAAGCGCGTGTTGTTCAATTACGACAAATTGAAGGACGTCTAAAGGACTTGGTGGGGACGCTGTCGGGCCGCGTGGAACTGGCAGAGGGAAAGTATATATTCAAAGATGGCCATAGCTGGCCGTGGGTGCCAAAGATCTCTTTGTCGTTAGACATCCCAAAGATGGCTTGTGAAAAATTGCTTTCAAGTTTTCCCACCGCTTTGGTACCGCGACTTAAGGGATTCACCCTGGCCGGAAACTTCCAAACACACTTGGAAACACACATCGATTACGCCTCGCTAGATGATCTAACGCTAGAAGGGCAAGTTGGCATCGGTGGTTGCAAAGCCAAGAATGTTCCCGCGGAGGTGGAGTCGCTCAGTGATCCTGAAATGCCGATAACCCATTCTGTCAAAGTGCCCCCTCCTTGGGACGAAGCCAGTTTGGACCCGCAGGAGCTTTTGTTCGTGGTTGGTGCAGACAGCGATGAATTCGCGTCGTTTTCCGATGTCTCTCCGCATTTGATCAACGCGTTTTTGACCACCGAAGACAGCGGTTTCTTCAAGCACCATGGTTTCGCCACGCGCGAGTTTCGAACGGCACTGAAGAGAAACCTAGAAGATGGCCGGTTCAAACAGGGCGCATCTTCAATCACGATGCAAATGGTGAAAAACCTGCTGCTGAGCCAAGAAAAGACGCTGTCGCGCAAGTTGCAGGAACTGTTCCTTGTTTGGTACCTAGAACAGGTCTTGAACAAAGAACGAATCATGGAGTTGTACTTGAACGCCATCGAATTTGGTCCTCGGCTCTATGGCATTGGCCCTGCAGCCCGGCACTATTTTGGCAAGAAACCTTCTGAATTGAATCCTGTCGAAGCTGCGTTCTTTTCATCGATCCTTCCCAGCCCCAAACGGCGCTATGTGCACTATTGCCATGGGGAGGTTTCTCCTTCGTGGGATAAATACTTGCGCCGCATTCTCGGTTTCATGCACAAGCGAGGACGATTAACAGATGAGGAGCTGGAACAGGCCTTGTCGACGCCGTTGGTCTTCGATCTGCAGGCCCGATCGATGACCGAGAAGCAGTGCTTAGATTGGATCGCCCGAATCACCAAGAGTCCTAAACCTGAGGTGGAACCTGCGGATTACAGTGACGCAAACGAGTAACGCCACAGCGTGTCTACGTTGCAATGTTAGAAAAAACTGCGCCGGGCGGCTAGACTGCTGACCGTTCATGCCTTCGCCCAAAAAAAGCGCCAGCGTCAAATCATTGAGATCCGCAGGGAAGCGCGGTGGAGGTTCAGCCCTGTGGCGATGGTTTGGTCGGTTGCTGGTCTTGGGGTTCGTAGGGGCCTTGCTGTCGGCGGGGGCCGTAGCTGGTCTGTTGTATTACTACTCTCGCGACCTTCCTTCGCTGAATGCGGTTCGTGATTTTCAACCTAAGCAAATGATGCGAGTGTTAGATCGCAACGGCGCGGTCATCGGTGAAATCGGCGAAGAAAGGCGAACGGTTGTTCCTTTCGCAGAAATACCCGCAATGCTTGTTTCGGCGGTTGTTGCGGCCGAGGACGCAACCTTCTATCAGAACCCGGGTCTTGATTTTCGTGGCATCGTGCGCGCATTTATCGAGAACGTTGTGCGTGGGCGTGCGGCTCAGGGAGGATCAACGATCACCCAACAAGTTGTAAAACGCTTGTTGCTGACGCCCGAACGAACGATGGCGCGCAAGTTTAAAGAACTGATTCTCGCGTACAAGCTGACCAATAGCCTTACGAAGAACGAGATCATGGAGATCTATTTGAACCAGATCTACTACGGCCACGGACGCTATGGTTGTGAAGAAGCGGCGCAGTACTTTTTTGGAAAGTCAGTTCGGAAGATTGATGAAAGCGAAGCGGCGTTGCTCGCCGGGCTGCCGCAAAGCCCAGAGCGATTGAGTCCCTTGAAACACCCTGAAGCCGCCAAAACCCGACAACGTTACGTGCTTGGACGCATGGCTGAACTTGGGTTGCTGAAGCAGGAAAGGGCTGAACAACTAGCAAAACAGCCGATTCGCGTGTCGCGTGTTGATATGGCCACTGCGGATGCACCAGAGGTGATGAGCGTCGCGCAAAGGGTGGCAGTGGGAAAGCTTGGGGAAGGCGACTTTAACATTGCTGGTGGTACGGTGGAGACCACCATCGATTTGAAGATGCAGTCGTGGGCGCGTGATGCGCTTGAACATGGCCTTGAAGCCTTAGACACGCGCCAAGGGTATACAAAAGCATCCCGGCGGCTCAAGGGCCCTGGCATTGCGAAGTTCATTGCACAAGCAGCGAAGGAACTGGGCAAAGACGACGGAGCTCGCCGCAAGGTTCTGAACTCTGGGCGCATACTTGAAGGCGTTGTCACGCAGGTGCAATTGGCAACCACGTCCACGCCACCACGTTTGCTCGTGGATGTTGGTCAGTTAGCAGTTGCAGTGGATCTATCGCGCGAAAGCCGCTACGCCCGTGGAAAAGTGCCGCTTATCGAACGCTTCGCTACAGGCGACGTTGTGAGGATTCAAGCTGAAGGGATACCCGCGCAAGAAGACGGGCCCGTTCCCGCACACCTAGAGATGGGTCCACAAGCCGCCATGGTTGTGATGGATGTTGCAACAGGGGAGGTGCGCGCACTTGTTGGCGGGTACGGATATCGAGCAGGCCAGTTTGATCGAAGCCAACAGGCGCGCCGCCAACCGGGATCGGCGTTTAAGCCTTTTGTATACGCCACAGCCATTGAAACCAAGCGTTTCACAGCTGCCAGTGTGCTTAATGACGCGCCCGAGGTTTACGATCTTTGGAAGCCAAAGAACTACGAGAAGGAAGCTTTCCGTGGCCCTGTGAGGCTGCGGGTTGGGTTGGCCCATTCGATCAACACCGTGGCCATTCGGTTGTTGTCTGAAGTGGGCATTGGTTCCTTAAGAGAGATGGCGACCCGCGTTGGGATAACGTCCCCAATCACCGAGGAGATGGGTCTTTCGTTGGCGTTGGGATCGCTTACGGTTACACCCGTGGAGTTGGCACATGCGTACCTGCCGTTTTTCAATGGTGGGCGCAGGATCGTTTCCTCTTTGGTTACGAAGGTTGTCAATGAAGCGCAGCCTGTGGTTGAACCGGCAAGGGCTATGGATCCAGAAACCGCCTTTGTGGTTCTGTCGATGATGAAGAGTGTTGTTACAGAAGGTACGGCAAGGGCCGCGGTGGGAATGGGGCGACCTGTGGCTGGAAAAACAGGGACCTCGAACGATCAACGAGATGCCTGGTTCGCGGGTGCCACGGCCGATTTATTGGCGGTTGTTTGGGTAGGGTTCGACGATATGCAGCGGTTGGGACACGGCGAAACTGGTGGCGGTGCCGCGTTGCCAATTTGGGTGGATTTCATGACCAAGGCATCTGCTGGTTTGCCTGTTCGAGACTTTCCTCAGCCATCGACCATTGAAGTACAGACCATTGACGCAAAAACGGGTTTGTTGGTCGCGCCCGGCGGCGAAGGCATTGAAGAAGTCTTTGTCCCTGGCACCGCGCCGATTGAATCTGCCGGTCAAGAAGGCGAGCCACGGAATCCCGACGAGCTGCTACTTAACCAATGAGAAGCTCGCCGCTCACTCTGGTGATCCTAGGTGCCTTTCGAACAGTGCGTATTCGCTGGTTGATGACCATGCCAACAGATCTCTGGTGGCCTCAAACTGTCCAAGGCCGATTCCGAACAGGCGATCGGTGGTTGCCTCTGCCACGGCTGAAACCAGATTTCGGCACATCAACAACCCAGCTCGATTCGCTGTGAGAGATATTCCGTTGAGCCACGCCGAGACCAACTCGTCTTGGTAGGGAATTGAAGTAGACGCTGAAGCGAGGCTTTCCAGTGTTTCCGGAGACAGATGTTGTTTGAAGAGCTGTACGTATCTCTGCACGAATTCCGTATAGTCGGCTGGCAACGCGATTTCGTGCCCCACCAGCTGGCATGCGGCCGCGACAACGGTTCTTAATTCGCCTTCGCTCGAACAGATGTTTGGCCAGGTCACAATGAATTCAGGCCGCAACCTTGTGAGCAGCCTTGCCATGACGAAGGCGAAGGAAGCTTCCGTGCGAGGCTCAAAAAACGCATTGCCTAGCACGAGTGCGAGTTTCACAGTGTTGCCCGCGTTAACCGCAACCAGATCCGCTATTCCATCGAAGCTCTTCTGGAAGGCCATCGGTGGCAGGTCAACGCCAATCGACGAGGCAAGGTGACGGAGTCGAAGAACGAAGGTGTGGCTCTCCAGTTCAACAGAGGGGCCGTGATCCCATTTTTGGGTCAACCCCCACTCTTTCGCGTTGCGTGCGTGGGCGGCGGCTACAGCGGGGGATACGTATGCAAGTACGGCCGAAACCTCCCGGCGAAGACTTGGATGATAAATGTGTTTCGTCCAAGCAGAACTGCGCAACGAGGCTATTGGAGGTACGAAAGGAGCGCCCGCCGCCTCCGTTACAAGCTCGTGCTCGGTTGCCGTTGCTTGGCCCAGCAAGACCAGCCCGGTGCTGACATTCAAGGATCTGCCGAGGTCGCCTGTGCGTGCAAAGATCCGTTGGAGAGCTCGCAATGATTCAGCCAACGTCGGCACATCGTTGCTGTGGCTCGCCAATTGAACGTAGATCTGTACTGCGCGTGGTATTGCAGGCGTGCCAACTTGTTCATAGGCGGCAGCCAGCTTTTCGTACGATGCCGGACTTTGTTTTAGGGTGGCAAGCACCTCCAACGCGACCGCAGCCGATGAAGGGTTCGGCATCGGCCCTTGGTAAAGACGTACTAGCTTTTCCCAAATCTGAGTCTCCTTCACAAGACTGGCTTGCTCGGTCGAAATGCGGCTCAAATGCCTGCGAAGATGGCGTTCGTAACCAATGACGTCGTTGCTCTCGAGATAAAACCGCTCAACCCGCAATGCTAGTTTTGCGTCGTTCTGAGCAGCATCCAACGCTGCCTCAAACATCGCTGCCGCCTTCGGCATTTGTGCGCAATTTATACTGAGAACATCGGCGGCGGCGACCAAGTATTGGGCACGGTGCTGACCGTGTGACACGGAGGCTAACCGTCGCAAGACGGGTACAACCTGTTGCCACTCTTTATGTTGGGTGTGCAGCTTTAAAAGCGCATGAAGCAACGCTGGTGACGTTGGGAAATGCTCCAGTGCGTGGACAATCACGGTCCGCGCGGCGAGGAGATCCTGCGCCTCATCTCGAACCCAGGAGAATATCTCAAGCGCATGTGAAACCTTGTCGGCCTCGTTACTTGATCGGTCAAACGCAGTCCACTTCCACGCCACTGCATCAGCAAGCCTACCTGCAGCCCGGTGTGCCAGGGACATGGCGGCGACGGCTGGAAGGTGGTCTGGAACCGCGCTAAGAGCGGCCTTTAACGCGTTGCTGGCAGCCGTTGGGTTTCCTAAGGCTAGGCAAGCATGCGCAACGCAGGTGTTGAGCTCACACCTTTGCGATCCGGAAAGACTGGGATCAGCAAGCAATTGTCGCGCGAGCGTGGCCGCTTGTTGGTGATGTTGCTGACTTTGTGTCAGCGCCGTGACCCAAACCACGCGCCATGAAATGCCTGGCGCCGCCAACGCATCAGCGTATGCGAATCCAGCCAAGGCTTCGGAGGTATTTCCTAGCCGAAATCTTGCCTCTGCAGCACGGGCTACGGCGTGCCCGCCAGGTCTGGTTGTTGTCGCGGCGGTGGCGAAGAGATCGAGCACTTCGTTCCACTCTTGTGCCTCTGCAGCATCGTCTAACCGCCGCTCGAACGCTGCCGCGTTCCCTGGATCAATCGATTGAAGGCGTATTTCTATGCTTCTCGCGCGATCAACATCGCGCAAGGTGTCGCGGAGGATGGCGGCGGCCTCAGTGAAGCAGGCCACCTTTTCCTCGCGGTCGTCCGAAAGGTCAGCAAGTTCCCAAAGAGCCTCCGAGAGGGATTCGACATCTCCTCGGGTGCGGTAAACGCCGACCAATCCACGTCGCGCATTGAGATGTTGTGGCTCGTGCGTCAGCGCTTCCGTGTAGGCTGCTTGCGCTGCGTCTGTTCGGGCCAATCGGTTCTGCAGCACCCGCCCAGCCTCAAACGCCAATCGCGCGCGAACATGTCCGTCCTGCGTGACCGATGCGTGCTGCCAGCAATTTTCGATGAACTGATGCCAGCACCCTCGAGCTCCGTACAGCTGCGCGAGTTCTTCGAACAAAGCTTCCGCGGTTGGCGCCGTCTTAAGCGCGGCTTCGATCACCCTGCTGGCTTCGTCCAACCGCCCTAGGTCCTGCCACTTCGCCGATAGCGCAAGCGCCAGCTGGGTGTGTTCGTGCCCAGGTGCGATTCTCGCGAAGCCTCGTTGTTCTTCTAACGAGATCTTGCGCGTCAGGGTTCTTGCGAGATCTCCCCAGCGTTCGAGGTGGCGTTCCGCGCTTTCAAGTTCAGACAACGCCGCAACATGAGAGGGTAAGCAGGCCAGGGCATTTTGTGCGGCATTTGCACACGCTTCCCACGCGTTTCGGCATCGTTGCCACCCTGCCAACGCTGTCCAAGCGGTGGCTGCAGAAGAGGGGGTCGATGCGCAAGCCGCGGCGACGGCATACGTTTGCGCCAATGTATCGCTACGCGACAACGTGGATGCCAAACGCTGTAGGACGGCGATTCGATCCAGCCCCGCCGATGACTTGACCGCTTCAACACAACTTAAGAACGCGCCTTCAAGGTCGTGAAGCCGTGTTTCGAAGACGATTGTAGCCTTGTCTAGGTAAATCGATCGTTCCTCAGCAACACCTGCTTCATCAGCCTTCGCCAATAAATGCTCGGCAAGTTCCGGCCAGGCACATTGATGTTCAAACAACGATTCAAGATCAAGGTCGTCAGCGGCGACGTCTTGCGTCGATGATCGACCGTCGGGTGACAACAGTGCTGGCTGCTCGTCACTCAAAGTCGGGCTAGAAGCGTCTTTTCGCATTGGAAGAAGCTCGTTCGGTGGCTGGCCTTCAAGCTAACTAGCTCACGCGCAGTGGTTTTACACTGCTTCTTTCAAGAGTTGTCTTCCCTAACAGAGAAAATTGTTATGTACTTTTAGTCAGATCCCGAAGCTAGTCCTTAACGGGCGTTGCTCTGATGGCTGCTTTGCCGTCCTTTACGTACACAGCAAACCGAGCGCTGCGGCAATTGTATTTCGCAACAATGGCTTTCCGGTTTTCATTCAATCGTTCGCGGAACTTATCGATGGTTAGACCCTTGGTCGATTCACCCGTCTGCGCTCGAACTGCCATGTATTCCGCAAACACTTGCCGGATATGGGCTTCTTCCGGATCCCCACCGCTTTGCGCGTTGTTCATGTTCGCAGTTGAAGAATCGTCCGCGTGTACAGATGGCACCGCGCCACGTGCGACCGGCATCGTCCCAGTGCTTGCTGTCGACATCGGCATGGTTGGCGTTGGCGTTGCGTCTTGGGGATAGCTTGCAGCATAGTCACCTGTCGGATTTGCAGGTCGAGGTTGATATACTCCGAATTGAGGGGCAGAGGGAATCGCAGGCAACGGCGCCATAGGCCGGCTGCCGGCGGGCGTCTGGCTTGGCGCGCCGGGCATAGGAGGCGACGAGAGTCTTGCTGATGGGAACGCGCCAGGAATGGGCATCGGTCCCGAGGGGGCGGGCCTAGCCAAACCTCCGGGGGCTGCGCCTTGCGGTGGTCCAAAATTGGGAGCGGGCGCATATGGACCGTTCGAAAATCCAGAAGGACCAGGTGTTAGCCCTGACAATCCGCCTGGCGTTTTCTGAGGACCAAAACCACCTGTAGAAGCTTGTGATCCCAAAGGTGGAAGTGCCGGAAGGTCAACTGACCTGCCTCCTTTATCGCCTAAGATTGACGACAGATCTTTTCTTTGATCGCCTGCGCCATCACCATGCAAAAAGCGTTCGAGGGCGGCGTTCACATCTCGCGCAATCGCACCAAATCTCCCCGGATATTGGTGATCATCTAGCTTTTGAATCTCCCCGCGCGCCAATCTTTGAACATCTGAACGCAGGGTCTTGAGAGGTTTTTCAGTTTCACGTCGCTGGAAGAAAAGCCCAATGCCGATGATTGCTAACACCGCGCCGCCCAGCCGCAACCAGGGGAACACGGCCCATCCAAGGTCCTCTTTTGTCGTGGATGACAACAGTTCAATCGGACCGCCGGCTTGCGTCTGCTTCAACATCAACACGTAGTGCGCGCCCATCGCTGCGGCTTGCCCTGTGAACGGAGCAGCGACGGCCAATAACTCGTCCGCACCGTGAGGCAACGTAAACGCCTTGGTGCGGTGAGCCCCTTTGATCTCTTCCTGGTGTTCTTTCACGCGATCGGCAAGTGAGCCCAAGGCGCCTTGTGGCACGGAGGAGCTAACAACTTGGCCACCAAGCAATACAGCAACATCGATTCCAAGGTTCTTTCGCCACAACTCAACCATACGATCGCCGGTGTCGAGACCCACGTAGATTGCGCCTACGACTCTGTCTTTCGTTTTTGACAAAACGGGAGCGGCTGCAACCCGCATGAGCTTACCGTTGGCACCCCAAACGTCGTCGGACATATAGCCTCGT
>Ga0105046_10007180_pt1 | contig 17558 bp, 8 predicted proteins | sample MAT03_FD_78385 | JGI IMG/M metagenome (GOLD analysis project Ga0105046, IMG submission 78385) | Freshwater microbial communities from Lake Fryxell liftoff mats and glacier meltwater in Antarctica - MAT-03 (megahit assembly) | ecosystem: Environmental > Aquatic > Freshwater > Ice > Liftoff...
CCTTTTTCAGGCAGAAGCCCCGCCTCGATCATGGAGTCGGTCGCGGGTTGTCGATGATTCCCAGCCGCGAAGATGAGCGGATCGTTCAAGCTCCTCACAATTCGAGTTGTGAGGAATCGATCGTATCGCCGCAGGTTAGGAAAGAAGCCCGCGAACATTGCCAGTGTTTGCCAGCGATGCCTGAGAGCTGCCCGCAGCAAAGTGGCCGCGAGGAGTGAACCCGTTCGCAACAGGAAATGCGTTGGGCGGAATTTCCGAAGTTCCCGGACAATTTGGTACGCCCAACGAAGTTGTCGGAATGTTCCGGGTTCACCAGGCAAAGATTTGGGTTCAGGCAGGCCGACAAGTAGGCCATCAGCCTGGATTTCACGATGGTTTGGTGCATTCAGACTGATTACGAGATGCGGCCGAGTGGACATCCACTCATCCAGAAAGCCCTGGCTGTAGTGCATGCCGTAGTAGGGCTCTGGCTGGCCCGTGGCCCGAAGCCGGCGTGCCTCTCGCACGTCCCCATGTTGCACGACGGCAATCCGTGGCGTCATCCGATCCTCCCTGCGCATCGGATCATGGTATTAAGGAACTTTCGTGAAGGCCCCGGATTAAGCTTGCGGAAGTGCTTGCTCCAACCCTACAAAGACTATCTGCACGGCGGATCCTACCTCCCGGCACGCTAATGTCTTATTTTTCACCCGGACGCTTCGCCGTCCTGGCTTTCATTGCGCTCGCTTCTAACGCCTTCGCCGGCGATTGGCCCGCCTGGCGGCACGACGCCCAGCGATCGGGGGCCGCGTCGGATAATTTGCCACCGATATTAAAATTGCAGTGGAAGCTATCACTGCCGACGTTGAAACCTGCCTGGCCCGATCAGCCGATGATGCCATTCGATGCGGCTTACGAGCCAGTTGTCGTCGGAGAACAACTTTTCGTTGGCTCCTCAAGAACAGACAGCCTGACCGCGTACGACACTCGAAGCGGCGAGCAACGCTGGCGGTTCATCGCCGATGGTCCGATTCGATTTGCTCCGCTTTGGCACTCGAATCACCTCTATCTCGTTTCCGATGATGGACATCTTTATTGTGTTGATGGCGCGACTGGCAGCCTGAAATGGAAGTTTCGGGGCGGACCAAGCGATCGGCGTATTTTGGGTAACGATCGGCTCATCTCAACCTGGCCGGCACGCGGGGCCCCAGTTATTGCCGATGGCACGGTCTATTTTGCAGCCAGCATTTGGCCGTTCATGGGTGTCTTCATTCACGCGCTCGACGCGGAAACGGGCAAGGTTGTGTGGACCAACGACGGGGATGGTTCAATCTACATCAAGCAGCCGCACTCGGCAGATTCTTTTGCTGGTGTCGCTCCGCAAGGGCCGATGAGCATTGCCGGCGATCTGCTCCTGATACCCGGAGGCCGATCGGTTCCCGCCGCATACGACCGCAAGACCGGTCGACAAAAACACTTTCTCTTGAACGAGAACTCAAAGAAGGGCGGAGGCCACACTGTTGCTGTCGCAGGCGAGGTTTTCTTCAACGGGATAGGAGCTTTTGCTACGGAAACGGGCAAATTTCTAGGTGCATTTTCGCCGCTGGTCGTGACCACGAAAGACACGGCCTACGTGCATCAGTCGAACGAGATTCGTGCAATCAACCTGAAGACTGCTGAGGTCAAGCCCACCAAGTGGAGGCCGCAGATCGAAGGGGTAGCCAAGGTTCCCGGCGTGACGGCGATGATCCTTGCGGGGAATCGACTGTATGTCGGGCGGTCTGGCAAGATCGCTGCCCTTGCCTTGCCCTTGCCAGAGGAACTGCTTCTCGAGACCGATTTCGCGTGGGAAGCCGACATCGAAGGCACGCCGCTCAGCCTCGTGGCCGCCGATGATCGGCTGTTTGTTTCCACGATGGAAGGACGCATCTACTGCTTCGGCGCTGCCGATGCCGCGACGTTTGATTTTAACCTGCCGCGACCCATGAAGGTGGAAGCGAAGGAGAGCACCCACTCCTTCACCGCCCGCGAAATACTGAAATACACGGAAAACCCCGAAGGCTATGCCGTGGTTTGGTCGGCCGACGTGCCGTTCCTGTCGCAACTGATTCGTTCCTCGAAGCTGCACGTGATCGCGATCGGTGCCGATCCAACACGCGTGAAATCTGCTCGAGAAGCGTTGATTGCAGAAAACTTGTATGGCGAACGATGCTCTGTTCACCTCGGCGAGCCCGGCAAATTCCAGCTTCCGCAGTATCTTGCATCCCTGATGATTGCTCCCGATTGGAAGCCGGAGGGGCTTGCTCGTGCCTACGAATCGCTGCGGCCATATGGCGGAACACTGTTTCTCCCGATGGAGGAATCGAAGTCCCCACCATTTCTTGCCGCAGCGAAAGAACTGGCCAACGCGGTTGTCACGAAAGTCGAGAAAGGCCTGCTGATCGTCCGCGAAGGGGCGTTGCCTGGTTCTGCACCCTGGACTCACGAACACGCGAATGCGGCGAATACGCGCGTTTCCATGGACTCGATCGTGAAGGCCCCTCTCGGCGTACTCTGGTTTGGAGGCACGTCGAACGAGGGAATTTTACCACGTCACGGGCATGGACCTCAGCCTCAGGTTGTTGGCGGGCGAATCATCGTCGAAGGGATGGATCTACTTCGGGCCGTCGATGCTTATACCGGTCGACTGTTGTGGGAGTCGTCGCTTCCCGGCGTAGGCGATTTTTACAACAACACTGCTCATCAGCCGGGGGCAAATGCACGCGGCACGAATTATATCTCGATGCCGGATGGCATTTATGTCGCCTACAAGGGGGCCTGTCTGCGGCTCGATCCGGCGACAGGAAAACGCGTGGCCGAGTTCCGGTTCCCAAAGATCGCCGACGAACTCCAGGCTCCAAAATGGGGGCATCTCAACATCGTTGGCGACTATCTTGTCGGAGCGGCCGATCCGCTTTTCAGTGTCCACAGCGAGAAGCAAGAAAAATCTCCCGCCAAGCTTTTCAAGCTTTCCTCTGCCGACCTGTACTCCTCAAGCCGATATCTCGCGGTGCTAGATCGGCACACGGGCAAGGTCCTTTGGACGGCCACGGCTCGGCTCGGATTTCGACATAACACCATTTGCGCTGGGAACGGCAAGCTATTCGCAATCGATCGACTTTCGTCGGCCCGCTTAGCCAAGATGCGTCGGGAAGAAGAAATACCGCCTCTGCCCTGCGTGGTCGCCTGGGATCTTGCGACCGGCAAGCAGCTTTGGTCCGACGAGAGCGAGACTTTCGGCACCTGGCTGTCATACTCGGAAAAGCACGATGTGCTCGTCGAAGCCGGTCGTGTTGCCCGCGATACGCTTTCAGATGAACCGACCGGCATGAGGGCCTACGTTGGCACGACAGGCAAGGAACTTTGGTTCGACAAAAAGGCAGTCGGCCCAGCAATGCTGCACGGCGACATGATTCTGCGGGGCCAGGGGGCCTGCGACCTGTTGACCGGCAAGCCGACCTTGCGCCGCGATCCGATCACGGGTGTAATGGAAGAATGGGTGTGGGCGCGAAATTATGGCTGCAACACGCCCTCCGCTTCGCAACATTTGCTCACATTTCGCTCCGGGGCAGCCGGGTTTTACGACTTGTGTTCGGACGGAGGCGGCACCGGCAACTTCGGTGGCTTCCGTTCGAGTTGCACGAATAACCTGATCGTGGCCGATGGCATTCTCTGTGCCCCCGACTACACGCGAACCTGCACCTGCTCGTATCAGAACCAATGTTCGATTGCTATGATTCCGATGGAAGAAGCGGAGGAATGGACGTTTTATGGCAAAGGCGGCACCCGAAAACTTGTGGAACGCGTCGGCATTAACTTGGGCGCACCTGGTGATCGCAAGGCCGAGAATGGTACATTGTGGCTGGAATATCCGGGCGTCGGCGGAGCATCACCGGCCGTGCCCGTGCATGTCACCGGGAAGAACATGGAGTATTTTCGGCATCATCAATCGACGACCACGGGGGAGCTTCCCTGGGTCACATCTTCCGGCGTCAGCGGTGTCGAATCGGTCGCGATCACACTCTTGCCGGAGGAAACGGCGGACCGCTACTACACCGTGCGGCTTTTCTTCGCAGAGCCCGACGACTTGAAACCTGGTGAACGGCTGATGGACGTCACGCTCCAGGGCAGACGAGTCCTGGACGATTTCGATGTGGTGAAAGAGGGCGGGAAGCCCCGGCACACCGTCGTGAAAGAATTCACCGGCGTGCGCGTCGACGACGAGCTTCGCATCTCTTTTCGTGCAGAAGGCAAACGCGGAGCCATCCTAAGTGGTGTAGAGATTGTGCAAGAGTAGTTGGCCCGAAAGCCAGTCGCAAAGCGGGACGTGCGATATATCAGCGGCTCAGCTCGATGATCATAACGAAAAATTGCACAAAAGAGCATGAAATAGCCAGAAATGAACTGGCTGAAAATGAAGGCGCTGGGACTCGAACCCAGGACCAACGGATTAAAAGTCCGTTGCTCTACCAACTGAGCTACGCCTCCGGTCGGTCTGTTATCGGGAATTGTGCCCCTCGGGACAAGTTCAGGATTTCGACATCTCTTTTTTTGAGAGGCTCGCGTTCTCATACCATTTCTGATAGATTTGCAGATATTGGAGCTTCCGTTCGCGACCCCACCCCTTCCGGAGCTTGACTCATGCCCGATCCTGTCCTCGATCAGCAGCGCTACCCCGAACACACGGTCGATCTGCCCTCGGCCTCAAACGGAGGCCCGGCAACAGCGCGCCAGATGGACACTTCCATGCGGTCCGTGGTTCCCAACTACGCACGAACAGGAGAATACACGCCGAACTTGGAAGATCCGTCCGCGGCCACTAGCGGTTATACGCCGTCCGATCTGACTGTAGTCAGGCCAGGCGACCCGGAGATTGCCGGTTACGAGATTCTCGACGAACTCGGCCGTGGCGGCATGGGCGTGGTTTACAAGGCCCGGCAAATCGCCCTCAATCGCATGGTGGCACTCAAGATGATCCTGGCCGGTGCTCACGCGAAGCCCAAGGATCTCGAACGATTCCGCGCGGAAGCCCAGGCTGTGGCTCGGTTCCAGCACCCGGGCATTGTGCAGATTTATGAGGTCGGCGAATCGAATGGGATGCCGTATTTTTCGCTGGAATTCGTCGCGGGGGACACCCTCTCGAAGAAGATTTCGCACGATCCGAAGCCGCCCGAGTATGCCGCTCGAATCGTCGAGTCGCTAGCCTTGGCGATGAACTATGCCCACGAGCACGGCATCATCCATCGCGACTTGAAGCCTGCAAACGTGTTGCTCGCCGAGGATGGCACGCCCAAGATTACCGACTTCGGACTGGCGAAGACGCTGGAGGCAGATTCGGGACAAACGCAAGCGGGCACGGTGCTAGGCACACCGAGCTACATGGCCCCCGAGCAGGCGAATGGGGAAGCAGTCGGTCCGCTGGCTGATGTGTATTCACTGGGCGGAATTCTGTACGACTTGCTCACCGGCCGGCCGCCGTTTTCCGGTTCCAGTGTACTCGACACACTGGAGATGGTGCGGAGTCGAGAACCGGTACCGCCGAGTTCCCTCGCGGGCAAGCTTCCGCGTGACATCGAGACGATTGCGTTGAAGTGTCTTCAGAAGGATGCCGCCCGCCGATACCAGTCGGCCGGGGAACTCGCGGCAGATTTGCGCCGATTCCTTGAGAACAGGCCGATCTTGGCTCGTCCCGTTGGGCCACTGGAAAAAGGCTGGCGTTGGGCAAAACGAAATCCGGGTTTAGCGGGCTTGGGCACTGCGGTCGCAGTGTTGCTCGTGGCCGTGGCGATCATCACTTCCGTAATGTCGTACAACCTGAACGTCAAGAAAAATGAGGCTCAGGAAAATTTTCGGGTTGCTAAGGAAGCCGAGGAGAAGGAAGCTCTACAGAAGGTTGTGGCACAGGCCGCGCGTGACAAGGCGCTGAAAGCGCAAGTCGTGACAGGCGAGCAGCGTAATCTGGCACTGGACGTGGTTCGCGGTATTTCGATGGATGTGGACGCGGTGTTGGGAACCAAGCAATCGCTCGCCCCGCTTCGGCAGGCAATCCAGGAAAAGATGCTGTCCGACGTGAACAAGATTCGGGACCACGCCAAAAAGAACGCTTTGTACGATCGCGGCGAGGCGGTGGCCCTCTCGAAGTTGGGCGAAATCTACATGCAGGCAAACCGAGTGCGTGACGCAGAAGACCATTACCGGCGTGTTCGCGCGATCTTCGAGCAATTCATTAAAGACAACGCAGACGATCCGATTGGAAGGCGCAACTTGGCCGCCATCTCAAACCGACTGGCAGAAGCAGAGTTGCGACTCGGTAACGCGGCTGAGGCTCGAGTGCTTTATGATGCCGCCCTGAAACTTCGACAAGAATGGGTGGTTATGGTTCCCGGTCATGCAGCGGCGAAGCAATCGGTCGCGGAGTCTTACGTCCTTCTTGGGCGAGTCCACTTGGAACTGGGCGAACCCGAAACCGCGATGAAGAACTATCAAACGGCGGAGAACGAGTACTCAAAGCTCACGAATGACATCACAAGTGGCCTGGCAGTGCAACGAGAGCGAATCGAGATTCGGGAACGGATTGGCAACTGCCTCTTCAAACTTGGAGAATCGGCGAAGGCCGGAGCGGAATACCAGGCCGTGTTGAAGGATCGGAAAGAGTTGGCAAAGCAGTACCCGCAGTTTGCCGTGCTCAATCGCGACACGGCACTGACTCGCTTAACCGTCGGTGATTTCTACATGTTTGACCGAAAGGACTCTGGCCGTGCTCTGGCCGAGTATGCACCGGCATATGAGGAGGTTGCCGCACAAGCGAAGGCCGACCCGGACGATTTGCTTGCCAAGCGAGAGTTGTCGGCCCTTTCATATCGAATGGGCGTCACGATTGGGCGTCTGGCCGATGTGATGCCAGCCGGCCCCGCCCTTCGAGTGACATCTCAGGCGTTTTATTTGCAATGTCTCGCGGCACGTTCGGACCTGGCCAAGGCCGACCGCAAAGATACGCGTGGTCAGATCGACGTGATGGTCGTACTGGGCCGATTGGGCCGGGCAGTTCAGGTCGAGACGATCGCTAAGGCCTTACTGGCTCAAGCCGGCAAGGACCGTCGCGTCCTGTTCCAGGTGGCATGTGGGCTGGCCCTCGCGGGTGGTGGGACAGACGCCGCCGCCGAGCGATGCAAAAGTGAGGCGTTTCGAGTGCTCACTTCCCTGGTCGAGGAAGGCTGGAAAGACCGCGTGGCACTGGAAACGGACCCGGACCTGGACACCGTTCGAGGAGACGAACGCTTCACAAAATTAGTGAAAACCATCGAGCGAAGAGTGGCGAGCAAGTAGAGTCATTGATCGGATTGTGCATCGAACTCGCATTTGGATTGATTGATGGAAGCCGCGGGCAACTTCGAAGATCGGCGTGCGCAGGCTCGGGCGCACAATTCCCGAGGTTGCCGGCTTGCAGAGGCTGGGGATTATCGTCAGGCGATCGCGGCTTTCGAGCTTGCGATTCTCACTGATCCAGACCACGCCGACTTTTACAACAATCGTGGCTACGCTCGGGCAGCTCTGAGCGATTTTGAAGGAGCAATCGAAGATTGTTCCAAGGCGATTCAACTGCGCCCCAGCTTCGCCGCAGCATTCAACAATCGCGGATTGGCCCGCCTCTCCGTTCGCCAGTACGATCATGCTGCGGAAGACTTTGAACTCGCATTGCATCACAATCCCGAGTTGGCACTTGCTTATCTCAATCGCGGCATGTGTCGGGCGGCCCTGAGCGACCACGAGAGCGCGATCGCCGATTTCAGCCACGCTATTCAAAGAAAGCCCGAACTCGCGAACGCCTATCACAACCGAGGGTTCTCGCGCACGGCACTGGGCGATTATCCCGAAGCAATCGCGGATTACGATGTCGAAATCTCGATTCTACCCCAGCGGGCGCTCGCTCATTACAATCGTGGCTTCGTCAACTTGCTTCGTGGAGAGTACAGCCAGGCAACAACGGACCTTTCCCGGGCGGTCGAATTGAAGCCAGATTTGGCCGACGGTTATTTCAACAGGGGAGAAGTTTGGCGCGGACTTGGAGATTATCCACGAGCGCTCGAAGATTTTTCGGAGGCCTTGCGACTCAGCCCCAATTTCGCACTCGGTTATCTCCGTCGCGGTGAATGCTGGCTACAACTTGGCGACCACGAGCAGGCGCTGGCGGATTTTTCGGAACTCATTCGCCTTGAGCCGGAACGAGCAGCAGGCTACCACCAACGCGGATTGGTCTTGCTGGCGTTGGGCAACAACGATTTGGCTGCTGCCGATTTCTCAGAAGTCGTTCGGCTAGACCCACGGCACTCCTCCGCCTTCGCTGGACGTGGACAGGCACTCGCTGCCATGGGAGATTTCGACAAGGCGGTGATCGACCATCTCGAATCGATTCGACAGCGTCCTCGTTCCTCGGATGCTCATGCGGCATTTGCTAGCTTGTGGCTCACGTGGCCCGATCCGCTGATGCACAACCCACGCATGGCCCTCGATTTAGCCGAGAGAGCGTGTGAACTCTCGGCTTGGGAAGACCCCGTGTGTCTGGCGGTTCTCGCTCAAGCCCGAACTGCCCTGGGTGAGGCTGGAGGTTGATCTTGGCCGAAGAGATGCAAGCGAGCGTGGCAATTTTCTTCGATGCCGATGCGTATTCGGAAGCACATGGCCGCAGCGGCGTCAAGGGGGGACCGGCCGGGCTGATGGGCCGGCAGGTCGCTGGCAAGGAATTTCTCGATGGCTATCTCGAACATGGCGATTGGAAAGCTCTGACGGCAGTCGTCCGCTCGAGAGAACGAGCCGAACCGCTGGCTCAACTTTGTAAAGAACATCCGTCGAGTCGGGAGAAATTGCGGCGATTGATTATTCATCAGGAATCCGAATTCTTGACCGCGTTCGGTTGCGACGAGCCTCCTGCCCGCGTCGTTCACTTTCCTTGCCCAATGGACACCCGGTATGCCTGGGCGCGTCAAGCAACCGGCGGGCGATTTGCCCTTTCCGGCATCACGCATACTCTCTCAACAATCTCGAGCACGAAGGCGTTATGCGATCTTGTGGCGGCTCCCTTCGAGCCTTTCGATGCACTGATCTGCACTTCTCGCGCGGTCGTTTCGATGGTGCAATCGGTAACTGCTTCATACGCGGACTTTCTGGCTGATCGGTTTGGCGGGACAAGGCCGCCTCTGCCACGGCTTGAGATGATCCCGCTAGGCGTGAATCCAGATCGCTTTCGTCCCGCGACGGAGGCCGAGCGGCAGGTGGAACGAGCCCGATTCGGCATCGGGGACGAAGAAATCATGGTCTTGTGCGTGGGCCGTCTGTCGCACCACGCGAAAGCCCATCCGTATCCCGCGTTTTATGCGGCCGAGGAAGCCGCCCGAGGATCGGGCAAAAAGGTAGTGCTCGTCTTCGCAGGCTGGGCGGCGCACCCGGCAATCGACACGGCCTTTCGCGAAGGAGCGAAGCAATTCGCACACGCTTCACGCGTGTTATTTGTCGATGGGATTGATCCCAATGTTCGAAGCGGAGTTTGGCGAGCGGCCGATGTGTTTCTGTCCCTGCCCGATAATATCCAGGAGACTTTTGGCCTGGTCGTTGTGGAAGGAATGTCAAGCGGCCTGCCCGTAGTCGGCTCCGATTGGGATGGCTACCGCGACCTCGTTGTTGAAGGCGAAACGGGTTTCCTCGTCTCGACGACAATGATTCAGGGAGCCACACAAGGCGCGACCATGCGTTTGTTGTTCGGCCAATCGTCGTACGATCGCTTTTTGGGAGAATGTTGCCAGACGGTTACCGTCGATCTCAAATCGGCCGCGGAAGCTTTGACGAAACTCGTGGTCGATGCTGGTTTGAGACGGCGAATGGGCATCGCTGGACGATCGCGAGTGATGGAACGATTTACCTGGGCTCACGTCATCCGTTCGTATGAAGCACTATGGCGAGAACAGGAACGCGAGGTTCTAGCCTGGAAACCGAAACCTTCGGCAACCGCGCCGGCAACTTATCCAGCTCCGGAGACTTCATTTGCGGGCTACCCTACAAAATGGTTGACGGAGGAGAGCCTCGTTTGCACGAACGCCGATGCAGTTCCCTCGCTCGATGCCTACTTGTATTTGCCGCTGACGAACTTGTTGAACGACCGGCGTTGTGCCGACCGAGCGACTCTTTCTCGACTGCTTCAACATGCAAGTGAACCCAGAACGATTCGAGCGTTGGCGCAGGAATTGGAAAACTCGGGCATCGAGAGAACTGCAGCTCGGGCAACCATCGCCTGGCTCATGAAATACGGCATGTTGATATCGTCGCAAAACTAGCCAACTGGAGTTTCTTATGCGAACAATCGGGTTCATCTGCTTGCTCCTTCCTGCCACGATTACGCTCGGCGAAGAGAAAGCCAAGCCAAGCGAATTCCTCGGCGACTGGGAAATCGTTTCCGCTTCCTTCAACGGCAACGATACTCCTGCTGTGAAGGGAAAGAAACTCGTGTTCGACGAGAAGGAATTCAGCACGTTCGACGGCGACAAGAAAGGCCGAACAATTGCTTTCACCGCAGATGTGAAAGCGAATCCGAAACAACTCGATCTCGAACGACCCGACGGACAAAAAGCATTCGGCATTTTTGTGATCGAGAAGGGTGAAATGAAAATCTGCTCCGCGGAGCCAGGAGCGGAGCGCCCCAAGAAATTCGAATCCAAGGAAGGCGAGAAGACGTTCCTGCTTGTGCTGAAGCGGATGAAAAAAGGATAATCTCGACCCGATGAGTGCCCCCGAGAATCGATACAGAGCCGCGCACGCAGCGGAGTAAGCGGTTCAGCGTCTCGCGTCTTCATCCGCTTACTCCGCTGCGTGCGCCACTCTGATGGAATTTTGTCGGGCGCGTCAAGATTAGCGAAGATTAGTTTTCAGGTGTGGGGGGCTGGCTCACATCGAAATCCTTCGATACAGATCGTCTACTACCCAGTGAAACGCGGTCAGGTGAATCGATTCGACGATGCCCATGTCGTCGAGCGGCACATGCAGGTTGCCGTGGGCCAGCGATTGTAGCTTGCCGCCAGTGAAGCCGGTGCAACCGAAGGTCTTCATTCCGTGCTGGTTCGCCCAGTCCACGGCTCGCAGGATGTTGGGGCTATTGCCGGAACCGCTGATGGCCACAAGCAGGTCGCCAGGGCCCGCCAAGTTCTTCAGTTGCTCGGAGAAGACGCGGTCAAAGCCTTCATCATTTCCCCAGGCGAGGATGTAGGGCGTGTTGTCCGTCAGGCTCAGGATCTTGAGACGACGTTTGGCGTCGTTGTCGAAGTCCTTGCGGTCGATAGTGCCTTTGCCCATATCCTCGCAGAAATGCGAGGCATTCGAGCCGCTGCCGCCGTTGCCAATCACGTAGACATATCGCCCGGCCTCATACACATCCCAGATCCAGTCCGCGAGCGTGCTCATCTGAGTTGTATCGATCTTGGCGAGTTCTTCGCCGACGCGATTCATAAAGGCCTTGGGGCCCATCTGCCTGCCGATCATCCTGATTACTCCTGAAAAGGGACCGTGAAATCTTATGCGAGCGGGGCATGCGCTCCAACGTTGGGACTAATCCAGGTTCGGCAACCAAACAATGCCCATGCCTCTGTAAAAGGCCCAAATTGATCGGTAGTGGCTGTTCGCGAAGCGAATGTCCTCACTCGGTTTTTCCCAATATTTCACAAGCTCGGAGTGTGCCAAGTACTATGGGACCGTCAGCGCATTGCGAATCACTTCCATCGGGTGCAGCGCCTGTCGCCCGGTGAGGTCGCGAATCTGATGTCGGCAGGAGGTGCCCGTTGCTGCGACCATCGCCTGCGGTTCTTCAGCGAGTGCAGGCAGCAACTCTTGTCCGGCAATCTGGACACTCAAGTCAAAATGTTCCTTCTCATACCCAAAGGCCCCGGCCATGCCGCAGCAGCCGGTATCCAGAACTTTCACCGCCAAGCCGGGCACCTGTCCCAGTGCGGTTACCGAGCCCTTCACTCCCACAAGGGCCTTTTGATGACAGTGGCCATGAAATAGATATTTCTCGCCCGTCTCAATCAACGGCAGTTTACACTCCTTGGCCGCGAGCTTTTGGCCCAGCCATTCATCGGCCAAATGAACGGCGGCAGCCACACGATTGGCATCTTCGCCCGGAACAAGTTCTGGCCATTCATCGGAAAGCGTGAGGATGCAACTCGGTTCGAGACCCAGGATCGGCGTACCATCCGCCACACGCTTGGCCAAGTCCGCTACCTGCGATCGCACGAGTTCGCGAGCTTCCTTCAAGAATCCCTTGCTAATCATCGCCCGGCCACAGCAGATGGGGTTGGCAAGTTCAACGCTGTAACCTGCGGCTTCGAGAACCTCGACGGCTGCCCGGCCGACGTTGGGCTCGTTGAAAGTCGTGAAGCAATCGTCGAACAAGATGACTTTCTTCGGCACACCGTCTGCGCCGACTAAATTCCTCCGGCGAAACCAGCGGCGCAAATGTTTCCACTCGAATCGTGGCAGTGGTCGCCGACGATCGAAACCCGTGAGGAGTTCCATGATCCATCGGGCAGTCCGCCGACGATTCAGCCAGTTCGCGAAGGGTGCGACTGCGGAGCCAACGCGGTTAAGCCGATGAATATTCGCGGCCAGCTTGTGGCCGAAGGGACGACGATGCTCGGCATAATACGCGTGTTGCCACTCGGCCTTCAGTTTGGCCACATCCACATTGCTGGGACATTCGGTCTTGCAGGCTTTGCAACTCAAGCACAGGTCCATCACGTCGTAGAGCCAGCGTTCGGCGAGCGGCGACTTCGTGGCTTCCGGAATGCCTTGCCCGGTGACCGCCAGTCTGAGCGCATTCGCCCGGCCACGCGTGCTATCCCGCTCGTCGAGCGTGGCACGATAGGAGGGGCACATCGCACCGCCTTGCGTCTTTCGGCAAACCCCCGAGCCGTTGCAAAGTTCGATTGACGAAAAGAAGCCCTCTTGCTTCTCGTAATCGAAAACGACGGGAAGCGAAATCGGTCTGAATTCCGCGCCGTATCGGAGGTTGTCGGTCATTGATGGCGAATCAACGATCTTGCCGGGGTTGAATAAGTTGTCGGGGTCGAACGCCCGCTTGACCTGACGAAATGCCTCGTAGACGACGGGGCCGAACATCTTGCGATTCCATTCGCCACGCACCAGCCCGTCACCGTGTTCACCGCTGAGACTGCCGCCGAATTCGAGGACAAGGCTGGTCACGTCTTCCATGATCCGCCTCATGCGGGTCACATCTTCGGAGTCTTTCAGATTTAGAACGGGACGAATATGCAAGCAGCCGACACTCGCGTGGCCGTAGAAGGCCCCCTCCGTTCCGTGAGAGGTGATGATTTCCTTGAATCGGGCGGCAAACTCGGGCAATCTTTGTGGCGATACCGCACAGTCCTCCACGAAAGTCACGGGCTTGCGATCTCCTTTCATGCCGTATAGCAACGGAACAGCCGAGCGTCGAAGGTTCCACAGCGGATCGCGTAAGGCAGGTTCGAGTGCGGGCACGCAAGCCGTGAGCCCGTTCACTTCCTTGAGTCGCCGCTGCAAACCGTAAACACGCGAAGAAACCTCGGCGGCACTATCTCCCGAGAATTCGACCATGAGCAATGCTGCCGGGGTTCCCTCAACTGCGGCCATCATTCCGCGCAACCCACGCTGATTTCGGGCAAGCACGATCAACATCGAATCGAGCAACTCAACGGCCGAGGGCGAGAATTCCAGGCACGCGGCAAGAGCATCCAGGGCCGAGGCCAGGGAATCGAAATGCGGAACGAGCAGTCCACGATGTTTCGGCAGCGGCACAAGGTTAAGCTCTGCTTTCGTGAGAAAGCCGAGAGTTCCTTCCGAGCCGACCAGCAAAGGGACGAGTGACTGTTTACAATCGACGAGGTTGTAACCGGACACTCGGCGAAGAATTTTCGGGAATCGCCGTTCGATTTCCTGCTCGTTCTCTTCTCGAATCTTTTCCACCGTCCGGTATGCACCCCCCTCGATCGTGCGTTTCGAGGCGATGACCTCTCGGGTCCGCGACGAGTGATTGGAGAAAGTCACGACTGATCCATCGGAAAGTACGGTCTTCAGAGTGCGAACGTGATGTCGGGTTTGGCCATAAACAATCGAACGCGAGCCGGCGGAGTTATTGCCAATCATCCCGCCCAGCGTCGCTCGACTGGCAGTTGCCACGTCGGGACCGAAGTGTAAACCGTGCGCGGCGAGCGAGTGATTCAGGTGATCGAGAACGACACCAGGCTGAACCACAACGCTGTGGCCGGCCGTGTCCACGGGCCCGATGGTATTCAGATACTTGGAGCAGTCGATCACCAGCCCGGCACCAATCGACTGACCGGACAAGCTGGTTCCACCGCCGCGTGGAGTGATGGGTGTCCGAGTTTCCAAGGCGATTTGCACCGCCACGATTAGATCTTGCTCCGTGCGTGGGACGACGACGCCTTGCGGAAGGATCTGATAAATGCTCGCATCTGTGCTGTAAAGCCGGCGTGAGGTATCGTCGAAGCGAACCTCACCCGAGATATTTTTTCGGAGATGTGCGACAAGCGCGGCAAGCTTCTCGGCACGAAAATCGAGCATGGGGGCATGATAGCGTTTCGAGGATTTCTTGGACCAGTGACAGACCGGATGACTAGACTGGCTGGGTTCGACAACATCGCGGAGCACCGTTCATGCCGTTGTTTCATCACCCGTACGTTAAAGGGGTCGTGAACACTGCCCATCGAGTGTTGCCCCTTGCATGTGTCGGCGCGTTTCTAGGAATCGTCTGGCTCGACCTGGGTGCGGGGCTAAATGTGCCCGCACTGGTCTGGCACGACGATCCCTGGCTGCAAATGTCCGCAGGGTTTAGCATCGCTTCGCTCTTCGCATACATCTGGCTGGTGACCTACTCCTTGGACGCTCGCTATAGCCCGGAGTTCATACAGCAAGCCGTTCAGCGTCCGAAACGCGGCATCGCCTTTCGAACCATCTCGCTCGTTCTCCCTCGCCTGAAGGACATGGAAGGCTACGATCCCGTGGCCATCGAATTTCGCGAAGGCGGCGACGGACTTCGCTGGTATCTGGGGGCGACGTTCTTTCCCTGTGCGATTGCACTGCTATTGCCCACGCTTTTCGTGGTCGATGGATCTAAGCCGTTCGTGCATATCACGGATGAATTTTCTACTCCTCCAGGCAGATTATTTGTTGCCGAGCGTTGGCCGTTTGCGGTGGGTGTTTTGCTCACCTTCGTTGGCGTGCGTGTGGTCGCGGGGATTGGCAATCTCTTTCGGCAACGGATGCTCTCGACGACAGGTCGTCGGGAGTATTTGCATCGCTACTGGTTGATGTCGATTGCCATTTCATTGTTCGTGCTTCTCGTCTTGCTTTACGGCTTGTTGTGGTGGCTTGTCGATCAAGATCGTTGGCATCCGCCTCCGGTCACGGCCGTTTGCATTCTGTGTGGGCTTCTAGTCGGGATAACGGGAGCAGTATGGTTTCATCTGCGAATTTTGGCAGTTCCCATGTTGATCGGCCTGGTTGCCTGGTTGACTTACTGCAACATGCCCGAATTCAAGTTGCGGTTCCCACACATGGAGCCCGAATATGCGGCCGCGGTCGACCTTGAGGATTTTGAAGAGCCAGCCCTTTCCCTGAAGGAAGTGGAGCCCGACGATAACGAAGATCGTGCCACGGCCGAGCGCGAAGAAGCCGAGCGTGTTTGCCGGATTGTGGCCGCGATCCAATCCCAACGAGATCCATCGAAGTCGGTGGAGAGCCGATATCAAGAACTCGTTGGCCGTGGCATGAGTAATCCCGCGAATTACGAACGCTTGCTGCGACAACACGACATCGAATTGCGCCTGCTTGAACGGGACGAGTCCAACGCCCTACGTTCCTGGCGTGACCAATTCAAAGATACTGCTCAGGCCCAACGGCCGAAACTCGTTCTTCTCACGGCGACGGGTGGGGCCAATCGCTCGGGCCTCTGGACCTCCAAGGTGCTGTTCGAGTTGCACAACGACCCTGGCCTCGTAGGTTTCTCGAAACATCTCCGGCTGATTACGGGTGCTTCCGGAGGCATGGTCGGAGCAGCGTATTACGTTGGCTCGGTGCAGGAGAATGGCACATTACAGGAAGGCTTTCGTCCCGAGGATATCGCCCAGGATTTCTTGACGCCGATCATCAACAGTCAAGTTTTCCGCGAGGTTCCCTTCCTGGCCGTGCCTTGCGACTACTACAGCCGCGATCGCGGCGAGATGCTCGACCTGGGGATGGAAGGGCATGTGCCCCGGATTGATCCAGGCGTGAAGCAACGCTTGAATAACGTGTTTTCTAGGTCGTTCGCGGACCTGGCACCGGGTGAGCGAGCAGGCTGGCGGCCAAGCATGATCTTCTCGCCGATGATTGTCGAGGACGGGCGGCGCTTGCTCATCAGCAATCGGCACGTGCCGTTTTTGACAGTGAACAAGGGCGATTTTCTACTTCCAAATCGCGCGACGTTCGGGGAAGAGCAGGGCAGCACCCGCTTGGCATCCGCTCAGAAGAAGACTCGTTCGAGTAAACGCGTGAAGGCAGGGGACGACAAGCAGGACGTGTACTCTCGGTCGGCCGTCGAGTTCTTCCGCTTGTTCCCCGAAGCCAGAGATCGATTTCATGTGAGCACCGCAGCCCGCATGAATGCGACCTTCCCATTCGTGAGCCCCGCCGTCAGCTTGCCGACCAATCCCCCTCGGCGCGTGGTTGATGCCGGGTACTTCGACAACACGGGAGTGAGCATCTCGTCGTCGTGGCTCTATCAGAATCGCGAATGGGTGGCCAAGAGTTGTTCCGGGATCGTCATCATTCAGGTTCGAGATTTTTCGAGCCATCGAGAGAACCGACATCTTTCCTTGCCGGCATCGGTGGGTGGCTCCTACCTCCCGGGGCTCACTGGCCCACTCTCGGCCATCGATCATGCACGCAGCGCTTCAGCAAACTATCGCAACGACGACGAACTGCGCAAGCTCAGCGAGTACTTTCGCTCGTATTTCGTATCGAGCCCGATGGACGCCCCGCCGCAGGGCACCGATGGCTTCTTTACCACCGTCGTCTTCGAACGTTACACAGAGGTCGGCATGAATTGGTATCTGAGTGCCAGCGATAAGCGCGATATTCTCGATAGCTGGGACAAGGGGGAGCAGAACATGAACCCGGCATCGCTGCAAAAGCTCCGGGAATGGTGGAAGAAGCATTGAGCCCCGACCCTCAACGCGTTCGGGCCGCTTACAAAAAGGCTCGCGATTCGCTGCTCGCGGAGCGAAGGGAAGCCGGGCACTGGGTCGGCGAACTGTCCGCCTCCGCGCTTTCTACGGCGACGGCCATTACGGCGCTAGCACTCAACCAAGACCGAAGCGCGAGCGAGGCAACAAAAAAACTGATTGAGAATGGCCTGAACTGGCTTTCCCAAAATCAGAATCCCGATGGAGGCTGGGGTGACACGGTCAAAAGCAAAAGCAACATCTCCACGACGATGCTCTGCG
>Ga0105046_10007183_pt1 | contig 17551 bp, 28 predicted proteins | sample MAT03_FD_78385 | JGI IMG/M metagenome (GOLD analysis project Ga0105046, IMG submission 78385) | Freshwater microbial communities from Lake Fryxell liftoff mats and glacier meltwater in Antarctica - MAT-03 (megahit assembly) | ecosystem: Environmental > Aquatic > Freshwater > Ice > Liftoff...
GTGAAGCCGCACAAGAAGTTCAAGGCCGAAGCCTACATCCTGACCAAGGAAGAGGGTGGCCGTCACACGCCGTTCTTCACCAACTACCGTCCGCAGTTCTACTTCCGCACGACGGACGTGACGGGCGTTGTGACGCTGCCGGAAGGTACCGAGATGGTGATGCCGGGCGACAACGTGACGGTCGATGTGGAACTGATCGTGCCGATCGCGATGGAAGAGAAGCTGCGCTTCGCTATCCGCGAAGGCGGCCGCACCGTCGGCGCCGGCATCGTCGCCAGCATTACCGAGTAAGAAAAAGAAGAAAGATCTGTCGCGGGCGGGTTATCGCCCGCGCCGCGCCAGAACAAGGAATGAAGTGATGAACGGGCAAAATATCCGCATCCGACTTAAAGCGTTCGATCATCGTGTGCTCGATGCTTCGACGCGCGAGATCGTCTCGACGGCCAAGCGCACCGGCGCGAACGTGCGTGGCCCGATTCCGCTGCCGACGCGGATCGAGAAGTTCACCGTCAACCGCTCGCCGCACATCGACAAGAAGAGCCGCGAGCAGTTCGAGATGCGTACCCACAAGCGCCTGCTCGATATCGTCGACCCGACCCCGCAGACCGTCGATGCTCTCATGAAGCTCGACCTCGCCGCGGGCGTGGACGTCGAGATCAAGCTTTAGGGCTAAACTACCATGAGCCGGATGGGTTCGCCCGAAGGCTCCTCTGTAAGGAAGAACGAAAAAATGCGTTCAGGTATAATTGCACGGAAGGTCGGCATGACCCGCGTCTACAATGACGCTGGCGAGCATGTTCCGGTCACTGTTCTCCACATGGAGAACTGCCAGGTCGTGGCGCAACGCACGCAGGAGAAGAATGGCTACACCGCCGTCCAGCTCGGCGTCGGCCTCGCCAAGGTGAAGAACACGTCGAAGGCGCTGCGCGGCCATTTCGCGACCGCTTCGGTGGAGCCCAAGGCAAAGGTTGCCGAGTTCCGCGTGAGCCCGGACAACCTCATCGAGGTTGGAGCCGAGATCACGGTCGACCATTTCGTCGCCGGCCAGAAGGTCGATGTGACGGGCACCACCATCGGCAAGGGTTTTCAGGGCGTCATCAAGCGTCACCAAATGGGTGGCGGCCGCGCGACGCACGGCAACTCGGTTTCGCACCGTACGCACGGCTCGACTGGCCAGCGCCAGGATCCGGGCAAGGTGTTCAAGGGCAAGCACATGGCCGGCCATCTCGGCTCGGTTCGCGTGACCACGCAGAACGTCGAGGTGGTTTCCACCGACGCCGACCGCGGCCTGCTCCTGATCCGCGGTGCCGTTCCTGGTTCGAAGGGCGCATGGATCCTGGTTCGCGACGCCGCCAAGGTTGCTCTGCCGAAGGACGCGCCGAAGCCGGCGGCTATCCGCGCCAAGGCTGAGGCCAAGTCCGAGACTTCGGCCGCGGCAGAGGGAGCATGACAATGGATCTCAAGATCACCACTCTCGCAGGCAAGGACGCCGGCAAAGTGAAGCTCAGCGAAGAGATCTTCGGTCTCGACCCGCGCGAGGACATCCTGCAGCGCGTCGTGCGCTGGCAGCTCGCCAAGAAGCAGCAGGGCACGCACAAGGCCAAGGGCCGCGCCGAAATCGCGCGCACCGGCGCCAAGATGTACAAGCAGAAGGGTACGGGCCGCGCCCGTCACCACTCGGCTCGCGCTCCGCAGTTCCGCGGCGGCGGCAAGGCTCACGGCCCGGTCGTACGCAGCCACGAGCATGACCTGCCCAAGAAGGTCCGCGCTCTCGGCCTGAAGCATGCGCTTTCGGCCAAGGCGAAGTCGGAGAGCATCATCATCGTCGACGAACTGACGCTGACGGAAGCCAAGACGAAGGCGCTTGTCGCAAGCTTCGCCAAGCTTGGCCTGTCCAACGCGCTGCTCATCGGCGGCGCCGAGCTTGACCAGAACTTCAAGCGGGCGGCGACCAACATTCCAAACATCGACGTGCTGCCGATCCAGGGCATCAACGTCTACGACATTCTGCGCCGCGGCACGCTGGTCCTTTCGAAGGCAGCCGTCGAGGCTCTCGAGGAGCGCTTCAAATGACGGACCTCAGGCATTATGACGTGATTGTCTCTCCGGCGATCACCGAAAAGTCGACCATGGCTTCCGAGCAGAACCAGGTCGTGTTCAACGTCGCCAGGAAGGCGACCAAGCCCGAGATCAAGGCTGCAATCGAGGCGCTGTTCAGCGTCAAGGTAACGGCCGTCAACACGCTCGTCCGCAAGGGCAAGATCAAGCGGTTTCGGGGCACGGTCGGCCGTCAGAGCGACGTCAAGAAGGCGGTGGTCACGTTGGCCGACGGCCACTCGATCGACGTCGCGACGGGCCTGTGAGTAGGGCGCGAGGATAGCAAGATGGCATTGAAAACATACAACCCCGTAACGCCCAGCACGCGCCAGCTCGTGCTTGTCGACCGCTCGGCCCTCTACAAGGGCAAGCCGGTCAAGGGCCTGACGGAAGGCCTGACCAAGTCGGGCGGCCGCAACAACCACGGCCGCATCACGGCCCGCTTCATCGGCGGTGGTCATAAGCGGACGTACCGCATCATCGACTTCAAGCGTCGCAAGTTCGACGTGTCGGCGACCGTCGAGCGGATCGAGTACGACCCGAATCGCACGGCCTTCATCGCGCTGGTCAAGTATGACGACGGCGAGCTGAACTACATCATCGCGCCGCAGCGCCTGGCGCCCGGCGACAAGATCATCGCCGGCGAAGCGGTCGACGTGAAGCCTGGCAATGCGATGCCGCTGGCGGCCATGCCGGTCGGCACGATCATCCACAACGTCGAGATGAAGCCCGGCAAGGGCGGACAGATCGCACGTTCGGCGGGTTCCTACGCCCAGCTGGTCGGCCGCGACCAGGGCATGGCGATCCTTCGCCTTAACTCGGGCGAGCAGCGCATCGTGTCCGGGCAGTGCCTGGCCACGGTGGGCGCGGTGTCGAACCCCGACCACGGCAACATCAATCTCGGCAAGGCCGGCCGCAAGGTCTGGCTGGGCAAGCGCCCGCACAACCGCGGCGTCGTCATGAACCCGGTCGACCATCCGCACGGCGGCGGCGAAGGCCGCACATCGGGCGGCCGTCACCCGGTCACCCCGTGGGGCAAGCCGACCAAGGGCAAGAAGACGCGGTCCAACAAGTCGACCGACAAGTTCATCGTTCGCTCGCGCCATCAGCGCAAGAGCTAAGAAGAGGTAGTCAGAAGTGACACGTTCAGTCTGGAAAGGCCCGTTTGTCGACGGCTATCTGCTCAAGAAGGCCGACAAGGTTCGCGACGGGGGCCGCAGTGAGGTGATCAAGATGTGGAGCCGCCGCTCTACCATCCTGCCGCAGTTCGTCGGCCTCACCTTCGGCGTCTACAACGGCCAGAAGCATGTCCCGGTCTCGGTGAACGAGGACATGGTCGGTCACAAGTTCGGTGAGTTCGCTCCGACCCGGACCTACTACGGTCACGGCGCGGATAAGAAAGCGAAGAGGAAATAACGATGGGCAAGGCCAAAGCTCCGCGCAGGCTTGCTGATAACGAGGCTCGTGCCGTTCTGCGCACGATCCGTATCAGCCCGCAGAAGCTGAACCTCGTTGCGCAGCTGATCCGCGGCAAGAAGGTCGCGAGCGCGCTCAACGACCTGGAGTTTTCGCGCAAGCGCATCTCCGGGACGGTGAAGAAGACGCTGGAATCGGCGATCGCCAATGCGGAAAACAACCACAACCTCGATGTCGACGCGCTCGTCGTCGCCGAGGCCTATGTCGGCAAGTCGATTGTCATGAAGCGCTTCCATGCCCGCGGTCGCGGCCGTGCAAGCCGTATCGAGAAGCCGTTTTCACACCTCACGATCGTCGTTCGTGAAGTTGAGGAAAAAGGGGAGGCCGCATAATGGGTCAGAAAATCAATCCGATCGGTCTGCGCCTCGGCATCAACCGCACCTGGGACTCGCGCTGGTACGCAAACACCGGCGAGTACGCCAAGCTGTTGCATGAAGACATCAAGATCCGTGCCTATCTCGAGAAGGAGCTGAAGCAGGCTGCCATCTCGAAGGTGGTGATCGAGCGTCCGCACAAGAAGTGCCGCGTGACGATCCACGCTGCCCGTCCGGGCCTGATCATCGGCAAGAAGGGCGCCGACATCGAGAAGCTTCGCAAGAAGCTGATGGAGATGACGAAGTCCGAGACGCACCTCAACATCGTCGAGGTTCGCAAGCCGGAGATCGACGCAACGCTGGTTGCTCAGTCGATCGCCCAGCAGCTCGAGCGCCGCATCGCGTTCCGCCGCGCCATGAAGCGCGCGGTCCAGTCGGCGATGCGCCTCGGCGCCGAGGGCATCCGCATCAACTGCTCGGGCCGTCTTGGTGGCGCCGAAATCGCCCGCATGGAGTGGTACCGCGAAGGCCGCGTGCCGTTGCACACACTGCGCGCCGACGTCGACTACGGAACCGCCGAGGCGCAGACCGCCTATGGCATCTGCGGCGTCAAGGTGTGGGTGTTCAAGGGCGAGATCCTCGAGCACGATCCGATGGCCTCGGAACGCCGTGCGACCGAAGGTGACCAGCAGCCGTCTACCCGCCGGCGCGAACGCGAGAACGCCTGAGCGGCGAAGGAATTGGAGTAACGACAGATGCTGCAGCCAAAGCGCACAAAGTTCCGCAAGCAGTTCAAGGGCCGCATCCACGGCGCCGCGAAGGGCGGCACCAACCTGGATTTCGGCGGTTTCGGACTGAAGGCGTTGGAGCCCAACCGCGTCACCGCGCGTGAGATCGAGGCGGCCCGCCGCGCGATCACCCGCGAGATGAAGCGCGCCGGCCGCGTCTGGATCCGCATATTCCCGGATCTGCCGGTGACCTCGAAGCCGACCGAAGTCCGCATGGGCAAGGGCAAGGGCGCGGTCGACTACTGGGCAGCGCGCGTCAAGCCGGGCCGCATCATGTTCGAGATCGACGGCGTTTCGGAAGAGACCGCCCGCGAGGCGCTGCGCCTCGGCGCGGCCAAGCTCTCGGTCAAGACGCGCTTCGTGCAGCGCATCGCAGAATAGGAAGGGACGGCAATGAAAGCCTCCGACGTCAGGATCAAGACCGCCGACCAGCTCAACGACGATCTGGCGAGCCTCAAGAAGGAGCAGTTCAACCTGCGCTTCCAGAAGGCCACCGGCCAGCTGGAGAAGACAGCGCGCGTGAAGATCGTCCGCAGGGACATCGCGCGCATCAAGACCATCGCCGCTGAAAAAGCGTCGGCCAAGAAGGCATAAGGACAAGAACATGCCAAAGCGCATTCTGCAGGGCACCGTCGTCAGCGACAAGAACGAGAAGACGGTCGTCGTAAAGGTCGAGCGTCGCTTCACCCATCCGGTGATGAAGAAGACCGTTCGCTCGACCAAGAAGTACAAGGCGCATGACGAGAACAATGCCTGCAAGGTGGGCGATCAGGTGTTCATCCAGGAATCGAAGCCGATCTCCAAGGACAAGCGCTGGATCGTCATCACCGAGGCTCAGGTCTAACAACAATTTTCGATGTGACGGGGACGGCACCAGCCGCTCCCCGGTGAAGGAAGAAGGCGGCCTGTCATGATTCAGATGCAAACAAACCTCGACGTCGCGGACAATTCCGGCGCCCGTCGTGTCATGTGCATCAAGGTGCTGGGCGGTTCGAAGCGGAAGTATGCTTCGGTCGGCGACATTATCGTCGTGTCGATCAAGGAAGCCATTCCGCGCGGCCGCGTCAAGAAGGGCGATGTGATGAAGGCGGTCGTGGTTCGCACGGCCAAGGACATCCGCCGCGCGGACGGCAGCGTGATCCGTTTCGACAAGAATGCGGCCGTTCTGGTCGACAACAAGAAAGAGCCAGTCGGCACCCGCATCTTCGGGCCGGTTCCGCGCGAGCTTCGCGCCAAGAACCACATGAAGATCATCTCGCTGGCGCCTGAAGTGCTTTAAGGAGCCGGGAAATGCAAAAGATCAGAAAAGGCGACAAGGTCGTCGTCCTGGCTGGCAAGGACAAGGGCCGCACCGGCGAGGTGCTGTCCGTCATGCCGAAGGAAGACAAGGCCCTCGTGCGTGGCGTGAACCAGGTTCGCCGCCACCAGAAGCAGTCCCAGTCCCAGGAGGGCGGGATCATCACCAAGGAAGCGCCGATCCACCTGTCGAACCTCGCCGTCGCCGACCCCAAGGACGGCAAGCCGACCCGCGTCGGCTTCCGCGTCGACGGCGACAAGAAGGTGCGTATCGCCAAGCGCTCGGGAGAAGTCATCAATGGCTAAGGCAGCAGCACAGGCCCAGGCAAAGGCCAAGAACCAGCCGCGCCTGAAGAAGGCCTATGAGGAGAGCATCCGCAAGGCGCTCCTCGAGCAGTTCAAGTACGACAACGAGATGGAGGTTCCGCGCCTCGACAAGATCGTGCTGAACATGGGCGTCGGCGAAGCGACGGGCGATTCCAAGAAGCCCGCGATCGCCGCCGAGGATCTCGCGATGATCGCCGGCCAGAAGCCGGTCGTCACGCGCGCCCGCAAGTCGATCGCCGGCTTCAAGGTGCGCGAGCAGATGCCGATCGGCGCCAAGGTTACGCTTCGCAAGGAGCGCATGTACGAGTTCCTCGACCGCCTGGTCACGATCGCGCTGCCGCGCGTTCGAGATTTCCGCGGCCTGAACCCGAAGAGCTTCGATGGCCGCGGCAACTACGCCATGGGCATCAAGGAACACATCGTGTTCCCGGAGATCAACTACGACAAGGTCGATCAGATCTGGGGCATGGACATCATCGTTTGTACGACCGCCAAGACGGACGACGAAGCCAGGGCATTGCTCAAGGGCTTCAACTTCCCCTTCCGGCAGTAACGGCAGCGAGCAAAGGAAAAATCTGAATGGCAAAGACCAGCTCAGTCGAGAAGAACAACCGCCGCCGCAAGCTGACGGCGCGCGACGCATCCAAGCGCAAGGCGCTGAAGACGGTCATCATGGATCAGTCCAAGCCGCTCGAGGAGCGCTTCCGCGCGCAGCTCAAGCTTTCCGCGATGCCGCGCAACGGCGCCAAGATTCGCATCCGCAACCGCTGCGAGATAACCGGCCGTCCGCGCGCCGTCTATCGCAAGCTCGGCATGTCGCGCATCGCGCTCCGTCAACTCGGCAATTCCGGGGTCATCCCCGGTCTCGTCAAGTCCAGCTGGTAAGGAGGACCGACCATGTCATTGAGTGATCCTCTCGGCGATATGCTGACCCGCATTCGCAACGCCTATGGCCGCAAGAAGTCGAGCGTTTCGACGCCGGCCTCCCGGCTGCGCGCCCGCGTGCTCGACGTGATGAAGTCGGAAGGCTACATCCGCGACTACAGCCAGACCGACTTCGACAACGGCAAGTCCGAGATCGAAATCGAGCTGAAGTATTTCGACGGCGCCCCCGTGGTGCGCGAGATCGCCCGTGTTTCGAAGCCCGGTCGCCGCGTCTACGTTTCGGCCAGGTCGATCCCGCATGTCGCCAACGGCCTCGGCATCGCCATTCTTTCGACGCCGAAGGGCGTCATGGCGGACCACGAAGCGCGCGAACAGAACGTCGGCGGCGAAATCCTCTGCCAGATCTTCTGATCGGCTGAACAGACAAGAAACGAGGAGACGACAATGTCTCGTATTGGCAAGAAACCCGTATCGCTTCCGCAGGGCGTCACCGCATCCGTCAACGGGCAGACCGTGACGGCCAAGGGCCCGAAGGGCGAGCTGAAATTCGTCGTCAACGACGAAGTTCTGGTCAAGATGGACGAGGGCCTCATCGCCGTCGAGCCGCGCGACCAGTCGAAGACGGCGCGCTCCAAGTGGGGCATGTCGCGGACGCAGATCGTCAACATCCTGCACGGCGTGAAGGAAGGCTTCGAGAAGAAGCTGGAGATCAACGGCGTTGGATACCGTGCGACGATGCAGGGCAAGAACCTGCAGCTCGCGCTCGGCTTCAGCCACGACGTGGTCTATGAGACGCCGCAGGGCATCACGATCTCCGTGCCGAAGCCGACCGAAATCACCGTGACGGGCATCGACAAGCAGCAGGTCGGCCAGGTGGCCGCTGAAATCCGCAAGTATCGCGGCCCCGAGCCCTACAAGGGCAAGGGCGTGAAGTATGCCGGCGAGCGCATCGTGCGCAAGGAAGGCAAGAAGAAGTAGTTTTCGATCGGCGCCGGATGCCATTTTGGCTCCGGCGTGACCATACAACGCCACGAGGGCTCAGCCGCGGGAGGTTCTTCGACCTACCGCACAAGGCGGCCCCCGGCATATGAAGGCAAGGAACCAAGATCATGGCTTCGAAAGAGAGCATCCAGCGCCGCGCATCGCGCATCCGCCGTCAGATCAAGGCAGTGGCCAATGGCCGCCTGCGCCTGTCGGTCAGCCGCTCGTCCAAGAACATCCACGCCCAGGTCATCGACGACGCGAAGGGTCATACCGTCGCTTCCGCCTCGACGCTGGAAAAGGACCTGAAGAGCTCGCTCAAGACCGGCGCCGACACGGCCGCCGCCGCCGCAGTTGGCAAGCTGATCGCCGAGCGCGCCGCCAAGGCCGGCGTCAAGGAAGTCGTCTTCGACCGCGGGCCGTACATCTTTCACGGTCGCGTCAAGGCGCTGGCTGAAGCCGCCCGCGAGGCCGGCCTGAGCTTCTAAGCTTGATCCCAAAAAGTTGCAGACTTTTTGGATAAGATCATGCGAAAGAAAAACTGAGTTTCGCCCCCGGCGACCCCCACCCGACACTTCGGGGGCGGCGCCGGATCTTATCATCAACCGTGCTTCCGGAAAAAAACAAGGAAACAGGATATGGCACAGGAACGTAGGGACGGCGGCCATCGCGGCGGCCGGGACCGTGAAGAGCGCGACAGCGAATTCGTCGACAAGCTAGTTCACATCAATCGCGTCGCAAAGGTCGTCAAGGGTGGCCGCCGCTTCGGCTTCGCGGCACTCGTGGTGGTCGGCGACCAGAAGGGCCGCGTCGGCTTCGGTCATGGCAAGGCGCGCGAAGTGCCGGAAGCCATCCGCAAGGCGACCGAGAGCGCCAAGCGCGACCTGATCTTCGTGCCGCTGCGTTCGGGACGCACGCTGCATCACGACGTCGAGGGCCGTCACGGAGCGGGCAAGGTCCTGCTGCGCGCAGCCAAGCCCGGCACCGGCATCATCGCCGGCGGTCCGATGCGCGCTGTCTTCGAGACGCTCGGCATGCATGACGTGGTGGCCAAGTCGATGGGTTCGTCGAACCCGTACAACATGGTCCGCGCGACGTTCGATGCGCTGAAGAGCCAGATGCATCCGAAGGATGTGGCCGCCCAGCGCGGTATCAAGTATTCGACGCTCCAGGCTCGCCGCGGCAACGCGGTTGCGGCCGAAGAGTAGTCGGCGCCAGAGGGACAAGCACCATGGCAAAGAAAGCCACCAAGACCGTGACCGTCGAGCAGATCGGCAGCCCGATCCGCCGTCCGAAGGAACAGCGCGCAACGCTGGTCGGCCTCGGCCTCAACAAAATGCACAAGCGCCGCACGCTGGAGGACACTCCTTCGGTTCGCGGCATGATCGCAGCAGTCCAGCATCTCGTTCGCGTCGTCGAAGAGAAGTAGGACAGGGCGCGCGAGGAGAAAGACAATGAAACTCAACGAACTCAGGGACAACGAAGGCGCGACCCATTCGAAGAAGCGCCTTGGGCGCGGCATCGGCTCGGGTTCGGGCAAGACGGCCGGTCGCGGCGTGAAGGGCCAGAAGGCGCGCTCCGGCGTCGCCATCAACGGCTTCGAGGGCGGCCAGATGCCGCTCTATCGTCGCCTGCCGAAGCGCGGCTTCAACAACATCTTCAAGAAGAGCTTCAACACCGTGTCGCTCGCCCGCATCCAGACGGCGATCGACGCCAAGAAGCTCGACGCCAAGGCGACGGTCGACGCCGAAGCGCTGATCAAGGCCGGCGTCATCCGCCGCGCCAAGGACGGCGTCCGGCTGATGTCGGACGGCGAACTCAAGGCCAAGGTTTCCTTCGACATCGCCGGAGCCTCGAAGGCTGCGATCGAAAAGGTCGAGAAGGCCGGGGGTTCGGTCAAGCTTCCAGCCAAGGCGGAAGCCACCGAGTAACGGGCCCTTCAGACAAGCGGCGGCAAGGGGATTGCCGCCGCTTGCACTTTCGTCGCCCGGAGCCTATCTCGGAACTTCGACGACGCGCCATGCCCGGACATGCTTCTGACCGGCGCGGCCCGACGCGACCAAGCGGAGAATTTGCATGGCATCGGCTGCAGAACAACTTGCATCCAATCTGAATTTCGCAGCCTTCGCCAAGGCAGAGGACCTCAAGAAGCGCATCTGGTTCACGCTCGGCGCTCTCCTCGTCTACCGCCTCGGCACCTACATCCCGCTTCCCGGCATCAATCCCGACGCCTTCGCGCAGGCCTTCCAGCAGCAGTCGACCGGCGTGCTCGGCATGTTCAACATGTTCGCGGGCGGCGCGGTCGAACGCATGGCGATCTTCGCGCTGGGAATCATGCCTTATATCTCCGCGTCCATCATCATGCAGCTCATGACGTCGGTCATCCCGTCGCTTGAGCAGCTGAAGAAGGAAGGCGAGCAGGGCCGCAAGGTCATCAACCAGTACACCCGCTACGGCACCGTGCTGCTTGCCCTCGTGCAGGCCTACGGCATTTCCGTCGGCCTTGAGAGTGGTGCCGGCATCGTGACGGACCCGGGGCTCTTCTTCCGCATCTCGGCGGTGCTGACCCTCGTCGGCGGCACCATGTTCCTGATGTGGCTCGGCGAGCAGATCACCGCGCGCGGCATCGGCAACGGCATTTCGCTGATCATCTTCGCGGGCATCGTCGCCGGTTTGCCGCAGGCCATCAGCGGCACGCTCGAACTCGGCCGCACCGGCGCGCTGTCGACCGGCCTCATCCTCGCCATCATCGTGCTCGCGGTCGTTGTCATCGCGATCATCGTGTTCTTCGAGCGGGCGCAGCGCCGCCTGCTGATCCAGTATCCGAAACGCCAGGTCGGCAACCGGATGTTCCAGGGCGATACGTCGCACCTGCCGCTGAAGCTCAACACGGCGGGCGTCATCCCGCCGATCTTCGCCTCTTCGCTGCTGCTGCTGCCGGCGACCGTCGCCGGCTTCTCGAGCACCACCACCATGCCCGGCTGGGCAAGCACCATCCTTGCCGCGCTCGGACACGGCCAGCCGCTCTATATGGCGTTCTACGCGGCGATGATTGCGTTCTTCGCCTTCTTCTACACGGCGATCGTGTTCAATCCGAAGGACACCGCCGACCAGCTGAAGAAGCATTCGGGCTTCATCCCCGGCTACCGTCCGGGCGAGCGCACGGCCGAATACATCGATTACGTGCTGACCCGCATTACCGTCGTCGGCGCGATCTACCTGGTCCTCGTCTGCCTGCTGCCGGAATTCCTGATTTCGGCGACTGGCGTACCATTTTACCTCGGTGGCACTTCGCTTCTGATCGTTGTCAGTGTTACGCTCGACACGGTTGCGCAGGTTCAGGGACACCTGATCGCGCACCAGTATGAGGGCCTGATCAAGAAGTCGAAGCTGCGCGGGGGTAAGAGGACCAAATGAAGCTGATACTGCTTGGTCCGCCGGGGGCGGGCAAAGGGACGCAAGCACAAAGACTGGTTGAAAAGCACGGCATACCCCAGCTCTCCACCGGAGACATGCTGCGGGCGGCCGTCGCGGCCAAGACGCCGGTAGGCCTGAAGGCGAAAGCCGTCATGGACGCCGGCGAGCTGGTTTCGGACGCGATCGTCAACGCCATCGTCGCCGAGCGCATCGACCAGAAGGACTGCGCCAAAGGCTTCATCCTCGACGGCTATCCGCGCACCCTGGTGCAGGCGGACGCGGTCGAGAAGATGCTCAAGGACCGCGGCCTGAAGCTCGACGTCGTCATCGAGCTGGTGGTCGACGACAAGATCCTGGTCGGCCGCATCGCCAAGCGGGCGGAAGACGCCAGGAAGGCCGGCCAGCCGGTCCGCAAGGATGACGACCCGGCCGTATTCCCCGAGCGCCTGCGCGAATATTACAAGAAGACCGCGCCGCTCACCGGCTATTATTACGCCAAGGGACTGCTCACCGGCGTCGACGGCATGGCCGACATCGACGACGTGACGAAAGAGATCGAGGCGGTTCTGAACAAGGTGTAAACGAACGGTTGACTGAAGGGCGCCGATGCCCTATGTGCGGCGCATCTTCAAATCAGGCGCGAGGCTGCCCGGTCCGCAGGACAGGGTGGCCTTATTGAATTGGAAGATACCCGCAAGGGCCGGCCTCCACCGGACGCGGGTCAACGATAACCCGCCGGACGGCCATGCCGCAGCCGGCCCACATGGAGAAGACGATGGCCCGCATAGCAGGCGTCAACATACCGACCAACAAGCGCGTCGTGATCGCGCTTCAGTACATTCATGGCATCGGCAAGCGTTTCGCCCAGGAGATCGTCGACAAGGTCGGCATTCCGGCGGATCGCCGCGTCAACCAGCTGACCGACGCCGAGGTGCTCCAGATCCGCGAAGCCATCGACCGCGACTATCAGGTCGAGGGCGACCTGCGCCGCGAGACCTCGATGAACATCAAGCGCCTGATGGACCTGGGCAGCTACCGCGGTCTGCGTCATCGCCGCAACCTGCCGGTCCGCGGCCAGCGCACGCACACCAACGCCCGCACCCGTAAGGGTCCGGCGAAGGCCATCGCGGGCAAGAAGAAGTAATTTGGCGGCAATCGGCGGTAGGCAATCGGCAGTCGAATTGAGCGACTGCCGATTGCCGAAGCCCGACTGCCTCCTGGTGTAGCCGCTGGCATTACGGCGGCGTTGAGATCGATAGAAAGGTACCACATGGCCAAGGAAGCCGGACGCGTCCGCCGTCGCGAACGCAAGAACATCTCGTCGGGCACCGCCCACGTGAACTCCACCTTCAACAACACGATGATCACCATCACCGACGCGCAGGGCAACACGATCGCCTGGTCGTCGGCTGGCTCTCAGGGGTTCAAGGGTTCGCGCAAGTCGACGCCTTTCGCTGCCCAGATGGCCGCAGAGGACGTCGCCAAGAAGGCGCAGGAACACGGCATGCGCATGCTGGAAGTCGAAGTCTGCGGTCCGGGTTCGGGCCGTGAGTCGGCGCTGCGTGCACTGCAGGCCGGCGGCTTCACGATCACCTCGATCCGCGATGTGACGCCGATCCCGCACAATGGCTGCCGCCCGCGCAAGAAGCGTCGCGTCTAACAATACCAGCATAGATCGCCGTGCGTCCTACCGGACGCACAAAGGACGATCTAAATTATTGAGAGAGCATCGGAATAATCCGAAAACCGGATTCCACTTTCGGTCCGATGCTCTAGAACCGCCGCGCGAGCGTTGGGGCAGGCAATCCTGCCCCGGACAAACAGACGCTCCTCCACGGCATTCCATGGCGACCGCCACGATTGGATGGTGGCGGCACAACGGAAGGAAGACCACATGATCCAGAAAAATTGGCAAGAACTTATCAAGCCGAACAAGATCGAATTCTCCTCGAAGGGCAAGACCCTGACGACGCTCGTCGCCGAGCCGCTTGAGCGTGGCTTCGGCCTGACGCTCGGCAATGCGCTTCGCCGCGTGCTGTTGTCGTCGCTGCGCGGCGCTGCCGTCACCGCCGTCCAGATCGACGGCGTGCTGCACGAGTTCTCCTCGATCGCCGGCGTGCGCGAAGACGTCACCGATATTGTGCTCAACATCAAGGAAATCGCCATCAAGATGGAAGGCGACGGCCCCAAGCGCATGGTCGTGCGCAAGCAGGGTCCGGGCGCCGTCGTCGCTGGCGACATCCAGACCGTGGGCGATGTCGAGATTTTGAACCCCGACCACGTGATCTGCACGCTCGACGAGGGCGCGGAGATCCGCATGGAGTTCACCGTCGACACCGGCAAGGGCTATGTGCCGGCCGACCGCAACCGCGCGGAAGACGCGCCGATCGGGCTGATCCCGGTTGACAGCCTCTACTCGCCGGTCAAGAAGGTCTCCTACAAGGTTGAGAACACCCGCGAGGGCCAGGTTCTCGACTACGACAAGCTGACCATGACGATCGACACCAACGGCTCGGTGACCGGCGAGGACGCCGTGGCGTTCGCCGCGCGCATCCTGCAGGACCAGCTCGGCCTGTTCGTCAATTTCGACGAGCCGCAGAAGGAAGTTGCTTCCGAGTCCGTTACCGAACTCGCCTTCAACCCGGCGCTGCTCAAGAAGGTCGACGAACTGGAGCTTTCGGTCCGTTCGGCAAACTGCCTGAAGAACGACAACATCGTCTATATCGGCGACCTGATCCAGAAGACCGAGGCGGAGATGCTGCGCACCCCGAACTTCGGTCGCAAGTCGTTGAACGAGATCAAGGAAGTGCTGGCGGCCATGGGCCTGCACCTCGGCATGGAAGTGCCGGACTGGCCGCCGGAGAACATCGAAGACCTCGCAAAGCGTTACGAAGACCAGTATTGAGCATGAAATCCAAGGGCAGGCGGCGTAAGCCGCCCGGCCCGACGGTCATGCGGAAAACCATCAGAGGCCGTGGCCTCTTGAACAACTGAAGAAGGAAAAGAGCCCATGCGCCACGGTTTTAAAGGCCGCCGCTTCGCCCGCAGTGTCAGCCACCGCAAGTCGATGTTCGCCAACCTCGCCGTGTCTCTCATCGAGCACGAGCAGATCGTCACCACCCTGCCGAAGGCGAAGGACCTGCGTCCGATCGTCGAGAAGCTGGTGACGCTCGGCAAGCGCGGCGACCTGCACGCACGCCGCCAGGTGATCGCCCAGATCGGCAACGAGAATGTCGTGAAGCGCTTGTTCGATACGCTTGCGCCGCGCTACGCCACCCGCAACGGCGGTTACCTCCGCATCATGAAGGCGGGCTTCCGCCCCGGCGACAACGCGGCCATGGCCGTGATCGAATTCGTCGACCGCGACACGTCGGCCAAGGGTGCGGGCGACCGCGCGCGCGCCGAGGAAGCCGATGCGGCCGGCGAGGCCGAAGCGGCCTGATTTCAGATCGTTGATCAAGTTTCAAAGGGGCCTTCGGGCCCCTTTTTTGTTTGCTCAGCAGCCGATGATGTAGCGGCTGTACCTTCCGGCGATCCGTTTCACGATCCAGATGATTGCGAAACTCACGGTCAGCACGAAGACGGTGTAGAATGCGAGGTCGATCATCGGTTCGCCAAAATGCGGCGACAGCGGCCGGGGCATGCGCAAGAGCACGGCGATCACGATCGCATGGACGAAATAGATGCCGAAACTGTACTTGGCGATCAGCGAGAGCGGCCTGTGCGCATAATGGCCCCAGAGCGCGAAGAAGCCGCAGAACAGGAAGAAGCCGCAGAACAGGAAGAAGCCGACATATTTCTGGATCAGCATCAGGTCGAAGCCGAGCGGCCACCAGCCGTCGCCGGGGGCTCGCCCGATGTTGCTCGTATCGTTCAGGACCAACGCCTGCACGACCGCGACCGCCAGGATCAGCGCGCCGAGGGCCGCCACTACCGGCGGCCGTGTCACGACCGGCATGATCCTGTCGCGGTATTCGCAAAACAGCATGCCGAACATGTAGATGTTGGCGAAGTATAGGAAGCTGTGGATCGGGTTCAGATTGTCGACAGGCCTGTGCACCCACATGGCCAGAAGGAACGCCGCGCCCACGATGACAAAGCGCGTGACGGGCCTGAGGCGCAGGAAGCGGTCAAAGAGCGGCGATGCGAGGAACACCAGGAAGATGAAGGGCATGTACCAGTAGGCGTTGACCATCCGTCCCGTGGCCATGAGCACGACGAGGTCCACGAAGGAGCTGGGCGCGTATGCAACGCCGTCGCGGTACGTGGTCACTGAGAAGGCGCCCGAGGCAATCTCGGCGAGCGCGACCGGCATTCCCATGCAGAGATAGGGCAGGCCGATATACAGCGCCTTGCGCCGCATGAACTCGCCGAACGGCATGCGGCCATAGAAGATCTGACGGTAGAGAAAGCCGGAAATGAAGACGAAATAGGCCGTGCCGCTATTGATCAGCGACGGCACGACGTTGATCAGGGCGATCCGGGTGGTGGGATCTTCGTCGGCGAAATGCGTCCATGCCAGCACGAAGATATGGCCGCAGGCGATCATCAGGATCGCCAGCGCACGGAAGTACTCGATGTAGGCTATGTGTTCGCGCGTCTTGGCCTGCGCCGCCGCAGGCGCGGCGCCATGGTCGATCATCGGATTTTCGCTGATCGAGGCGAGTTGGTTCATAGGCTGGTCTCTGCGCGCAGGCGCTTCTTCGATACCTGAAGCGCAGATTGCAAGGCGAATTCATAGCCGACGGTTAACGAGAGCGCGTTGCCGGATATTGAACGGCAGCCGATGCAATTCAACTGAGCGTCTGGTCCGAGCCATTTATTTTGCACAATCGTCTGGAAGATGGCATTCGTTCAGCCCAAAAACCGGGGGATTCGCATGCGCGCGACACGAATTGGTCTGCTCCTGCTCGGCCTGAGCTTTGCCGGGGCCGGCATAACCGCCAAAATGGCTGCGGCGCAGGAAGGCGATGGGCTGACAGATGTACTGACCGACCTCCTCAAGGGATCGGACGATCCCGGCGCGACGGCCGGTCCGGACCGGCGAGTTCCCTTCGGACGCGATGAGGTACAGCTTTCCTTCGCGCCGCTGGTCAAGCAGACGGCGCCTGCGGTGGTCAACGTCTATGCGTCGAAGAAGCCGCGCGAAGTCCGTTCGCCCTTCGAGGGGGATCCGTTCTTCGAGCAGTTCTTCGGCCGCCAGATGCGCCCGCGCGCGCAGAACTCGCTTGGTTCAGGCGTGATTGTCGATGCGTCCGGCCTGGTCGTGACCAACTTTCACGTCATTCGGGGCGCGGATGAGGTGAAAGTCGCGATGTCGGACGGGCGCGAGTTCGCCAGCAAGGTGTTGCTTAAGGACGAGTCCCTCGACCTTGCCATCCTGAAGATCGATTCGCCCGAGCCGTTTGCGGTGGTGCCGCTTGGCGATTCGGATGCGCTTCAGGTCGGCGATCTGGTGCTGGCCGTCGGCAACCCGTTCGGCGTCGGCCAGACCACCACCAGCGGCATCGTCTCGGGGCTCGCCCGCAGCCATGTCGGCGTCTCCGACTTCGGCTTCTTCATCCAGACCGACGCGGCGATCAATCCCGGCAATTCCGGCGGCGCGCTGATCAACATGGCCGGCCAGCTCATTGGCATCAACACGTCGATCTTCAGCCGCAGCGGCGGCTCGATCGGTATCGGTTTCGCCATCCCGTCGAACATGGTGAGGGCGGTGACGCAGGCCGCCGCCAGCGGCAATGATTTCTTCGAGCGGCCCTATCTGGGCGCCGACTTTGAGGAGGTGACGGCCCAGATCGCCGAATCGCTTGGCATGGACAGGCCAACCGGCGCGCTGGTCTCCTCGGTGACGGACGAAGGGCCGGCAGCCAAGGCTGGGTTGCGGCCCGGCGACGTGGTGCTCACCATGAACAGTTCAACCATCGAGCACGTCGATGCGCTGAGCTACCGTCTGGCGACACAGAACATCGA
>Ga0105046_10007184_pt1 | contig 17550 bp, 8 predicted proteins | sample MAT03_FD_78385 | JGI IMG/M metagenome (GOLD analysis project Ga0105046, IMG submission 78385) | Freshwater microbial communities from Lake Fryxell liftoff mats and glacier meltwater in Antarctica - MAT-03 (megahit assembly) | ecosystem: Environmental > Aquatic > Freshwater > Ice > Liftoff...
GAATTCTACAATTGTGCCAAAGGAATTCGAAGGTTCTCAAAAATGCTTTGAAGTATCGTACGTTACAGGAATTTGCTCACAGGCGATTCTGAAAATCGAAAATCCTAATTTCTTTAGCTATGGCGAAAATCTGGAAACTTACTCTAATGTTTTTTTCACTATTTTCGACTGCGGGGTCGATGAAAGTAAGCTACTGCAAAGCAAGTTTTACGTAACAATCATTGATAAACCTGAAGACAGCTCCTGCGTCCGTTGTCTTGCTGCGCTAGATTATAAAGGAACAAAAAAATACAGTGTAAAGGTTGTTAGTAAGTGTGAATAAGAGCGATAACATTCAATTGATATAGTTTTAAACTATTTTTTAAATCAAAGAGGCTGCCTATCGGGACAGCCTCTCTTTTTTGATATAAATTTTCTAATGCTATACTATGAGCTATCAGCTTTTACAGTTCCAACCATTGCCAAACAAAAATTGCCCTGATTCTTTTCAGCGGAGTAAATCGGCAAAAAGTAAATAATCAACAGCGGTTATATTCTTTCCACCCACTTGATGGCCTACTACAAACGATCCGTTTTGGCATACACCAAAATAATGCCCATTAAAAGAACAAAGATGAACTAATCACTCAAGATTTTTTAAAGTAGCCGATAGCTAGTACCATGCCAATGACTATATCTGCCAGCGTATTGATCCACACCATAATTGCTCCAAAACAAACCCGCAGCAGTAAGAAGCGCTCAAAAGCCAGCTAGCGAATTTGAATTTAATCGTGTAGCTCTTTAAGCGACCATAGTGAAGCCACGCGCCAATCCCAGGATAGCTAAATATGGGTTGGCTAGAAGAAATGGGAATTTGTTTCTTTTACGTCAAAATGATTACCAATTGATCCAAAAAAAAAGAGACTGCTTATCGGTTGAAGCAGTCTCTTTGCATTTAAGTCAAATGAACTAGTAGCCTGGATTTTGCTGATTTGTAAGCGAAGGGTTATTGTCAACCTCACGCTGAGGTATTGGCAAAATTGTCTTACTGGCTCCAAAAGCAGCCTTTGCATCGGCTGGTCTAAGATTTCTGCCACGTCTTAGCAAATCCATTCTGCGATGTCCCTCAAAGGCAAGCTCCTTCCATCGTTCATTTAAAACCGCATCAACAAAAGCTGCCTTGCTTGCAAATGTGGCTAATGTCCAATTTGAAAGCCCAGCTCTTGTTCTCAATACATTCATTCGATCAATAAGATCTTGTGATACAGCGTTATCTACTTCGGCTTTGGCTTCAACATAGTTTAAAACTATTTCAGTAGTTCTAATTACTGGAGAGTTGTCAGCATTGTTAACAGCATCTGACCATTTGGTAGAAAAAGTTGCGGGAAGGTTGTCTGCTCCCGTACCAGTAGTTGTTAGTGAAAACCGTCCATCGCCAGACTCTGCTTGATAAGCTGCAATCAGTGCAGGAGAAAATTTAACATCACCTCTTCCGCCATTGGCTGCAGGCCTGTGCCAAGAAGCCCATCCGCCTGTTCCAGTAGTTCCATTGTCAACTCCCGAATTTTGAATCGTGAAGATGTCCTCACTTGTATTCTTGCTCGCCCAAAACGAATAATTTACCGCAGTTGAATAGGTAGCATTTGCATCCAAAACCAACTTTGAATTAAGTGCTGCATTGGCATAATCCTGACGATATAAATATACACGAGACAATAAAGCCTGAGCAGCGCCTTTGGTTGCGCGCCCTCTTGTTAAAAGGGCACTAGCATAGGTTGCAGGAAGATCTGCTGCAGCCTCTGTCAAATCCTTGATAACACTTACATAAACCTCCGCAACCGTATTTCTTGCAGGAAACACTACGGTTCCAGTAAATGGTTCCAGTATCAAAGGTATACCCAAATCAGCACCATTTGACTTATTGAATGGCTGAGCAAATAAATTTACCAATTGAAAATGCGCGAGCGCACGCAGAAACTTTGCTTCTGCGATAAACTGAGCTCGTTTCGCGGGAGTAAATGACGACCCTGGAACGTTCGGGACATTGGCGATAACATCGTTCGCTCTTAGAACAACTCTATAATGTTGTTGCCAGACACCCTGAACATTACCATTTGTAGATAACGTATTAAAATCCCTTACCTCTTGAAAAGTTGGGAACGAGCCAACAAACGAAGAATTGTCGGCCATCATATCACTAAAAACCTGCCCCATCCCACCGTTCATCTCGAGTAGCTGGCAACTACTATATACACCTTGTAAAGTGCTTTCAGCAGCTGACTCGTTAATAAACGCGCCTTTCACATCTATAGACTGTTGTGGTAGCAGTTCTATTTCCTTTTCACATGAACCAAGTGCAAAAATGAATACACTTGCAGTCAAAATTTTACTGAATATATTTTTCATCCTTTTCAAATTTTATGGTTAGAAACCGATGTTAACACCGACCTGAATACTTTTTGCTTGAGGCAATGCAAAGAATGACTCACCCAAGACCTGATTGCTTTGACCATTGGCAGAAACCTCTGGATCTGGCCCTCTAAAACCAGTACTTGTCAACGTCCAGATATTTGAAGCCATTACATATATCCTGAAAGAGTCAATAAATTTAATTTTGTTCAAAAAGCTCTTTGGAGCATTATACCCCAATGATATATTTTTTAATCTCAAATAAGATCCATCTAGAATAGAAGAGGTAGATAGCTGATTGAATACTCCAGCAGCAGCAGTAGGACTGGCTAGTCTTGGTGCAAAAGCATTATCTCCAGGCTGTTTCCAGTAATTTAGCAAGTCCTGACTTTTATTAAAGGTTCCGCCCAAATTCTCTGTAAAGGCTAAACCACCAATAAGGACTTTATTACCATAAGAGAAGTTAAAGAAGGCGTTCAAATCAAATCCTTTGTATGTAAATGTGTTGGTAATACCCCCTGTAAAATCGGGAATTGCTGAACCAGCGACTACCCTATCATTCGCAATTGGAGTTGATGTCAATGAACCATCACGAGAAAACCATTTGGCATCGCCCGTTGCTGGATCAATACCGCTGTAGCGAATTACATAAAAAGTATTTGCCGTCTCACCAACTATCGCACGTTGCGCAGCTGATCCAACCAAGAAATCTCGGCCCTCTGGATCCTTATTGGGAGCTAACCGGATCACTCTATTCTGGAGAAATCCAATATTAAAACTTGAAGTCCATTTGAAAGCACCTTTCTGAATATTTGTCGATTTGATCAAAATATCCCAACCCTTATTAGATACTTCACCTAAGTTAACCGCGCGTGAGGGAAAGCCGGTGGTAAACGGAAGCAGTTGATTTAACAACAGCCCTGTTGTATTTTTTTCGTAATAATTAACTTCCACATTCAATCGATTTTTGAAAAAAGCTGCGGAAAGTCCCACATCCAATTGTGCTGTTTCTTCCCAGCTAAGATTTGGATTGGGTACGGTAGCCGGAATCAAGCCAGCCGCACCTGCATAATCAGCTCCAACCCCTGCCGAGTAAAGTTGCTGCCAATTGAAATTACCGATCCTGTCATTTCCTGAGGTACCATAGCTAGTGGTTAGTTTCAAGAAATCAAGGAAAGTTAAGCCTTTCATGAACTCTTCATCCGAAAGCACCCAACCGCCCGACACCGCCCAAAATGTTCCGTATTTTTTGTTTGAACCAAATCGTGAAGAACCATCTCTTCGAGCCGTTGCTTCAAATAAATATCTATCCTTTATTCCATAGTTTGCTCTTCCAAAAAAGGAACTCAGCGCCCATTGCGTGCCTGTTGCATCAGTTATTGTTTTGACAGCCGCTGAATTAACATTTCTCAAAACATCACTTACAAAACCAGTACCAGCTACTTGGATATCATTGTAGTCTGAAGTCTCGAATGATTGACCCAACAATACTGTCAAGTTATGATCCGAACCAAAAGACTTATTGTAATTAAGCGTATTTGTCGTTAACCATTTATAATCTTGAACAATGGATCTCGAGCCCGATCCGCCCGGAGTAACAATGTTCGCAACTCTCGACTTTTCCTCTGATTGAACTAGATCAATTCCAAACTCAGAGCGAAATGTAAGATCATTCAATAAATTCCAGGAAGCACCAACACTTCCAGTTTGTCGCAGGAAATTGAACTTATTATCATTCAACGCTTCGATGGCTAAAACGTTCGCAATAAAGCCCGTGTTAACGAAATTACCATTTGCATCTCTTGGCACTACCGATGGTGTTTGCAAATACGATGAGGTCAGTGGTGCGAACGTATTGTTCTCTGCTCCAATTCTATCACTTGTCGTATTAGATAGAGAATAGTTAACATTAAATTTAATTTTATCACTCAACTTGTGCTCAATATTAAAGCGGCCAGATAATCTCTTTAAATCATTTCCAATGGTAAAGCCACTCTCTGTTTGATAACCTCCTCCAACAAAAAAAGTCGTCTTATTATCCCCACCACGGATAGACATATTATAATTGTCTACCCTGCCGGTTCGTACAACAGCTTTAACCCAATCAAATTCGCCAGCAGGAAATACAGTAGGTGCCTGCCCGCGCGCCACTCTATACTCGTTTACAAAAGTTTTATATTGAGAGGGAGACATATAGCTTAAAAGCTTCGTAGGCTCAGACCATCCCGTGGAGTAATCTAAACTAATCTTGGTCTTTGATGAGGAGCTACCTCTTTTAGTTTTAATCAAAATCACACCATTTGCACCACGAGACCCATAAATCGATACTGCTGCGGCATCCTTTAAAACAGACATTGACTCAATATCATTTGGATTAAGGTCAATAAGTGGATTGAGTGGCGCTCCCCCACCTTGTTGCGTTGAAAAAGCTCCATTCGCTCCATCATTCAGTGGCACTCCATCGACCACGTACAACGGACTACCTCCTCCTGAAATGGATGCAGCACCCCGAATTCTAACTGCCGGAGCACCTCCTAATAAACCGGAAGAGCCAACGACTTGGACACCAGCTGCCTGTCCTTGCAATAACCCTTGCGGACCAATTGCTGGAACGTTTCTAAATGTTTCCGCGCTGACAGTAGAAACGGATTGAATACTATTTCTAGAACTCTGCTCTCCGTAACCCACAACCACGACTTCTGAGAGCTGAGTTGCATCATCTGTCATCACCAAATCAATGACTGTGTTGATTCCAATTTCAACCTCAGCGGTCTTATATCCAATAAAAGAGAAAAGAAGAGTCCCTCCAGATGAAGGTGTTGCAATTGAATAAACACCATTCGAATCAGTTACGGTGCCAAGTGAGGTACCTTTTATGATTACATTCACACCGGGCAATCCAGAGCCATCGTCTTTCGATGTTACTTTGCCCGTAATCGTTCGCTCTTGTCCCAAGGCGGTTGAAAACGTCAACAGCATCAGCGCGAAAACTCTTAGCAGTACATTTTTTGTCATAGATAAAATTTTAAGTTTAGAAATTTGTACGCTGAATTGATCTTTCGAAAAAGACCAAATCATTAAGAGCAAATGACTGAATGTTACGCTTGTGTTAAACCACGCGCATGGGTGTATTTACAAGCGTGTCTAGTAACGTCTTTTGCGTTACATAAAAGGGTAAATCTTCGTTGAAACTAATGCGGACGCACAGAGCCAATTGAGCAATAAGGAGAATCAAAAAAAAGAGGCTGCCCCTTAAAGGCAACCTCCAAAACCACCCCGATTTTAACAGCTATTTTCCGTACCCCTCGTTTTGAACCAACTCGGAATTGAGAATTGTTTGTCTTTGGGGAATAGCGAAAATCAATTCTTTTCCCTGTTTCGGAATTTCGTGTTATTAATAACCCGAGTTTTGAATGAGCTTATTATTTGTATCCATCTCACGTTGCGGAATCGGGAAAATAAGTTTAGGACTGTTCCATGCCGTACCAGACTGGCTTCCCCTGGTACGCTTAATGTCATGAATCCGGTTACCTTCAAAAGCTAATTCCAAGTAACGTTCGTTTGATATAACGCTTTCATTTGCAATGGAAGGTAAATTTGCTAGCCCTGACCTCGTTCTAATTCTATTTAGGTCATTTAGGGGAGTATCCCCAACAGAGGTACCAAGTCTGAAATTCGCTTCAGCCCTTGTCAAATACATTTCTGCCATTCTTACAATTGGCACATTTCCGAAACGATCGAGGTGTTTTCTTGTATAGTTACGGCCACCAACGACAACGAAAAAAGACTTTCTTATATCTCCCGCTTCATACTTATCAATATGAGCAGACGTAATCTTACAATCACTTCTTCCAGCAGTGCCTGGGCCGGCATTGGTTCCAAAGAAAGTATTTAACTGATTGGCGCCATCTTGCGCTGTGACCTTTAATGAGAAGATATATTCAGAAGGACTATTTCCAGCATTATTGATAAATGTAAACCACAATGAAGGGAATGTTGTCGCCAATGAATTTGTCCCTGATTGAATAACCCTGTTAGCCGCGTCACCCGCTTCCTGTAGAGCAGTAATTTGAGCAGCTGTGCTTCCCGTAGCACCTTGTTGTAGCTTAACGCGAGAAAGAATTGCCGTTGCTGCATTTTTGGTAGCATAGATAGTATTCGATGCTGGCAAAAGAGACTCTGCTCTTGTCAAATCCGCTATTACTTGTCGATAAACTTCTGCAACGCTATTCCGTGCCCTAAAATCCTCTCCGGTGATACTTTTTGTTGGCTGAAGAACAAGGGGGACTCCAAGATTTGTTGTGTTGTCGCCATCGTCCCAAGTTTTTGCATACAGTCTAGCTAACTCAAAATACATTGCACCTCTTATGAACAATGCTTCACCCTCTACCCTGTCTTGTGTAGTGACCGATGATTTAACTTTGTCCAAAGCCGATAGTACATTATTGCATCTGTTAATTACATTGTAAGCCTGATTCCACATGGTGGTCGCTGGTCCGTTGGTGGCAGCCATCTCCAATCTCCATGCATCGCTCAATCCCGCAAATGTACCTGTGAAGAGAATATCCTCAGAGTTACCAATTACTTCATTGAGAACCATTATATCACCACCATAAACAAGAACTGACTGAATTCCATCATAAGCGCCTATCAAGGTCACCAGTACGTCTTTTTCAGTTGACAATGCTTGTGACTGATCGATATTTTGGTACGGAAGAATATTTAGTTTGTCATCGCAACCCGAAAAGAATACGAAAAGAAAAACTATCACGAATAATTTTTTCATATAGTTACTATTTAATCTCATTTTGATACGATTTAAAATCCAATATTGATACCAAATACGATTGTGCGAGGCTGAGGTGGTGTGTAGAAATCGTTCCCTTGGGCAATGTTTCCATTGGTAGTGGTGTTTGCCTGAAAATCCGCGTTCACCTCGGGATCCCAAAAAGGATAATCCGTAAAAGTATGCAAGTTTAATCCTGATGCATAAATGCGCACCTTATCCAACTTTACTCTACTTAACAATTTAGATGGAACAGTATAACCTATTGTGACAGTTCTTATTCGGATGAATGAGCCGTCAACAACATATCGGCTGCTAAACTGTGCACCGTTGTTTGAAAAAAATCTAGCCTGTGGAATATTCGTAATTTGTCCGGGTGTGGTCCATGCCCCTAATTGGTCAACTGTTTGATTGTCCTCAAATCTCATATTAGCGGAAGAAAATCTGCCCATTCCATAAGTAGATAGTTGGTTTCCAAAAACACCATTCATAAAAATAGAAAGGTCAAATCCGCGATATGAAAAGTTATTGGTCATGCCCGCGATATAGTCTGGATTTGGCTTTCCAACCGCCACACGTTGCGCCTGAGTATAAGCTGCTGGATTCACAGTAGTTCTATCCAATGTTCCGTCTGGATTGGTCGTGTTTTTGTAAAACAAAGCGTCACCATTGGCAGGGTTAACCCCTGCATACTCTACCGTGTAAAATACACCAACTGGCTGACCTTCCATTACACGATTGAAAAAGCTTGCTTCAATTATTTGCTTTTGGATGTCGACAACTTTGTTTGCATTATAGGCAAAGTTAAAACTGGTGCTCCACTTAAATTTGCCAACCAGATTTTGGCTATTCAAAACGAGTTCAAATCCCTTGTTCTCAAGCTTTCCAACATTTCGTGTTTGAGTTGTAAATCCCGAAGTGGACGGGACATTCACGTTAAGCAACAAGCCAGAGGTTTTCTTTTCGTAGTAGTCGATCTCACCTGTCAATCTTCCGTTGAATAAACCGAAATCAATTCCAAAATCTAATTGATCCGTTGTCTCCCACTTCAAATCAGGGTTTGCCAATTGTACAGGGCGCTGTCCTGCGGCTCCAGCATAGCCGGCATCGCCTTGAAACAAGCCGAGCTGAGGGAAGTTTCCAATCTCCGCGTTGCCCACTTGCCCATAGCTTGCCCTAAGTTTCAAAAAGCTGAGTACTTTAACGTTCTTTAAAAAGCTTTCTTCCGTCAATATCCAACCCAATGATCCCGCAGGAAAATAGCCGTACCTCGAATTAGTCCCAAATCTTGAGGAGCCATCCCTACGAACGCTGAAGGTGGCCAGATAACGATTGTTAAACTTGTAGTTAGCTCTTAAAAAAAAGGAGTTGAATGCGAAATCAGTCCTTGAAGAATTTCCATCTGACTTAGTAGCAGCACTCGCAATTTTTTGATATGAATCCGATGGAAAGTCCAATCCCTCCGTGAAGTTATATTTGGATATAGATTGTTGGTATTGCATTCCGAGCACCGCATCAATGTTGCTCATGCCAAACTGCTTTGTATAATTAAAATAGTTATTGGTATTGTAGTTGGTAACAAATGCAGCACTATTATATCCTATTCCATTCCCAGCGCGTGTTTGATTACGAATCGTTTGACTTTTAAAATAACTGTCTTCGTTTTGGCTCAAAATATCGATTCCAAACTCAGTTTTAAAAGTCAATCCCGTAAGAATTTTAGCAGAGGCATATGCGTTGCTAAGATTCCGAAAACCCTCTTGGCTGAAGCGACCGTAATCAATCGAAAGTCTTGGATTATAATATAAACCAACATTCACATCTCCCGGAGGAGCTCCTGTGGGTAGCCCCGTTCCTGGATCTGTGAATGGTGTCATTGGCAAAAGAGCAACTGATTGCAATGGATTGGAAAAGGCATTGTCTCCCGGGAGTCTAATATTTAGAGTTCTAGCAAGACTCATGGAGAACCCTATACTTAACCAATCAGTTGCTTTGTGATCCACGTTTATTCTACCAGTAATCCTATTCAGGCTATTTCCCACCATTATTCCGGTTTGATCCAAATATTGTAAGGAACCAAAGAATCTCGTATTCTCATTTCCACCGCTGACCTGCACATCTGCTTGATCATATTTTCCTTTTTGAAAGGCCTGATCCTGCCAGTCGTAGGACTTCTTGGGGTCAGTGTCCCATTGACCAAAGCTATGATATGACATCAGGTCTTTCGCATATTGGGTATCACTAGATGGATCGGTTACCGGTACCCCAAATCTGTCATCATTGTATTTGGCAGCCCGAAAGATAAGTTCAGCATATTGCTCAGAGTTTAAAAACTTAACCCTGCGTGTCTCTTGAGAAACTCCGGATTGATAATTGATATTTACAATCGTCTTACCAGCCTTTCCTCTTTTGGTTGTAATCAGAATCACGCCATTGGCAGCTCTCGAACCATAAATAGCCGCAGCAGAGGCGTCTTTTAATACTTCCATTGATTCAATATCATTGGGATTTAAATCAGCCAATGGGTTTGTGGCTCCTCCGGATGTACTTTGGCTATCATTCGTGATAGGAATCCCGTCTACTACAAACAATGGCTCGCTTCCTGCACTAATCGAAGATGCCCCGCGAACTCTCACCGTAACTGCTTGCCCCAATTTTCCAGACTGACTATTGACATATACGCCTGCTGCCTTGCCTTGTAGGGCAGCATCAACACTTGGAAGAGGGATATTCGCAATCTCCTGGCCCGAAACACGCGCAATATTTCCTGTCAAGTCCTGCTTAATCTGGGTTCCATATCCCACTACCACAATCTCCGACAACTGTGTAACATCAAGTCCAAGTTGAATGTCTATAATTGTTCTTTCTCCTATCGAGATTTCAGAGGTCTTCAAACCAATGAAGGAGAAAACTAAGCTCGCGCCAGAAGAGGGCACTGCTAGTGAATATTTACCATCGGCATCTGTCACTGATCCAGTGGTGGTTCCCTTTACAACAACATTTACACCGGGTAAGGCCGATCCATCTTCAGTGGAGGTAACTCCGCCTGTAATCACGCGTTCTTGCGCCCACGCATTGAGCACAAAAGCGAATGAGAAACAGACTAGTAAAATTTTTCTCATGGGTTTTAGTTTAGTTTTAGTAAAAAATTAAAACCAAAGCTGATAATTCAGCAAACAAGAAAAATGATCCGTTAAGGTGTATTTATAACACAGTGCTATACCTTCAATTGTGGTATTGTTGCGTGTTGTCCCTTGCTAGGCGGGAGAAGACGAAATGAAATGAAACTAAATCAATTTATCTGTGTTCGCCCTTTCGACAGCATCGGCCTTGCAACTGACCTGAAGCTTTGAGTAAATATTTCTAATATGTGTTTTGGCCGTCTCCTTTGACACAAATAATTCTTCCGAGATTTGAGAATAGGTTTTGCCTTCCGATATTAACCTTAGCACCTCCGTTTCTCGTTTCGACAAGGGAGAATTGGGGTTTACATGAAAATTGTCGATAACCAATCTAGCAATTTTACTGCTCATCGGTGCTCCACCCCTAGAAATTTCTTCCAATGCACCCAACAACTCCAAATAATTTGAACTTTTGGTTATATAGCCCGAGGCGCCAGATTTTAATGCGTCAAAAACCATATCACTGTCTTCATAAACGGTTACCATCACAATTAGGATATGCGGGTTCTTATCTTTAATGATCTTCGTGCCTTTAATACCATTCATGCCGGGCAATTCAATATCCATCAAAACGATATCTGGTTTATCGCGATGTAAATTCTTAATTGCTTCCTCGCAGGTATCATATACATTCACAACAAAGAACTTAGGCGAACTATTTACAATGAGTGCATAGCTGCTCCTGATTTCAACATCATTCTCAATGATGATGACACGTTTTTTAAAGGATGATATCATTCTATTTTGTTTTAACTCTTCGTATTGACAAAGTAACTCTGGTCCCGAAATCGTTGGTGCCCTTTGAAACCAATAGTACCGCCCCGATCCGATCGGCACGATCCTTCATATTCTTTATCCCATTATCGGCAGCATCCGGATCAATTGAGTACCCGATTCCGTCATCTTCTAACTGGATTTGAATCGCTCTGTCATCTGCCGACAAGGAAAAACTCACGTTCCTTGCTTGCGAATGCCTAAAGGTATTAGTAATGGCTTCCTTAAAAATCAATGTTACGTCTCTGCTTACTCCAAAATCTACAATTATCTTTTCCCAAACAGCATTATAAACACGTAGATTAATTTCCTTTTCAGACAAGATAGACTCAGCAAAATCTTTGATTCGCAAAAATATCTTTACAATATCATCGTTTGATGGATCAATAGACCAAATAAAATCACGCGTTCCAGAATACAAGTGCTTGGCCGACTTTTCTACTTTGTTGTATAGTTCAAGGTTACCAGTTCCACCTAATTTTAAAAGGCTAACATAATTTATAATGCGCGTTAGTTGATTACCCATCTCATCATGAAAGTCTCTTGCCAATTCTTTACGGATCGATTCCTTTTCTTGCGACTTAATTTGCTCAATTTGTACCAGTAGCAAAGCCTTCGATCGTACTCGCCAATAGACAAGGGAAATAACTAGCAGAATTAAAAGAACCTGCGCTAGCACAATAAACCAGCCTTGTTTGTAAAAGGGCGTATCTATCACGAATGAATATGATATTGGTGTTTCGCTCCATGCCCCTCGATGATCAGAAGCCTTTAACTTAAATGTATAACTACCTGGAGGTAAGTTGCTATACGTTACCTGCGTCTGCTTAGAAGGCAATGACCACTTCGTATCAAAATTCTCCAAATAATACTGAAAAAATATAGAGTGAGGATAACGCTTGTCAACGCGATTGAAGTGAAAAGTTAAGTGATTCTGATTGTGGGGGAATTCAGGATTTACTGGTAGTTGAAAAAAACCCTCCGCTTTCAAAGAGTATTTTCTCGCTGACTCAGGTTGGTAAAAAAGATCAATACCCGTTAAGTGGCTGGCATAATTAGAACTAGGACGTTGCGGTAAATCATTATATTGATAAACTTCATCCACCATTCCAAAATATTTTTCGCGACCAAGATAGAAGGCATTGTGATTTGTTTCAAAATTATGTAAGCCATTATCTTGATCAAAAGTAAAATTCTCAATTACCTCCAAAGCAGAATTTACGCGAATGGTACTGATACCCTTTTCAGTCCCTATCCAAATCAAATCCGTTGAATCTGCTGCAACAAAATAAATTAAGTCAGACGGTAAGCCACTTGCCAAATTGAAAAATTTACTTTTCTTAGTGGTTGGGTTGTAGATCGCTGCACCAGCCCCATCGGAACCTATCAACAATAGCGAATCGCGAAAAGTATTAATCGAGAGAATGGTTGAGTTTGACAATTCCTCAATGTCAATTTTTTCAACCTTCTCGTCTTTAATTGCATTCAATCCAAGATCAGTTCCTATGTAAGTTATATTGCCAAGCAAATGGTGATGAATAGAAAAAACAAAATTACTAGCTAATCCCTCTTTTACCGAATAGCTCCTTCTTACCGGTCCATCATTAAAATAAGATACACCATTACGAAAATCGCCTAACCAAATTCCACTTTTGCTATCAAAGTCAAAACATTTAATTTCATTAGAAAGCAACCCATCTTCGATAGTATAAACCTGGAACTTATTAGTCTCTTCGTCAAACTTCGCCAAGCCATTGTAGGAACTAATCCAAATTTTTTGATTTCGGTCTTTTTTGACTTGTGTAATCTCGTTGGATACAACCGAAGCTCCAACCGACAACAAATCATTCTTTCCGTTTCTTATTCTTCGTAATCCATTAGTTGTGCCCAGCCAAATAGCCCCCGAGTGATCCTTCTCTATGGCCATAACAGATCCCACTTCACCAATTTCCAGTTTGTTAAAGTCTTGTCGGAAGTATTTATACAACCCCGTGTTGGTTCCCAACCATGTATCTCCACTACGATCAAACAAAATCTCCGCCACTTCAACATCTTTGAGAACTGTATCTATCCTAACGCCATTCGCAACTTTATGCTCCCTAAACAAATAACGTTCGGTTGTAGTCCAATAAACCTGCTGGGATGTGTCATAGGCCACAACTCTATTCCTCGCCCATATTGTAGCTGGACGAATGCTACCATTATCAGGATTCAACTGAAAATAGCCTTTGTCCGTTTCTAAAATAAAATAACCCGACACACTAATCAAGTCAGTTATCTTAGTTGCGTAATTTGAAACTGATTGATGTTTGGTTCCTGACCTTCCCTTGATGATAAGACTGTTATCACCCAATAAAAAAATTAGCTTATCCTTAGCAGCAGAATAGGTGACTGATTTAATCGGTGCTTGCGAAACTTGAATTAAGCTATCACTTTTCTCGCTCGTTGGTATAGCCACTAACTTATCATCCCATGTCTGTAAATACAATGTATCTAGCAACTCATACATTTTACTAAACCTCAAGCCGCGATTCTCTAACTGAAGTTTCTTAAAACGACCTCCTTCCATTTTACTCACTCCCTTTGGATGACAAACGAACAGCCGATTTCTGCTATCCAGCACCAGGCCTGTAATAACGGTACTAGAAAGACCATCTGTTGAATTATAGACCTTAAATTCTGTTCCATCAAATCTTGCCAAGCCACCCCAAAAAGTGCCGACCCACAAGTATCCATTTTCATCTTCTGCGAGTGAATACACCTGTGATTGAGGTAATCCATCAACTGCGGTATAATGACGCAGTGAAAATCGCTGACCCGCAACAGGATAAGTATACCCGAAAGAAACCAACAAAAAAGCAATAATGAACTTCATCCGTACCTGTATCGCAAATTTGATGTATTTCAGGCAAATATAGATACCGCTATTTGGGTTATTTTTTAATGACAGCTTCTTACTTCCGAGTTAACAATCATGGCTCAAAGCGGCTAGTTTTTTGCCCAAAACAAACTATTACATTCACACTGAATAATATAAATTCCAGTACTTGCTTTCAATATTTTTTTGGAAATTATTTGTAGGCAGCACTTATCGCAATTAGTATTTACTTGCCGCATTCCCGGCCACTAGCCTGACAATATTTGCTGGAGATAGCAAATCTCCAAAATTACCCCTACAAAACTGAAACATATTAATTACTTTCACGTTTGTAAACTAAATTAGAGCTTGGATATGAAAGGAAACAACATTGGTGAGTTAGAAGAACTTGTACTTTTGACCGTGGGCATTTTATACCCAGAAGCATACGGTGTGGCCGTGATGGACGAGATCGAAACGCAAGCCGGGCGCAGACTGAACATCAGCGCGGTGCATTCTGTGCTCACGCGATTGGAGGAAAAGGGTTACTTAAAATCCAAAATGAGCGACCCTACAGAAGAACGTGGTGGCAGGCGCAAACGAATTTTCTTACTAACGGCAGCCGGTAAATGCACTTTAGAAGAAGCAAACGAACTTCGTACGCAGCTGTTCAATCAAATACCAAAAATGGCGTTGCAGTTTAGATTTAACTAATTGATAATTGACAAAAGTCCCCTTACAGCGTTTGTCATTTGCGAGCTAGCAACAAATTGAAAATATGAAACAATATCCACCAAAGTGGGCTGATCAACTATTAGAATGGTATTGCCATCCTGCTCTATTAGAGGAAATACAGGGAGACGCACATGAACTTTTTTTCCGCAAAGCAAAAGAAAATGCGCAGATGGCAAAACTTCAATTTGTGTGGAATGTGGTGCGCTTTTTTAGACTAAAAAATATCAGAAGATCAACAACAACCTATTCATCTAACTCATTTGCTATGCTAAAAAGTTATTTAATAACCGCTTTTCGAACTGCTATTCGACACCCCCTGAATAGTTCTATTAATATTTTAGCGCTCTCTCTTGCGCTGGGCATCGCCATCACCTCATTCATTTTTATTGATAGTCAACTACATGCTGATCATTTCCACACCAACCTCAATCGGATTTATCAGGTAACGAGTCGGATTGAGGTTGATAGGCAAATAGATGAATGGAGTGACTCCCCTATTTTATTAGCACCCATGATGTCACAGGAACAATCCATTATTGAAGCCACTACCCGCATTCTTAATGGACAAGCAATAGTTAAATATAACGATGATGTATTTAACGAATCACTTTGGTTTGTGGATCCATCCTTTTTAGAAATGTTTAGCTTTCCCATCGTCAACGGGAGCAAAAATCCATTGGCAAACGGAAACAACATAGTACTAGAAAGAAAAATTGCCCAGAAGTATTTTGGAGACGCTGATCCAATTGGTAAAAGTCTCTCGCTCGTATTAAATGGCAACGTAAGGGAAGATTTTACAGTGACCGCAGTCATTGAACGACCAACTGGTTCAAGTCTGTATGCAACTATCCTTTTGCCCATGTCAAAATTCAACAATCAAATGCCAGACAAGGCCAATGATTGGGCTTACCAAGTAGATGGGATGTTTATATTACTCAAACAGAACCATGGGTTTGATGAGTTGAGAAAGGAAATGAATCGATATGTGGCGTTGCAAAATATAGCTTCCCCTCAATGGGCTGTAAAAGACTTTCAATTTCAATCGCTTGATGGATTAGCTCTAAAGAGCTCTGGCATTATTAGCTCGGTGTCAGCTGGCCCCGATCCTGCTGCATTGTATTCTCTTGGTGTAATCGCAATTTTGTTGCTAACGCTAGCTTCGTTGAATTATATGAATGTCTCTGTCGCAACTGTCGCAACAAGGCTCAAAGAAATTGGAATACGCAAAGTTATTGGAGGACAAAAAAAAGAAATCGTGGCACAATTCGTTACTGAAAACTTTGCATTGTGCTCGGTAGCTCTTTTGGTTGGTAGTTTCCTCTCTTATTTATTTCTTTTACCAGCGTTTAACTCTCTATTCCCTGTAAACTTATCTTTTGGGTTTTCATCAGGAAATGTCATTTTTCTATTTTTCGGTGCGCTCCTTCTTTTCATCGGAGTATTATCTGGAGCCTACCCTGCATTTTACATTTCTTCCTTTCAACCTGTTAAAATTCTAGCAGACCGAGCGAAATTTGGACAAAAAAGTTTGTTTAGCAGAATACTGTTAACCTTACAATTTATCGTAGCAATTATAACTATCGTGGGTTCTTTTGTCTTCATCGATAACAGCATTCATTTAAAAAATAAAGATTGGGGTTACACACATTCTAATATCATTACGGTAGGCGTGAAAGAAAAATCGTCTTACCTGGCATTACGCGATAAACTATTAACAGATCCTGAAATCGTAAAAATGGCTGGAGCAGAAGGGCATATTGGGCGGTCAGATAATCGTATCTCGTTTGTCCATCACGAGCAGCGTATTGAGGCTATTGATTTTCAGGTAGGTTACAATTACCTAGAGACGATGAGCATTAGATTGAAAGAAGGAAGATTATTCGATCAAAAAAACCAGTCCGACAGACAACACTCGTTGGTCATTAATGAGACCCTTGTAAAAAAGTTAGGATGGACCAGTCCAATAGGTCAGTCAATTGAACTCGATAGTACAAAATTCACTGTAGTCGGAATTGTTGAAGACTTTCACTATCAGGGGTTCTTTAACAAACTCGGACCTGTAATACTAAGGCTTACAGACGAAGATAAATTCAACTATTTAGCTATACAAACAGCGGGAGCTAACGTAAACGATACTCATCAACGAATAAAATCAGTATGGGCAAGCATTGCCCCAAATGAACCCTATGAAGGTTTCGTTCAGGATGATGTTTTTACAGATTTTAATCGCGACAACAATGCGAATGTCAAACTTCTTGTTTTCATCAGTACAATTACAATAACATTGGCAAGTCTTGGGCTTTTTGGGCTGATCTCTTTTAATACAACTAGACGAATGAAAGAGTACAGTATCCGCAAAGTGTTGGGTGCCAATCTTTCACAGATATTCGGATTGATGACTAGGGACTATGTGACCATATTACTCACTGCCTTTGTAGTAGGTGCGCCAGCCGGTTTTCTTTTGATCAATTCGCTTATTCAAGCGATCTATCCGAATCCGCAAAATACGCAGCCATTGCCTTTTATTGTTGCCGTGCTAGTTATGCTTTGTACTGTTGCTGTGACAGTAAGCTCCCAACTAATAAGAATCAGAAAAGAAAATCCAAGCACAACCTTGAAAAAAATATAAGTGTTATTAAAGACACCCTTATCAATCAATCGACTTATATAGTGGTGTAGCAAAGCTAATAATCTGTCTATTGCTACTTAGAAAACGTGACACAATTGAGTTACCCTTTCTTAATCAAGAGGAAACCTTCTGCTCACTATCCCGTATTGATAAATTAAAAAGTATCTGATAATAAAATCATAAAATATTAAATATTAAA
>Ga0105046_10007188_pt1 | contig 17546 bp, 19 predicted proteins | sample MAT03_FD_78385 | JGI IMG/M metagenome (GOLD analysis project Ga0105046, IMG submission 78385) | Freshwater microbial communities from Lake Fryxell liftoff mats and glacier meltwater in Antarctica - MAT-03 (megahit assembly) | ecosystem: Environmental > Aquatic > Freshwater > Ice > Liftoff...
ATCGGCAGTATCCGTACGACCAAGGGTCTTGTCGTTAAAGCTCAGCTCGACTCCCGAACCTACAAGACTGGGCTCTCCGTCTCAGATGCCAAGTTCGATGAACCTCAAGTTGTTCCTGATCGGGGACTAACTTTGGGAATCTGCGTGATGCACACATCGTTCACCAGTCGGGCGTCTACCCGGGCACTTCCCAGTTTTCCGTACCGTTTCATGGTTTCGCCAACCGTATCATCCGCGCTACCAAAGCACGTTGACACCGTAGCTTGCAAAGTGAGTGTCACTCGTTAGTACAGTGTAGCCATCAACTAGCGCCTGAGCGATGATCATGCGATCAAACGGATCTCCGTGGTGATGTGGCAGTACTGCTACTTTGGCCACGAAACGCAGGTCGAAATCCACTGTTTCGGCAAGCAGATCGCGCGTGGTCTGCGAAAAGAACTCGTCGATCTTGCAAGGCAAAGCGAGCTTGCCCAACGATGACTTGACGGCCAACTCCCAAGCCGAAACGGCGGATACAAACAATTGGTTGCCGTCATCAGCAAGCAAAGCACGCGCGCCCGATGAAAGAGCGTCAGGCATGGCTGCAAATCGGTAAACGGCAACCGTGTCCAACAGCAACTTCATTCCGTTTGGCCAACCGAGGCAGCAAATAAAGCGGCGACTGCCTCGTCGGATCGCGCCCAATCTTCATCCGACGCAACGGGAAGCAGGCCTTGCCACCGGCCAAAATGTCGTGTGGGTCGCTCGACGGGCAGCAGCCTCACGATGGGCTTGCCGTTGCGGGCTATGACGATTTCCTCGCCCGCTTCCACCTGCTCCAACAGCTTGGAGAACTGCCCCCGCGCTTCGTAGACATTTACCTGCTTCACGCATCAAATGATGATCTGGCTATACAGGTTAGTCAAGGCAGACTCGCTCAGCGCACCGAGAACAGACCTTCGGGGCCACCGGGCGGGGTGAGGTAAAGCTGAAGGTTGATGAGGTAGCGCGGGCCCTGGAAATACTCCAAGACCATCTCGTGGGCGCCGGTCTGCAGATCCACGGTTCCGGACTTCACGACTGGCGCATGCACGCCGTCGTTGTCCACCACGACTTTGCCGTCGATGGTCAACCGGGCGCCATCGTCGCTTGAAACGCGGAACCCATGGCTGCCTGCTTGCCCGACATCGAAGGTACCTGTGTAACGAATGGCAAACCACTCGAAGCGATCTTGGATGCCAGGAAAGCCCTGTTCCCAGCGTGTGACGGGAATGTCCCACTCACAGGCATACAGAACCGTCGAAGCGGTCATTGTGCTGTAGTCAACCGGCAATCGCTGGGTTTCCGGAACCACAAAGTAGACCTGACCTTCAAAGCAACCCCGGACCGGTTTTTCATAACCGAAGACGTTTTCTGGTGGTTTTTCCGGTGGTGGTACGGGTTGCGCAAGCTCTTGTGGGGTGGGGGCATTGCCCTGTGGCACCTCGGCTGGCTGTGGTGCGGGTGAAGGCTCGCCCGAGCCGGTGATGATTTCACCCGGTGCGGGTGTCGCCGGAACCGCAACGGGTTCGGCCGGTGTCAGCGGTACAGGAGCTGCCACGCGCTTGCGCTTGCCGCGTGCGACAACGGGCGAGTTGCCTTTTGCGGCAATCGCAACACGGGCGTTGGCGCGAAGCACACCGCGAAAGGGTCGGGGTTGCGCTGGCGGTCCGACGTTTTCACTTACGGGCTTGGACCATTTGAAGTGTGTTGCAAACTTCGCCCGGCTTGACCAGCGGAAGCTCGCCTTAGACCGCGTCACCGTGGCAGGTGGTGGTGGTGGTGGTGGTGGAACGGGTCTGGCGCTGGTCGTGCTGCCTGTGCTCGCCTGAACGTTCACACGGCACGAAAAAAGGGGCAGGGTGAGGATGAGGATGACCAGGATGGATCCCAGTTGGCGGCTTCGAGTTGGGCTCATGGGTTCGTATCGTAGTCTTTTGAGAAGCGGCTATCCACAAGGGCTCGATTCGTTTACGCTTATCAGATGCGGAAAATGCAGCGACTGGGTTTGGGGATGGCGCTGTTGTTGGCGGCGACGGTTCGTTGCAGTTCCGAGGAGGATTCTTCAGGCGAATCGCTGACCGGTAACACCGTCGATTTCAAATCCCTCTTGATCGGGCCGGAACCGCAAACCATCAGCCTCGGGACGACGAAACGCGGCGCAACCGTTGTATTTCCCGCCGGGGTGACGCGAAGCCAGACGCCCATTACGGTCAATCTGAACGACGGCGTGAAAAAACGCGGTGCAACCGTCGGAGGTCCCGTGGTGGAGATCGTGACGGCGGCTCTCGCCTTTGAAACGCCGGGGAAAATGCGGCAACCGCTGCCTGCGCCGCCGGTGGGCAAAAGCTACGTGGCGGTCAGCGCTCAGCGGAGCGATGGCACCTGGGCCATCAAGCGCGGAGGTGTTCGAGTGGTGGCGGTTGACGGAGCGGGCGGACGCACGGGCACAGGGGGCAGTGCGGTGGATCCGGGGGCGGGTGGTACGGTACCGGTGGGCGGCACCGTGGGCAACGGCGGCATGCCTGGTGACGAAGATGCCGGCGTGGCGCTTGGTGGCCGAGGCGCCGGTGGCACTGCTGCCGGTGGTACTGCGGGCGGTGGCGGCGTGGCTGCGGACGGCAGTGCGGGTGGTGGCGGCGTGGCTGCGGACGGTGGTGCAGGCGGTGGCGCAGGTGCGGCTGGTGGCGCTGCTGCGGGCGGTGGCGGCGTGGCTGCGGACGGTGGTGCAGGCGGTGTAGACGCCGGCGTGCCGGTTGGCGGAATCGCAGGGGGCGGCGGTGCTGCTGACGACGGCGGTTCAGGCGGTGGCGCTGGCACACCCGCAGGCGGCACGATGGGCTCGGCAGGCTCTAGCGGTGGCACCTCTGTGGGTGGAACGGCCGGCACCAGCCAGTCGACATTCACCCAACTTGCAACGGAAGAAATCCTCATCACCTACGAGATCGACATTTTGGGCACGGGGTACTGGGGCATCGCCCTCGAGGACGATGGGACGGGAACTGGTGCTACGGTTCCCTAGGCCTTCGCCTGTGCCTCGAATCGGCAACGTGCCCGCAAGTGCAGGCTACTTACTGTGGTAAGGCAAGTCGCAGGACGGGCAAGGCAGCTCGGATGGGAGCGGTTCATGACCGCGCCTGCGGACGTACCCGCGACCGCACCCTGAGTCCCCGCGGGAATGATCAAGCGCATCGCAGGGAACGGCCGATGCGCAACTCTCGCGGTGGGCCCACATTGTTGTGGGCGCTGCCCTTGTACCCGCGTGGTAAGATTCTGTTGTGAATCGCAACGCCGAGGAAGCCTGCCGCGCCGCGAGACGACGCGCTACATACACGGGTCAGGTGGTGCGCCCAGGTGAGCCAAAACCACCGCTTTATGAAGGCCGAGCGCCGCTGGAAAGACTTGCGCTGCAATCCGCGCTGGTTCGGCGCCTAAATTCGTTGAGCGGCAAACCACGGCTCCCCATTCCGCGCATAGACTGGCCAGGGGAGGTATTCGATATTGACGAACGAAACCGTCGGCCTGCTCGATGACTTTCGCGATCTACTGACCACCTTCGCAGACGAACGCGTGGAGTTCGTCCTCATCGGCGGTTGGGCGTTGGCACTACACGGCCACGGGCGCGGAACGGACGACTTGGACGTTCTCATTCGGCCGACGTCGGAAAACGCAACTCGCGTAAGCCGAACCGGTGCACCATCCGGACGAGGGTTGAGAAGCAGTCTGGCCCTTGCAGCAATCGCGTCTTCGAATCGCTTGCGTTGAGTGCTCTGTGTTAAGTTCCGACCGATGGCCAAAACGAACCGACAGTTGTTTGTTGGTGTGGACATGGGCGGGACCGATATCAAGGCGACGGTAACCGATCAGAACGGCACGATTCTGTTCGACGCATTCCCCAAGGTGCTTTCGCTTGCAAGCGAAGGGCCCCAAATTACGGTGGGGCAATTGAAGATCGCCGCCGACAAGGCGCTTGAACTTGCGCACGGTACCTGGGACGAAGTCGTTTCCGTGGGCCTCGATACCCCGGGGCCAGCATCCCTGGATGGTGTACTCGGCCGGTCGCCGAACCTGAAACATCCCGAGTGGCCGAACTTTGCGATCCGCGCCGCATTCGAGGCCGTGATTGGAAAACCCGTGAAGTATTCCAACGACGGCAACGCCGCCGCTGCCTGGGAGTACCACCGACTTTATGGTGAGGATAAGGACAAGATCCTGGGTGCGGTCATTCTGGGCACGGGTCTTGGTGGCGCGCTCGTTCAAGGTGGCGAGGTGTTGACGGGTGTGCGCGGTTACGGCGCCGAATTCGGCCACGTCCGCTTGCCAACCTACGATCTCGTCACCGACGGCGACGTGCCGGTATGCGGCTGCGGCAAAAAAGCCTGTGCCGAAGCGTTCATCAGCCTCACGGCACTGGATCGGCAGTTGCGCAAGATCTTCGAGCGCGGTGAACACCCGGAACACCCGTTGCGCCTGATCCCGGACGAGGGTCGAGCCCGCGCGGTCCGATTGCTTGGCCTCGCGCAAAAAGGCGACGGGCTTGCCCAGGATCTCTTCGATGCGCAGGCGAAGGCTCTTGGTCTTTTGTTGATGCAACTCGCCCACGCTTTTGATCCGCACATCTTCTTGATCGGCGGCGGCATCACCGAGAGTTCGGAGACCTTCCGCGCGCGCTACCTGCGGGCCGTCAAGGAAACCTTCCGACGGGAGGCCTTTCCGCTGCTCGGCCAGGAAATCGAGATCGCCTATACCGAAGATCTGGATTGGGCCGGATGTCGCGGCGCGGCGTTGATTGCGCGCCGACATTGGCAACAATACGGGGCGTGACCACCCTTCGAGACGAAATTTTGGCCGCCCGCACAGCGGGCAAGGCGCTCCAAAATTTGAGCACCTCGGCGCGGCGGGCTTTGTTGCAAGGGCTCGCGGATGCCTACGCCGGGTCCGAGAACCAACGCACGATCCTCGAAGCGAACCGGGCCGATGTGGCGGCAGGCGAAGCGGCGGCCGCGCGGGGTGAGCTCGGACAGGCCCTCGTGAAACGCCTCGCGCTCGACAGCAAGAAGATTGCCGCGCTGGTCGATGGGTTGCAGCAGATGGCCGCTGCGCCCGAGCTGGTGGGTCTGCGAACCGTACGACGGAAGCTGGATGAAAACCTGGTCCTCGAACGCATCACCTGTCCGCTGGGCGTCCTCGGCGTGGTGTTCGAGGCGCGTCCCGATGCACTGGTTCAGATTACCGGCCTTGCGTGGAAAAGCGGCAACGCGGTCGTGCTGAAGGGCGGCAAGGAGGCGCTTGGCACCAACCGCGAGCTCGCCCGAATTGCGAAGGACGTGTTACAGGCCCACGGCATCGATCCGCACGCATTGTTGCATATTGAAGATAGAGCCGGCGTGGCCGACGTTCTGAACCAGCACGATCTGGTGGATCTCATGATCGCGCGAGGCTCGTCCGAGTTTGTGCATTACGTTCGCGCCAACACACAGATCCCGGTGATGGCCCACGCCGATGGCGTGTGTCACGTTTATCTGCACACGGCGGCCAACGCCAAGAAGGCCGTGCACATCGTGGTCGACGGTAAGACCAGCTACCCGGCTGCCTGCAACACCACCGAATGTTTGCTGTGGGACGAGGGGGCCGCTCTGGCGCTTGATGCCTGCGTTGCGGCCCTCAAGGCCAATGGGGTTTTGCTGCGCGGCTGCCCCGAGACCGTGGCCCGCCATCCGGACATGCAGGCTGCCACCCTGTCAGACTGGGGCAAGGAATATGGTGATCTGGTGCTCGCGATCCGCAAGGTTTATGGCATGAACGAAGCCCTGGCGCATATTTCGCAGTACGGTTCAAGGCATACGGATGCGATCGTGACCGAAGATCATGTGGCGGCCGAACGCTTCATTGCTGCGGTCGACACCGCATGCTGCTTTCACAACGCGAGCACGCGATTTTCGGATGGATACCGCTTTGGTCTCGGTGCCGAGGTGGGCATTTCGACCGACAAGTTGCATGCGCGCGGCCCGGTCGGGGTCGAGGGCTTATTGTCATACCGTTGGGTCTTGCGCGGCGACGGACAGGCCAGCACGGACTACGGCGACGGCAAGCGACAGTATTTGCACGAAGACGTGTCGTAGCGACGCGAGCGTTGACGCGACGCTTTGCAGCCGGGCCTCGTTGGCCAGCGGGAAGGGCTCATTTAGCCTTTTCGGAGGCGTTTGGTCGATTGTCGTGTCGCGATCCGCGTTTGCATCGGTCTAGCGGCTAACCCCCCTCGTGTTAGCATGGCTCTCATGCGGAATTTCGGATTGCGCCGATTGCTGTTGTGGCCGGTTTGGTCTGGCGTTTTGGCGGTCGCGTGCGTGAATTCACAGACCCCACCATCGCCCAACGTTGGCAGTGAAGGTGGGCAAAGCGGTGGGGTCATCGCTTCTGTCGGTGGCCGCGCGGGTGCCAATATGCCGCCGCCGGGAACAGGTGGTACGGTTGGTGCCGTTTCGGATGCGGGCAGCCCGGATGCAGCGGGCGTGATTGAGTGTCCCGTGGGCATGATTTGTGACTCGTTTGAAACCTATGACGTGGGATCTTCGCCGAAGCGAAGTGATCCCAGCGCGATCTGGCGCATTGAAAGTCAGAGCAGTCCCGGAATCATGGCGGTAGACGACACACGCGCATTCTCGGGAAACCGCGCCCTACGAATCCAAATTCCCACCACGGTGGAAAGCAGCGCGCGGGGCATGGTGACCACCCTCGACAAACGTCTCTTTCCGGCGACCCACTTGAACGCGCGCATGATGTTCTTTTTGGATGCGTTGCCCAAGGGGCCTGGCCCGTTTCATTGGTCGTTCATGCAAGCCGAAGGTGCTTTCGCCGCGGACGGCGACATTGCTCGGAAAAATGCGACCTTCGGCATCGGCGGGTGGCACAAGTCGACCCAAAGCGGGTTTCAGAACGTGATGTACGCCAACGCAACCGAAGGTGCGCTCGACTGTTGGAACCATGCAACGTTTGTTGTGCCGACGGGCCGTTGGGTGTGCGTCGAATGGGAACTGGATGTGCTGACCCACCGGCAAAGCGTGAAAGTCGACAATCGTGAAATCTCGCAAATGACTTTCACCGAAAAGCCTGTCGCGCCCAGCAACGGCTGCGTCGGTAAGCCGCAAGGGTTGCCGTGGTACGTTCCACCCTTGAGCCGTTTCAATCTGGGGTACGTGCACTACCACACCTCAGAAATTGAACGGAATTTGTGGATCGATGACGTGGTGTTGGCCAACGCGCCCATCGGGTGTCCCGCGAAATAGGTTCGCCAACGCTGCCACCTAGAGGCCGCTGGTCGCAGGTTCGACTCCTGCCCCGCGCGGAATCATGGTGGGCGACGGCCAGCTCACCGCGCAAGGGGCGCCAACAAACTGTGATGGTGCCAACGTTCTGAATTGTGGATTCAGACTGCGAGTTCACAGCGGACGGTTCACGATATCCGGGATACCATGGGTACCGAGGATGAAGCCAAGCGCCTGTTTGTTTGCGTTTGTATTGCTCGCCAGCGCGTCCATGGCGCGCGCTGAAACGGCTTTGTGTTTTCGAGGTGGAAAATTTGTCGATCCCGAGCGGAAGACCATCGAAAGCGTCGTTCTCCAGGCTCGCGATGGCTTTCTTGTTTCGATATCGCGCGATCCGGCTGCCCCATGCGAGGGCACCGTGATCGATTTGCGGCATCGCTACATCGTCCCTGGATTCATCGATACCCACGTGCATGGTTGGGGCAATCCTTCTCCCACGGGCGAGTCCGCCGATGAGGAATGGGGAAGCTTGCACACCGCGAAGGTTGCGCTCGGCGCGGGTGTTGTTGCGTTTCTAGACATGGCTTCCGAGTCGGACAATTGGAAGGCCCGTGATCTTGCCCGTAACTCGAATGCCCACGCCCGCATCTTCTCTGCATTGATGCTATCAAGCCACGGTTCCGACGCAGCAACGGTTCGGCGTTCGTTTCGAACGCAATTGGAGCGCAAACCCGATCTCATCAAACTCTTTGCGGGTGGCGAAATGATTGGTGTCTTGGCCGACGAAGCGAAGAAAGAAAAGCTCAAGACAGTGGTCCACATTTCAAGTTGGGAAGACGCCGACGCGGCCGTCAGAGCTGGCGTTTCCGCCATCACGCACCTTGAAGACGAACGTGTGATACCAATGGCATTGGCGAAACAGATGGCCGCGCGTGGTACCGTCGCGATTCCGACGCTCGCCGTTCAATGCGACATGAACGAAGCGGGTAAAGGCGCGGCTTGGCTTGCGGATCCCTTGCTCGAACGGATGATTGGCGCTGCCATGCTTGCCCGATACCGAGACAGCAAAGCCTATTCCGACAAGGCAAAGCGCACGATGCGTTGGCAAAACGCGGGGTGTCGTCCCAATGATTTTCCTTCGATACGCATCCTGAAGAAGGCAGGTGTGTCGATCTTGGCGGGCTCGGATACAGGGAATTTGGGCGTGTTTCAGGGCTATTCCGTCCATCGCGAGATGGCCTTGTTGGCTGAGGCTGGCCTTACCAATTGGGAAGCGCTGCAAGCCGGGACCACTTCCGCCGCGCGCTTTCTCGGGTATGCCGTTGGACTGAAGGTTGGCGCACCCGCGACCTTCGTGGTGCTTGAACGCAATCCGATCGAGAACATTCGCAACACAAGCGCCCTTTCACAGGTGGTGTTGCATGGCCGCGTGGTGTGGAAAGCCGATGCCCCACGATAGCACCACCGCTACCTCGCCATCGCCACTTTCGGGCAACGTCATGGGCAACCGAATAGCGAACTGCGCCGGCTTGACGCTTCTGTGGGACGCAGGGTAGGGATATGACGGTGGCAATTGCGAGCTTGTTGGTTCTGCTGTCTGGCCTCGCCGGGGACCCGATTTCGTTCGAGCGGCAGCCCGCCGCGCCCACCGCACCCACCGTACAAAGATACGTTGTTGAGAGGACGTGGTACGGATTGGCGATCCTCGGTCTTTCGTTTGGAGCCATGCGCCGATCCCTGCTCTTGAATGTCGGGCTTGGGCTGGTGGGAGGTGGGTTGCTTCTGATGCCGGGGTGCGCGTCGGGTGCAGCGAATCAACCGAGCGGCGTTTGTGTGCCGTTCTTCCACATTGCCGGGATCGGGATTCTCGCGGGTATTCCGATCATGAACGCGGTCATGGCAAAGAAGCTGGTCTACAACGACGATCCGCGTTTCAGCGTTGCGATTGTGCCCACTCAAAACGGCATGACGTTTGGACTTGTCGGCTCATTCTGATGGAGGCCAGATTGAAACGAAAGCCCACAGCGCGCGCAGGTACACCCTTTCTCAACAGCGTCACGACGCTGCCTGAGAACTGGGATGTCTCTCGTTAGCCGTTCAACATCAAGGCATTTTCAGAAGGTATCGATCTGGAGTTTCGCACCAACGTCACCTTCATCGTGGGTGAAAATGGCTGCGGAAAATCAACGCTGTTGGAAGCGATCTCTGAATGTTGTGGATTCAATCCCGAAGGTGGCAAGCGTGACCATCAATACGCGACAACGGCCGAACGTTCTTCACTTGCGCAAACACTGCGCTTGTCGTGGTCGCCCAAGGTGACCAACTTCGCGACCTACATCGAACAAGTTTCCACGATGACCGCGTACGGTGGAAAATCGTTACACAAACAGTCACACGGCGAATCGTTTCTGGCGTTGTTCGCCAATCGATTTGAACAGGGCATCTACATCCTGGACGAGCCGGAGGCCGCACTGTCGCCGCAACGACAGTTGTCGTTCATGCGAATCCTCTATGAGCTTGAGAAACCGAAGCACGCGCAGTTCTTGATCTCGACCCATTCCCCGATTCTGCTCAGTTATCCCGGGGCAACGTTGTTCAGCCTAGACGGAGACGGGATTCGCAAGACACGCGCCGAGGACACGCCACCGGGTGGAAAAGGTGCGGTGCGTACCATCACCGACGATTCGATCGACATCAAGCTCACGCCTCAGGGCGCGACGAATTCGACCTTCACGTTGTCGACGAAGACAGCGCCTGACCAGGCCGCACTTGCGCTTAGTTCAAGTCCGATCGCAGTCAATCCAGGTGCGACGGGGTAGCCATCGGCAAACGCGAGTTCGAACGTCGTCCAATCGCCAGCGCGCAGGCCTCCCTGTTGGAAATTGTTGACGCTCTGCCAGCGCAATGGTGCATTGAAACCGAGGATGAAGGCTTGAACGGATCCGACCTTGTGGTCGGGGGGCAACCAAAAGTTGAATGTGATCTTGGAAACCGTACTGCGCAATCCGAGTTCCCCAGTGTCGGCTTCAATACCCACGAACAGGTTTTCGTCCTTTGCACTCCACGCAATCGGAAGCCGAAGCGAGCCAGTCCCCGTTTGCGCCTGTTCATCGCTTTGCATGGGCTCGGCGAAGCCTTTGGATCGGCTGTCAAGAATCATCGACCATCGTTGGGTATCGGATTCGAAATCGAAGACCAAGGGTGGCCCGGCCGAGCCATCCGGCGGCGCGCGCGTGTCGATCGCGATCGAGCTGTCGTAGAGAGCGACCGCACCATCGGGTTTAGTCACCTCGCTCGGCGTGGTCAGGTCTACGCAGCCAAAACTGGACCCGCTGACGATTGCAACCATCACGAGGGATGCCCACTTCACCTTGGAAGCATCGGTCGTTTCGTGCCTTCGCTGAAGGCTGGCCACCGGCCACGGTTCCTGCGCGAAAGATCTCGCCATTGACATTGACTCTCAACCTCAATCCTGTGAAAATGCGCCAGTCGCGCGTGTTCCTCGTGCGAGTTTGTTCTGTGTCCCATTCGGTAGATCAACGGCGTATCGTCGCACAACCAACGAAAGCCAACACGATCCGGCTTTCCTGATCGGCGTCTGCAGGGTCTCGAATGAAAATTATCAACGTCATCTCCAGAATCTCGTTTATCGGACGTTTAAGTCTGGTCCAAGGTTCGCCTTGACCTCAAGCGAAACCAACGGGCATCGACGGCACGATCTTCCCTGCGATCCGGTCTTGGTTTTTTTCGATGGCGACTGCGCAAGCTGCCACATGGTGGTTCGTTTCCTGTTGCGACGACGCCGACGCGCGCGATTCCGATTCATTCCGCTTGCAAACTTGAGAGGCAGTCGATGGGAAGACGAGATTCGAGTCCAGCTTGATCTTGATCTCAAGAGCAGCTTGGTGGTTTGGAAGAACGGCGAACTCAGGGCGCGCGCGCAGGCCGTCTTTGCGATCTTTTCGGAACTCGGTTGGCCCTGGCTCCTGCTCGGCTTGCTGCGGATCGTGCCTCTGTCGATCTCGAATGCCGTATATGACTTGTATGCGCGCCACCGTTATCAAATCCTCGGCAAGGCCAAGGATCCTGACATCTGCGCCGTATTGCCGATCGAACAACGCAAATTGTTTCAAGAACGACCGGACACCAACCTTCCGATATTTCCGACGCGCACCGATGTTTTTCTGTCGGCCCAATGGCAGCAGCTTGTTCTGATCAACTTCGCCGTCCCCGCCGAGGCCTTGGATGAATACCTACCCGATGGCCTGGAACTGGATGACTGGCAGAGCGAACAACTTGTGTCGCTCGTGGGTTTTGCATTCACCGGTACCTCGGTCGCGGGGATGACCTTGCCCGTGTGCTGCGATTTTGAAGAGATCAATCTTCGGTTTTATGTAAAGCGGACCGTGATCGAAGCGGGCCAAAAAGTCGTGCGAAGGGGTGTCGTCTTCGTTCGAGAAATAGTGCCCTTCGCCCTCATTGCCAAGACGGCCAACTTTTTTTTCGGCGAGAGATACGCGCAATTCCCAACATGCCTCGAACGCACACTTGGCGACCGATCCATTCAAATGCAATACAGCTGGTCAGACGAGGGCAGGGCCAGCAGTCTATGGATGGAAGCGCGCGGCGAAGCTGAATCCTTGCAAGCCGGTAGCCTGTCGGAGTTCATCACGGAGCAATACTTCGGTTACGCCAAGCGCGGTCAAGACAACACAGTCGAATACGAGGTTGAACATCCTCGCTGGCGCGTGTGGACGGACGTGGAAGGTCGATTGCAAGGAGATGTCCTACGGTTCTATCCAGATTCTTTGACTCGCCACATGAAACAGGTTCATTCCGCGCTGATGGCCGAGGGCTCCGCGATCCGTGTGATGCGCGGTCGGTGCTGCACTTGACCATCGCCGTTCCGCCACGCGCCCAACCGTGACGCGTGCTCGCCGGATCACTCGCTCTTGCAGGCGCTAGGCGCGGCGGTTGGCGCCCGACCCGACGGCGGGCGCCTCTTGGGGGACGCCGGCCAGCAGTGACAGCTGATCGACGCGCGTTCGTGCTTCGGCCAACGTGAAGGCCACGTCGGTCGCCCCTTCTTCGATCAGCTTCTGGGCGGCGTCCTGCTGCGCGATGCCGGTGACGCCCGGGCGAATCACCAGAATTCTCAGTTCAGGCAAACGTGCCGCCAGACGTTTGCACAGGTGACGCACGTGCACGAGGCCACCGGGCGGCACCGAGGTGACACAGATCAGGTCGGGCGTGCTTTCCTCGGCGGCAGCAATGACCTCGGAGACGAGGGTGTCGGCGCTCAGCGATTGCACGTCGAACCGCGTGGTGTCGAAGAGCTGCCGCAACATCTCCCACACCAGTTCATCCGCTTCGTTGCGGGCCGGGACGCCCAGAATGCGACGCCGGGGCAAGGCCGCCGTATCGGCCAGGCGGTCCTTCTCGGCGGCGGCGGTGGCGGTGACCTGCGCGGCGGTCTGGTGCTCGACCAGCGTCAAGGTGGCGTGCATGAAGTAGACATGGTCGGCCTCGGCGATCACGTCGGTGCCGCGGTCGTGCTCGGCCATTACCAGCGCGGGAATGATCACCGCGTCCAGCATTTGCTCGCGCGACAGGGTGCGCAGCGCCTTCTCCAGGATCTCGCCGGCTTCGTCTTCGTCGCCGGCCAGCAGGCGCTGATAGAAAACCAGATCGGGATCCAGGGCCGGTTCGTCGCTCAGCAGCACGGACAGGAACTGCAGCCGGGGGACGTGTTTGCCGAGGACCACCAGGCAGACGGTCAGCGGCGTCGACAGCACCAATCCCGCCGCGCCCCACAGCCACGTCCAGACGATCGCCGACACCAGCATGGCCATCGAAGAGACTCCGGTCTTCTTGCCGATGACGACGGGTTCGACGGCGTAGGCCGCGACCACATCCAGGGCGACGAAGAGACCGAGCGTCGCGCCCGTCTGCCACCAACCCTCGAACAGAGCGAACGCCAACATGGTCGGCATGACCATCGCCAGCAGCGACCCGACGAAGGGGACGAAGCGCAGGATGGCCGCGACGAAACCCCACAGTGCAGGATAGGGAATACCGAACCCCCACAGTCCCAGGGCGATCACGATCCCGAAACCGGCGTTGATGGCCGACTGCAGGAGAAGGAATCGGCTGATTCGCTCGCCCGCCTCGTCCAGGGTGCGGGTCGTGAGGGTCACGTTTCGCCGGCCGGCCAGGCGGATAAAACGGTCGCGCAGATCCTCGCGCTGGATCAGCAGGAAGATCACCAACACCAGCACGATCAGCGCCTTGGCCAGCGGCTCGAACACCGGCAACACGGTGGCCTCCAGCCGCTCGAAGGCCGTGGACCCGGCCGGCACCAGTTTGACCGGGCGGGCGTCGCGGTTCTCGGCGACCTTCTCGTCCATCTCGAGGGCGACCTTGTCGACGGCCTTGGACAGGCCCGACAGGCCACTGCCGGAATCTCCGCGCAGGTCCTGCATCTTCTTGCGAATGGAATCGGAGTACTTGGTCATCTGCGCTGACAGGTCGACCAGCTGCGACTTCAGCAGGAAACCAAAGGCGCTGACCGATGCCAAAGTCACCAGCACCACCAGCGCGACAGCGAGGCCCCGGCCCAGCTTCCGTTCGACCATCTTGACGAGCGGACTGAGGGCGAACGCGATCACCATCGCCAGCACCAGCGGAATCAGCACCTCCTGCCCGCGCGCAAGGATCGCGATGAGCAGCACGACGGTCGCCAGCCAGTAAAACGCCGGCCGGTCTGGGCGAACAGATGCGAGGGGGGTTCTGGAAGGCATGCTTCTGTCTGCCAGGAGGTGTGTGCGTCCCCGTCAGGCGCCGAGAGCTTACTCCCGATGGCGGCGGAAAGGGTCGGAGCATAAAGGCATCCCCGCCAGGCGTGTCAGACCCATTTAGAAATGGCCCCTGTTTCTCCCAAGTAGAGATGCCACCTTTGGTTTGGTGGACGGTACAGGCCGGTGTCAGACCCATGTCCGATAGCAGATAATCGTTAACTTTTCATTCGAGACCCCCCAGACGCCTGATCGTGGGCGCGCTGCGGCGGCACCAGGTGGGCGACGTACCTTCCGAGGCAAATTCTGGAATAAGTTTGTAGCCTAAACTGTTGTGTAGAATGTAAGCTTCAGTGTAAGAAGATACCGAATGGCGACCAACCGAAACTGTCGATACGTGGATTTGACCAAGCAACCGTTGGTGCTGGTTCTCTGCCAGGTTCGTTTCAGCCCGGTGCGGAAGATTGCCGATTACATACCCGCAATTCAGGAGGAGTTCCGGCGCCAAGGATTCCCGATCGAACGCGCTGGGAAGGTAAATCAACTCACCATAACGCCGTCTGGCGTTAACACTGTAGAACAAGAAAGTTGGGAGTATCGGAACAGGGACGAGCATTGGAGCGTGTTGGTCGTCCAGGACAGCGTCGTGTTGCAAACTACTGCTTACGAAAGGTTCGAGGGGTTTGCCGCAAAACTTGAAATGGCTGTCCGAACCGTTCTTGAAAAGACGGAGCAAAATCGGTTCGGTCTCGTTCAACGGGTCGGTCTCCGTTACATCGATCTTGTTCAACCCGGCGATGGCGAGGACTACCGTGTTTACCTGCGACCGGGTTTTCACGGCGTCGCGGATGAGGTCTTCACGCCCCAGTCGCATCGCCTACACGTTGAGAGCGTGGGCCGAACATCGGTTGGCGATATTGAGGGTACGATGATCGTTCGCATCGCGCAAAACGATCGAGGATTCGACCTCCCTCCCGATCTCGCAGGTGCTTCGCCCAAGCACACGTCACGGGCGCGTGAGGGTAGACTTGCCACGCTCGTCGACATGGATCACTTTATTGAGGGAAACTTTAATCCGGATGCTGCGTGGGTGATTGAACGCGCATACGAAATGCACGACCACCTGATTGAGACGTTTCACGAACATGTCGTGAGCGCGAAGGCGATTGAGGTTTGGCGATGACCTTCAGCGCGCCTCATTACCAATCAAGCGGGGGCTCTTCCCCCGCGAATTCAGAGGTCGAATGGAGTGTGTTGCGGATGCTCCGATCGGGCAGCGCTGGTGTGGTGGTGTTTGCCGCCGTTGGGTACGGTCCGTATCTGCCGCACGTTGGTACCAGTACCACAGTTTTTGACGATCGAGCTCAACCCGCGACTGAGCATGCAGCATCGGTATCACGCTCCGATCTGGTCTTGTCGGTCGCCGATCAAGCGCGTGAGGTTCTTGCTGCATTGTCGCTCAACAAAACCCAACTTGCCGTAGTTCTTGGCGTGTCGCGTCCGACGCTTTACGACTGGCTGGAAGGTAGGGATCCGAACGCATCCAACGCGCAGCGCTTAACGACGTTGTTGAGGTTACTGTCGAGGGGAGGTGTCACGAGTGCCGATCCCCTGATTCCACGGTTTTTGCGCCAATCTCTCAGCGATGGCACCCCATCTCTTTTCGATGTCCTGAGCGCTAGGGTGATTGATGAGGTGCGTTTTCTTGAGCTCGTACGTGAGGCCAAATCGCTCGGCGAACAAGCTGAAAACCGTCGGCTTCGGAGGGAAGAACAACTTCGGTCCATTGGGTTTGACGATCCTTCAGACGGCGAGCGGCGCGACCAGCTTGCTCGAAACATTGCGATGCGAGATTGGCCGAAAAGCTGAAGCGTGATGTCGATAATTTTCGATGCCGACGCGATCGAGAAACACGGATGGCGCCAAGGAGCGATCCTCGGTCCGGTGCTTGTCCGTGACGTCCATGCGCCTGCTGGTGTGGTGTTTTCGGAGACAGACTGGCTGATCGTTGTAAGCCACGATTGTGACGTCGTGAACGGCAGCATCGAAAAGGAGCCGACGGTAGAGGTGATCCGAGCCGAGGAAGTCGGCCTAAAGTCCGTGGATAAGCAGCAGGCATGGGGGAGGAACCCGCGGGTCTTACGCTTGGATGCCGTCGACGACCGTAACAACAATGTCGTCTTGCGTTTAAAGGTCCATGAGCGCTGGACGTTGCCCCGCGAATTGCTTTGTAACGAAGCTCCGGCACGTTTTCTCGACGATAAGGGGAGACGCCTGATCGCCGAGTGGTTGGCAAAGCGCTACATTCGGGCAGCGTTCCCAACCGCATTTGATGTTCGGTGGCGCTCGAGGATGCGCGATTGGGTGGATCTTCTTGAGAAGCACAGTCGGTGGATCCAGGGCGTTTACCTTAGGCTCAACATCTTGAAAGAACTTACGGCGGAGATTCCGTACAAAGTTCACCTCATCGTGGTAGCGCCCGCCTTGGTCAAGAAAGATTCTGATTGGCCGACAAAACTCGACGAACTTGATCGGGATGTCGAGAGATTCTGGACACAATTTAAGCCAGGCATCGAATGCGCAGGCGTTGATGTTCTTGGCACCGATCAGGTGACGCTCGCGGAAATCGAGCGGTACCAGCGCTTTGACGCTGATTGGGTGAGCTTTGCCGACGATTCACCAGCGACGCCGTTGGCAACCGAGATGACGGCGTGAGTATGAAAAATCGAGATAGGGTTTGAGCTTCTTTGCTGCTGGGTATGATGTCGATCGGGCCTATACGGATTGCCGGGACCGTTGCCATCGCGGTAAATGATGCCATCTCGATCGGCAGTAGCGGTGTAGCAGGTGCCGCCGTCTTTGCGGCGAATCACAAACATCAACGAATCACCCTCGCGCGCGATGCCGTTCCCGCTTCGCTGAAAAGTGGTTCCCGAGGAAAAACAGCGGCGAATCTGATTGCCTTGCTGCACCTGTTCGGTGCAGGTGTCGGTGGCGGGCGGCGCGCACGGTTGCGTCAAAGCAAGAATACATGGCGCGGCGCACACGGGGCCTGCGTCGGGGCTCGGCATTGGTGCGGCATCGACCATTCCGCCATCCGCCTTGCCGGGGGCACCAACGGTACTGCTGCCACCGATCGCGGAATTACCGCCTGTCGCGGCATCCTGGTCGTCGCGCGCCTGGGAGGGGTCGCTGTCATCGCAGCCGGAAAGGATACAGAGCAAAAATGCGGCCGCACACCTCGTGTGCGTTGAATTTTGATTCACGTTCCAATTCCCTTTCGCTTCTCTGTTCACGCGTCCGCCCGAGGATCAACATAAGGTCACTAACGCTTTTCAGACTCCTTTAAAGCTTCGATAAACGCATTTCGGGCGGCTTCCGTGGCTTTTTGTATTGCCTCTGGAACGCGGGTTATCGAATCGCCCGCATCATCGGCAATGCGCAGCAAACGTTTCCGTGTCACCGCCCC
>Ga0105046_10007190_pt1 | contig 17544 bp, 15 predicted proteins | sample MAT03_FD_78385 | JGI IMG/M metagenome (GOLD analysis project Ga0105046, IMG submission 78385) | Freshwater microbial communities from Lake Fryxell liftoff mats and glacier meltwater in Antarctica - MAT-03 (megahit assembly) | ecosystem: Environmental > Aquatic > Freshwater > Ice > Liftoff...
AAATTTGATTAGATACTCTCGGTGGTTGCCGCAGCCTTAAAAAAAAAAGATGCGGTACCCTTTGAGTCGGCCGGAGTCGAACCATTTGCTTACGGTTCGCGGGGCCACCTTACAGATCTTAGCGACCTGTCCCGTGGTGAACACCTTCATATTCGATTTCTCCGTTACCTTCGATTGCTAGGGATGCTAACCCAAAGAACCAGGCATGTTTCTTAGGATTCGCACGGTAGACCTTCAACAACCCGCCAATGTAGATCACGACTTACGTCATTTTCTAGGACCTCATTGTGTCGAAACGAAACAACATCCATGTTGTTACGATTCTAATAACGACGTCACTCACAAGCGACAAATTGCTCAAGGTATTCAATTCTGGACACCAAACACCTTCCTGTCAGATCCTTCTGACATTCGGATGCTTGCGATGATCGATCCCAACGCGTATTTCCCCCCACTGCAAGCTCTCCGAACCGCACCCCTTATACGGATTTCGGATCGACCTGCATGAGATGTATACACCGTTTTCCTGTCACGCGTGGTTGCCAATTGCGGACGGAACGATTCCTATCAGAAGTTCAACCAAACAAGCACGAAAGTACTTGCAGGATTTAACCTTGAAAGACGACCTTCGCCGAGAAAGCAATGGTCGCGAATGATTTGTCCCCCCAACATTTGGCAGCGTCACTGGTCTCCGAATGCATACTTATCCCAAGGGTTCGTATACGTTAGAAACAGATCAAGCTGTCCGAGACTTAGTTTCGATACAAATGGGGGGATTACTTTAGAAAGAATCTTCGGATGTTAAGTTACAGGTGTTGCATTCCAATTTTGTGTGCCGACCGACGTAGAAAACTCACCGTTATCAGAATTATTCACGTAAAAATCAAATTTTTCTCAAGCGACAGTCAGCTCGATAATGTCGCCATCACAAGGTTGATACTCAGGTTTCGCCATTTGATATATTGAGGTCGCAGACTTCCATACTTTTGCTCCGATCAAGTGTTCCGCAACGGATTCATGTATCTGATATGCGACTTCTTTCAACGAATCTCCTTGGTGAATAAACAAAGGCTTTTTCAAGTCGGGACCGTCTTCTTTAGGGTGCTTACAGTAGACTCGTACGATCCGCATCAAGTTCACTGAAACTCGCAAAATAGATTCTAGATTCGTCCGGTAAGCTCCGGAGACAGCCTTAACAGGTAGCGGCAGCGGGAGAAACTCTGCTAGCGTTTCCAAGTTTGTTTCAAGATCTCGGAGTTGCTCGATTCGATCGCATTGGGTTGCGACGATCAGGGTGGCTACCGACTTCATACCGATCTGCGACGGATCCAAAGCTGTTTCAATTCCGAGTCGGGTTTTTTCAGCCCTAAATAGATCAATTGCTTGTTGCGTTTGTTCAATCATTTCGCTGCTTGCGATATTTACGACTAACCACACAAGGTCCGCGCTACGTACCCACTGCGCGATCTGGTCTTGGCCTAATGGATATCCAATGGAAGGGAGGTCGATGAGCTGAATCGGGCAATCTTCCCATGCCGTCATTCCAACCTGCGGGCTACGTGTTCTGAAAGGGACCTCTCCTAGAAGAACCTTAGCTCTCGTTAGGGATTGAAGCAATTGCGTTTTTCCGGAGCCGGGCGGTCCAATCATGACGATACGGCCGACGCCTTGTTTTGCAATGGAAGTACTGCCAGTCCCCTTTCCGCTAGTCGGTTCAATTCGATCGACAACGATTTTTAGCTTGGCAATTTTTGATTTCAAGTCGGCTTGCATTCGATCCGTCCCTTTGTGTTTCGGGATTTCACGAAGCATGAGTCGCAGCGCTTCCAACTGAGCAACCGGTGAAAGGGCGTTGCGATACTCTTTTTCCGCATTTAAATACTGCGGAGTTAGGTTAGCTGGCATGGTTCGACAAATCCATTTTGCTTTCGGCGTGAATGACGCCTCGGAGTCCCTCCATGACTCGAGTAAAACGCATGCGAGCTCGTTCGATCGATTCTGTTTGCTGGCTGTCTCGAGCCCGTTTGGCGATGATTTCTCGAGGCAACATTTTTATCTTGCCGTTGGCGATATCGAGATCCTCTTGTTTTAGGCGTTGAACGCGTTGGGTGGCGTTTCCGATAAACATCGAGTACTGCGATTCCATCAATTGCAGAGCTTGGTTGTACCGTCCAAGCCGGAACTCGCAGTCTCGAACTTGAATAACAATTGCTATTCCGGGCACAATTCCTGAACGCTGTGCCGCATCTATCAGTTGTGAAAAAGCCCCCATATCAAGGATCTGATCCCTGTCTTGAGCGGATAGCTTCGATTCCATGCCCGCCACTGCTAAAGAGTCGTCGGCCTCTGGATGGTTCGGTGTTGAAGGACCGGAAGTTGAACTAGTTGATTCTAAATTGGCTGAAGTAGTTGAATCAACTTGACCCAATTCGACGTCATGCATGACCAGCCGCTGTAACTTCCCTCGCTCAATCGAGCGAGACACACTCTCAAATGTCAGCGGTTTCATACGTTCATTCGTCATCGCAGAACGAACCAATAGCTCAGCTTTTTCTACGCGGATCGAATCGACGGTTAGTAGGTGAAAAACGCCGCCACTTAAAGCAAGCAGCAATTCTTCGGGTATAATATCAGGAATCGATTCGATTTTCAAAACGCGAAAATGTTTGTCTATTGCTCGCTGGCGTTCTTCGTGCGATTCGGTTGCTAGAAAAAAACTCTTTAGCGAGTCTAACACATCGGCATGGGTAACTACATGGGGGACTGGAGAATGCTCTTTTTCGTGCAGCTGGGGCAATGAAGCTTGAGGTACCTGCAGTACTGGCTTTGTGACCGATTGTTGCGATCGTACTTTTCGACGAAGCCCATCGATCAGGTCCTGCATCATTTTGACAGTGTCGTTTGCCTTATCCTGTTTCCTAACCAAACGTTTCGTTTCTTTGTCGAGTGAAGAACGTTGGACGCCTTCGGCATGCGACAAGTCATTGTTGATTGTCGCATACCGGGAATTCGTGTACTTCTCTAAGGTCTTTTCTAGTGAAGCAACGGCTTCGCTGTATTTTTCTTCAGCGTTCAGCGTTTGCGCAGAAAGGACTGCCGCTGCAACGGAAGATCCACGAAGTAACTTATACACTTCGTTAAAGGACTCGTCGTCGATCATTTCGATATTGGCCTTTAGAGTAAGCTTTTGGGAAACTTCTCGAACGGCGACTCCATTCAGCCTCTAATAGCCTACAAGGCTTTTTGAAACTCATTGAAGAGATAGCTGCTATCGTGCGGGCCGGCTGAGGCCTCAGGATGGTACTGGACGCTGAACGCATTGTACTCGGTATGTCGAACGCCAGCGATTGTGTTGTCGTTTAGGTTTCGGTGCGTAATTTTTAACGAGGCAGGAAGGCTTGCTTCTTCTACTGCGAAGCCATGATTTTGGGAAGTGATTTCAATTTTACCGGATTCGATATTCAAGACTGGTTGATTTCCGCCTCGATGACCGAACTTAAGCTTAAAGGTCTTTGCACCGCTAGCCAACGCAAGAAGTTGATGGCCCAGGCAAATCCCAAAAATGGGTTTCTTTCCGAGAAGTTCGCGAATGGTACTAATGGCGTAGCCAAGCGGTTCTGGATCGCCAGGTCCATTACTCAAAAAGATACCGTCAGGATTCTCCGCCAATACTTCCTGTGCCGTCGATGTTCCGGGCAGGACAACGACTTGGTTTCCTCGTTGAGACAAGTGACGAGCAATATTCCATTTCATCCCGAAATCTAGGCAGACGATTTTGGGGGGCTTGCTGCTGGAGTGATAGTCGAGAGCTTGTGAGGGAGCGTGACTTTTATGATCACATACATCCATCAAGTAGTGTAGTTTTTCATCCCAAGTGGAAGAGCCTTCTGGAACGACTTCACGAACAAGATCACGACCCACCAATCCAAGACTAGCCTTGGCTTTGGAAACCAGCGAATCATTATCTAGGTCGATCGTGGACAAGATACCCTTGAGAGCGCCTCGCGACCGAATGCGGCGCACGATCGCTCGAGTGTCGACGCCAGCTATAGCCACGACATTATGTTTTTTCAGGTACTCTTGCAGCGTAAGATTCGACCGGAAATTACTCTTTACGCGACTGTCTTCACGGACAACAAATCCCGAAAGTTGCGGCTTACGGCTTTCTACGTCATCGTCATTAACGCCATAATTTCCGATCATCGGGTATGTCATCGTGACAATCTGGCCACGGTAGCTCGGGTCGGTCATGATTTCTTGATAACCGGTCATCGAAGTGTTAAAAACAACTTCTCCGTCCACTTCACCCGTCGACCCAATAGAAATGCCTTCATAGACGGTGCCGTCTTCGAGTGCTAACTTGGCAATATTGCCCTTTCGAATCACAGAAAATTCCTCGCTGCTTCGGATCTTTTAGTTCAACGCTATGATACTTCCGCCGTTTCTTCTCGACTAGGCCGCAAGCTTTTTCTTGTTAGGACCGTGATTAACTCCTTTTTTGCTTGATCCAATGCATAAACCAAAGCGAAGCGAAGCCAATCCCATTCTTTTTCCATGACCAATTTGCAGCAAATCCCTGAGCTTCAGGCACTTCAGTCACCGAAGGCCTTAGTACGCGTGCCACCTGAAATCGACGTACCTGTTACCGAACGCGTAATGCGGCTCATCGATTCTTCGGTTTTTAGACGACTTTCGCGAATTAGCCAGCTTGGATTAGTCTCGACGGTATATCCAGGTGCGACGCATACCAGATTCGAACATTCGCTGGGCGTTTACCGAAATGCGATCCTGTATTTGCAGCGACTGGCAACGATCCCAGAATTTCAATCCAAAATCTCTAATAGTGACGCGCAGCTTTTTTTGGTTGCCGCGTTGTTTCACGATATTGGCCATTTTCCATTTTGTCACCTGATCGAAGACATGGGAATTCCGGGAATGCGGCAGCACGAAGCACTGGCCGCAGATTTCTTGGACTCCGATTCGATTGTAAAGTTATTGCGAGATGACTGGGGAATCGATGCCCTGGACGTTTGCGAGTTACTTTCGCCCGCTGACAAAAAGCGGCCTCGACATCCTCTTTTGTCGAGCCTCCTAAGTGGGCCTATCGACGTCGATAAACTCGACTATCTCGATCGCGATTCTCTCCACGCTGGAGTCCCCTACGGTCGCAATTTTGATCGCAATCGTTTGATTAGCCAATTGTGCCTAGCATCGGATCACCAATCGTTAGCCATTACCGATAAAGCGCGTACTGCCGCCGAAATGATGGTCTTTGCGCGATACGTTATGTTTAGCGAAGTCTATTGGCATCATACGGTACGGGCTGCAACAGCCATGCTTCAGCGAGCGATCTGGAGCCTGTTGCAGAAAGAGTCTAGCGATGCCTCTATCCGAGAATTCGTGCGTGACTGGGGTGAACTTTCGGAGCACGCGTTTATAGAGAGATTGAGAAACCTCACCGAAAACACTCCTTTCGCTGACCTTGTCGAAGGGCTATTTGGCCAGGAACGCTCGATCTACAAATGTATTGGAGAATACCATTGCCAGGAATCTCCGATGCTTCACAAAGCGATCGCTCGTCGGCCCTATCTTGACCTGCAAGTACTGGCTTCAAAACTGTTACAAAAGATTACCCAGGAAACATCGATTACGATCGAATCCCATGAGCTAATCATCGATGCCCCGCCTCCTAAATTGGAAGTCCAGTTTCAGATCGAGGTCCGTAAGGCTTCCGGCCAGTTTGTGCAACTAGGCGATCTTTCCCCGGTAATCCAAACGCTCACCACCCAGCAATTTGACAATTTGGTCAAACGTGTTCGCGTCTTTATCCATCCAAGACTACGTGCCGAATTAGAGAATTGTCCGATCCATGACTATTTGACTATGATTTTAAATAGGGAGATTTTAGATAGGAATTTTAAATAGAGAGGGATTTTAAATGGATAGGTCAGTGATGTACGCAACGTTTTGCAATCTTGTATATTGATGACGCAATCGGCTATGGAAAACCGAGCGACACCTTAGTCCTTTTTAATAAACCCTTTGAAGCGAAGTTAGAACTGAATAATGTTTCGTTTAGATGTCATTGATTACTTCGATTCATCCAATCAATCTGTGGTTGCCCGCGTCCCGGAAGCGGGGTCGGCTGCAATTCAGTATGGGACCCAGCTTGTTGTTCAGCAAAATCAAGCTGCCGTATTCTTTCGTGATGGGCGAGCAATGGATCAGTTCGGTCCTGGACGACATACGCTAACGACAGGCAATCTCCCTTTGATCGGCAGGATCCTTTCGGCCCCCTTCGAGCGGTCACCTTTTCAAGCCCAGGTTTACTTCGTCGGTATGCAAACCTTCATGGACCAGCGATGGGGTACACGACAACCGATCATGGTTCGCGATCCCGATTTTGGAGTTGTGCGGCTACGAGGCTTTGGGAAGTTTTCATATCGAGTTGTCGATGCCTCCGTTTTAATCAATACCCTTGTTGGAACTCAGGGGAAGTTATCTACAACTGAGATTGTTGACTATTTACGAGACAACATTGTTTCAGGCATTAGCGAGGTTCTTGCAACGGCGAACATCGCTTTATTGGATATGCCTGCGAAATTAAGTCAGTTATCGGCCATCGCCCGAGTAAAGCTTGGCGATCAGTTTACGCAGCTTGGATTGGAACTTACGCAGTTGATGATCAACAGCATCAGTCCCCCAGAAGAGGTCCAGCAAGCAATCGACGCGCGATCGGGAATGGCGTCGATTGGAAACTTACGAACCTTCACTATGAATCAAACAGCGGCTGTGACGACGCCACCGGTTTTGAGTCCACCGGTTTTAAGTCCACCAGTTCTGACGCCAGTTTCAGAGCTCAAAATCAATCCAGGCGAATTGGTAAAACAGATTGCCGCGAAATCGGGTTATGAGATACTTGATCTTGGTGAAAGTTTTCTACTGACGGTCGCGGTAGGTTCATTACGTCGTCAACAGATACACCTAAGCTTTTCCGAAAAAGACGATCAGGGATTTTCGATTACCCAGATATGGTCCGGTTGCGGAATCGTGAGTCCGTCCAATGCGATGGCACTCCTTCGAAGCAATAAAAAATTGATGTACGGGGCATTCGCGATTCAATCTAAAGCAGATGGAAGCGACCTCTTAGTCATCCAAGCCAATATGCTGACCGAAACACTCGATGCAGTAGAGCTATCTCGCTGCATCGGCGCAATCGCGTTCCAAGCAGACCAAGTCGAAGATCAGCTTTCAGAAGGCAAGGATGAAATGTAGCTGAAAGCAATCTATGCTTATTCCAATTTAGCCCGAAGTTCTTCACTAAAACACTGTAGATCTTCGGAACTGAGCATTCCAACAATTAGCATTCGCCGAATCTGGATTTCCATCCTCGATCTCGAATTGTCGTCTAGACAGTCGGACAGGATGTAGCTCACTTCCTTGATTCTTTTGAAAGTATCCCAAAACCGTTCCGTCTCGGTTCGAGTTGTCCCTTTTAATAGTTCGGCTAGCTTTTTGTTTTGTTCGGCTAGGTAACTTTCGCGAACCTGAACGATCATACTATTGAATTTTTTCCAGTCGGACTCTTTTCCCATATCGCACCTTTAAAGAAAAAATCGAGAGTTCCCCTTTCTTGGTTTTTCTTCGATCAAGCAGCGGAGACGGCTTGAGAAATCTAAAAACTCTTACTCATTCCCGAAACTGCGGTTCAAGAAGGAATAAGTCGCACTCTTTTCTGGAAAACTTGAGCAATTCCTAATATTCTTCAACACTTTTTTTGACTAAATATAACTTTAACCAACACTTGAGGGTCCCCGACGATCAAGAATCGATTCCCTGACCTATTTACTCTGTTAAAGAAACCGACCTATGAAAGTTTTAGTTGCCGACGATTCGGGTGTAATGCGCAAGATTATAATCCGAGCCCTCAACTCCGTGGGAGTGACTGACACGCTTGAAGCTGCCAATGGACAAGAAGCGATCGACGCTTTCAAAGCGAACCCTGTCGACATGATCTTGACCGACTGGAACATGCCAGAAAAATCTGGATTGGATGTAGTACTGGAAGTTCGTGCTACCGGTTCTGAAATTCCAATCATCATGGTAACTACGGAAGCTCAAAAAAGCCAAGTAATTGCTGCGATTCAAGCTGGCGTCAGCGACTATCTGACCAAGCCGTTCGATTCAGACGATCTGCGAGCCAAAATCGATAAGTTTGTCGCAGTGTAACGTCGATTTCGTTTCGCTATTTATTTCTCTGTTAACTTTCCTGCACGTTGATATTCTTCTTAGGTCTCCAATATGACTGTTGCACTTGCGACTGCCCCGAGCGAATCGAAAACGCATAGCTACGATAGCTTCACTGAGACCTTCGCCAGTTGTACGAAGAAAGTTTTTTCGACAATGCTGGGTTGGGACATCGTGCTGGCCGAACGGGCTAAAAGACTTGGTTTTTTGTCGAAGTATGACGTCAGCGGGATCATCGGATTTTCGGGTGCTGTCCGAGGTACTTTAGTAGTTAGCTGTGCAGCCGAGATGACTTACACGGCTGTAGAATCCTTTTTGGGTTCGAAACCGACCGAAATAACGGACGACGTCGTCGACTTAGTAGGCGAGCTTACCAATATGATTGGAGGGTCCTCGAAGGATCGATTGGGAATCAGCGGAATCGAGTTGGGCCTTCCGGCAGTCGTGTCAGGAATCGGTCACCGAGTCTCGTTTCAACCCTCTGCACATGTTGAAATCCTTCATTTCGTTTGTGACGCCGGACCTTTCACTATTGAAATCGGCTTCAGTAAACCCAATGGAAAGTAACCTAGTTCGACTGTTCCAAGTCCGGCCCAAAAAGCTGATAATCCAAATAGCACGACGCGCAAGTTAGTGAAACCCTTGGTTTACTTGGCCCCGATCACTAGCTTGCGCGTCGTGCTACATGACTTGGGACAGTCGAACTAGTAGTTCGTTACGGCTAAGAATTTCGGTTGCCTGTGTAGTTATTCCTGTGTAGTTATTGCTGTGTAGCAAAAGCCTGACAACTCCTGCAACCTCGGATAACAGACGTTCTGTCGTCTGCCCAAGCCTGCCACAATCGAGTAGGATATCTGTTATTATCGCGATTTGCTGATTTCATCATGCAAATGCTTCCAGATCGTTTGACCTCTCGCTCTCCCTATTGACGCATGGCGATTATAGAAACTCGAAAACTGACGAAAAGCTTCGGCAACGCGGAGGTTCAGGTTCAAGTTTTACGAGGTATAGATCTTCAGATTTCCGCCGGTGAGTTCGTGGCGATTATGGGACCAAGTGGTTCAGGAAAGAGCACGCTGCTCTCGATTTTAGGAGGAATAGAATCGCCGACTTCGGGAGATGTGCTTCTTGAGAACGTCAATCTGTCGAGCCTTAACGATGATGACTGCACGTTGCTTCGCCGTCGCCGAATTGGCTTTATCTTTCAGTCATTCAACTTAATGCAGACCCTTTCAGCCATTGAAAATGTTGCTCTGCCCTTGGAGCTCGATGGAGTCGGTCGGAAACAAGCATTTAAACTGGCTAGTGTAGCTCTCGAACGGGTCGAGATGCTCATAAGGTCCGACCATATTCCATCCAAACTTTCTGGTGGTGAGCAGCAACGAGTCGCAATCGCGAGAGCTTTGGTTACCAATCCGGCAATCATTCTGGCGGATGAGCCAACAGGGAATCTCGATTCCCGACAGGGTGAACGCGTTACGGCCCTCCTAAGGCAATTGGTATTTGAGCAATCACAAACAATTGTGATGGTGACCCACGATGCGCATGTTGCCACAGCTGCTTCAAGACTTCTCATGTTCCGTGATGGCTTGATTGAAAGTGACCAGAACCAATTGCTCGGCCAATCCGCTGAATCTGCGCCGAAAGGTTTAGGATCGGCCATGTTAGGAACGCACTAAATAATGGCTCTATGGCGAGTCTCCTGGAAAGAGTTTTGTAGTCGGCCATTAAGAGCATTGCTGACTCTATCCAGTATCGTAATTGGCGTTGCTGCAATTGTATCAGTGCAACTGACCATTGAAGAATCGCGTTTCACTCAGCAATCGATGCTTAAGGCTGTCGCTGGTAATGCTTCGCTGGAAGTCGCTTCTGTTGGAAACGCTCCGTTTGATACGGCGATTGTCCGCCAGATTGCCGATATCGAGGGCGTTGACATTGCCACCCCTATAGTTCGTCGTTACGCAATACTCTTTGATCCAAAGGACAATCGCGTTCGAGTTCAAATTCTGGGAGTCGATCCAACCGTCGATGCATCGGTTCGGGAGTATCGAATTCGTGAAGGGAATCCTCTGGGTGCCAACGACGATGCACTAATGGACACCAGTTTCGCACGTTCGTTAGGCTTCAACCTTGAGAATAAAGTCAAGTTAATGACAGGAAGCGGGGTTCGAACGGCTAGCATTGTTGGCTTAATCGAACCCACATCGGGATCCGCTGTACTGCAGGGCGGTTTGATCGTGGTGCCGTTTCCCGTGGCTCAAAAGTGGTTCAAGTCCGAGAAGCGTTGCGATTTGGTTCAAATCATTCTGAAGGGCGAGCAATCGGTTGATGATATTCAATCGAAAATCGAAGCGATGCTGCCTGACGGGTTGCAGGTTAGGCAGCCAGTGCTGCGAAATGAGTTAGGACGCGAAGCATCGATCGCAGCAGACCAGGGGCTTCGACTTGCATCTGCGTTTTCGTTGATTATTGCAGTCTTTATTATTTACAACACATTTCAAATGAACGTGGGGGAGCGTCGAAAACAGTTTGGCGTTCTTCGGGCTTTGGGGACAACAAGAAGCCAAATTGTAAACGCAATCGTGTTGGAAGGATTCGTTCTGGGGGTTACCGGAACGCTTCTTGGATGGATTATCGGTTTTTATGGCGCAGGGATGTTGTCATCTGCCAGTGGCGAACTGCTCGACATGACAGTCGTTAGCAGTGGTCGACAATGGCTTCCTTATGTCTTCGGCGCATTGTGTGGCGTTGGTGTGGCCGTGGCGGGAGCTGTTCTACCTGCCCGCCGCGCGTCGCGATTATCTCCGTCGGAAGCCATGCGTACGATCGCACGTGGTGAGATGGAACCAAGCAATATTTTTCTTGGTTACGCAGGTGTTACGTTATCTTCAATCGGTTTTCTAATTCTGATTGGTTGTGTTCGGCAATGGGTCCACATTGACTATGCCATTCTCGGTTGCGTTCTTTTTCTACTCGGAGGAGTTGTTGCGCTACCAACAGTACTTCCCGTGTTTACTAATTGGATCCTTTGGGCCATCAATCCTATTGCAGGTGTCGAAGGGCGGTTGGCTCAACGCCAGCTTCTTAAAAATCGCGGGCGATCGTCGCTCACCATCGGCATCCTGTTTATCGCTCTTAGCACTGGACTGGGACTATCCTGTTCCATTCTCGATAACATTCGCGACGTGCAAAGCTGGTACAAAAATTCCCTCCTAGGGGACTTTTTTGTACGAGCGGCGATGCCTAGCATGGCCACCGGACAATCAGCAGACATGCCCGAAGGATTAATGGAAGAGTTCAAAGCGATCCCAGAAGTTGAATCTGTTGAATCACTCAGATTCGTGAACTCTCGAAGTGGCGACTTTGCAGTAGTGATTGTTGCTAGGGAATTTAAATCAAGCACTCGAAAATTTTTCGACTTGCGAAGTGGAGACCCGGCGTCCGTCATTGCAGGAATACAAAATGGTGACGTTGTCATCGGTTCCGTCTTATCTGAACGAGCCAAGCTAAATGTGAACGACAAAGTTGAATTGAACACCCAAGAGGGCCTTAAGCAATTTCGAATTGCTGGCGTTGCAAATGATTATATCGCCGCTGGCCTGACGGTTTATATGAATAGAGAACAAGCAGAGCGCCTTCTGAACATCCAAGGTACCGATGCCATCATTATCGACGCGACCGAGTCGGGTAAGAAAGTTGCTGGAGAAAAAGTCCGGGCGATTGCAGAACGCGAAAGTCTCTTGTTTCAATCGCAGACCGAACTCTTAGAAATAGTACAAGGCAAGGTCGACAAAGTCGTTCAAGGTTTGTGGGCCGTTCTGGCGTTGTGTTCGATCGTCGCCGCGTTCGGATTGATCAATACTTTGACGATGAACATTCTCGAGCAAACTTACGAAATCGGAATGCTTCGGACTATAGCGATGAGTCGAGCTCAGGTTCGAAAGATGATTCTCTGCCAAGCCCTTATGATGGGTCTGATCGGACTTATACCAGCTGTCCTCGCAGGTTCGCTCATCTCTTACTTGCTTGCGTTATCAAATGGGCCAACTCTAGGTCATACGGTGGCGTTTACGTTTCGACCACAGTTGGCAGCCCTCGCTTTTGGAGGCGAGATGCTGCTCATCCTATTGGCATCATTGATTCCAGCGGAGCGAGCAGCACGGCTAAAAATCACCGAAACGGCTCAGTTTCAATAGCCGTGATTTGCCCGCGCAGATTTGCCCGCGCAGATTTCACCGTTCACGAAAAACCAGCCGAACTACTGTCTCGCAGGAACTGGGACAACGTTTTCGCTACTATAAATATTTGACTGTGGAACATAGGAATTGTTCAATTGGACGCCAGTTCCTTCATACGACTCATAGCCAGCGGTTGATGATCCACCACAATCTGTGCATCCTTCGGAAGCAACCATCGGACCGCTTGCCATCGGAGCACCAGCATAAGCACCCGTCGTACATGCACCGCTTGCGCAAGGTGCGCCAACATTATTCCCGTGAATGCCGTTGTACATTCGCGAGAAGATGTTTGGACGTGAGCAGCCCCAATTTTGACCGATGCTACAACCGGTACACGAGATAAAAAACAACACTACGATAAAGCGAGAACGTTTCATGACCAAAGCTCCTAAAATAATACGCAACCGTTAAAGTCGCTTGTTGAACGCTCAAACCTACAACATGATTTGTGTGGTGCAACCGAAACATGTTTAAATTTTTCAACACTTCTTCTCAAGTTTTTCGAAGTGCATGATTTCTCGTGATAGAGTTTGGGGAGTAAACGCATCATTTGCCATGATGCAGATGTCCTTTGCTTGACGCCCAAGTGAGATAACATTGGGACAATAGACACATGAACTACGCTATGAATAACTTCAAGAAAAAGATAACGGTTCGAATTTCGATGGTTCGAATGTTACTTTTTCTATTGGGGGTTGCAGCAGCAAACCTCATTCTCGCATCTGCCATCGAGGCCTCCGAAACCATCGATTCTGCACCTATCGATTCTCCGGTTTGCATCAATAATCAAGGTCGATTCGGTGGTGACGTTTGGGAGCTGAGCACACGCAACATTGGATGCGTGAATAGCGCGAAATCTGGCTGGATGGAGAAGTTGAAGGTCTCCAGATGGGTCGATCGAAGTTGGGCTACTTCGACAATCAGCGAAGCAATCTATCAAGATTCGGATTCTGTTGTAGCCAGCTCTGTCTTCGCCAGCTCGATCGTTGCCCCACGGACTATTATCTATATCCACGGTAACTGGATGGAGCGTGAAAAAGCTCGCGAGCGAATTGGTATTATCGACCGTTTCATTGCAAAAAGTGCTTCCGAACCCTATCGGCTACTTATGATTTCATGGCCCAGCGAAAAGAATGGCCCGATCCTCCGCGACATTCGGGAGAACGCCAGGCTTGCCGACGCCAACTCGGTCATCGTAGCAGAACTGCTTCGTTCCTTAGCCGAGACGGCTACTCAGGTCTCATTGCTTGGCTTTTCACTAGGTGCTAGGACCGTCACCGGAGCACTTCACTTGGATGCGATGGAACCTACCAACGGAAAACTCTACCGAGTCAGTCTAGTCGCCCCGGCGGTCGATCGAGATTGGTTGCAACCAAACGGCAGGATGTCGCTTGCACTGACTAACGTTGACCAAATGGTAAATTTGTACAACTCCAAGGATCCGATCCTACGACGTTTTTGGTTCATTGATGCCATTGCAAGACCTATTGCAGCTGGCTTTGCCGGGTTCGAAATAGTTGCAAACCTAAGATCTCGCAAGCCGCTTACGACCAATTCATTGATCCGTCAGTACGATTGCCGTAGCTCTATCGGATCAACGCATACCGAGCGAAGCTACTATGGAGAATGCTCTTACGCAGCAATTGCGATGAGTAACCTGCTTGGCAAGTAAATGAGGCCTGTAAATCGCTACCGATCGTAGTCATGAACCAAGTGTTCGAAGCGACTTGCGATCTCCGAATTCATCGCAGATGACTCCATTCGCCAAGCCCAATTACCGCTGGAAGTAGCTGGTGTGTTCATTCGGTACTCCGACGGCAACCTCAAGGGATCCTGCATCGGCACGATCGCAATTTGCGATACTGAAGAAAATGCAAGTCGAATAAAATCCCATGCAACGTCGGTAAGGTGATAACCGAAGTAACTATCAATTTTCGCTTTCTCTAAATCTGTCCGACCAGCGTACCAACCTACAATCGTGTCGTTGTCGTGAGTACCGGTATAAACTACAGAATTCTTGATGTGGTTATGAGGCATAAATATGTTTGACCGGTCGTCTGCGTTTTCGAATGCGAACTGAAGGATTCTCATTCCTGGAAAATTATTAGTATCACGTAACGCTTCAACCTCTAGAGTTATCAAACCAAGGTCTTCAGCAAGAATGGGAAGGTCGCCGAGTTGTTTGCGAACTTCAGCGAATAATGACATGCCCGGAGCTGTAAGCCATTCGCCATTGACGGCAGTCAACTCCCCGGCTCGTACTGACCAACCCGCTTCGAAACCGCGAAAATGATCGACACGGAGAATATCAACTAACTCGCAAGTCCCCTTAAATCTTCGAATCCACCACTTGAATCCATCATTTTGCATCGCATGCCAATTATAGACGGGGTTACCCCAAAGCTGTCCTGATTCACTAAAGTAGTCAGGCGGAACACCCGCAACAAGAATTGGACGACCATCTTCGTCCAGCCGAAAAGCATCCGGAGACGCCCAAACATCCGCGCTATCCTCCGAGACGTATATCGGTAAGTCACCGATAATTAGGATTTGATTGTCATTGGCATACTTCTTGAGAGAGAGCCATTGTTCAAAGAAAAGGAATTGCAGAACCTTTTGAATTGCGATCTCCGAAGCACACTTGGCTTCCCATCTCTCCATCGCTTCTGGCTTCCTTAAAGCGATATCCCGATCCCAATAGCGATTCCAAATCGATACCGTCGATTGCTCCAATGCTGCCTTGGCATCAAAGGCTTCCTTGATTGCGATGAAAATCGAATAGTCATCAAGCCACGAAGCGTGTTTGGTACAAAAGTCCCGAAAGTCGATGCGGCGTGAATCGCCTTCTACAAGCGAGAGAAATGCTAATGCGGCCTTCCTGAGCAGAGGGTACTTGAAAGCGATTGCCGCCCCAAAGTTGACGCGATCGTGCGGGAAAACCGGAACATCAAGGAGGTCGGATTCGGCGAGATCACCGGATTGAACCAGCAACTCCAAGCTAATGAGCATTGGGTTACCGGCAAAACTGGAGCACGCAGCGTATGGCGAATCGCTGTATCCGGTTGGACCAAGTGGCAAGACTTGCCAAAGACTTAGTTTTGATTTCACCAAAAAGTCAACCCAGCGGAAGGCTTCTGGCCCCATATCACCGATCCCAAACTGCCCGGGTAATGAAGTAGGATGCAGCAAGACGCCTGCCGACCGCTCGTAGTCCATTCGAAAATACTCTTTCGTTCAAATATTATAGAGTGATGAAACTGGGAACGACACAAACCTCAAGAGGGCGGATTTGACTGTCTTACAATAGCGAATTTGTTGTTGGGGATTATTATCGGCCTTTAGATTCAGATATTTCTTTCTCGAGCGTCGAAATGAAGGCTTGAAAGTCTGGAGTTGCATCTGGTGCAGCAGCCGCTAATTTTGCTGTCTCGAGTGCAGAAGGCAAATCCCCTAGAAAATACTGTAGATGTGAAATCGTATCGTGAACGGTTCCAACTTGATTTTTCGGAACGATCGCAACCAAGCCCTGCGTTTCCTTTAGTGCTGCTGAAAGCAACTCTGGATTAGTAATATGTCCGCCCTTCGCAAGCTCATAAAGCGTCCAATTCAATCCGTTGAATTCTAGCGGGCGACGTTTGTAGGCTTCTGCGACGATACGATAGGATGCAACGGTCTCTGAGTCGTTTGGAGTAAGTTGCAGTAGCAATTCAAACTGGTTTTCGCGAGCTTGCCTTAGGATTTTAGGTGTCTTGGTCTCCTTGATAAAGGATTCCAAAGATGAAAGAATTGCGGCTATGAGCTTCGGGGATGGTTGGCGACCATTGATTGAATCTAATCTCATGGAGATCGACTCCTGGAGCATCTCGAATTGCTTTTCATCTTCGTATTCAACGGCGAAGATAGTTCGATCCCATGTTTCGTCAACGATCTGATCAAGCGGTTGCTCCATCTGTAAAGGATGTCCGATCCATTCAATTTTAGAATCTTTGCCGACGATAAAGGCGACTGGAATGCCCCGTACGTTGGCTGCTCTCGTGTAGGCTCGATGAGTAGAACCGTCCGGATCGGCCGTGAGCGAGTAAGCCTTCGTCAACTCTCGGAAAGTTATTCTCGTCCCATCCTTGGCTTTCGTCTCCCGAGATAAAAACTCTTCTACGGTAGAAAGGCCTTCTTCGCTAACGCTAATAATTTGAACGTCCTTTTCGGCGAACTTCTTTTGCAACTTTGCAAGATTAGGCATCGACTGGATACATGGACCGCACCATGTCGCCCAAAACTCGACGACATAGACTTTTCCTTTTTCAAATTTTGTGACTTGAGTTCTGGCACCTTCCGTATCATTCTGCAACCAATCGGAGATCGCAAGGGATGGTGCATCGGAACCGATAGAGAGGCGAGTTTCTGCAACAACAGGCTGGAGAAACACGATGCAGCAACTCAGTAGTACCGCAAACACAAACCATCGTCGAATGATTGGCAACCAATTCATGCAGTTAAGCTCCAAAAAATTTCAGTCAAGTAAGTCATCAAAAACGGAAGCCACATCATACTCCAGCACTTCGCGGCTATCATTATCCGAACGATCATACACTCCCGCAACGATCGCCACCACGTCGACCGACCATTCAAAACCCTGTAATTAGGTTATCATACCGAACTTCTTGGAGTCTCCTTTGCTTCCGCACCCCTACTACGAAATCGCCTGCCAAGCGGCCCATAATGCTGGCGAAATCCTGAAAAGCCACTTCCGCCAAAGCGTCTCAATCCGGTCGAAATCAGCAGGCGACTTCGTCTCTCAGGCCGACTTGGAAGCGGAATCTTCGATTGTAGATCTCATCAAAAAAACTTGTCCTAGCCACCAGTTTTTGGCGGAAGAATCGCATCGGGACCGCTTCGACGCCCCCGAACTTTGGGTAATCGACCCCTTGGATGGCACCAGCAATTTCCTTCATGGGATCCCTCAATTCGCCGTTTCGATCGCGTACGCTAGGAATGGAAAGGCCGAGTTAGGGGTGGTCTACAATCCGATTTCAGGAGAATGGTTTGTAGCCGTCGAAGG
>Ga0105046_10007194_pt1 | contig 17543 bp, 20 predicted proteins | sample MAT03_FD_78385 | JGI IMG/M metagenome (GOLD analysis project Ga0105046, IMG submission 78385) | Freshwater microbial communities from Lake Fryxell liftoff mats and glacier meltwater in Antarctica - MAT-03 (megahit assembly) | ecosystem: Environmental > Aquatic > Freshwater > Ice > Liftoff...
CTTGATCCATATCTGGAAGTTGAGAAGGTTGACGCGCACCCCAAAGATCTCCTCCAATCGCCCATGTACCAAGCCCTATCCGTGACACGTGTTGAGGTGGTGGAGGAAAAGAGGTGTATTCCATTAAATCGTCCTCGCAGGAGGTGACATAAATTGGGGACCAATAGGATCTTTTATGGTCTCTTTCAAAATTTGATCGATCTCTTGAAAATCTTGCTCGGTCAAATGCCAGCCCATCACATCCGCTAAAGGATCGAGCTCCTCCGGTTGACACGCTCCCCAAAGTGCAATATCAACTCCTTGATCCAACGACCAACGCATCGCCAAAGCCGGTAAAGGCTTCTGATGTTTATCTAGACACCATCGCTCTAAGCGGCCTACACAAATGAGATATTGGGCAAACCAGGGTTGACGAAATTTGGGATCGAAATTTTTTCGAAGATCCTCAAAATCATCTGATTCCTTTAATGTACCCGTCAATAACCCGCGGCAAAGCGAACTGTATCCAATCGAGGTGATCACATGCTTTTTGCAATAAGCCAGGATTGTCTTTTCGACTTCCCGTTCAAAAATGTTGTAAGGGTGTTGAATCGCATGAAGTGGAGCAACTTTTTCAAAGGCTTGAACTTGTTCCAATGTATAATTGCTCACACCAATAGCTCGAATTTTACCCTGAATCAATAAGTCTTGAAGGGCTTGAGCTGTCTCTTCTTGAGGCGTATGCTCGTCTGGCCAATGCACTTGATAGAGATCAATCACGTCGACTTGGAGCCTCCGCAATGAATCTTCGACTTCTCGCATAATCTGCTCACGTCTTGAATCGCGGAAAACCTGGGTCTCTTTTTCTAAATTGAGACCAAATTTTGTTGCAAGGATCAGCTGATCCCGTTTGCCCGATTGCTTAATCGCACGGCCCACCACCTCTTCCGATACTCCAAATCCATATCCGGGCGCGGTATCAATAAAATTAATCCCTAAGTCGAGAGCGCGATGAATCGTCTGGATAGAAGCCGCATCGTCGGAAGCTCCCCAGAGGGACCCTCCCATAGCTCAAGTGCCGAGACCGATACGAGAGACGCGGTGAAGTAAGGGAAGAACGGGTAAATATTCCACATTTTTCCTTATAAGAGAGCAGGAATAAATAATCTATGGGGTACACTGCCCTCGTGGAAAATTATGATGTGCTTATTTCTTGGCTTCTCGATTATGGAAGTATCGCCCTTTTTATTTTGTTAGCGCTGGGGATTATCGCCCTTCCTATTCCTGAAGAAACGCTCATGGTGCTAAGCGGCATCTTGATGGCGAAAGAGTGCCTGCCACTCGGAGGAACAATTTTGGCGGCATTGGGGGGGAGTTTAACAGGGATTACGATGAGCTATTGGGTCGGACGCACAGCGGGGTATTATTTTCTTGAAAAGGGAAAGTTGTGGCTGGGCTTATCCGATCACCATCTCGAGAGAGCTCACAACTGGTTCCATCGCTTTGGCAAGTGGTCCCTTCTCTTCGGTTATTTTATTCCAGGTGTCCGTCACTTTACAGGTTTTACGGCGGGCACAACGGCCCTCGATTTTCGCACATTTGCACTTTTTGCCTATATAGGTGGGATTTTATGGGTGACCACCTTTCTCTCTATTGGCTACTTCTTTGGAGATTATGTGCTTGACAAGGCGGAAAAAATCGATTGGCGCGTGGATGATTTCTTGACAATGGGCATTTTGCTCGCCGCTATAGGGGGAATTTTTTATCTGTATAAAAGGCAAAAACAATGAGACGGATCGTACTTCTCTTTCTGATAGGCACTTCTCTTTGGGGAGATTATATTTCAGTTGTGGGTGGGGGTGGACAACTTGGTAACCAAATGTTTGATATTGCCGCTACACTGGCATATGGATGGGACCATCAATTAAAGCCGATTTTTCCGGATATGCTCTATAAAACTGACAACAATCTTGCCTATAATCGACAAAAAATATTTTTTCGGCTCGATTGTTCGGAAAGCCCTGTGCCCTTAACTGCTTATAAAGTGAACGACTCGAGCTTTGAAGGATTGCCGGACGGGCTCAACGATGTCCAACTCGATGGAGGATTTTTCTCCTGGCGCTATTTTGATCATCACCGACAACAGATTCAGGATCTATTTGCTCCTTCAAATGAAGTCCAAGCCCGTTTAAACGCCAAGTATGGGGATCTCCTCGCCCGCCAAGACACGGTAGCGGTCCATGTCCGTACCTATTCCAAAGACGTGCATGATAAAGGGCTCCATTTTGTCGGAATCCCTTTCTTCCGAGAAGCGATGGACCGCTTTCCACCCGACACCTTGTTTGTCATTTTTTCCGATAGAATTCTGTGGACGGAAGCCACTTTCCAACGGGAATTTTCCGATAAATACTTTGTTTTCATTAGCGGGAATGATTATGTGGATGATTTTTTTCTGATGGCTCAAATGAAACATCAAATTTTGTCTAAATCGAGTTTTTCGTGGTGGGCCGCCTATCTCAACCCCGATCCGCATAAGCAAGTCATTGCGCCCACGCATTCCAAGTGGCCTCTTCCTCCTTGGATCAAGCAGCCTCTCATGCGCATGGTCAAATACGTGTACAGCGTGATGGGTAAGCCCCTTTGGCTGGATCAGGATTACTACCTTCCCGATTGGATCACGCTTCAATACAGTCTCGAACCTTATCCTACAGACCTTTATGCCTATGGGGGTGAAACAACCTCTGTTTGTCCAATAGATAAATAACCAGAAGAGCTAGGCCTTAATGACTGGGAGCAGCGAGAGGAGGCTTTTAACCTTCTCCCGCCTGGCAGTACCAATATCGTAGGAACTTTAAGCGTGATGATGAGGTCTTGCTTTAGCGTGGTTTTGAGATTTTTTACGTTTTTTAACTGCAAGGGGCTTGGCCGCCGCTTTCACCGCCTGTTGCACCTTACGCTTAACAGCCCGCCGAGCCGCTCCTTTTTTCTTGGGAGCTGCGGCGTGGGTGTTGAGCTTCGCGCTAATTTTTTGGCGCAGCTGCGTTCCTGAATAAGGGGTGAGCAATAGAACAGAGGCCACGGCAATGGCACCGCCAAGCAGCGCCCCGATGGCAAAATTTTGAGGGTCTTTACCGTACATCATTTTCTCCTTCTCTTTGGAACCGAGGTTCACATTTACAATCACATAGCTTTCGAGGGACCCGATCATTTTTTGTTAAATTTTTGATAGAGATTGAGCCCTAAAGAGGCCCATTCGGCAATGTCATTCATAAAAGGGGCACTTCCGTTCCGTTTATTGCCTTTGCCTTGACTGAACCGGTGAACCAATGTCGCCAGCGTGTCTTTCCACTCATCTAATGTATCCGCCGTATGACGTCCTTTTTCTTCAGCACTGGATAAAAAGGATTCGGCTTGTTCACGGATGGAGTCATATTTATCTCCCAATGTAGACTGAAGGCGAGTGCCGGATTGAGGAGCCAAAAGAAGAGCCGCTACCGCTCCGATCACAGCGCCAAGCGCTCCTCCTGCGACAAGTGGAGTGCGATGACAGCATTCTTTATCACTTTCACACTCTCCTTCTTCATATCCGCAGCACGCGCAGAAATGGGCGCCCGCTTCATGCAACCCTTCGGCAAAATCTTTCGTTTTGCAAGCGAAAGTATTGCAACAATCAGCTAAATCTTCCCGCAGAGCCCGTCCTGCTTTCGGGGCCAAGAGCAAACCGGCAACACCGCCAAGAATACCCCCAATGAGGGCGCTCTTCATGAAATCACCTGTATGATGATGAGACATCGTTATCTCCTGGTTAAAAATTGAGTGACAAGCTGGATCGAAGCCCGCAGCCAATCTGCTGTCAGCTCGACGGTTCGATCCTCTTTTAGGCCTCTGCTTGGAGGCTCTAAGTATTTCTGCTTCAATCGTCCCGTCTCATCTTCACACACATCTCCTAAATGCGAGAGGGCCTGAAAAGAAGAGTGGAGCGACTCCACCTTTGCGTCGATATGGCGCAACGTTCGATCGAGTGTGATTAGCACCCGGACAAGAAAAAAGCTCACGATGGCAAAAAGTGCAACACCGATGCCAGTTAATACCTCGACGGTCATTTGGCTTCTCCAACAAATTAATTTTTAAAGTCCGCAAGAAATAGGAACCGGGCAGTTCTAACGCGTTTGAATTACAAAGTGTCTTCTACCTCAAAGTAACAAATAACCCACAATACGTCAAATAGGGGATAGAGAAACTTGACGCATTAATCTAAAAAAATTAAAAAAGAGGGTGGAGGCACCTATGCGTTTTATCTTGAGCTTTATCTTCTTTGGATTGCTTTTTTACGCGATGTCGATCTACCTCCCTGAAGCCTTTCAAACGCTCGTTTCGTGGGCAGCCTCTCTCTTTGATTTTCTGCGCGACCTCGTCGAAAAAGCCACCGACAAGGTTCAATCTGCTCACCCGACAGCTGTTCCTTCACAGCCACAATGATAACCTATTCTGAAGCCGTAGCCATTCAGAAACAGTTCGCGTCACAAGTACAGTTAATTCCATTCAACAAACAACCCACCTTGGTCGCAGGTGTCGACACCTCCTTTTACAAAGGCAGTGACAACATCTTCGGAGGCATTATTGTGATCCGTCTCCCCGAGCTTGAAACCGTCGAGGTGGTCTCGATCGCTGAAAAAGAATGTTTTCCCTATATCCCCGGACTTCTCTCCTTTAAAGAACTGCCAACTCTTCATAAAGCCTTTCGAAAATTGCAAAGTCGGCCTGAGGTGATTTTAGTCGATGGACAAGGCATCGCCCATCCACGCCGTATGGGCATTGCCTCTCATTTAGGAGTCGAGCTTGGAATTCCCACAATTGGATGCGCCAAAAGTATTTTAGTAGGAACCTATGCCGCTTTAGGCGAGCGAAAAGGTGATAGAGCCCTCTTAAATCATCGGGGAGAGCAGGTAGGATACGCCCTCAGAACGAAAATCCGTTGTAATCCTCTCTTTATCTCTCCCGGCCATCTGATCAATTTCCAAGATAGTGTTACCATTGTGATGCAGTGCATGGGAAAATATCGACTCCCCGAACCCACGCGACGCGCTCACAATGAAGTCAACCGCATCCGGAGACTATAGAATGAGCAAAACCCCTCTTAGAGAACGGCACGCAACCCGCAGCCGTGGTTGCAGCTGCCGGCGGAAAAAAGCATGGCGAGAAAAAAATCGCCGTACTTTCTCAAGCAAGACGTAAAAATAAATTCTAAGGAGTCGCGATGTCTCTTAAGGAATATGGCCAGAAACGGAATTTTGCCCAAACTTCTGAGCCCGCCCCCGAGCGGATTTTTGTGGTCCAAGAACACCATGCTTCCCATCTCCATTGGGATTTCCGGCTTGAAGAAGGAGGCGTTTTAAAAAGCTGGGCTGTTCCCAAAGGGCCTCCTCTTGAAGAGGGAGAAAAGCGGTTGGCCACTCATGTTGAAGACCATCCTTTTACCTACCACACGTTTGAGGGCACTATACCCGAAGGAAATTATGGCGCAGGAACTGTCAAAATTTGGGATCGCGGCACTTACACACCTGCCAAAGGCACTTCCATTAAAGCAGGCCTGAAAGAAGGAAAATTTTCTTTTATCTTAAAAAGCCAAAAACTGAAGAGACTATTTTCACTCGTCCGTTTCACCAATGAAAAAGAGAATGAGTGGTTTTTTATCAAAAATAAAGAGAAAAATTAAGGTTTTTCGCGCTCAAAAAGGGTATCGCCCATGACGCAAAAAGGTTCTCAAAAACATTCAAAAAGCTATGTGAGTCCCGTGTTAGCACAACGGTTTGCGAAGCCTTTTGACAACACGAATTGGCTTTTCGAAACCAAATGGGATGGATTTCGAGCCATTGCAGAATTAAATCATCAAGAAGTGGACCTCTATTCCCGTAACTTTCAATCCTTTAATCTCAAATTTGCTCCCGTTGTAAAAGCCCTTCAAGCCATGACTGTGGAAGCCATTTTTGATGGAGAAGTCGTGGTCTTTGAAAATGGACGCTCTCGATTTCAGTCTCTGCAAAACTTCCAAACAACAGGCCAAGGAGATATTCGGTATTGTATTTTTGATCTTCTGTTTTGGAAAGGAGAAAATTGGCGCCAAAAACCGCTTCTGAAACGTAAGAAAAAACTCGAAAGAATTCTCGCAAAAGCACCGGCTACTCTCTATTACAGCGATCCTATCATCGGACAAGGACAAGCGCTTTTCCACGAAGTAGAGAAAGCCCCTGGTGAAGGGATCATGGCTAAAGAAATCCATAGCCCTTACACATCAACTCGCAACGCGGCTTGGTTAAAAATCAAAACGTCGCAAAGACAAGAAGCCTTTATATGTGGCTTTACTTGCCCCAAAGGAACCCGCAAAGGTTTTGGAGCTCTTTTACTCGGTCAGTATGAAAAAGGAAAAATCCGTTACATCGGTCAAGTCGGAACAGGCTTCACGGAGGCCACCATTGACTCTTTAATGAAACGATTCCCCTCTCTCATCACGTTTCACTCCCCTTTTTCGACGCGCCCTCAAACGAAGCGTCCACCGACTTGGCTCAAACCCCAACTCTTATGTGAAGTCCATTTTGCAGAATGGACAGAGGAGCATCTCATGCGTCAAGCCTCATTTAAAGGTCTTAGAAGCGATAAAAAAGTCGAGGAGATCACCGAAGAGTCTACCTTCACGCATCTCGATAAAGTGTACTGGCCGAAAGAAGGATGGACCAAAAGGGGATTATTGGATTACTATCACACCACGCCCCCCCTTATTCTCCCCTATCTCAAAGATCGTCCGGAAAGTCTTCACCGCTTTCCCAACGGGATTGCAGAGGAAGGATTTTATCAAAAAAATATCGGTAAAGGCCTTTCCAATTGGTTGACTACGGAAGTTGTTACCCATAAAGAGGGAGAACACCGGTATCGTTTGATCCAAGATGAAAAAACCCTTCTCTACACAGCTAATCTCGGAGCGATTGATTTTAACCCTTTCAATTCGCGCATTGGACATTTAGAAAAACCTGATTATCTTATTTTTGATTTGGATCCTGAAGCCATTTCCTTCATCGCTTTTGTCGAAACAGTATTGGCTTTCCACGCTGAACTAGAGGCTCTTTCTATTCCTCATTTTTGTAAAACATCTGGGGCCACGGGACTCCATATCTATGTTCCCATGGGAGCGAAATATACGTACGAACAAACGAAAGACTTGGCTCTGCTCATCTCCCATAAAATCCACGCCAAGCTCCCTTCTATTACATCCCTTGAACGCTCACCTAAAAATCGGCAAAAAAGGGTTTATTTAGATTGCTTACAAAACAATTTTGGGCAAACATTGGCCGCTCCCTATAGTGTACGTCCTTGTCCAGGAGCCCCTGTTTCAACGCCTTTAAAGTGGAGCGAAGTCAAAAGAGGACTCGATCCTCTCGATTTTAATATCTCCAATACACTCCAGCGGGTCAAAAAGATGGGAGATCTTTTTGCACCTGTTCTCGGAAAAGGGATTAATCTTTCCACCTTACTTAAAAAATTAACCTAATGTTTTCTATTCAAGGCCACCGAGGGTCACGCGGGACCCTTCCTGAAAATACGATAGCCTCTTTTCAAGCAGCCGTAGAAGGAGGTGCCGACACCATCGAAATGGACCTTCTCATCACACAAGATGGACGCGTGGTGATTCACCATAACCATTTATTTAATCCCCTGCTATGTACCACATGGGAGGGAGACCCTTTACAGGATATTCGTTTAATTTCCGAAGTCTCGTATAAGGAAATCGCTCAATTGGATTGTGGCCGTAAACCCAATCCCCATTTTCCGGAACAACGGGCATGCCCCCAAACATCCATTCCTACACTTCAAGATGTTTTAGAATGGGCTAAGGGACATCACGTACGATTGAATTTAGAGCTGAAGGTGGATCCCTTCCATCCAGAATTAACCCTTCCTCCTGCTGCTTTTGCTGAAAAAGTATGGGACTTGGTGAAAAAGACAGAAAATATCTACTTCTCCTCTTTTCATTTTGGTGTTTTAGAGGAAATTCGAAAAAAAGCACCTAAAGTTCCTCTAGGGCTGGTTTTCAATCAAAATAGTTTAGATCTTTTTACGCAGGATTGGATTCCGTTCATTCTGGCGACAGCCCGCCGTCTTAGAGCGACTATTGTGTCGCCAGAATATTCACTCCTGACCGAAGACAATGTCCGCTTATTCCATGCAGAAGGCTTGCAAGTCATTCCTTGGACAGTCAATACACCAACACATTGGCAATCGTTGATACAGATGGGCGTTCACGGCATCATTACAGATTATCCCGCCGCCCTCGTCCAATTTCGCCAACAAAGGGCTTTGCTAAAAAAGTTATGAGTTTCTCAGATTCAGATGGAGCGGTTTATCAATTTTAAAACTGACTAACAAGCGAACAGAGTCATCGGTTTTAGGCACTTTAGTGCATCCAAAACAGGATATGCAAATAATACACTATGTATGGAAGCCAGGCATTTCACCAAAAATTCAAGTGGTTTTTCACGCCTCTCTAGCCAATAACTTTTCCTTATTGATCCTGTCCGTAAAATTGTGTAAATAGGGTGACTGTATTTAAATTTAACATGAATAACCGGGCAAGAAAACTGCCGAATCTAAAATATTTCCGAGTGAGCTCCTAATTTGACTAAATATAAAAATTCGTCATCGAAGTCATAAACTAATAAAACATCGGGTTTAACATGGCACTCACGAAAACCCATATAGTCTCCAGAGAACGCGTGATCTTTGTATTTTTCATGAGAATGAGATTGAGCCCCCATGTATACCGCCTTTCTTTTATAACTTCATTTTATTATATCTTGAGATCTATGTAGGCTCAAGAAGTTGAGAACTCAAGTTCACGCCTTAAATCGTCAAACTTGATCCAGATGGGTTTAATATTCGAATGAAAGAAGAAACTTGTCACAAAGCCAAATATTACAACTGTCTTCTGGGAAATCACTGAAAAAATTGACTGCTTAGAACGAATATTTGTCACTATTCAGATCCTCCCGTTTGCTGCGCAAACGAGACGAGCTAAAAGCTAGATTACGTAATTTTAAGCAAAGTGGGAAAGATTCAATCGTGGTGTCCCACTGATCGCTTCCGTAAGAGATATGATAATGCTCCAGCCTTGCTTTCTGACAGCGATCCGTGGAGGATGCAGGCCAAATTCTGTATGAGGGTATGGCTTTAACTGGTCCTCCAGAGATAGCGACCCGTATTAAAGAGAAGACCAGCTTTATCAAAAAAGGGCTTTTTGGAAAGCGAAAAGCTCAGAAAAAGAGCCATTTCATGGCTTGAATTGAGCCAACCTATTCAGGGAATTCTTAAGCGTAAGGATTTGTCGGATAGAAGTACCTTGGCTTCAAGTTGTAAACACCTAGCTCATTTTTTTGCATTCGCCTTTTTTTAAGATGGCTGACATTATGCTGTATATGGTAAATATTCTTCATTTTCGCTCCTTTTTTAAGGCAGAAGCCGCTCAGGCGATTTTAGCAGGCTCTTCCGAATATGAATGGGTCATCGCATGTTCACCGCTGCTGCCGCATTTGCAACAAACGGCCCCTCATTTAAAATTTGGGATAGATGAACTTCCCTGGGGCGATTTTGTCTTTCCTGTTCTTTCGCTCTTCCTTAAAAAATACCGTATTGAAAAAGTCATGCTTCAATGGAGAGATCCCCATCTTGCCCCTAAAATAGAGTGGTTAAACCAAGAAGGTTGCTCATGGCTGCTGCATATCAAAGTTCAAGATATTCCCCAGCTTAAAGACTGGCATTCTTCTGTTCCCTTCGAACTCTACTGCGAATCTCTTGATCCTCATGATTACCATACCCTCAAAAACCTTGTTCCTCAGGCTACTATCCTCTGTAATGCCCATGAAGAATTCGAATGGGCTTCTAATCCTATAGAAGGTGTCGTATGGGAACCAGTGCCTGTCTCTCCTCTTGTGCCTGTTCCTCTTGCTTTTCTTGTTACTCCGTCGCCAGTCCTTCCTACCTCTTCAGATAATTCTACAGTTGTATCCCCGGAAGTCTCTCCTACAACCCCTAAAACTCGCAAACCTCGTCTCTCAAAAGCCTCACAAGAAAAAGAACCTTCTCTTACCAAAAGAACAAAAAAAGCCTCTCCTAAAGAAACTGAAGAAACCTCAAAGTCTCCGTCTGCAGATCTTCCTCAAGCCACTTTACCCTCTAAAGAAAAATCTACCGCTTCCTATGAAGCAGGAGAGGCTGCAACGCTTATTCTAGAAGATGTTTCTCAAGAAAAATCGGCAGAAGATACGTTAGAAAAAATAAAACCTCCTCAGACATCTAAATCTCAAAATAAATCCCCAGATTTAAATGTTTGGGATGTCAATCGCTCGCATTTGGATTCATACTAAAACCTAGAATAGGTTTCACAGCCTGAATTGATGATTCTCTGTCTTTACGAGCTGATAAAATGTAGGAAAGGATGAGAGAAAGCTTTATGCAATTCGCAATTCTTTACTTAAAATAGCAGCAAAAAAAGGTACACATTAGGGATTAATACGGGTCTTAAAAATAGCGATCTAACCTGAGCACTATGCTCTCATCGCTCCAAAGCCGACTTCGAATTGCGCCGAACGGATCTCATTGACTTCGTCAATGTGAGCTTTTTCAACAAGGCCGGTTAGGAATAGGATTTGAGGGTTGCATAAGTATCTTCTAATTAATGGCTTGCAATTTATATGCCAAGCAAACAAGTTTTACGTGGCAGCTGTCGATAAAGAGACAAGGGTAAAAAGAAAGGCGAGGGGCTTGGAAAGAGGAGATAATTTTAACTTCAGAATTAGCGCTTTATGTTTTCTAGAGTCGAGATGGCGAATGAAGGCTTCAAATTCCTCTTCTACTTTTCTCAATTCAAGGGCATGAATCTCTTGATCTAGTGAAACCTGTCTCGAGTAAGAAATAGTTCTTCTAGTTGGCTTTCTTTATCGGCCAATTCCTTGCGAGTGTTTTCAACTTTAAGAAAAGCTATAGGCACTTTCCCTTGGGATAAGGAAAAGTCATTTATAACCCATTTTAAAAAAGAAGTTGACTTATGCGCGATTAGAACAAAGCCCTTAAGAGGCTTTCTCTTGGCGTGTCAGCCAGACGACACATTCGACATGCGCCGTTTGTGGAAACATATCAAAGGGCTGAACCGAATGGACACGGTAACCGTTGTTTTGTAAGAGCGCAAGATCACGTGCCAATGTGGCAGGATCGCAGGAAATATACACCACACGGGGAGATTTCACATACGAGAGCAGAGACGCTTCACATCCCTTTCGAGGAGGATTGAGAAGAATCACATCAAAGGGTGAAGCCTTCCGTATATAGTCTTCCGCATATGCGCATTGAAAAGTGACGTTGTGGATGCGGTTTAATAGGCTATTCTTTTTGGCATCTTCAATGGCTGCACCCAAACACTCAATTCCCACCACTTCTTGGGCCTGACGTGCAAAAAGCAAAGCTAATGTTCCTACCCCACAAAATGCATCCAAAACCCGTTCGTTTCCTTGTAAATGCGCTTGAGACAATGCTTCGGCGTAAAGATGCTCCGCTTGAGCCGGATTCACTTGAAAGAAAGAGGCCGGAGACACTATAAATTTCAAACCCGAAAGTTCTTCTTCGATGGTGTCTTGACCCGCTAGGCAGGTAAAATCGCGTCCCAAAACTACATTCTCCTCTACCTCATGATGATTGTGAATCACGCCTCGAATAGCCGGATGCAACTCCCTCACTTTTTCGCCCCAGCCATGAAGAGCAGCAGTGGGCTTTTGATCTGACACAATCACCACTAAGGCTTGATCCGTTTTGACCGCTGTTTTAATCAAAACATGCCGAATCGAAACAGGACATGTTGCCATCAAGGGCTTCAAAGCTTGAAAAATAGCCTCCCCCGTTGGACTGTGAATATAACAGTGGGCAATCGGCACAAGATCGTGCGATCCTTTGGCATATAATCCTAAAACGCCTTCCTTCTGCGGAAGCTGAATTTTATTGCGGTATTCTAAGGGAGAAGGAGAGGGACGACAAGGAGCGACACACGTTTCAATTTTGCCAATCCGTTGCAGCGCATCGATCACTTTTTGACGCTTCATTTCGAGTTGTTGGGGATAAGCAAGGTGCATGACCTGACAGCCTCCGCACACCCCAAAATGGGGGCAAATAGGCGGCACGCGCGCGGGGCTTTTTTCCAAAATTTGCGTTAAACGGGCGCGACCAAACCGTTTTTGTTTCTCGATGACCTCAACTTCCACCCATTCACCAGGTAAAGCCCCTTCGACAAAATAGGTAAACCCCTCAACGCGTCCGACACCTTCTCCTGAATTGCCAATACCCTCGATACGAATTTTCATAACTTGATGATTTTAAATCATATAAGATTCTTTCACAAGAATACTTTCCGTTTCGATATCGTTATCCCATGCAAGAGGTGATCGTTGCAGGCGCGGGGCTATCTGGTTTAACAGCTGCCTATCAGCTTCAAAAAGAAGGCTATCGGGTGCGTCTATGTAGCCCGCACCCGTCTTGGCGGACGCGTTCAAACCGTACCCGTGGGAACTTCTTTTGAAGAATTAGGAGGCAAAAATCTCACCGATGGAGGAGAAGACCACATTCTCCCCCTCTTCCAAGAACTGGGCCTTCAAGTGGAAACATCTACACATCCTCTTCATATCTAAGCGCTTTATCAAAACCGTATCGTCGATTATGTGGACATTTTTCGAAAAAGCCCTCCCTTACCGATTCCTGAAAGGGGAGGGGCGACCTCTCTTAAGCCTTTGCTGGATGAAATGTTTCAAAAGGATCCTCGCATGCGACACCTTATGGAACTTCGGATGCGTACGTGGGAAGGATCCGACTCCCAAGATCTCTCTACACACTATATACAAACGCTTGTTGCTGAATTATATGAACACAGTCGTCATCCTGAAAAGACCTTCTCCTTTTTCACAGTCGCGAGGGCAACCAACGTTCGATTGAAGCCCTTGCCTACAACCTGACTGTCTATCTCGATTCTCCTCTTCTTCAAATAACGAGAGGGTCATCCCAAAAATTGCGTCTGCGGTTTAAGCACACCATGCTTGAAACCAATCACCTCATTCTGGCGATTCCGTGTTCGACCCTACGTGAGGTGGACGTAGAACCCGGTCTTATTCCCTCTGACCAATGGGAGGCTATCCAAACCTTGCACGATGGGACAAATGCCAAAATCCTCCTTCCTGTTTTACAAAAACCTCCTCAACCCACATTTGGGTTCGGAAAGGAGGCTCTTTTTGGGTTTAACCGGGATCGAAGCGTACTCACCGCTTATTTGGCAGGGGAAACAGGGCTTTTTTTCCCTTTGGAAAGAACGCGAAGATCCTCAGCCCCTCTTCTTTTTCCCCAACGCAAGGTGGGTTCTCCAGTCGCCCTTGCATGGGGAAACGAACCCTTCTCCAAAGGAAGCTATTCCAATTACGGTAAAGGTCAGTATGAGATTTTTAATCAAACCATTAAGGAACAAGGTGAAGAGGTGCGGCGGGTCTTTCGCTCGATTGACAACGCTCTTTTCTTGGCAGGCGAGCACACCTCCGTAAAATCCCCTGCCACTCTTGAGGGTGCTGTGGATGCAGGTCAAAAAGCGGCGCGTATTCTTTCAAAATAAACACGCCCTTTATAAAAAATGTGTTAAGGTGTCCTTATTATGTCGTTTTCCATTCCAAAAATTAAAGAAAGTCACGTCCTTCTCGACCGCTATTTTAAAGTGGCCTGTGATCAATTGTTGTTTGAAGATGGGCTTGATACCCCCTACTATTCTTTACAGTCCCAAGCAGACGCTGTGATGGTCGTAGCTCAAGATCGAGCAGGGCGTTTTGTGATCAATCGGGAATATCGTCACCCCACGCGCCAAGTGTTGTTAAGTTGCCCTGGAGGAACCTTTGAACTTGAAGAAGATCCCATCCAAGCAGCCAAACGGGAACTGTTAGAAGAGACCGGTTTTGTGGCCGAAGAATGGACACTACTCGGAGAAGCCTATCCTTATCCTGGGATTAGCAGTCAGAAAATTTATTATGTGCATGCCCGCGGAGCGCTGAAACAACAAGAACCTTCCTGCGAACATGGAGAAATCTTACAAACATTCTTAATGGAAGCAGAAGAGATTAGAGACGCCATTTTGCGCGGTGAAGCTTTAGATGGACAGGTAGGCACTGCCTTTTTTCTTTACCATCTCTTATGAAACGGCTGCTGACCTCTTTCACTGTTTTGCTTTTGACAGGCTATTGGCTTGTTGCCACTCCTTCCCCCACTGTCCAAACCTTCATTGATACACAACCTTCGTTGCTTCTCTATGCCAAAGGGGGCTATTTCCCTTTAGGCAGAGCCCCCGTGGTCGATGCGATTCTTTCCTCCTCTTTTTCTTTTTCTGCTTTTGCGCAGCAAACCGCGTCCCAAATTGATGCCTCTACCGATCTTTATCAAATGGCTTTGGAGTGTTTTACAGCCGTCGGGATCCCCTCCCCTTCCCTGCATTTAGAAGCGCAAGGCGGCCATAATACTTTTATAGGAACCGTCTAATCTCAAGGATCTTCGCGTAAGCCTCAAGCGTTGGAGTGATGATCCCCCAAGGAGGTGCCAACCCCTTCACATTTGACGCAGAAAGCCTGGCAAGCATTCAATTGCCTGCTTCTCCTTTGGAGTGGTCATCCGCTCTTTTTTAACCCTAGGAGACGAGAGCACGTATGTGGGACAGGACGATTGGGAACTTGGACGTGAGCACCCGTGGGGAATTCCAGGCCACAGTTTAGGAATGGATGTCGCTTCTCTTCCTTTGTCTTTACCCCCCGTATCCCTCTCTTGTAGAAGGATACCGCCCTCTCCCTCTTCCCACCTTGGATGCAACAGGAGACTATCGAAAGAGACGTGCCGCTTAAGAAGCCCTCGATATGGAACGGTTTACAAAGCGAGAAACCCAGTTTGATTTACGGGCTTTTCTTACGGAAGAAGCGCCGCTCGATCTGTTCAACTCTGCGGCTCTCTTAACAGCTCAACAAGGCCAACATGTCGAACAGATGCCTCTCCGCACTCCTCTTGCTTTCCCGTTAGTTCAGGATCCGGTGCCCCTTCTGGCTCTCCTCTCATCTACAGCTTCCCCTCGCATGCAAGCCTATGCCGTAGCGCGTTTAGGCGCCCTTCACGTACAAGCAGCCGCCGCTCTCCACCATTCCTCTGAAATGGTGCGGTATGCAGCGGCTCTTGGATTGCGCGACTCTCCCTTAGGTGTCGACGCTTTAAAAGCGGTCCAACCCCTTCTCAACGATGAGAGTCTCTATGTCCGTCGAGCGGCCGCCATTACAGCGATCTCCTTAGGAGATCCTCAGGGCATTACCACCCTTTTAGCCACTTTGGATACAGCCACGCTGGACACCACTGAAAACTATGGAGATAATCTATATGCCATTCTCGCCTCTTACACGGGGGTCGATGGGGGTCTCAACAAGGAGGCTTGGCGCAGTTGGTGGCAGATCAATGAGCCCCACTTCCGTTTTCCTCGCCTATTCCCAAAAAATGAGGATCTCCATGAAGTAGAGAAAACAGAGGAATGCCGTTCCCCATAAGGTCACCCTCCATGAGCGTGGATTCAACCACCACTCCAACCCCCCGATCGCGAGCGGCATGAGAGGCCATGCAATTAAAATCACGCTGAGTGTATTTCCAACAAAGGTGGCTAAAGAAAGATTAAGTGAGGTGAGAAGCGGATACAAAAAACGGATTTGCAACATCACCACCGGAAAAAGGACAAGCAACACTAAAAAACTCTGCTTCCAAACAGGAGGAAGCGTCCCATCGCAAGCGGAAAACCAGCCCGCAAATGCAGGGATCACCCGATGTGTTTCAAATCCCTCAATCAGCGCGTGGGCCTCTTCTAATATTTTTTTTCTTTCAGAGGATTGTAACCAGCGATCTAAATTTTCCATCGTGTCAAATTGCAAAAGAGTGAGCCAATTTTTGGCGTCTTTTTCGTAGGGAGCCTGCATATAAACACCGCGAAAACCCGGAAATTGCGCTTCAGCTTCATGCATACATAGCATCCATTCCCGATACGCCTTTTCCTGTTCAGGAGCCACTTGCGTCACAAATACTTCGATCACTCCGCGCGCACCCTCAACGGCTTCTTTTTCGACCCAGCCTTTTACTTCCGCAAGAAGTTCCTGATAAGCCGAGGAGTGGGTCCATGCGTGTAAAGCCGCACGGTTTTTGAAACGTTGCACAAGACGCCACGCGTTAGGAGAAAGAGTGACCATTTCTAGACTGAGAAAACCGGGAAAATCCGCAATCGTTTGGCTTAAACGGGCCTTCCAAGCTTTGAAGAAGGGGATCTGGTCCGTATTTAATTGAATTTTGAGTTGCTCAGAGAATGGCATAGTTCGCATATATCAAAGATTTTCCGTTATGTGTCAAATTCCCCGTTTGTTAAAATGAGGGCGCACACGCACCGCGCGTTCTGAAATAAGGCGGTCCAATCACACAAAGGGGATCTCATGCTTACCGATATGATTCTGCAAACCATTGATGCTAAAATCCAAGAGAAGCACCTTTTGAATCATACCTTTTACAGGGCGTGGTCCATGGGGCTCCTCTCGATGGAGTGTTTACAGGAATATGCCAAAAACTATTACTTTCATGTCTTGGCATTCCCTATGTATCTCTCCGCTGTACATTCACATGCCCCGCATGCTGCTATGCGCCGCACGTTGCTGCAAAATTTGATCGAAGAAGAGGCAGGTTCTCCTAACCATCCCGAATTGTGGAAGCAATTTGCTTTATCTCTTGGGGTCACTGAAAACGCATTAGCTACTCATAAACCTTCTGCCGAGATCCAAAATGTCATCGCCACTTTTCAAACGATTTGCCGCACACGTTCACCCGCCGAAGGCATTGCGGCTCTCTATGCGTATGAAAGCCAAATTCCCGCTGTCTGTGTGTCCAAAATTGAGGGGCTGCAAAAATATTATGGAATGACCCATCCGCAAGATTGGCACTATTTTACAATCCACATTGCCGCCGACACCGAACATGCCGCTCAAGAGAGAGCTCTCCTGGCACAAACCGTCACTGCCGGAAACCACAAAGAGGTCTACGTCGCCGTTGACCAAGCCTTGACCACGTTGTGGAATTTCCTGTCAGGGCTTTGTGAGAAATACCAGATCGCCGCATAAGCAGCCTTAAAATCCCTGTCTCGCTGCCCAGTTCCAATTCTGCCAACTCTTGAGTGAAAAAGTGCGTGCCCATGTTTAAACGAAACTGGCTGGGCCTTGTAGGATAAGTCCCACGTAAAGAATCTGAAGAAACTCAAAAATCTAAGAAAAACCTTGTCGATGGGATAAAAAAATTGTAAGCCTCTCTCGTTAATCACAACTAAGGAAGCTTACAATGGTTCAATACAAAGTACGGAACTGGTCTCAGTCTAGCAAATCCCTTGAGAATCGTGGAAATATTTCTTTTTGGGTGACGGAAGACGCGCTCGTTAAATGGCGTGCAACTAA
>Ga0105046_10007195_pt1 | contig 17542 bp, 10 predicted proteins | sample MAT03_FD_78385 | JGI IMG/M metagenome (GOLD analysis project Ga0105046, IMG submission 78385) | Freshwater microbial communities from Lake Fryxell liftoff mats and glacier meltwater in Antarctica - MAT-03 (megahit assembly) | ecosystem: Environmental > Aquatic > Freshwater > Ice > Liftoff...
GCTGACATTATGCAGAGCTGATATTACATCAAAGAATACAGAGAAGGTAAGTAAGTTTATGAATAATTATGAGATAGTTGAGAAAAAGATACTGGAAGTTCAGGAGAAAGATGAATTAAGAAATTTCCAGTCTCCGGTCAGGGGAGATGAAATAATGGAAATCTGCGGATTGAAGCCCGGCAGGGAAGTCGGTATGATTAAACATAAAATAGAAGAAGCGATACTAGAAGGTGAAATAAAAAATGATTATGATGAAGCAAAGGAATATTTGTATAAGATTAAAGCTGAATTATTAAACATAAGAAGTGAGACGTAAGACGTAAGACGCGAGACGTAAGATTCGAGACGTAAGATTCGAGTGTCTTGTCCTGAAATAGGTTTACAATATTTTAGTTGTGCAGAAATGTTTTGAAAGCTACAGTTAAGGAAATTTTAAACTTTTATTTGAATCTTAGAATATATTAATTGTATAAAATTCTAATTATAAAAACAAATATTAAAAAACTAAACCACAAGAAAAATGAAAAAAACATCTATTGCAGTTTTAATTTCTACTTTTACATTTCTGACATTTTTGTTTGCCGGAAAGTCTGAAGCAACAACTTTTAATGTAACTGTTCAAAATATTGTTTTTACTCCATCATCAATATCAGTGACTGTAGGTGATACTGTAAAATGGACATGGATAAATGGCAGTCATACTACTACATGTAACGGTACATCACTTACATCAAGACCTTCTGGAGCTGCATCATGGAGTGCAAATATTAACTCATCAACCCCGACATTTTCATACGTCGTTACAGTAGCAGGGACGTATAACTACAAATGCAATCCTCACGGAACTTCCGGAATGGTTGGAGTAATAAACGCTGCACCTGCTTTGGTAAAATTAAATTTAACAGCACTGATAGAGGGATTCTGGGATGGCTCAACTATGATTTCAGATACAGTAAGAGTTTATTTGAGAAACAGTGTTAGTCCTTTTGCAACGGTAGATTCTGCTAAAGTAAAACTCAGTACTTTAGGTAACGGACTATATACTTTTAATAATGCAGTAAGCGGAAATTATTATATAGTTGTATCACACAGAAATTCAATTGTTACATGGAGCAATACTTCGCAATCGTTTACTGCTGGAGTTACTAAAGTTTATAATTTTACAACAGCCCAGACACAGGCATTTGGAAATAATATGATTTTAAAATCAGGAAAGTTTGTAATATACGGAGGTGATGTAACAAGGGATGAAACAATAGATGCGGGAGACATAAGTATAGTGGATAATGATGTGTCGAATGCTGCAAGCGGTTATATAATATCGGATCTTAACGGTGATGATTTTGCAGATGGTACAGATCTGAGCATCGTGGAAAATAATGCCGGAAATTCTATAAGTGTAATCAGCCCGTAATTACTTTTAAATATAGAAATTTTAAGGTATGAAGAGAAAATCTTCATGCCTTTTTTTATGTACTATATTAATTTGAATATTTCAAAATAATTGAAAATAAAATTTTATTATTTAATATTAGTTTAGTCTTGAAATTTAAATTGAAAGATAATACGTTACACCACCCCAATTATTTCTAACCTTGAAGCAAAATTAAAATGAAAAACTTATTCCATCTGTTTGTATTGATTGCAATTACAATTTTCGCCAATACTTCATTTGCAATACCTGCAATAACGGATAACCATATTAAAGTTGATCAATTTGGTTACAGAACATCCGATAAGAAAATTGCAGTTATCAGTAATCCGGTTACGGGTTATAATAATGGAAGTCCTTTTACACCGGGAACAAATTATCAAATCCGAAAATACAATGATGATGCAATTGTTTATTCCGGAACGATCACTTTGTGGAATGCAGGTGCTACACATTCACAAAGCGGTGATAAAGTCTGGTGGTTTGATTTTTCAAATGTAACAGCGGCGGGAAGTTATTATGTATTTGATGTAACAAAGAATGTTGGTTCGTATAAATTTGAGATAAATGATTTTGTTTATCAGAGTCCATTGAAGCAGGCAATGCGAACATTTTATTATCAGAGATGCGGTGCCGGAAAAAATTCCCCCTATGCACAAACCGGCTGGACTGATGCAACCTGTCACACAGGAAGTCTGCAGGATTTAGACTGCCGGCTTTATAATAATACAATTGTTGCTACTTCAAAAAATCTATCCGGAGGATGGCATGATGCAGGAGATTACAATAAGTATGTTAATTTTACATTTGAAACTATGATTGATTTACTTCTTGCATACAAAGAGAATACTTCTGTCTGGACTGATGATTTTAATATTCCCGAATCTGGAAATGGAATTCCTGATATACTCGATGAAGTTAAATATGAACTTGACTGGTTATTAAAAATGCAGAATTCAAACGGATCGGTTTTAAGTATAGTAGGTGTAACTAATTACGGTTCAGCAAGTCCACCGACTGCAGATCATAATCAGAGATTGTACGGACCTGCGACTACATCAGCAACATACACAACGTCTGCAATATTCGCACTTGCAGCAGCACAATTTAGCAGTATTGGTCAGACAACTTATGCAAACACATTACAGACAGCTGCTGTAAATGCATATAACTGGGCAACTGCAAATCCTTCAATAACTTTTTATAATTCAGGAATCATAGGTGCAGGTGAGCAGGAGGTCGGAGCTTATGAATCATTCTCAAGACATATGACAGCTGCAGCATTTTTGTTTGCATTAACGGGTAACAGTTCATATAAAACTTATTTTGAAAATAATTATGCACAGATGCATTTAATTCTCTGGGGTTATGCATATCCATTTGAAAGTGCTCAGCAGGACATGATGTTATATTATTCATCTTTGCCGGGAGCTTCGGTAATTGTTTCAAATGCAATTAAGAATGCATACAAAAATTCTTTAAAGACAAATAATGCAGACAACCTTCCGGCTTATTTAAATAAGACAGATGCTTACCGTGCATATCTTTCAAATAATAATTATACATGGGGAAGTAATACTACAAAAGGTCGTCAGGGAATTATGTTTAATAATATGATTACATATAAACTGGATACACTTAGTAATTCAAGTTACAGGGAAGCTGCATTGGGATATATAAATTATTTTCACGGAGTGAATCCGACTGCATTTTGTTATCTGACAAATATGGGAAGTTACGGTGCAGAAAATTCTGTGAATGAAGTTTATCACGCATGGTTTACAGACGGAAGTGCGTTATGGGACAGAGTCGGAACATCTGTTTACGGACCAATTCCCGGATTGGTACCGGGCGGTGTAAATCCCGGTTATACTTTAGATGGATGCTGTCCTTCAGGTTGTTCGTCTTATAATTCACTTTGCAATACAGCATTAGTAACGCCTCCAATTGGTCAGCCGATACAAAAATCTTACAAAGACTGGAATACAAGCTGGCCACAGAATTCATGGACTATAACAGAAGCAGGAATTTACACAGAAGCTTCTTATGTAAGATTACTTTCTAAATTTCTAAATTCATCTTCTCCGTTACAAATCAAAATAATCATACAGGGATATTATGATGCTTCTTTAAACAGAATGAATAAGAAAGATACAGTGAAATTATATATCAGAAGTAATGTATCGCCTTATAATTTAATTGATTCGGCTAAGTCAATAATTGATTCAGTTACAAATAACAGTAATTTTCTATTGCCAAATTTATCATCGGGAGTTTATTTTTTAGTTATCAGACACAGAAACAGTATTGAAACATGGAGCAGTGCAGGTGTAAATTATAATTCAGGTTCAGTAATTATGTATGATTTCACTAATTCAATATCAAAAGCTTACGGAAATAATTTAATTCAGATTGACACTGCACCTTTATTGTTTGGTAACTACAGCGGCGATGTAAATCAGGATGAAGTAGTGGATGCTACAGATGTATCACTTACGGATAATGATGCAGTAAATAGTGTAACAGGATATGTTCCTACCGATGTAAATGGGGATTCTTATGTTGATGTTTCTGATATATCAATAGTTGATAATAATTCTTTTAATTCAATACAGACAATGAAGCCTTGAGACGCTAGATGCGAGATGCAAAACTCAAGACGTAAAGCCTGATTCGCAGGCGTGAAATGTGAAAATTTTATATCCTAAAATGATTCCATCTTAAAATTAAAGATGGAATCTTTTTACTTAACTATTAACTATTAATCATTAACTATTTAACTATTAACTATCTAACTGCTTAACTTTACAAAATCCTTCTTTGCAGTTTCTAAATTATTCGGATTTGTATATTTTAATGTAAATTATATTTAAAACTTAAAGACGAATCAAAATGAAAAAACTATATTTATTAAAATGCATTGCGATAATATTTGTGATGCATTTTTCTTTTGCTGAAAAAGCAGAAGCAAACTGGCAGAAACCGGAAAAAAGCAGCATTGCAGAATCAAAGGAAAAAGTATCACAACGAAATTCAGAAAATTCTAAAACAGATTCACTGCCGGCGGGAGTCACAAATGACTGGCTTAATAGTCTGACAGATGAAAATGGCAAGCGAATTAAAACAGAAGATCCTGAAGGTGATGCAATTCAGCAGAGAAATTTTAACGGGCAGACAGCAGGTGATAATTACGGAGTGAATGTATCTTCGGCAGGGGATTTAAACGGGGACGGATTTGATGATATAATAATAGGAGCACCTGATAATGATGCGGGAGGAATCGATGCGGGAAAAGTTTATATTTATTATGGCGGAACAATTATTAATAATATAGTTGATGTGGTTATAATCGGTGAAGCTGCGGGTGATGGACTGGGAGTTGCGGTTTCGGGTGCGGGAGATGCGAACGGTGACGGTTATTCTGATGTAATTGTAGGAGCAGGCGGATATAATTCTAATACAGGAAAAGCAAATATTTACTTTGGTGGACCTGTTATGAATAATATACCTGATGTAACATTCACAGGTGAAAATATTAATGACGGATTCGGTTATGCAGTATCAACTGCAGATGATGTCAATGGAGACGGATATTCAGACGTAATAATAGGGGCTCAGTCATATAATTCATCTGCAGGAAAAACTTATATATATTTTGGTGGCGCAGAAATGAATAATGTTGAAGATGTCATTATGAATGCTGAGACAGCAAATGATTTTTTTGGGATTTCGGTATCAAGAGCCGGAGATGTAAACGGAGATGGATATTCTGATGTAATTGCAGGAGCATATTCCTATGGATCTAATACAGGCAGAGCATATATATTTTTTGGAGGAACAGCAATGGACGGTATCGCTGAGGTGATTCTTAACGGCGAAACAGCCGGGGATTATTTCGGACGATCAGTCTCTGCTGCCGGAGATGTGAACGGCGATGGATTTTCTGATGTGATTACCGGAGCTTACGGTTATGATTCATTTAGAGGAAGAGCTTATTTATATTATGGAGGAGCAGCAATGAATGAAATCGCAGATGTCATTTTGACAGGGGAAGTTGCAAACAATTTATTCGGATTTTCTGTATCCGGCGCTGGTGATGTAAACGGTGACGGATATTCAGATGTAATAACAGGTGCAAGTGAATTTAATTCCAATACAGGCAGAGCATATATTTATTATGGAGGGGCTGCAATGAATTCAATTGTTGATTTAACTTTTAACGGTGAAGCATCCGGAAATTATTTCGGAAACACTGTTTCGGGTTCAGGAGATATAAACGGTGACGGATATTCTGATGTAATAGTCGGTGCATTCGGATATAATTCTAATACCGGAAGAGTTTATTCATATAGCAATACATTGACTGGAGATGATGTTCCTGATTTAAAAATAAACGGTGAAGCAATAAATAATTATTTCGGTTATTGTGTCTCAGAAGCAGGTGATGTAAACGGCGACGGATACTCAGATATAATTATAGGAGCAGCATTTGCAGGATCTACAGGCAGGGCATACATTTTTTACGGAGGAACTTCCATGGATAATATTGCTGATGTAACAATGGCCGGCGAAAGTGCAAGTAGTTTCTTCGGAAATTCCTGCTCAACTGCAGGTGATGTTAATGGTGACGGATATTCTGATGTGATAGTCGGGGCTTATCAATACAGCTCAGCTACAGGAAGGACATACATTTTTTTCGGAGGAGCGTCAATGAATAATGCAGCTGATGTAATATTATTAGGAACTGCAAGTAGTTCATTTGGATACAGCGTTTCCGTAGCGGGCGATATAAACGGAGACGGATATTCTGATGTAATAGTCGGGGCAAGTGGATTCAATTCATCAACGGGAAGAGCCTATTTATATTACGGTGGATCAGCGATGAATAATACAGCAGATATAATTATAGGTGGTGAAGCATCCGGAAATAATTTCGGTACTTCAGTCTCCGAGGCAGGAGATGTAAACGGTGACGGATATTCGGATTTTATTATAGGAGCATACGGATTTAGTTCAAATACAGGAAAAGTGTATCTCTTTTTTGGAGGTGTTCCATCCTATACAAGTGCAAATCTTTCAATGACAGGGGAAGTTGCAAACAATTTATTCGGATTTTCTGTATCCGGCGCTGGTGATGTAAACGGTGACGGATATTCAGATGTAATAACAGGTGCATGCGGATTTAATTCCAATACAGGCAGAGCATATATTTATTATGGGGGAAATGCTATGAATAATATAGCAGATGTTGTATTGAATGGGGAAAGTATCGGTAATTATTTCGGTTTTTCTGTTTCCTCGACAGGTGATGTAAACAGCGACGGATACTCTGATTTAATAGTAGGAGCAGATAGATATAATTCGAATACAGGAAAAGCTTATATATTTTTTGGGGGAGCATTAATGAATAATACACCTGATATTAGTATGAACGGTGAATTTGCAAATGACAATTTCGGAATTTCCGTTTCCGCTGCAGGTGATTTGAATGGAGATGGTCTTTCAGACATTGTCGTCGGTGCTTACGGGAATAGTTCATTTAAAGGCAGAAGTTATATTTATTTAAGTTCTTCCCCGGGAATAAAACCCGGACTTATTTCTGTTAAAGATGTTCCTTTTGATCAGGGTGGTAAAGTTAATCTGAAATGGTCAAGAAGCGGTTATGATGTCAACGGAGTTAACAGAATAACTTCATACTCTGTTTCAAGAAGTTATCCTCCTGTCGGCGGAAATTTTGCCTGGAGCACTGTTGCGGAAGTAACAGCTGAAACATATACTTTCTATTCATTTACTGATATTACTCCTTATGATTCTTCTTCAGGAAACAGCGGTACATTCTTTTACAGGATAAAAGCAAAAACTTCCAGTGCGCAGGAATTCTGGTATTCAAACATACTTTCCGGAAGAAGTATTGATAATATTGCGCCATTGATGGTTTCACCATTCACTGCAACAGCAGTTTCCGGAAATGTAAGATTAAACTGGAGAAGAAATTATGCTCCTGATCTTCTTAACTACATTTTATACAGAAGCACTTCTCCGGTTATTGATCCGAATACTGAACCTGAATTTGCAACAACAAGTGATTCAACTTATCTCGACACTTCACCTTTAAGCGGAGTATATTATTATTTCATTGTAGCTCAGGATATTCATAATAACAAAAGCACGGTAGCAGTTGCTCTGAATCCGAATCTTATTAATCTTAATATGACTATGTTCATTGAAGGATTTTATAATTCAGGTACAAATTTAATGGTAAGCGATACAGTAAATATTTATCTCAGAAATGCAGTTTCACCATTTGCATTTGTTGACTCTGCTAAATCAGTAGTCTCATCAGCAGGAATAGTATCAGCGGTTTTTGCAAACGCTCCGACGGGAACATATTATATAATGATCAAACACAGAAACTCAATTGTAACATGGAGCAAAGCTGGTGGTGAAAGTCTTGTAAAAGGAATTTCTTCAAATTATAATTTATCGTCATCTGTATCTCAGGCATTCGGAAATAATATGATTTCTGTTGATCTCTCGCCTGTAAGATTTGCAATATACAGCGGTGATGTGAATCAGGATGGAATCATAGACGGTTCTGATATCAGCAATGTGGAAAATGATGCTTCGACAGCTTTACCCGGATATGTTCCGACAGATGTTACAGGAGATGATTTTGTTGATGCATCGGATGTGTCGATAGTTGAGAATAATGCGGCGATTTCGGTAAGTGTAATAACTCCTTGAGTAGCTAATAGTTAGTAGTTAATAGTTAATAGTTTGTAATCAAGAGACTCCATTCTTAAAACAGGATGGAGTCTTTTTGTTAAATGAAAACTATAATAATTATTTGAACTAAGACTAAATGACTGATTAAGTATTTCAATCTAATTATAAATTTCCGCCGCTGTAGGTCTTGCTTTACCCACCAACAGCAGAAGTAAGAAATATCTTAAAGGTTATTCGAAGTAGAATTGATCTGTTGCTGGTGCTTGCCCGACACAGGCGGGACCAAAAAGTTTGTTTCTATATCTTTACTTTCCCCGAATATTTTTTTGTAAACTTTTTTGAACACCAAAAACAACTGGATGCGAAATATATTTTTTTTTAATTCATAATATTGTTATGTACAGCATTGTTAAAAAAATATAGCAATATAATTTATCAATTTAAATTTAAAGTAGATTTTATTAATATAGACGAAATACTAAACATCAAAACCAATTAATATATTATTAAAATTTTTTAAAATAACTTCAAAATCACAATGAAAATAAGTATCAAATTCATAAAAGCAGCAATAATACTTTTTACCTTTTACACAGAATCCGAAGCATTAATAAGATATGTATCGCCATCCGGTGGAGGTACATTTTCGGGATTAAGTTGGTCGAATGCGATGCCCGGGTCTTTATTACAGAGCGCGATTAATTCTTCTTCTTCGGGAGATGAGGTGTGGGTATCAGCCGGAATATATATTACTACAACTACTGTAAACAGAAATATTTCATTCAATATGCGTAATGGAGTAATAATTTATGGAAGCTTCACGGGCACTGAAACAGTACTTTCACAAAGAGTATTTTCTTGCGGACCGTCAAGTATATTAAGTGGTGAGATCGGTGCTGCCGGAATTTTTGACAATAGTTATCATGTAATAAGCAATTCTAATCTTAACAGCAGTGCAGTCATAGACGGGTTTGTAATAAGAGGCGCAAATGATAACAGAGCAGCTACATTTACAAACGGTCTTGGAGGTGGAATTTATAATAACGGTGGTAATGCAGGCGGAATTTGTAGCCCTGTTATAAGAAATTGTCTTATTACAAACAATCAGGCAGTTTTTGGCGCAGGGATTTTTAACAGTGGTCATTCAGGCGGAAATTCAAACCCTTTAATAATCAACTGTATTATTGCAAACAATAATGCACTTGACGGAGGTGGTGGAATTGATAATTTCGGACTTGGTGGGAATGCAAGTCCTTTTATTACAAATTGTCTGATTTACGGAAATACCGCTAACACCGGAGGAGGAATGTATTGCTGGGGAGGAAATTTAAACGGCAATTCAAATCCGGTAATTTTAAATTCTATATTTGCCGGAAATCGGGCACTCGCAGGAAATGCAGGAGGAATAATCGTTGATAACTCAAACTCATCGGGAAGTGGAAATTCCGGGACAAGCAATGTTACTGTAAGAAATTCTATTTTATGGGATAATACTGCATCATTAATGGGACCTCAGTTTTACATAAAAGGCACAGGAATATTCACAGCAGTTTATTCGGATATAAATCTTACAAATCAAAATCCTCCGCATATTATATCAGGTGCAGGAATAGGTAATATTAATTCTGATCCAATGTTTCTTAATGCGACAAATGCATCCGGAGCAGATAATTGTTATATGACAGCAGACGACGGATTGACATTTTTACCGTCATCGCCTTGCATAAATTCCGGTAATAATACCGGAGTAGCAGTAACAGATTTACTATTCAATCCGAGAATATTCAATACTACAGTCGATATGGGAGCTTATGAATATAGAGAGCAGAATAAAACATTATTTCTCACTGCTTACATTCAGGGATTTTACAATGAAACATTTAACAATACAGTAAGAGATACACTGAAAATAAATATAAGAAGCGGCATACCTCCTTATGTATCTGCAGATTCCGGCACAGCTTTTATTAATACAGATGGCTCTTCAACAGTTAATTTTAATAATGCTTTTAATAATACATCTTATTATTTACAGATCAGACACCGAAATTCCGTAGAAGTCTGGAGTGCAGTTACAGTTACTTTTACAAATGATAATCTGAATTATGACTTTACATCATCATCTGCGCAGGCATATGGAAATAATATGTCGCAAATTGACTCATCGCCGCTCCGATATGGAATATACAGCGGCGATGTAAATCAGGATGGAATTATAGATGCAGCAGACATTAGTATAATAGAAAATGATGCTGCTAATTCATTAACAGGTTATGTTTCGTCAGATTTAACAGGCGATGATGCAGTTGATGCTTCTGATATTTCTTTGGTAGAAAATAATGCAGTGCTTGGAATTCAGGTTATTATTCCGTAACAGAGCAAACAGAAACTATAAGTGTAATAAGAATTAAGTTTTAATAAAGCCGGAGGAAAGATCTTCCGGCTTTTTTATTCCTGATTTCCGGGATTAAACATCAGTTAAATTATGAAATGAAGTGAGTAAACTTTTAATAATATAAAAGGAATGGAATTTACTATTGACTATATGAATAAATGTTCATATATTTGTATACTAAATAAAACTCATGCCAAAAATAAAAACAAAAACACAATTAGGTGCAGATCAGCTGACAAGGGTAGCAGAGATATTAAAAACCATTGGTCATCCTGTAAGACTTCAGATACTGGAAGCTCTCGAAGAAAAAGAGCCGTTAACGGTATCAGAGATAAAGGAAAAAATTGAATCTGATACAGAGCAGTCATTGCTTTCTCATCATCTTATAAAAATGAAAGACCGCGGTATACTTAAATGTGAGAAGCAGGGTATGAATGTACTTTACAGACTTGAGGACAGGAACATACTTAAAATATTTGAGTGTATGGAATCCTGTAATTTATTTAATAATAAAAATTATACCGGATGATAGAAATAACGGGCTATGCACTTTCAATACTTATAGGAATATCGCTGGGATTAAACGGAAGCGGAGGTTCAATACTGACTATACCGATACTTGTTTAAGTATTTGGATTATCCTCTGAAATTTCAACTTCATATTCATTATTCATAGTTGGGATAACAGCACTGGCAGGTTCTGTAAATTTCTACAGGAATAAATTAGTTAATTTGAAAGTAGCAGTAATTTTTTCAATACCTTCTCTTATAGCATTATTTTTCACAAGAAAGTTCATAATGCCGGCATTAGCGGAAATAATTTTTACATTCGGGAATTACCAGTTTACCCGGTCAATGCTTATTCTTACATTATTTGCAGCGCTTATGATAGCTGCATCAATTTCAATGATCAAAAAAAGCAAGATAAAGAATCCTGCTGCCGGAAAATCCGGACATAATTATACACTTATATTTATAGAAGGAATTATTGTCGGGATGCTTACAGGATTTGTAGGTGCGGGTGGAGGATTTTTAATAATTCCGGCATTGGTTCTTCTTGCAGGTCTTCCAATGAAAGAAGCTGTAGGAACTTCACTTTTAATAATAGCAGTAAAATCCCTTATCGGATTCGCGGGAGATCTAAGCGCAGGAGTGAATATTGACTGGATGTTTCTTTTTCTTGTTTCGCTTTTTACTGTAACCGGAATATACATTGGCAGTTCGCTTACAAAGAAAATTCCGGGAGAAAAACTCAAGCCTGCTTTTGGCTGGTTTGTGCTGGTAATGGGGATATACATAATGCTGCGTGAAACTATTTTTAAATCTTAAATGGAAATCTGAAATATATGAATCCCGATAAAATACAAAACACATTTGATGGAAAATTCTGGAATGCAAGGTATGAAACTTTTCGAACAGGCTGGGATATTGGTTATGTTTCGCCTCCATTGAAGGAATACATTGATCAGATCTCTGATAAGGATTTAAAAATACTTATACCGGGTTGCGGTAATTCTTATGAAGCAGAATATTTGTCAAAAAAAGGCTTCAGGAACATTACTCTGATTGATATTTCAGATATACTTATAAAAAAACTCGAAAAGAAGTTTGAAAATGATAAAAATATTACTTTGTATACTGAGGATTTTTTTGAACATGATGGAAGCTATGATCTGATACTTGAACAGACATTTTTTTGCGCAATAGATCCGTCATGCAGAGAAAATTATGCATCAAAAATGAAAAACCTGATTAATAAAAATGGTAAACTTGCAGGTGTTCTTTTTTTCAATGATAATGATGACACAGCAAAAGATCAAAACAATGAAGAACCTCCGTTCTTTGGATCTGAAAGTGAATATAAAAATATTTTCAAAAAATATTTTCATATTAATGTAATGGAAGTATGTTATAATTCAATTTCCCCCAGAAACGGGAGAGAAATTTTTATAAATTTAAAAGTAAAATAATAATGACCTATACAGGAATAATCTTTCCGGCGGGATAAAAAACTGGAACGGAGAAATTAAAAAAGATTGAAACAATAAGAGAAAGTAAAAAATCATTAAAATTTTTTAAATAAATTAAACAAACATATAATCATGAAAGTTGAACAGATATATACAGGCTGTCTTGCACAAGGCGCGTATTATGTAACAAGCAACGGAGAAGCTGCAATAGTTGATCCTCTGAGAGAAATAAAACCTTATATTGAAAGAGCAAAAAGGGACCGTGTAAAAATTAAATATATTCTTGAAACACATTTCCATGCAGATTTTGTCAGCGGACATGTAGATCTTGCCAAAGCTACAGGAGCTGAAATAATTTACGGACCAACGGCTCAGCCTGCATTTGATTGCATAGTTGCAAAGGACGGAGAAGAATTTAAGATCGGAGATATTAAAATAAAAGTGCTGCATACTCCCGGACACACTATGGAAAGTTCAACTTTTCTGGTCAAAGATGAAAAAGGTAAAGACACCGCAATATTTTCGGGAGACACTTTATTTATTGGTGATGTCGGAAGACCGGACCTTGCGCAAAAAGCTGCTGATATGACACAGGAACAGCTTGCCGCAATTCTCTTTCATTCACTTCGTAACAAAGTAATGACTCTTGCAGATGATGTTATAGTTTATCCCGCACACGGAGCAGGAAGTGCATGCGGAAAAAACATGAGTAAGGAAACTATCTCCACAATCGGAGATCAGAAAAAACTGAATTACGCTTTGAGAGCGGATATGACTGAACAGGAATTTGTGAAGGAAGTTACTGAAGGTTTATTGCCGCCTCCGGGATATTTCCCTGTTAATGTTGCAATGAATAAAATGGGTTACGAAAATATTGATACAGTTATGAAACGCGGTATGCATGAAATGAACACAGGAGAGTTTGAAGCTGCAGCAAATGAAACAGAAGCTCTGATGCTTGACACAAGAAAAGATTCTTTATTCAGTAAAGGATTTATACCTAACAGTATAAACATTTCTCTCGACGGACAATTTGCCCCATGGGTCGGTTCCTTAATTCCGGATGTAAAGCAACAGCTTCTTATTATATCTGAGCCGGGAAGAGAAGAAGAGACCGTTATGCGCCTTGCCAGAGTCGGATATGACAATGTTATAGGTTATCTCAAAGGCGGATTTGATGAATGGAAAAAAGAAGGGAGAGAGTTTGAGACTATAAACAGAATCACAGTTTCAGAGTTTGAAAGAAAATTTGACAAAGATAAAACTATTGTGATAGATGTAAGAAGACCCGGTGAGTACAATGCAGAACATGTAGAAGGTTCTGTGAGTATTCCTCTGGACTACATAAACGAAAGTCTTTCTGAATTTCCAAAAGATAAAGAATTTTTTATTCATTGCGGGGGAGGATACAGAAGCATGACAGCAGCTTCTATTCTTAAATCCAGAGGCTGGACAAATTTCGTGGAAATTGAAGGCGGATATGATATGATCAAAGAAACTAATGTTCCCGGAACAAATTTTGTATGTGCATCAAAAACTAAAAGTAACTAATTCTGTTTTTCAAATATTAAAACTGTTTTAATAAACTTAATTAAAAAATAAAATGCTTGAATTTATAAAGCAACCCTGGCATTGGGCTGTAAGCGGTACAATAATCGGACTTATAGTTCCAATGCTGCTGATACTTGGAAATAAAAAATTCGGAATATCATCATCCTTCCGGCATATTTGCGCAGCCTGTTTTCCCGGTGATATAAAATTTTTTAAATATGACTGGAAAAAGGAGATTTGGAACTGGTTTTTCGTTGGCGGAATAGCTATCGGAGCATTCATTGCATCGACATTTTTAACAAACCCCGGTGAGATTATTCAGATTGCTCCAAAGACTTTAGAAATATTAAAAAGTTATGGCATCACAGATTTCAATAATCTTTTGCCTGCAGATCTGTTTAACTGGGAAAATCTATTTACATTCAAAGGATTAATTTTCTTTGTAATTGGAGGATTACTGATAGGTTTCGGAACAAGATATGCCGGCGGCTGTACATCAGGACATTCCATAATGGGACTTGCAAATCTACAAAAAGCATCTCTTGTTGCTACAATATTTTTCATGGCAGGGGGATTTATCTCAGCCAATATATTTATTCCGTTAATTTTTAAATTATTTTAATAATGAATTTAACCGATCATAAAGAAACACAGGAAGAAATTGAGATCAGACATCAGGATACCTTTTGTACAAACGAGTCAAAGTTGACTCACCCGTGGTGGTATAATTTTAAATACACTTTAGTGGGAATGATCTTCGGAATTGTATTTGTAAAAGCTGAGATAATCAGCTGGTTCAGAATACAGGAAATGTTTCAGGCAACATCATTTTTTATGTATGGAGTACTTGGAACTGCTGTAGTTGTAAGCGCTGTCTCTGTCTTTTTAATCAGAAAATTCGGACTCAGCAGTATTTACGGGGAGAAGATCACATTCGAGAATAAAGAATTAAACAAAGGTCAGATATATGGTGCCCTGATATTCGGAATCGGCTGGGCAATTACCGGAGCATGTCCAGGTCCATTGTTTGCACAAGCCGGCAGCGGATTTTCTATTATAATTGTTACAATATTTTTTGCGATAACAGGTACTTGGATCTATGGCAAATTCAGGGATAAACTTCCTCATTAGAACTGTACAGTATAAATACTCAATTAATGACTGATAATATTTTATGAAAGCTGGCGGAGAATTCTGCCGGCTTTTTTTGTTTGTATATTGAATAATAATATTAAAAAAAAACACTACACTGCAAAAGACTTTATATTATTTCTGTTCCTGCTGAGTCTTGAGATTAATCTGACTCGGCAGATATTAGCATGGTTTAGTCTTTGGAAATCCATCGCGGCGGTAAGAAAAGACTTAGCCAAAACAACTAATATTTAAAAATGTGAATTTAAATAAGATTTAACTTTTACATTATCATTAATGCAGCAGGGAGCATGATCAATAATAATTTATCATTTGAAGTTATATATAATCAGATGTGAAAATAAAATATTGTGTGTTTTTCTGAATTAATCTGAAAACATAAAATCATAACGGTGAAGAATTACCCGTAACAGTTAAACATAAGTATAATTTAAAGAAATTATTTATGAACTCAGAACAACAAATTAAAATCATTAAGAATTAAATTGTGTGAAGCGATTATACATTTTTAAAAGAAAATGAGAATATATATTAGAAAGTGTCGGAAATATCTGAATAGTGTGATTAATTCTGAGACGATAGATACAAGACGCAGGAAAATTGTAACCAACTTATTACTTTTAACTTTTAACTATACTGGAGCCGGTTAAGAAATCTACCGGCTTTTTTTATTAATATTAATTTAAACTGTAATTTTATAAATTTTAATAATCATAAATTATCTTTATCTGATTAATAATTCTAAATTTAAAAATATAATTTGAAAACAAAACTACTTTTATTTATTTGTATAAATATTTTACTTATAAATATTTCTAATGCACAAACTCCTGCACTTATAGGATACTGGCAGAACTGGAATGACCCTCAATGTCCTTACATTCAACTTACTCAGATTGATACAAGTTATAATATTATTCCTGTTGCATTTGCAGTTCCTGCTTCCGGGACAACTTATAATATGACCTATACTCCTGATGGTATAACTCAGTTAACTTTTAAAAAACAAATTGACACAATGCATTTGAGAAGTAAGAAAGTTATAATATCTATCGGCGGTGCAAATGATCCTGTTTCACTGCCGGATACAAACAAGAGAAATACTTTCATTACTTCTATGATGACAATTATAAATACTTACAGCTTTGACGGAATTGATATTGATCTTGAAGGAAGTTCATTATCTTTATCAGGAGGAACGATTGCAAATCCGACTGATGCAAAAATAATAAATCTTATTTATGCAATCAGAAAAATTATGGATTTATACAGAAGTCAGTTTAATAAGAAAATGATATTAACAATGGCACCGGAAACTGCTTATGTAACCGGCGGAATGTCAGCTTATGGTGGGATTTGGGGAGCTTACCTGCCGGTGATAAATGCTTTGCGGGATTCTATTGAAGTTCTGCATGTGCAATTATACAACAGCGGAAGTATGTATGGAATAGACGGACAGATTTATAATCAGGGAACAGTTGATTTTATTTTATCACAGACAGAAGCAGTAATTTATGGATTCAATACTGCGGGAGGTTACTTTACAGGTTTAAGAGCAGACCAGATTGCGGTCGGTCTTCCTGCCTGCACAAATGCAGCCGGCGGCGGTTATATGAATATTGATTCTGTAAAAGCTGCGATAAATTATCTCAGAGGGCTGGCACCAAAGCCGGCAAAATATACACGTGTCAGTTCATATCCATTATTAAGAGGAATGATGGACTGGTCTATTAACTGGGACAAGGTTGCGACATGCGGTGCAGTGTATGAGTATGCGGGTAACTTCAACAGAATATTCAGACCTTCTCAGACATTATCATTGAATTTATTTATACAGGGATTTTATAATTCGTCAGCTGATATAACTATTCGTGACACAGTCAGGATATATCTTAGAGACACAATTGCACCATACGTTATAGCAGATTCTGCAAAATCATATTTAAATACAAATGGTACTGCAACATTTAATTTTACAAATGCACAGAACAATAAAAGATATTACATTCAGATAAAGCACAGAAATTCAATACAGACATGGAGTAAGGCAGGAGGTGAAATATTTACATCATCTGTGATGAATTACAATTTTACATCATCATCTGCACAGGCATTTGGAAGTAATATGGCGCAGATTGACTCATCGCCGCTTCGATTTGGAATTTACAGCGGAGATTCGAATCAGGATGGAATTATAGATGCGGCAGACATCAGTATAATAGAAAATGATGCAGCGATTTTATTATCCGGATATGTAAGTACTGATATTAACGGTGATAATATAGTTGATGGTTCGGATATTTCTTTGGTAGAAAA
>Ga0105046_10007198_pt1 | contig 17540 bp, 14 predicted proteins | sample MAT03_FD_78385 | JGI IMG/M metagenome (GOLD analysis project Ga0105046, IMG submission 78385) | Freshwater microbial communities from Lake Fryxell liftoff mats and glacier meltwater in Antarctica - MAT-03 (megahit assembly) | ecosystem: Environmental > Aquatic > Freshwater > Ice > Liftoff...
CATTCGCTCCGTCTTGCGCCGCGCGGAACGCTACGGCTGGCAGGTGCTCGGCACGAAGGAGCCATTTCTTCACAATCTCGTCGAAACGGTCGTATCGAACTTCGGTGATGCGTTCCCGGAACTGAAGCGAGACCCGCAGAAAGTGCGAGGCCTAATCTATGAAGAAGAAGACGGCTTCCTCAAGACACTCGACCGCGGCCTCAAGTTGTTCAACGACGCCGCCAAGGAGGCCTACGGGTCGGGCACCAAGACGATCAAAGGGAAGACAGCCTTCGACTTGCACACCGAACAAGGCGTCTTCATCGACATTACGGAACAGATGGCTGCCGAGGCGGGCCTGACGGTCGATCGCGCTGGTTACGAGAAACTCTTCAAGGAGTTCCAGGAGAAGTCCGGCGAAGGCCGCAAAAAACTTGTCATCACCGCCGTAAAAGGCGAACTCCCCAAGACCGATGATTCCCCCAAGTACGACGCCCCGATCATTGATGCCAAGGTGCTCGGCTGGGTCGCAAACAACGAAGTGTTTCGCGCGGGCAGCGTCCCGGCTGGGGAACCTGTAGCCATCCTGCTCGATCGCACGAACTTCTATGCCGAGCAGGGTGGGCAAGTCGGCGATACCGGGCACCTCGACAACGCGGAAAGACCGGGGCTCGAGTTTCGCGTCGAGGATACCCAGCGGTTGGGCGACACGGTTCTTCATGTTGGCACGCTGGTGGCAGGTGAGATTAAAGTCGGCGATACCGTCACGGTGGTACAGAACACCGTGAGGCGTGTGGCGACGATGCGCAATCACACGGCCACGCATCTGCTGAATCACGCCTTACGGCAGGTGCTCGGCGGCGATGTCGAACAGAAGGGTTCGCTCGTCGATGACGAGAAGACCCGGTTCGATTTCTCGCACGACAAGCCGTTGCAGCCGGACGAACTGCGGAAGATTGAAGAACTCGTCAACATCCAGATCATCCGCGACCAACCTGTGACTTCGTTGACGATGCCGTTGGCCGAGGCGAAGAAGATCCAGGGTTTGCGGGCAGTCTTCGGCGAAAAGTATCCCGATCCCGTCCGTGTTGTGATGATCGGCGCCGAGAGTCCCGAGCATGCCACGCTCGACGACTCGGTCGAGTTCTGCGGCGGCACTCACATACCGCGCAGCGGGGCCATCGGCTACTTCAGGATCCTGAACCAGGAAGGCGTTGCCAAGGGCGTTCGACGCATTACCGCGACCACCGGCCGGCAATCGTTGGCGGTCTTGCAGAAGATGACCACGGTTGTCGACGCGCTCTCCTCCAAGTTCAACTGCCGGGCCGAGGAAGTGCCCGCACGGATCGACGCCCTCCAAGATGAAATCAAGAAACTTCAGAAGCAGATCCAGAAAGATGCGGCCGGCGACCTGAACTCCGCGGGCGACAAACTGGCCGAGGCGGCCATCGTGATTGGTTCGAGCAAGTTAATCGTCGGCGAGGTCCCGGGTTCGCCTGTCGAGCAATTGCGCGGCCAGGTCGATCGCCTGCGCCAGAAGGTCGGCAGTTCGTTAATAATCTTCGGCTGGAAGCAAGAAGACGGCACGGGCGGCTTCCTCGCGGGCGTCAGCGATGATCTGATCAAGAAGGGCATCAAGGCAGGCGATCTCGTCAAGCCGGTGGCCGAGGTGGCCGGCGGCAAAGGCGGCGGGCCGCCCAATCTGGCGACGGCCGGTTGCAAGGACATGACGAAAATGGCCGAGGCACTCAAAAAAGCACTAGAATTGGGGCAGCAGGCGTTAAACCGATAAGTGCGAACCGCCATGAACACACCCAATCCAAATCTCGAACCCGACACTCGTTTCCCCAGCGGAAAATGGGGCGGTTTCTTCACCGATCGCCGAATCCCCGGCAAACATGCCATGGAGATGATCCTCTCCTTCGCCAGCGGCAAGATGACCGGTTCCGGCCGTGACCGCGTCGGCGAGTTCACGATCGACGGCGAGTATCAGGTGGTCGATGGCAAGTGTGAATGGGTGAAGCGCTACATCGGCCAGCACGCCGTCGGCTATCACGGGTTTAATGAAGGCAAGGGCATCTGGGGCGCCTGGAAGCTGACCGATCTCGGTCTGACTTTTACGGGCGGCTTCCACATCTGGCCCGAAGGGATGGCCGATCCCACGCAGCCCGTGCTTGATGAAGAGGCCGAGATCCCGGCCGAGATCGAACGGGAAGATCTGGTCCCCGTCGGCGTTTGATCACTTTTGTGTGCCGGACGGAATCAGGGGCGGTGCTGGCACGCTCGGTTCCGGCCTCAATTTCACCACGACCTCATCGGGCGATAGAGTGTACGTCGCCCCGGTGCAAAGATCGACCACCATGCCGACCAAACCGCCGATGAGCAGGTTGCCGGCAAACCACGGATTGAACCGTTGATGAATCGTGAGCGCCGCGGGCTCATAACCGGTCATGTGGATCGCAACTTGATGGTCTGACTTACGGCTTAGCTTGACGATGGCTGGGGTCGCGCCGAAGGGTTGCCCGTCGACAACGATAGCCGCCCCAGGCGGTTCGCTGGTGATGGTGATCTTTTTGTCGCGGGCTCCACCGGCAACAGTCGCGCAGCCCACGAGCGGCAGAAGGGCGACGACGACGATCAAACAACGGAATGAAGAGGCGAAACTCATATACGAGCCTAGTCGTCATCGGAATTGGCCCGCCAATATGGAGAACCACCCCCCGTATAATTCAATTCGGCAGGGGGTCAAGAGTGTTTCTTGGCCTAGCAGTTGGGCAGGACGGGCGAATCTCTGCTTCCAGCTGGACGATCAGACGGGCATTTGAATCAAACCCGGATTTCACTTGCAATGCTGTAGGTTTTATGATTGACAACGAATGTAAGATTTTTTAGGATTATATCAGCATTCATGGATTGGTGGGGTGGCAGGAAATTGTTACTCGGCCCTGAACTCCCCAGATGGCGTTCTACCCTCCCTTGACTGGTGCTTCACGGAAAGGCTGTCCGGTAAACGAAGTAGGCATTGCAATTGGTTGTATAGTGGATGGGGTTATACTATATTTTTGTCCCTTCCATTGCCGATCGATCGAGATGCCCCGTCCCAACTCAACTGGGAACTTTAGCCTTCTTGCGGGGTTTACCTGGATTGTGCCTTCCGATTTTGCCGATTGAGACTTTCTTACCTTCGATTCCTGCCCTGAGATTGGTTTCAGTGGAACAGAGAGCAGGATTTCTCCGATAATAAGCGGAGACTCCGGGATAGGATCCCCAGGAGTCGGCGTTGGGGCACGGACGTCAGAGTGGTACTCGTCGAGCCACACCGGCCGAGTCAAGTTGTCTCTTCGGTGCTGGACGGAGAAGCCTCGCATGACCCTTGAAAAGTTGAACGGGTTGTCGAAGAAGGACCTGGCCGCGAAAGCCAAACGGCTTGGCGTTCCATCCTTTGGCTCGCTGACGAAGGAGGAACTCGTCCGAGCAATTCTTCGTGCCGAGAAGCCGAAGGAGAAGACTCCGGAGAAGCCGAAGGCCGCGAAGCCTAAGCCCGTGACCGCCAAGAAGGCCCCGGAACCCGTCAAACCGCAGGCAAAACCCCTCCCATTGAACGGCAAACCCAAAACGGCGGATCCTATTTTGAAAGCTCGCCCCCAGAAGGCTGCCGCCCGCGATACCACGACCGAGAGCCCCTCGTCTCAGGAGTCGATCGGCCGCAGCAAATTCGACACCGGCGTTCCCACCCGCGATCTGTCCGCCAAGTTGCCGAAGGCGCTGCCCAACGGCTACGGCAAGGATCGCATCGTCGTCATGGTTCGCGACCCATTCTGGCTGCACGCGTACTGGGAACTCACCCACCAATCGGTCCAACGGGCCGAGGCTGCCCTGGGCCAAGATTGGCACGGCGCCAAACCGATCATTCGCCTCTGCGATGTGAGCTCGGCTGACACGACCAGCACTGCCGAGTCCGTCATCCGCGACATTGAAATCCACGGCGGCTGCAATAACTGGTACATCGAAGTCGTTCACCCCCCGCGCTCTTTCCGGGTCGACATCGGCTATGTTTCGAAGCGCGGCCAATTCTACGTGCTGGCCCGTTCGAATGTCGTCTCGACCCCGAAGGCCGGGTTCAGCGACACCATCGACGAGAACTGGGCAGATCTCGACTCCAAGTCGGCCGACCGAATCTTCGCCATGTCGAGCGGCTACGATCCGTCCGCGGGCGACAGCCTCGTCCTCAAGCAGTTCATGGAAGAGCGCCTGCGCCGGCCGATGAGCTCGCCGACGCTTTCGAGCTTCGGCTCAGGCGGATTCCAGGCCCCGAAAGATCGCAAGTTCTTCTTCACGCTCGACGCGGAACTGATCGTCTTCGGCCGAACCGAACCTGGCGCTCGTGTGACTCTGCAAGGTGAACCGGTCAAACTTCGTCCGGACGGGACCTTCACGATGCGTTACAGCTTCCCGGACGGCCGGCAGATCATCCCCGCCGTGGCCGCCTCGGCTGACGGCATTGAGGAACGGACCATCGTGCTCGCAGTCGAACGCAACACGAAGGAACTCGAACCGATGATTCACGACGCGAATAACGACTGATCGTATTCACGAATGTTTTCCCGAAACGGCTCCCTTGTGGAGCCGTTTTTTATTTGTCATGATGGAGGAGCGGCCTTCTGAAGATTCGAACATAGGGCGGTTACGATACGTATGCTTGACATGACGGCCCTCTTCGATCTGTCGCCTTCCGCCGCTCCGCCGGAATATTCGCTCTTGCGCGCGGCACGTTCCGCGATGGCGACGCTCTTCGAGATTCTGCTTCCCGCCGGTCTGCACTCAGGTCCCGCAGCCGCCGATGCCGCGCTCGATCTTATTGATGAACTCGAAGATCAGATGACTGTCTATCGCACCCACAGCGAGATCTCTCAACTAAACGAACGGGCCTTTGCCGAGGATGTTCCCGTCGAGTCCCGGCTTTTTGAACTGCTAAAGTCTGCTGCCTACCTGACGCGCGAGACGAACGGCGCGTTCGACATTGCGGCCGGGGCACTCATCAAATGCTGGGGCTTTTACAAGCGTGAAGGACGTGTGCCTTCGGTAGCCGAGCGAACCTTGGCGATGAACAAAACGGGGATGCGTCATGTGATTCTGAATGCCGAACAGCAAACCGTTCGCTATCGCCGCGAAGGTCTGGAGATCAACCTGGGCGCCATCGGCAAAGGTTACGCCCTCGACCGGGCGGCCGAGATGCTGGTCACGGAATGGAACATTCCCTCAGCCATCCTGCATGGCGGCAGCAGCAGCGTTCGCGCTTTGGGGGTTCCCCCCGGCGATCCCGCGGGCTGGATCGTCGCGGTGAAACATCCCTGGGAACCGGATCGTGTGATCGGCCAGGTGCGCCTGCGCCATCAAGGATTGGGAACATCGGCAGCCACTCATCAGCATTTCGCGTATAATGGCCGAACGCTGGGTCATCTCATCGACCCCCGCAACGGTTGGCCGGCCGAGGGAATCCAGCAAGTATCGGTGATCGCGCCCACCGCCGCCGAGGCCGACGCCCTGTCGACCGCGTTCTACGTGATGGGGCTCGAAGCGACCGAACGTTGGTGCCGTGAGCATCCCCACATTGGCGCCGTGATTCTGAGTACCCAGGACGGGCCCACGAAGACCTTGAACTTGGCCCCTGGCGTGTTTCAGTCGCAATAGCCGTAAACGATCTCACTCTCTCGAGCAATACATGGTTCGCATCTCCTTCTTTACGTGTCTCTTCCTCATCGCCCTGCGGCTCGTGATCGGCTGGCACTTCTTCTTTGAAGGAATGTACAAGGTCCGCACGCACAACATCGGCGAGACCGAGACTAATAAACCATTCACGAGCGCCGGCTACTTCGGTTCCGTGCAGGGACCCTTGGCTAAGAAGGTTCGCGAGTACGTCGGCACCGACGATTCCGTCGCCCTCGCCAAGCTCACGCTGTCCGGCGGTCCGGACGACAAGCCGACTGTACGCATGCCGGTCGCTTTAGCGAAGGAATGGGACGACTATCTCAAGCAGTTCGACAAGGAATACAAACTCGACGATGCGGGTAAGCAACTGGCGAACGTCAAGCTCGACCAGGCTAAACAAGAATTCGTCCTCTGGATCACGGATGAGATTCCCGCCCAGAAAGACGGCAAAGAGAAGAAGAAGAGCGACGAGCCGAAGAAGATCAGCAAGAAGGTTGTCACCGTCAACTCGACCGTCGAATACGAGATTGACGACAAGCGGATGCAACGCATTCAAGATTACAAGTCGCAGTTGCAATCGATTGTCGAGGCCATCGAACAGAAGAACCCGGACTTTGGCAAAGATGTCGAGAAAACACGCATGCCCGTGATGATGGCCGAGGCGGCCACGATGCGTAAAGCCCTGATGAAAGACGTCGACGAACAGACCGACAAATTCAAGCAATCGCTCGCCAAACTTGTCACGGACAAACTGGCCGGCTACAGCTTTGGCTCGCCCGAGGACCAGCTTTACGTCGATGGTCGCGTGATCGCGATGCTCAACCTGAAACCGGGAACGGACAACACGGATGACGCTCTCGTTCAACGGATGCCCGACGCTCTCGCTCAGCAGTGGGAAGAGTACTATGCCTTCGAGCGTGAGACCGGGACGGATGCTCAACGGGTCGACCCGAAGAATGGCGACAAAGCACTCAGTGACGCCAAACTTCGCTACGTTCGTTATCTGACTGATCGCGACCAGTTTACGGGCCAACCGAAAGCGGACAAGGATGTCGGTGATCGCCTGGCGGCCTACCGGACCGCCATCGCGAAACTCCATGAAGCCCGCGACAATTTCAAGAACTCCCCGACTCCGTTGAACTTCCTGCTCGTCGCCCAAAACACCCCCGAAACCGCACGGCTTCGCAAGACCTTCCTCGAAGACATCGGCGGCCAAACGGAATACCTGAAGAAGGTCCTCGGCGGCTTCAAGGACGATGGCTACAAGGGAATCGCCGACACCGAGAAACCGAAGAGCAAGTTCCTGGGTCACGCCTGGCCGACCACTCGCTTGGAATGGATGGACTGGTCGGTTCGCTGGGGCTTGCTCGTTTGCGGCGGCTGCCTACTCGCGGGTCTCTTCACCCGGTTGGCCGCGGTCGGCTGCATCAGTTTCTTGATCATGGAGTTCCTCCTGAATCCGTCGCTCCCCTGGCTGCCGAGTTCGCCGAAGTCCGAAGGGAACTACACGTTCATCAGCAAGAACGCCGTCGAACTGATGGCCTTGTTCGTCCTGATGACGATCCCGACCGGCCGCTGGTTCGGCATCGACTCAATCTTGGCTTGGCTGTTTCAGGGGAAGAAGAAGTCGCAATAATTAGCCCGTAGCCGCGTTCGTCAGAACGCGGGCAGGCTCCAGCAGTAACCCGTAGCCGCGTTCGCCAGAACGCGGGCAGGCTGCGACGAGGAGTAGACGCATCCCGTAGCCGCGTTCGCCAGAACGCGGGCAGGCTCCCGCGGGAATTTGACTTCGAAGTTATCGGAAAGCTCACCCCGCGTTCTGGCGAACGCGGCGACAGAACATAAAAGACACAACCGCTTCGTGGAGAAAAGATATGGCTCTCGATCTCACCGCTGAACAACGACAGATGGGGCAGGCGAACTTCAAGGGAGCGTCCGAAGACCTCTCGCGTCGCGGCTTCATGAAGAGTCTTGCGGCCGGGGCCGCCGTGGTTCCCGTCGGCGCTGCCGTCTACTTTGGGTACGAGACCTTTCACGGCAAGCCGGTGAAGGCTGCTCTCATCGGCACGGGCGACGAAGGCGGCGTCCTGCTCGGTGAGCATAACAAGGATTTCATCGAGTTTGTCGCCGCCTGCGACATTCGACCTTCGAATCGCAAGCGCATCATTGAAGGCGATCCCAAGGTCGCGCTTCGCAAGGGCTTCAAGAAGATCTACGGCGACGAGTACGCCCAAGAGATCGATCAGAAGCACTTCTATCTCGACTACCGCGAGATGCTCGACAAGGAAAAGGACATCGAAGCAGTCGTCATCGCCCTGCCGTTGCACCTGCACGCTCCGGTCGCGATCGAGTGCATGGAGAAGTACAACAAGCACGTCTTGTGCGAAAAACTGATGGCGGGCACGATCGAAGAGTGCCGTCAGATGATCCAGACGGCCAAGAAGACCAACCGCATCCTTTCGATCGGCCATCAACGGCATTACTCGATGCTCTACGCCCAGTCGCTCGAACTCCTCCAGTCCGGCGTCATCGGCGACATCAAGCATATTCGCGCCCTCTGGCATCGCAATTTCTCGTGGAAGTGGGAAGCCGAGCCGGGCATGGAACTCGCCATGGGAGTTCAGCAACCGTACTATCGTGACGGCTGGACCCAACCGATTCTCAAGAACGATTACGACGCCCTGCATGACAAGCTCAAGGGCGATCTCAAAGATCACATGTACGGCTATAAGGACATCGAAGAACTCGTCCGCTGGCGTCTCGCGGCTCGAACCGGCGGCGGCCTCATGGCCGAGCTCGGCAGCCATCAGCTTGATGCCTGCTCGATCTTCCTCGGCAAGGTTCACCCGATCGCCGTCCAAGGCGTTGGCACCCGTTCGTTCTTCGGCGGGTTGAACGACAAGCCGTTCCGCAACAACCGCGAGATCTTTGACCACGTCTTCGTCAACTTCGAGTTCCCCGGCAAGAACCACCCGCACGGGCCGAACAAGGGGACCGACAAGGACGACGTCGTCGTCATGACCTATTCGTCGGTCAGCACCAACGGCTTCGAGCAATATGGCGAATGCCTGATGGGCAGCCGGGGCACACTCCTCGTCGAAAGCGAGCAGACCGCGATGCTCTTCAAGGAAAACGAACCGGGCAAGAAGCCGGCCCCGCCGCGCAGCACGACTCTTTCGGTTCAAAGTGCCGGCGCCGGCGCTCCGGCTCTGGCTAGCGGCGCGACGTGGGGCGGACCTGCCGCCGGGGCAGCACCTGCCGCGACCGTGGGCGGAGGCGGCGATCAGGTTAAGGTCAGCCGAGGCTACAAAGAAGAGATGGAAGACTTCGCCTACTGCATCCGCCGCTGGGACGACAAGATCGGCTATCAGAAGAAAGACAAGAGCGAAGAGTACGTCCAGCGTCTGCCGCGTTGCCACGGCGAAGTCGCCATGGCGGACGCCGTCGTCGCCCTCTATGCCAACGAGGCGATGAAGAACAATCAACGCCTCTACTTCACCGATGATTGCTTCAAGGCGGACTCGACGGCCAAGCCGTCAGCGGAACATCCCAAGGGCTAACAAGCTTGCCAGCACACGAGTGCGAGTGGGTTAGCCGCGCGATACGATGAGTAATCGCGTGGCAAAACTCCGGAGTTACTCAGCAATGGCGACGGAATTGAAGGAGGCGGCTTCGTTGGCGACCAAGAAGGCATTTACCCTGTTTGATGAATTCAAGGCCTTCGCCCTCAAGGGCAACGTGATCGATCTTGCCATCGGCGTGATCATCGGCGCCGCCTTTGGGAAGATCGTCGATTCGCTGGTCAAAAACGTGATCATGCCGATCATCGCATCGCTATTGCCCGGCGAAAAGGGCTACCTCGGCTGGAAGTTCATGATCGGCGGTAGCGAGATTCACTATGGGTTGTTCATCGGCGAAGTGATCAACTTCGTCATTGTCGCCGCGGCTCTCTTTCTGTTCCTCAAGAAATTCCTGGGATGGGTCATGAAGGAGAAAAAGCATGACGAGCCAGTACCACCCCCACCGCTGAGTAAGGACCAGGAACTTCTGATCGAAATTCGCGACCTACTCAAGACTCAGGCGGGTGTGAATAAGGGCGGCTGATAACTGGTTACCTGAAAGTACGGAATATTTGGGCATCCCAATCACTTCACCTCGATCGACTCGATGACGCCAACGATCGTGCCCTTCGCTGATCCGCCCAGGACCAGGATCGCATTCTTGCTGATGGGCACCGATCGATGCACGATGCGGGCTTGCTTGACCTCGCCCGCGGTGTCCCAGGCTCCCTTGTCGTTCAGCCGATAGATCTTGCCGTCGGCAGGGTTGACGAGCAGTTTCCCATCAAGCACGACCGAGGCCGGCGTGAAGCCGTTCATGCCTTCTCCCGGGATGTCGGCGATTTTCGACCAGGCCTTCTTGGCCGGGTCATACACGTCGATGGTGCGGACCACGCTGCCTTCGGGAGTCATCCCGGCGATCACGCAGACTTTGCCGTCGTAAGCCGCCATCGTGAGCGCCCGGCGCTGGAACGGTTGGTCGAACGCTTCCCACTTCAACGGCTCTTTCTTGAGATCAAGCTTCACACCTGTCTTGTGCCAGTCGGAATCCTTGTCGCCGCCGTTCATGCACCAGCCGCCGGCCACGTAGATCGTGTCGCTAACGACCACGGCATCGTGCGACGATCGCCCGGCCGGCAGCGCGGGAAGATCCTCCCACTTCTTGGTCTGGGGATCGTACCGTGAAACCGAAGCGAGCGAGATCGCGTCGGTCTTTTCCGCGGGCTTATTGCGGGGCTGCATGCCGCCGATGCGGTAGAGCTTGCCGCCATGCGCGACGAGGGCGACGCCCTGCGCGGCCGATCCGGCGGGAAGCTCTTCCCACTTCGCTGGGTTCGCAAGACTGAGGCGCAGGAACTGACCGGTCGTTGACTCGGTCGAATAGCTATGCGGTTTGCCCGAATGCCCGCCGTAGACGTAGACGAATCCGTCGCTGACCGCGGCGCCAAAGCTGGTCACCGGTTTCGGCAGCGGCGGCACTTCTTTGTCGGCCGCGTGGCTGATCAGGGCGGATGCAATCGTCAGGTAGAAGGAAAACATGAAATCCTCTCCGTGGGTGAATGGATTCAGGATAGCCGATCGGAGCGTCCCACGAAACGACAAAAGTCCCTGTTGAAAAAGAAGGGTGAAGAGGGCATCCATGACCGAGGACGGAATTGAGCCGAGTGTTCCGCAATTAACACTTCAGTCACCGCCTCTCGAGCAAATGAATGAGCCCACGTGGAAACCTACTCGCCATCTTTGATCGAAATGGATCGAAATAGGCGGGCAGCTTGCGGCGGTTTCTCCCGTTCAGGAGCGCAAGTTGCCCGCCCGCGAATCAAGCAATAAAGTAACTGAGACTCAATATCAATTACATTGACAATCTATTTTCAGTAAATAGACTGGCAATGGTTCTCTTTCAGAATTCGATGAATGTGGATAATTTCGCCTGTTGTTGCTTCCGCATCGAACGTAATTGACATTAAATCTCAGCACTAATGGGCAAAACGCCTGTCGAGGTCGAGCATGGCGGATGAAGATGATGATCGCGAATTCTCGGATGCTTCTCCTGAAGAATCGGAGGCGGGCAAGCTCGTCAAAGCCGACGAACTCTTCGCCGGCCGTCGCGAGATTTGGATTGAGCTGGAAGGTGTGCGCTATCGCCTGCGCATCACGCGCCGAAACAAATTGATCCTGCAAAAGTGATTCGCGTACCGTTCGTGAACGGTACGCGCCTTCATTCGATTCGGTTCGTATCCTTATCTTCATGCGGATGCCGAATGCTCACCTCAACGACCCCATCCTGCAACATCTGCGGACTGACTATGCCTGCCTATCACTCGACATAACCGTTGGCGATGCCCTTGTCTCGTTGCGCGCCAAGCCGCCGGAAGGGCGGATCATCTATCTGTATGTGACCGATGCCAACGGCAAGCTGATGGGGGTGGTGCCGACCCGGCGATTGCTCCTCGCGCCGCCCGAGGCGAAGATCGCGGACATTATGGTGAAGCAGATCATTGCCATTCCCCATACCGCGACGGTGCTGGACGCCTGCGAGTTTTTTACGCTCCATCGCTTCCTGGCGTTTCCCGTCGTTGATGAAGAACGCCGAATCGTCGGCACCATCGACGTCGAATTGTACACCGACGAGCTAAACGAACTTTCCGAACCCGAGATCCATGAGCGGGCCTACGATCTTTTTCAAATCATCGGCGTCCATCTCGAACAGGCCCGTGCGTCGTCGCCGGTCCGGGCGTATCGGCTGCGCTTCCCCTGGTTGACCTGCAACATCGTGGGGGGAATCCTGGCGGCATTACTGGCCGGGATGTACGAGACGGAATTGCAAAAGGCGGTCGCGCTCGCGCTGTTCATCCCCGTGGTGCTCACCCTGGCGGAGAGCGTCAGCATTCAATCGGTGACGCTGGGGTTGCTCGGGCTACAGGCGAACAAGCCGAGCTGGGGTGAACTGATGCGTAAACTGGCGCGTGAATCGATCACGGGCATCTTGCTTGGGATTTCATGCGCGCTGATCGTGGGGTTCACCGCTTTCGTCTGGAAGGGCGACTGGAAAGTCGCGGTCTGCCTGACGGTCGGCATCACCGGCGGGGTCACCACGGCCGCCCTCATCGGCGTGGCCATGCCCTATCTGTTGCGTCTCATGAAACGCGATCCTCAAGTGGCCTCGGGGCCGATCGCTCTGGCCGCGACGGACATGCTCACGCTTTTGATTTATCTCAACCTGGCCTGGGCAGTCCTTTGACGTAGTTGCGAGCGAGACAAATCACGACAGCCAGGGCGATCAAGATCGCTTGTGCCCCGATGACATGGGCAACTCCCCATTCGTCGGCAGCCGGACCAAGAATGAGATTGCCGAGCGGAGCGCCGCCGCTGAGCATCATGGCCCACACGCCCATGACTTTCCCCCGATGTTCATCGGTGGCGCCCAGTTGAACGATCCCTTGCCCCGTGGCGAAGAACAAGATCATGCCGAAGCCGAACAGGCCGCAGCAGAGGGCCGCCGCCCACAACTCCCGCATCTGGGCCAGCGAGCCCAAGGCGACGCTGACGCTGACCAGGCCGATAAGCAAGAACCGCCGTTGGCGAACTTCCGTGCCGACCGTGGCGGCCGTCAGTGCCGCGAGAATCGCCCCGATGCCCACGGAACTGAGCATGATGCTGTAGCCCTTCTCGCCCCGCCCGAGAACTTTCTCCGCGAAGGCCGGCAACAGCGACAAGAGAGGCCAGCCGCAGATCGCCACGATGCCCGCCAGAAGAATGATGAGGAGCAACCTTGATTGCTGATAGAGTACCCGAAATCCTCCCGGTCCACCCCTTTTCGCATGGCCATGTTGTTCGCGAAAATCGCGCATCATCGATAGGGCGATCAACACCGCGATGTAGCTGAGCGCATTGAAGAAAAAACAGGCCACCGGTCCGACCGTGGAGAGGAGCAACCCCGCCAAAGCGGGGCCGATGGCACGGGCGACGTTGAACTGCACCGAGTTCAACGCCACGGTGTTGATGAGATCTTCACGCTCGACGAGATCCGGAACGAACGCCAGTCGGGTCGGCAGATCGATCGCCTGGATGACGCCATGAATGAACATCAGCAGGAAGAGAATGCCGATGTTGACTTGTTGGAAGTAAACAAGCGTGGTGAGGAGACTGGCACTGCAAAGGAACCCGATCTGCGTGCGCATGATGAGGGTATGCTTGCGGCAGCGGTCCGCCAGGGCGCCCGACCAGGCCCCCAGCAGGAGCGTTGGGCCGATCATCGCGACCATCAGGAAGGCGGGCCATTTCGACTGGTGCGTCAGATCGTAGGCGAGCCACATCAAGGCCGTAATCTGCATCCAGGAGCCGACGAGCGAGATCATCTGCCCGATAAAATACAGCCGATAGTTGCGATGCCGCAGCGAGCGGAACGTGTGCATCCGCCCATCATACGCGAATCAGTCTTTTAGTTCGATGTCGATCGTTTGCGAGTTGGAACTGATGTCGAACTTGAGATCGCTCGTCTCGGGGGTGTTGTATTTGACGGGGACGAGCGATTTGCTCACGATCGACTTTTCGTCGGAATCCGTTTTGGTTTGCCACTCCGGCTCCACACACTTGACGGTTACCATGACCGGGCCGCGTGGCACGTTGGTGACTAAGTAACTCCCATCTGAGTTGATTGTTCCGGAAGCAGAACTGCCCTGTGCATTGATAAAGGTAATTTGCCCCGACTGCACCGGCTTGGTCCGATAGGCAATTTTTCCCTTAACCGCTGCGATCTTGCTTCCACATCCGGTAGCGAAAAGAGTCGCCAAGAGAACAAGCGACGTGGGCGTCCCGAATTTCATGCGATGCGCCTTCGGAATTGAACTTACCAATCACTGCCCAAGACTTTGCCGTCATTCGGAAGCAGGGCGTTTCGCCAAGTCAGGCCATTTATCGTCGGCGAAACGATGCGGACACTGCCATCCGCCAAACCCACCTGAATCCCTGCGGAAGTAAAGGATTGGGCATAATCCGCATTGCACTCTACCATTCCTGCCAGCGCTTGAGCAGAAGGGGTCGCCTGAAATGTGACGCCGATGCCGGACGCATCGGGAATATAGCTTCCCTGCCCGGGCTTTGAAATGGCGAAGTAGGCGCCATACGAATACAAGTTGTTATAGAATTTGGCATTATTCGCAGCCCACGTACTACTCATCGCCACTCCGTAGTAGGGGTTCATCCCACAGTTTCCATAGCGGGTGGCAAACAAAATGGTATTCGAAGCGCCGTCCTGAAATGTATTGCCAAGCGATGCAATCCCGTCGCACAACCAATAGCTGCCGGCCTCCGAGCCGAAGACCTGAAAATTGGCCGCAAAGTTTCCCACCCCCCACCCTTCGATCACAGTCCCTGAAGTTTGGGATCGATCGAGCTTGGCTCGATAGGGGTTGACGACCGTCTTGTACCATTCAGTTGCGTTTACTATACCTTCGGCATGCAAATTCTGCTGTTCGACGAAGGGGAGCAGGTGCAGCCAAAATGAGAAGTTTTGTGATGCACCGCCAAACGGTCCATAGATCGGCGGCATCCGATCATAACTGCTGTCGCATAGGTGCACGGCCGTAATGATGCTGCGCATCTGGCTGCTGACAGCCGCCTTCTGTGCCGCCTCCCGCACCTTCTGCACCGCTGGAAGTAGCAAGCCGATCAGAATGGCGATGATCGCAATCACCACGAGCAGTTCAATCAACGTGAATCCACGGCGGGGCAAGGGCTTCATGGAAGACTCCGGGAACCGAGGGCGGCGGGCGAGCTCGGCGTGGGCTCGTCATTTCCTAGAACGAACCAAAACGAACTTCACTTTCACGATTCCGGCGAGTTTGTAGGGAATCTTGAAAGCAACTGTAAGGGAGAGTCAACACATAACCTTCATGAATATCGTTCAAGTTTGAACAACTTTCAACAGAAGAATCTATTTTAGGACAACTTTTTTGATCGTGCCTGAAAAAAAGAGAATACCCTCATGCGGCTGATTCCGGTCCTCGACATCCTGAATCGCCTCGTTGTCCGCGGCGTCGGCGGTCGTCGCAACGAGTACCGGCCAATCGTAAGCTGCTTGACAACCAGCGCCGAACCGCTGCCGGTAGCTCGGGTTCTGGTCGACGCGTTTCATCCGCGGGAACTCTACATCGCCGATCTCAACGCGATCGCGGGAGATTCTCCCGAATTGGCGTTTTACAAAAGCCTCAAGGCACTTGGGGTTGCCCGCTGGATCGACGCGGGGATCCGCTCGGCAGCGAGCTTGGCTACCCTGCTTGATGCCGATATCGAAGGGATCATCCTCGGTCTCGAGACGCTGCCCGGTCAAGACACGCTTCGCGATTGTGTCCGAATCGCCACGCCGGAACGACTCATCTTCTCGCTCGATCTGAAGCAGGGGCAGATGCTGGGCAACCTTTCCAGCTGGAAGGTGAATGACCCAGTCGATCCCTGGCCGATTCTCGAGTTCGTCCATTCATGCGGCATCCGCCGTTGGATCATTCTCGATTTAGCGGGCGTGGGCGAGGGGCGTGGCGTGCCGACGCTCGAACTATGCCGGCAGATCTCTCAACGCTATTCCGATGTGGAGATCATCGCCGGCGGAGGCATCCGTGGTCGCGATGACCTGCGTGAACTCGAAGACGCTGGTGTTGCCGCGGCACTGGTCGCCTCCGCATTGCACGATGGAACCCTGAAGGGCGCGTGAGACACCCCGTACTCGGCCCTCCGAAGACTCCGCGTCGCGGCTTCACGGGTTATTTCTTCTGTTCCGGCGGTTCGGGGTAACGCAACTTGCGGTCGGGATCGTGGAAACGGATGTACATCGTATCGCCTTCCCCTTTGTGGTCGAAGTACAGGCTGATGCTATTTTCGCCCCGTTGCAACTCGACATCGACCGCGATTTGGTCGGGCTGGGCGGCGACACCGGCGCCCTCCTTCTTGATGCTCGCGCTGGGATCGGTCATGCGCACCTCGAAACCCTCGCGGCTGCCGATTAGGAGACGCGCCTTCATCTTCTCCGGTGCGATCACCTTCGCGCTGATCTGATAGCTCCCACCCGTGGAGCTTGGCAGCGGAATCCGGCCGGCCACGCCGATCACGGGGGAGAAGCCCTCGTAGTGATCTTTAACCTTGACGCTCAGCGTCACCTCCGTGATAAACGGATGCGCCATCGCGTAGCGGATCAAGTCGCGGAACTCCTGGATCTTGATGTTGCTGCCGAAGCCCTCGGGCATCAGCGATTTTTCCTGGATGCGCGACTCTTCAATGTCCTTCTTGGGAATCACCTTCAGCACGGCGTTCTCGGTCTTCAGCGTGATGGTCTGCTCGTCCTCGGCATGTAACACACCTTGTTCCGTCTGGCCGTTGGTCTTCACGATCGTGCGCATGAAGTATGGCGAGCCGATGACGCGGTTCGGGTCGAGCACGTTGATCAACAGGTACTCGATGTCACGGCCGGCGCCTTCGATGTTCGGGCCGACTTCGAAACCTCGGCCGTCGAACTTGTGGCACTTGGCGCAGTGGGTGTCGAAGGCGAGCTTGCCACGAGTGAACGACGCCGGTGCCAGAGCCAGGTCGCTACGGGTCTTGTTGAGCAGATCGTTAAGCTCAACCGGGGTCGCGCGCAGCCGGCCCCAGACCTTTTCGATCTGGGCTTCGAGATCCTTGTCCTTCAACGCTTGAATGCGCGAAATGGTATTGTCGTTCAGATCGGTGCGAGCGATCTTCTTGTCGCCGACGGCGGTCAACAACATCTTCGCCCAGTCCTTGCGGCCGGCGAGGACGTTCACCGCTTCGTTGCGATGTTGCGGCGTGAACTTCGTCCACTCGTTGACCAATTCCGTCGCAATGGCCGGGCTATCGAATGAGGAGAGCGCCCGGATCGCTTCCGTTTGCAACTCGCGAGCGCCCGCATGATCCTTCGCCAGGGTGAGCAGCGGCTGGATCGCCGCTGGCGGCGTCGCCAGCCCCAAATCGCGCACCGCATCCAGCCGATCCTTCATGGCCGCCTTCGCATCCTGAGCGACCACAAGCGACTTCTTGATCGCATCCGGATCGCGGAAGTTGATCGCGAGCTTGTTGGTGAGAGACTGGATGTCCTTATTCGGGTCCTTGAGCAACACGACGCGGACTTCCTTCCAGTTCGCAGGGGCATCGACCTGCCGACCCTTGAGGGCTTCGACGAGGCCTTCAAGAGCGCGTTGCCTGGCGAGAGAATCCTTCAACTCGCCGGTGAATGCTATGCAGGCCGACAGTAGTTCTGGCTTGCCGGTGGCGACAAGGCGGCGC